>Ga0118677_10008041_pt1 | contig 17104 bp, 21 predicted proteins | sample AliMusrvi5mmetaG_FD_86154 | JGI IMG/M metagenome (GOLD analysis project Ga0118677, IMG submission 86154) | reverse complement strand
ACTGAGTGACAACCTCACTAAGGGTCAACACATTTTTTCCAAAGGGAGCGCTCATAAATTATTTTTTATAGGGTAATCGGAAGATCATTTTAGGTCATCAGCGTCATAATGAGAATTGCTGATTAGGAATATCTCCTGTTTCCATAGACTCAAATGTCCTTTCATCACGTTCAAACTCAACAAGCGCTCGCTCTTTTGCTCCTTGCGTCTCGGGGCCATCGTAATTCAACAGTCTGGCACAGATATAAAAAGTACGATCAATCAACGGTTGTTTACGACGTAACTCGAACTTTAGCAGCTCAAGTAAACGTGAATCGGGTGATGCCAAAATCAACTCACAAGCCGATTCGATATCTTCTGCCAATAACTCAGAAAATCGCGTTACCGCAAAATCCGCTGCGGCTTTACCATGAATATTGTTAATGACTGAAAGACCGTAAATTTTTTGCGAATCATCCAAACCGTCCCATTGTTTTATCAGCGCAGCTTGTGCGGAACTGCCAATTTCAGTTAACGAGTCAGAGGCTGCTCCTTTAAGAAAATCACCTTGATCAGCGGCCATTGCCAGAATAAGGGGTTCTACAAAAGCGGGATAGGCTAACCCTCCCATTGCCTTCGCTATCTGAATGGCACCATAGCTATCTAAATCTTCTGATAATTGAGATGTTAAAGCAAGAGTCACCCTTGACTGATCAAAACTGCGAAGATGATCAATCAAGTCTTTAGTCCAGCGAGGATTATCCAGATCGGCGGCCAATAAATTGACTGTCGCCATCAAATCAAGTTTAGATGTATCCAGTGAGGACTTGGCAAAACCCTGTAGACAAGCCGCAATTGAAAGTTGAATCTGGATTTTACTGGATAGTTTTTCAGTAATACCAGTTGAATCTCTCAACAACCTCAGCAGGATTCCACAACTCGATGACTCATGACTGAGATTTTCAAGAACGTCTAAGGCCTCTTCTAATGAAGGCGGTAATTGCAACCAATGATCCAGTTTTTCTAAAGGGGCTGAATCCACAAAAAAGGCCTGCAATGCTGTCAATCGCAGCGAAGATTCGAACTTCTCACGGTCAAATATCATCTTTAAAAATTCGACATGCCCAAATACGCCCGTGAACAAAGACTCGAAGAGTCTTCTAGGATGCGATTGATTATTTTCTATCTGAAGCACACTGTTAATGCTTGACTCCAAGGTATCCCAATCCAAGTGCTGACTCACCTTAAGCAGGGAATAAACAAGCATGGTCTTCCCAAAATCATTGGGCTGTTTGTCGATAACCCATTGGCTAACCTGTTTAAGAAATACTGTACAAGGCACATCATTGCTATAGGTTCGCAATTGATCAATAGATACAAACCTCAGAGGATCAACGCCACCTTGCTTAAATCGGTTTAAATCATTTTCAAACAAGCGCAGCAGTTCTTCAGGATCAATAATCGCCAGTACCTTTGCGGCACAATCAATTAATAAACTTGGCCAAGTAACCCAATTTTTTAAAAACAAGGCCTTAAGATTGGATAAATGCTGTGGCGGTAATGCCCGAAATAAACGAGACAATAAGGTTGTCTCTCCACGCTCAATTAATTGAGCGATAAATAATTCATGGAACCAATCGGTTTCGATATGGATGCGTTCATCATAAGCTTGCTTCGGTAAATCACTATAAAACTGTACAGCCCACTCCCGGATTAAAGGGTCATCAAGTTTTCCATTTACAGCAGTTATAAGATTAAACATATTGATAGATCCATGAATACGAAGATAATACTACATTCTATAGGATTTCTAAGTCTGCATATCGAAATTTCGATATGCATGAATTTAGAATAATGGGAAAAACCAGATATTAGCCTGATTACCCTTAAATAATGCTCATGACTCGATATTCAAGTTTTTAAGAAAACGTCAACAAAGGTTTCTAACCCTGATAGTATCTGTTGCCAACGTTACTTCGCGTAAAAAACATAATAAACCTCCGGTTAATGCCATCATTGCCGCAATAAATAAGATAGACGTGACTCTGGATAAACTTAACTCCAGTTCTGCACCGACAAACAAAATGACAATCGAGGTACAAACAAATAGCGCACATAGTGTGCATAGAGAAATTGCCCAATGAATCAATCGAACTCGAGTGGGTAACGTCAATAATTCGTCACAATGTTCTTTGGGTACATTTTCAGGCGTCTCACTCAAAAAACGAAATCTATCGACTATCCGGGCTAGACGCCCCGTCAATACATTTAAAAAAGCGCCGACAGCACCCAATAAGAAAACAGGCGTTAACGCCTGCTGAATGACATGCGTAACAAATGGAATATTTGATACTGTATCCATTTTTAAAATCAAGTGGTTACAGGAGAGTCGCAGAAGGCTTTCCAATCGGTGATCACTTGCTCTGCGTAACTAACACCATATTCAAGCAGCGAGTTACGCCAGTCATCATTACGAGCAGCAAAAGCAATCCATTCATCAGTAATCGCCGCTCCTTGCCAACCTCCACTGCGAAGATGTGCCCAAGCCACTACCTTGCCCATGGCAATCATCACTTTTTCTAATCTGCGAAGCTTACCATCCCACGCTTCAAGGTGGAGACGATCTGAGTCTGGCAAAAGCTCTCGTATTACATAAGAACGATGTCCAATCTGCACAGCATTAAGAAAAGCCGGAGAAATGGCCTGAAGATGATGTTGAATAGTAATCACCCGATCCGCTTCGGTTTGCCATGTGGGTTGTGGTAATGTCAAATAAGGCGCTAAGGCCGAACCAGGCTGATACTTTAGATCAAGCAGATAATTTCCGTCTGGAGAACCTAAGCCTTCGACGAGGATGATATAACGCTCTGTTCCTAGACTACCGATACCGGCAATACGACGCGCCACATCCAGCACTTTAAAAAACTTCGGCTTTGGCTGACGTGCCGCAAACTGCTTCATAAACTTAACGACTTTTTTGCGATCCTCATCATTAATCGACAAGGCACGCCGACCATCCAGATTAAGTATGCGTTTGTCATCTTTAAACTCAGTGCGAGAGTCGAGGAACTTCTGACGCTCACGTTTTTTAAGATCAGAAAGTAAATTCTTAATCATACCTTTTGCTGTATCACGCTCTATCCAACGCGCTTTACCATCTTGAAGCGCAGCTATATAACTATCGAGGAAACAATGACACAAAGCAATTGCCTCAGGTTGATTAACATTTAATGTCTTTGCTCCTACCAGCACACTGGTGAGAAAACGGGCAAGTTCCCATGTTGCAGGTGCCAGTACGGCTTCATCAAAATCGTTAATATCAAAATAGGTCAGTCGATTGTCACCTTTGAAACTGCCAAAGTTTTCCAAATGCAAGTCACCACAAATCCAGGCAGGAGGCGCATCATTGAGTGGTGAATTAATCGGCCAGTCCTGATAAAACAGATGGCAGGTTCCGCGTAGAAAAGCAAAGGCATCAGCTCGCATTTCATGATATTTTAGAGCCAAGCGCTCGGCATCACGTCCTTGGTTGAAGCTGATAATACGTTCGACAACATTACGCTGAGTGGGCATGTGGAATCCAGAAAGTTTATTCAAAGGGGGATTATAAGCGTTTTAAACATCAATTTTATTAGATAAATCACATTAAATACCTAGCACCAAATAACGCAGTACCAATTCTAACGATGGTAGCACCCTCAGCAATGGCGGCCTCTAAATCGCCACTCATTCCAAAAGAATAGGTATCCAGTAATATTGAGGTAGGTAATTTTTCGACTGTCTGATAGAGTGTTTTAAAAGGTTGACGTTGCTTTTCAAAGCTGTTTTCTGGCTCAGGAATAGCCATAACACCCCTTAACTTGATATTGGGTAATTCGGCTACTTGCTCACAAAGATCAGGGAGTTCATCCAGAGAAATGCCGGATTTACTTTGCTCACCACTAATATTGACTTGCAAGCAAATAGTTAAAGGCGGTAAATACGAGGGGCGTTGCTCACTGAGACGTTGAGCAATTTTCAGACTGTCGACACTATGAACCCAGGAAAAATGATTGGCAATTAACTTTGTTTTATTAGATTGAATCGGCCCAATAAAATGCCAGGTAATATCGTAAGCCCCTAACTCTTGTTGCTTTTTCAGGGCTTCTTGACAGTAGTTCTCTCCAAAATGTCGTTGTCCCGCAGAATATAATTGCGCAATATTATTAGCTGTCTTTGTTTTACTCACCGCTAATAATTGCACTGACAAAGGCGTACGGTGATACGCAATTTCTGCTTGCCTGATGCGTGTAAGCAGAGTATTTAATTTATTGTTGACCATGATTAATGAAGTCGAATGAACAGCATAGAGTCCTTTTTTTTATAATGCAAACAACTCACGCATTTTTTGGCCCGGACTTTCGGCACGCATAAACGCTTCACCGACTAAGAACGCATACACGTCATTATCCAGCATTAATTGCACATCCGCTTGGGTATGAATACCGCTTTCTGTAATGACCATTCGATCACTGGGAATCTCTGCTTTTAAATCCAACGTTGTTTGCAACGAAGTTTCAAAGGTGCGTAAGTTACGGTTATTAATACCCATTAACTTGGTATCCAAGGTTAGCGCGCGTTGCAACTCATCGGCATTATGCACTTCGACTAATACATCCATGCCTAGTTTAGTCGCCACGTCTGACAATTCATGCATTAAACTGTCTTCTAAAGCGGCAACGATCAATAAAATACAATCAGCACCTAAAGCACGGGCTTCGTAGATTTGATAAGGATCGATCATGAAATCTTTTCTTAAAACCGGCAAAGGGCAACGCTCTCTCACCATTTGCAAGTAGGCTTCTGAGCCTTGAAAAAACGCTTTATCGGTTAATACGGATAAACAGCTCGCACCGTTCATGGCGTAATCTTGAGCGATGATAATGGGCTGAAAATTTTCTCTAATCACGCCTTGACTGGGAGAGGCTTTTTTAATTTCTGCAATAATGGCCGGTTTTTTAGCCTGCACTTTTGATTGCAACAGGTTGTAGAAACCACGCGGACGTTCGACGCCCGCCGCAATTTCTTCTAAGTTAGAGATAGACATACCCGTTTTACGTCTAGCGACTTCTTCAGCTTTTTTAGCCAAAATGGTTTTTAAAATATCAGGCGTATGAGTCATGCTTCTTTGTATTAATATGAATTAAAATTTTTGTGAATAAGCGATTAAGGCATCCAGTTTTGCTTTGGCCTCACCGCTAGCGATAACGTGACGAGCTTTTTCTATACCTGCTGCTAAAGTATCCGTCAGATTGGCCGCATAAATAGCGGCTCCAGCATTTAATAAGACAATGTCTTTTGCCGCACTGTCTTGATTATCTAATACCGATTTTACTATGACCAAACTTGTCTCAGCATTATCGACGGCTAACTCCGCTAAGGAGGCTCGGTTAAAGCCAAATTGTTCGGGTGTAATCGTGTAAGTACGCACTTGTCCGTCTTTAAGTTCTGCCACAGAGGTGGCGGAAGCAATACTAATTTCATCTAAGCCATCGTCAGCATTGACCACTAAAACATGCTGACTGCCCATTTTTTTAAGGACGTGCGCTAAAGGTTCGACCCACTCTTTGGCAAAGACACCGATTAATTGATTAGGAGCGCCAGCAGGATTGGATAAAGGCCCTAATAAATTAAATAAGGTTCTGACCCCCATTTCTTTTCGGACATGAATCGTATGTTTCATCGCACCATGATGTTTGGGGGCAAATAAAAACCCGACCCCTAGGTCATTCACACACTGTTCAACTTGCTCGGTGCTTAAGTTTAAATTAACCCCAGCCACTTCTAATAAATCGGCACTGCCACAACGACTTGAAACCGAACGATTACCATGTTTTGCAACCTGTCCACCGGCTGCCGCAACCACAAACGCACACGTAGTCGAAATATTAAAAGTACTGGCGCCATCCCCCCCGGTGCCACAAGTATCAATAATATGTGCCCCGTTAACGGTGACTTTATTAGCCAGTTCTCGCATCACTTCTACGGCGGCGGCGATTTCATCAATGGTTTCGCCTTTACAGCGTAACGCAATTAAGAACCCACTAATCTGTGCATCCGTTGCCGAGCCTGACATAATAAAATGCATCACCTCACGCATTTCTGCAAAAGTCAGCGCTTGCTTATCCAGCAACTGTTGTAAAACCTGTTGTATATTCATCATTGAGTGTTAGCTAAAACCAAGCCGACTAATCCTAAGTTTAGCGCGCTAAGAAGTTTCTTAATAAATCGTGACCATGTTCGGTTAGAATTGATTCTGGGTGAAATTGCACCCCTTCAATATCTAAAGTTTTATGACGAACGCCCATAATTTCATCGATTTCTCCGTTTTCATCTTGCGTCCAAGCGGTCACTTCTAAACAATCGGGTAAGGTAGCCTGTTCAATCACTAAAGAATGGTAACGGGTCGCAGTAAATGGATTATTCAGGCCTTTAAACACGCCTTTATCATGATGATAAATTAAAGAGGTTTTGCCATGCATAATGCTTTTAGCATGAATCACCTGACCACCAAACGCATAACCAATACTTTGATGTCCTAAACACACCCCTAAGATGGGATATTTTCCAGCAAACTTTAAAATGGCTTCCACAGACACACCGGCTTCTTTGGGGGTACACGGGCCGGGTGAAATAACTATTTTATCGGGTGCTAAGGCCTCAATATCGGCAATAGTTACTTGATCATTACGCACTACAGTGACTTCTGCCCCTAACTCGCCAAAATACTGCACCAAGTTATAGGTAAAAGAATCATAGTTATCTACCATGACTACATTGATTGCGCTCATGCTTGCTCTCCTTCTAAACCGGCTTCTGCCATACTGACTGCGCGGAAAATAGCACGACCTTTATTCATGGTTTCATCCCATTCATTGGTGGGAATGGAATCATAAACAATACCTGCCCCCGCTTGAATGTGTAGTTGATTATCTTTAATCACAGCCGTTCTAATGGCAATGGCCGTATCTAAATTACCTGACCATGCAATATAACCCACCGCCCCTGAATAGATACCCCGTTTTACAGGCTCTAATTCATCAATAATTTCCATTGCGCGAATTTTAGGCGCCCCACTGACGGTTCCAGCTGGAAAAGTCGCAGCTAGCACATCAAACGCATTTTTACCGGGTTGCAGGGTTCCGGTGACATTGGACACAATGTGCATCACGTGTGAATAACGCTCTACTATCATTTTATCGGTTAATTGTACCGAACCACACACCGCTACACGACCGGTATCGTTTCGGCCTAAATCAATCAGCATTAAATGTTCAGCGATTTCTTTAGGGTCGGCTAAAAGTTCATGCTCCAGCGCAATATCTTGCTCGGGGGTCACGCCTCGACGACGGGTACCGGCAATCGGTCTGACCGTCACGGTATTATCTTCTAATCTAACCAAGATTTCGGGTGACGAACCCACAATATGAAAATCACCCAAATTCAGGTAAAACATATACGGCGAGGGATTTAAGCACCGCAACGAGCGATATAAATTAAGCGGTGATGCACTATACGGAATGGTTAACCGTTGCGATAACACCACCTGCATAATATCGCCATCGGTAATATAGTCTTTGGCCTTTAACACCGCCGCTTCAAAACCTTGTTGAGTGAAGCCTGACACAAAGTCAGTTTCTTCAACTTTACACGGTTTCGCGTGTTTTTCTGGCTTTGCCTGAAGCTCTCGTAATTGAGTGGCTAAATCAGACACTCTGGCAACAGCTCGATTATAAGCATCGTCTTCTCTGGGATCTGCGTGGGTTAATAACAACACTTTGCCAGACAAATTATCGAAGACTAAAATTTCTTCTGAAACCATTAATAGAATGTCAGGACATCCTAAAGTATCGGGTTTATCTGAACCACTTAAGCGAGGTTCAATATAATGAATGGTTTCATAACCAAAATAACCGACCAATCCGCCATTAAACCGGGGTAAATCGGCAATATCAGGTACTTTATAACTCGTTTTAAAACTTTCAATCCACTCTAGCGGGTTTTCATGGGTCACTGTTGAGATTAATTCGCCATTTTCTTCTAAGCGAATCTCATGTCCATATATTTTTACAACCGTTTTACAAGGTAGGCCAATGATCGAATAACGCCCCCATTGCTCGCCACCGTGAACAGATTCAAATAAATAAGAATACGCGCCATCAGCCAGTTTTAAATACGCACTTAAAGGCGTATCCAAATCAGCCAACACTTCGCGACTCACCGGAATACGGTTATAGCCCTGTTGGGCATAAAGATTAAATTGTTCTGAGGTCATGGTGGTCTTGTTATTAAAATAGTGGTATATCAATGACTTGGCTTAATAATCTAAAATGTTTATCCAAAGAATAAATAGCGCTTCTGTTTTGTTTTGAGTTTTGGGCAAGAATTAAATCAGGAATACCAATACCATTAATACCAGCGTTTAAACAAGCCACTTGCCATTGAATAATTTCTGTCCAATCAATTTTCAAAGGTAGTAACGGTATGTTTCTTAACAAGTCGACAATCTTATGCTGTTTTTTTATCATTAAAAAGGGAATGAGTTCTGCAAGAACAATATCGTTGGTGAACAGACGATTATCATCAAGTATCTCATCTAACTTTCCAGAATTTAAACCGCTTTTAAAGTAATCAATCCATATTGAAGTATCAACGAGAACGTGCATCACGATTTCGCAGTATATCAATATCCATTTCAAGATTAACAGTACCTTTATAATTTTTTAATTTTGCTACTTTATCTTTTCTTATTAATTCTTTTAAAGCAACAATTATTACACCAGTCTTTGTTTTAATATCAGTGATCGACATAGCTTCTTTCATTAAGTCATCAGGTAAATTGAGCGTTATTTTCATGTCTTTAATTTTTTATGATTATATTAGCTAACTTAACGAATACTTAATCAACAGGCAAATAAAAGCGGCTTTCTTACGTAAAGCCGCCTCTATTAGAACTAAATATTTAAACGGCTAATGCCAATTCTGCACGCATTTCATCAATAACTTTCTTATAGTCTGGCTGACTAAATATGGCAGAACCTGCCACAAAGGTATCAGCACCTGCGGCTTTAATAGCACGGATATTGTCAGTTTTTACGCCACCGTCAATTTCTAAGCGAATGTTTAAACCGCTGTCATCTATTATTTTTCTAACTTGGCTTAATTTACCTAACGCTGAAGGAATAAATGATTGACCGCCAAAGCCTGGGTTAACTGACATTAATAAAATAATATCTAATTTATCCAGGACATAATCCAAATAATGTAAGGGTGTGCCTGGGTTAAATACTAAGCCTGCTTGACAGCCGTTATCTTTAATCAGTTGCAAAGTGCGATCAATGTGCGTTGATGCTTCTGGATGGAAAGTAATAATACTGGCACCGGCTTTTGCAAAATCTGGGATTAAACGATCGACTGGCTCGACCATTAAATGGACATCAATAGGAGCAGTCACACCGTGTTTTCTTAAGGCTTCACAAACTAAGGGCCCGATCGTTAAATTTGGCACGAAATGATTATCCATCACATCGAAATGCACCACATCTGCACCTGCCGCTAAAACGTTATCAACTTCTTCACCTAATTTAGCGAAATTGGCTGAAAGAATGGAAGGAGCAATCCAATTTTCGTTCATATTCTGTACCTCTGTGTAAAATTGTTTATTATATCTTTTTTTTATCTGTTGATCTTGTGATAAAACAACAGCCTTAACATCATACAGGAAACCTAAGCAATGAAACTAGTGACCTTTACCCATAACCATGAAACTCGTGTGGGTGCCGTAATTAATGATGTCGTTGTTGACAGTAAAGGTAACGCTGAAATACACTCAACCATGCTAGCCTTTTTGACTCAAGGAGAGGTCGCCTTAAAAGCAATGCAAAGGCTTATTGATAGTGAAGAGGCACGTATTAACTTGAGTGAAGTCAAGTTAAACGCTCCTGTACCTAATCCGCAAAAATACTTGGCACTTAGTCTTAATTATGCAGATCATATTGCGGAAACAGGTCGAGAAAGACCTAAATATCCCAGTTTTTTTACTAAGCAAAGTAGTTGTATTATTGGTTATGGCGATGCCATTCATCGACCAAAAGTCTCTGATAAATTAGATTATGAAGGTGAACTGGCTTTTGTGATCGGCAAACGTTGCCATCATGTGCCAGTAGAAAGGGCCCATCAAGTCATTGCGGGCTATACAATTGCGAATGATGTATCCGTTCGAGATTGGCAAATGCACTCTGCTACCATGATGATTGGAAAATCGTTTGACACTGCGGGACCGATTGGGCCTTGGATAGTCACTAGCGATGAAATTAAAGATCCGCATAACCTAAGTATTAAAACCTGGGTTGATACGGAGTTGCGTCAAAATGGCAATACCCGACAAATGATTACTAACTGTTATGAGATGGTGGCCTATTTATCACAGGCCATGACCTTAGAACCGGGGGATATTATTTCCACCGGCACGCCCAGTGGGGTCGGCGTTAAAATGCAGCCGCGTGGTTATCTTAAACCCGGTCAAACTGTTCGAATTGAAATTGAAGGGATTGGTGAATTGACTAACGTTGTAATAGATGAACCAGAAACACTACCGTGGTTATCTATATAGGTTCACCTGCTTTAGGGTGAACGGGTCTTAAATCAAGGCTATTTAAGCTATCAGTTACCAATTTGAATAGGGGTATACGGCAAGGTTATTATTGTAATACCTTATGTCATTTGTAACCTCATCACCCACCCACTCAGGTCTTGAAAAAGATTCATTAATATCCGACAGTTCAATTTCAGCGATGATTAAGCCTTCATTTTCACCATAGAACTCATCTATTTCCCAAACATTTCCGTCGTTATGAACATAATGACGTGTTTTTTCAATGATAGGTTTTTTACATAGCATATCGAGAATTTCGTTTGCATCTTGCAAAGGTATTTCATATTCATATTCATGACGTTGAGTACCAATGGTCGCGCTTTTTATATTTAGCCAGGCTGTCTCATCACTGATTCTTACTCTGATAGAAGACGTTGCTTGAGAGCTTAAATAGCCTTGGCGAAAAACAACAGAACGTTGTACCTGTTGACGCCATGTGTCATTAGCAAGCAGAAATTTATGTTCAATTTCAATAGCCATTATTTTTCCTGACAGGTATTTTATTGTTTTGTTGATAACTCGTCGTTCGTTACGATATGAAATTATAGTTTCATTAAAGCGATAACGAACATTGGAAGTAATTTCTGCATCAGAATCAATTATATTCAAAAAAAGTCTAATCGAACGGGTGATTAATATCCAATCTTTGAGTGGTTAACAAATAAAAGTTTATATTAATATTAACAGAAGCCATTATAATGCCAACGATTAACCTAGCAAGTTTGTTATTATACTTGCTGACGTTCTATCTCTTTAAAATACTGAATGTCATGCTTTATTTTAATAGTGAGCAATGCTAAAGTAATAGCTTATAAAAATACTTGGTCTTTCAAACATTGCAGTACTTATTATTAACCCTTTAACTTATATTTAAGGAAACTCAAATGGCTTTCGAATTACCTGCTTTACCCTATGCAAGCAATAGATTGGTACCCTATATCTCAGAAGAAACTTTAGAGTTTCATCATGGCAAGCATCATCAAACCTATGTGACAAACCTGAATAATCTTGTTCCAGGTACTGAGTTTGAAGGATTAACCCTGGAAGAAATTATTGTTAAATCTTCAGGTCCTATTTTTAATAATGCTGCTCAGGTTTGGAATCACACTTTTTATTGGAATAGCTTGATTCCTAATGGTGGTGGAGAACCGACGGGTAAATTAGCGGATGCAATTACTGCTACATTTGGTTCTTTTGCAAAATTTAAAGAAGAATTTACCAAAACAGCGGTGACCACATTTGGTTCTGGCTGGGCTTGGTTGGTAAAAAATGCTGATGGTAGTTTAGCGTTAGTGAGCACTAGCAACGCTGGCACTCCTTTAACAACTGGCCAAACACCTTTGTTAACATGTGATGTATGGGAACATGCTTACTATATCGATTTTCGTAATGCGCGTCCTGCTTACCTTGAGGCATTTTGGAACTTAGTTAATTGGGATTTTGCTGAAGCAAATTATTTAGCTTAATTTATTGAATGCCGTAAACCTTCTGTCAATCAACACAGAAGGTTTACGATTCTGCCTGTTTGACATCGACTTTAGGTTCACTAATAGCCTGCTGTAACCATCATTAATCATTTAGCGTTGACGGGATTCTTCAGCGAGTATCTGTTTTAAAAAAGGGATGGTTAATTTACGCTTGGCAGCTAAAGACGCATGATCTAATTTTGTGAGTAGTCTCCAGAGAGAGGATAAGTCTCTATTATTGTGAGTCAATAAAAACCGAACTGCTTTGGGCGTTATTTCAAAGCCCATTTGATTGGCTTTAAAAACTAAAGCCGTGATTTTTTCTTCATCCGATAAAGGCTGTATCTTTAAGGTTAAGCCCCAATTTAAGCGCGTTTTAAGATCAGGTAATTTAATCGCAATGTCATGAGGCGGGCAAGTTGCAGATAAAATTAAGATATGACCTTGATCGCGGTGCAGGTTATAAAAATTAAAAAAAGCGAGTTCCCAGTCTTTATGTCCGGCTATCTGGTCAATGTTGTCAAAACAAACAATATCAAATTCATCCAGCCCCTTTAGTAAGTTACAATCGGGTAACGCTGAAGGCGATAAGTCAAAATAGAATGAACTGAGTCTAAGGCTCTGTGCCTGATGACAGCAAGCTTGTAATAAATGACTCTTGCCTAGTCCTGATTCACCCCAGATAAAAACTTGTTTCTCGCCATGATGGTTAACACTGTTCTGTAAATGGTTAATTATTTCTAAATTACTCCCAGAGAAGTAATCATTGAACGTCTGATTAGCTCTAAACTCAAAATGTAGAGGGAGCTGCTTTAATAAGGCCATTCTTATTTTCCAGAAAACCGGACATAGAGCGTGGTGCCAAAAAACAGCATCAGGCTAAAAATAAGTTCAAGTGAGGGGTATAAACGCTGAGACGTGTTTGCATACGTTTCAATCGCGCCATGAATAAAATAAAACAAACTGAGATAGCCCATCCAGGCACAACTTCTAGGATTCCGGCTTAATAAGCCGCGTAGGGGTAATAACAATGGCGTTACCGTGACGAGCAGAATCAGCGCAACTGGAAACCCTGAAGAGGGAGCCAGTACCGTATTCCATAGCATTAACAAAGCAAACAGTCCAAAAAAACCAATTAATGCCATTATGTAAAAATAAAGCGGTTTAATAGTCATGAGCCTTAATTTAAGTCTGTTTTAGAAGAAGGGCTGTTTTGGCTAGCCGTGAGCCCAATGCTTGGCATAAGGTTTTTTCATGGTCAGTTAAGCCCAGAGACTCAACAGCAAAGTGACTTGCGCCATAAGGTGTGCCGCCAGAGGTGGTTTCTCTCAAGGCGTGTTCAGTATAAGGAATGCCTAATAACATCATACCGTGATGTAAGAGTGGTAGCATCATGGATAATAAAGTACTTTCTTGTCCACCGTGTAAACTACCGGTAGACGTAAATACACAAGCGGGTTTGCCGATCAAGGCACCGCTAAACCAAACCTCGGTGCTGTTATCAATAAAGTATTTTAGAGGGGATGCCATATTACCAAAATGGGTAGGACTCCCCAGGGCTAAGCCATCACACTGTTTTAAATCGTCCAGTGTTGCATAAATAGCACCTTTAGCCGGTATAGTGTCTGCGACTTTTTCGCAAACAGTCGATATATTGGGTACGGTTCTCAAAATGGCTTCAGCGCCATGGATGCTATTGATGCCGCGTGCGATATGATTCGCCATCTCCGCCGTTGATCCATTCCGTGAGAAATAGAGAACTAGAATTTTAGTTGTCATAGTGATAGTGTCTACATCCACAGGGCGTAAGCCTTTGATAAAATAAAAACGCTATAATAGCATTTTTAATAAACTGTACGCCTGAAAACCGCCCTGGTTTTAAACAGTCAGTGCTTAATGGTAAGAGAGCTGAGTCCAAATTAATAAGGTAATGCTGTGCTAAAGACAATTTTAAACGAACGTATAGAAGATCGAGTTAAGCAATACTGGGCATTATCACGGTTCGATAAACCGATTGGTATATTAATTTTATTGTGGCCTGCATTGTGGGCGCTTTGGGTGGCCAGTAGCGGTAAGCCCGATTATTACGTATTGCTGGTTATTTGTTTGGGCGTGGTCTTAATGCGGGCGGCAGGGTGTGTGATTAATGATTATGCGGATAGAGAGTTTGATCCACATGTAGAACGCACTAAGCAACGTCCTATTGCCGCCGGTAAAGTAACACCTAAAGAAGCCCTATGGCTCTTTGTGGCTTTATGTCTAATAGCGTTCGGTTTGGTATTAACCTTAAATATTTACACAATTGCGTTATCCTTTGTGGCGGCCTTTTTAGCGGGTAGCTATCCGTTTATGAAACGCTACACACATTTGCCTCAGGCTTACTTAGGTATCGCCTTTGGTTGGGCGGTGCCCATGTCCTTCTCGGCGCAAGTCAATCAAATTCCCACTGTCGCCTGGGTTATGTACTTAGCCGTGGTTCTATGGGCGTTGGTTTATGACACCATGTACGCCATGGTTGATAAAGACGATGATTTAAAAATAGGCGTTAAATCCACCGCCATTTTGTTTGGTGCTTATGATCGGCAAATCATGGCCGTTTTACAAGTGATTATTATCGGTTTATTAGTCCTGGTCGGCCTGATGCAGGCATTGACTTGGCCTTACTATGCCGGTGTTATCGTCGCGATCGGTTTATGTGTTTATCAACAAAAGTTGATTTTTCATCGTGAGAAGGCGCTGTGTTTTAAAGCCTTTTTAAACAGTAATTACTTTGGGATGGCGGTGTTTATCGGCTTATCGCTGAGTTACCTTATTTAAGGATTCCCTATGTTTCGCTTAAGCCACTACATGCGGGAACTGCTGGCCCCGACGCCTCTTAAACCCGCTCGTAAGCCGCCAGCGCCCGTGGTAATTTGGAATTTAATTCGGCGGTGTAACCTGACCTGTAAGCATTGTTATACCACCTCGGCGGACATTGATTTTCCGGGTGAACTCACCACGCCTGAAATTTACACGGTCATGGATGATTTAAAAGCCTTTAAAGTGCCGGTGTTGATCTTGTCGGGCGGTGAACCTTTATTGCACCCTGATATTTTTGCGATTTCTCGTCGTGCTAAGGACATGGGTTTTTATGTGGCCTTATCAAGTAATGGTACCAAAATATCGGCTGATAATATTGATGAGATAGCGGCTATTAATTACCACTATATCGGCGTCAGTTTGGATGGAATTAAAGATACCCATGATCAATTTCGACGCGTCAAAGGTTCGTTTGATGAAGCTTTAAGAGGCGTGCAGTTGTGTTTAGATAAAGGTATAAAAGTCGGGATTCGGTTTACCTTAACCCAAGATAATGCCCATGATTTTCCGGCTCTTTTACAGTTGATGGATGATTATGATATCGACAAGTTTTATTTATCGCATCTTAATTACGGGGGCAGGGGCAATAGGAATCGTAAAGATGATGCCTTTTTTGAGATAACCCGCCAGGCGATGGATTTGATGTTTTATACCTGTTATGACTGGCTTAAAGCCGGCAAAGATCGCGAGTTTGTCACCGGTAATAATGATGCCGATGCGGTGTATTTTTTGCATTGGGTCAAGCAACGTTTTCCCGATCAAGTCGCCCACATCCAAGCCAAATTAGAACAATGGGGCGGTAATGCTTCGGGTGTTAATGTGGCTAATATTGATAACTTGGGGAATGTGCATCCCGATACGTTTTGGTGGCATTATGATTTAGGCAATGTTAAGCAACGGCCTTTTTCTGAAATATGGTTGGATACCACCGATTCATTAATGGCTGGATTAAAACAAGTGCCTAGACCCTTACAAGGTCGGTGTGGCCGTTGTGCTTATCAAACGATTTGTAATGGGAATACTCGGGTCAGAGCCGCGCAAATGACGGGGAATTATTGGGCTGAAGATCCCGGTTGTTATTTAACCGAGGCAGAAATTACTCGATGAGTGAACACCGATGACGGAGGAATCACTCATCGGTGTGTTTGGGTTTTGTTGGCGTAGGACTGATTTTAACACTCAGTTTTAAGTGAAAAAGCGGGGGAGTTTTGGCGGCGTTTTAAAAAGGTTTAACCACTGCTAAGATAATAATACCGACTAGGAATAACACCGGCACTTCATTCATCCAACGATAATAAACATGGCTGTGGGTATTACGGTCATGTTTGAAAGCTTTGAGCCAAACCCAACAAAAATAATGATAAATCAGGGCTAAGACTAAAATGCCCAGCTTAGCGTGCAACCAACCGGACGTACCATAACTGACCCAGGCATAATCAACCAACATCCAAATTCCAAAGATAAACGTCACGATCATGCCGGGTGTCATGATGCCATAAAACAATTTCCGTTCCATCACCTTAAAACGTTCATGACTGATTTCATCCGAACTCATCGCGTGATAAACATACAAGCGTGGCAAATAAAATAAGCCAGCAAACCAAGTGACCATAAAAATTAAGTGTAAGGCTTTTAACCAAAGCATAAATTATCCTTTTAGCGTGGGAGCAATGAGTCGAGCGCTGATGATTACGTTAGTCAGCAATGTTTAATTGGGTTGTGTTTATATTTTTATATTTGTTATGGCGAGTGATATTGGTGTTTTTTGAGGGATTAAGGGTGATGTTCGAGTGTTAAAGGTGCTTTTGGTAGAGAAACAGGTGGTTTAGTCAGTAAAGCACGTGGTTTTGGTATAGAAACACATGGTTTATTGTGTAAAGCAGGTGGTTTAGGTAGAGAAACAGCTGGTTTACTGTGTAAAGCAGGTGGTTTTGGTATAGAAACACATGGTTCACTGTGTAAAGCAGGTGGTTTAGGTAGAGAAACAGGCATCCTTCATTTACCGGTTTACACTTTATGCAATTCTTGGCTTTATAAAGTCATGAAAACGGGTTTCTTTCGATGTACAAATGAACACAAACCTTCAGTTCATTGTACAATGAAGGTT
>Ga0118677_10008040_pt1 | contig 17112 bp, 10 predicted proteins | sample AliMusrvi5mmetaG_FD_86154 | JGI IMG/M metagenome (GOLD analysis project Ga0118677, IMG submission 86154) | reverse complement strand
GCGCCGCAAAGCTCTCGTCGTACTCGGCGGCGCTCGCGGCGCGGCGCTCGAAGCGGCGCCGCAGCACCTGGTTCATCATCGCGAAGTCGTCCTGGCCCGCGACGTCGCGCAGCGCGAACTTGCGGTAGTGCGCCTTCTTGGGCAGGCCGCCCTCGAAGACGACCATCGAGCCGACGGCGTGCTGCTCGCCGAGGTTGGAGATGTCGTAGCACTCGATGCGCAACGGCAGGCCCTCGAGCGCCAGCCCGTCGCGCAGGCTCTCGAGCGCCGCGATGCGCGACGTCTGCTTGCGTGCGAGGCGCTCGGTCTCGGCCTCGGCCGCGAGCTCGGCGTTGCGCTGCGCCAGCTCGAGAAGACGCCGCTTGGGGCCGCGTTTGGCGGCGCGCACGCTGACCTTGGCGCCGCGCCGCGCGGTCAGCAGCGCCGCCACGCCGGCGTCGCCGTCCAGCGGCACCACGATCTCCGGCGGCACGGCGGAGCCGTCCCAGTAGAACTCGAGCAGGAACTCCTGGCGTGGCGGCGCTGCTGACCGCGCGGCGCTGTTCTCGACGTAGAACGACTGGCGGTCGACGACGGCGCCGTCGCGCACGCGGAAGACCTGCGCGTTGGCACCCGGCTCGGCCTGGAAAAGGCCGATCACGTCGAACGCCTCTCCCCCCTCGATGCGCGCCGTCTGACGCTCGTGCACGTGGCGCACGGCGGCCAGCCTGTCGCGCAGCAAGGCCGCCTTCTCGAACTCCTGAGCCTGAGCGGCGGCGGCCATCTCGCCCTCGATGCCGCGCTCGACGTCGCCGAGGCGGCCGCGCAGGAAGTCGACCGCCTGGCGCACGACCTCCATGTACTCCTCGTGCGAGACGCGGTCGTCGCACGGCGCCAGCGAGCGCTTGATGAAGTACTGCAGGCAGGGCGAGCCGCTCGGGCGGCCCGGCTTCCCCCCCCGGCACTTGCGGTACGGGAAGATGCGGCCGATCACGTCGAGCGTGTCGCGGACCTTGCGGGCGCTCGAGTAGGGCCCGAAGTACAGGTTGCCGGGCACGTGCCGGCCGCGGAAGAAGCGCACGCGCGGCCACTCGTCGCGCATCGTGATCTCGATGAACGGGTAGCTCTTGTCGTCGCGCAGGCGCAGGTTGAACGGCGGCCGCGCCTCCTTGATGAAGTTGTCCTCCAGAAGCAGCGCCTCGCCCTCGGAGGCCGTGACCACCCACTCGATGTCGCGCGCCAGCACCAGCATCTCGGGGGTGCGCCCGTGCGGCGTGCCGCTGCGCCGGAAGTACGAAGAGACGCGCTTGCGCAGTTCCTTGGCCTTGCCCACGTAGAGCACCTCGCCCCCGGCCCCCAGAAAGCGATAGACGCCGGGGCTGTTGGGGATGCGCGGGAGGATGCGACGCAGTTCGTCGGCGTGGCCGCCGGGCTGGGGTGAGGACGTCGTCATCGGCTCGATTGTACCCCGGCGTCGCGGAGCAGCGGCCCGGGCCTGCGGCCGCCTCTGCGCCGACGCCGCGGCGGAGAAAGGCGCCACCTCCTTCTTCACGCTGCCGGGCGCAGACGCCGGCGCCCGGCCGGAGGCCGGTAGACTGAGTCCCCGTTGCCCGGCCGCGAAGGAGCCCGCCCGTGTCGTCAGACGCCTTGCCGCCCCAGAAGCAGATGACCGGCATGCTCGGCCACCCCGTGGCCGAGAACCCGATCGACCTCATGTTCGACGCCGTGTACGCGCACTACGGCCTGCCCTGGCAGTTCTGGAAGTGCGACGTCGCCGCGGCCGACCTGGCAGCCGCGATCGCCGGCACACGCGCGCTTGGCTTCCGCGGCTACGGCATCACCGTGCCGTACAAGATCGCCTCCATGCCCCACCTCGACGCCGTGGACGACGACGCGCGCGTCATCGGCGCCGCCAACTACGTCACCGTCGAGCAAGGCCGCCTCACCGGCCACAACAACGACGGCAAGGGCGTCGTGAAGGCGATCGAGAAGGTGACGCCGATCGCCGGCAAGCGCGTGGCGATGCTCGGCGCCGGCGGCGCCGGACGGGCCATGGCGGTGGAGCTCGGGTGGGCCGGCGCCGCGCACCTCACGGTCATCACGCGGCGCGAAGCGCAGGGCGCCGAGGTGGCGGAGCTCGTGCAGCGCGCCGCCGGCATCCCGACGGCGTGGCAGGCGTGGGAAGGCGCCGTCACCGTCCCCGAAGGCACTGGGATCCTCCTGAACGCCACCCACCTGGGCTGCGCCCCGGCAGTCGAGCCAGTGCCGGTGGTGTGGGGCAGCGTGGCGCCTTCGGCAACGGTCGTCGACGTGATCACCAACCCGCGCCTCACGCCGTTCCTCACCACGGCGCGCGCACGCGGCTGCGCGGTGGTCGACGGCGTGGAGATGCTGGTGCAGCTGGCGATGCAGCTGTTCGAGGCGTGGACAGGCGTGAAGCCGGAGGAGGCGGTGTTCCAGCGCGCCGTCGCGGAGGCCCTGGGCGAGTGACGCCGAGCGCGCACGCGCCGGCGCGAGGCCCGCGCGCGCACGCGCCGGCGCGAGCGCCCCGACGGGCGCCGACAGGCAGGGGGCAGCCCGGGCGCCCTCAGGCCTTGACGGCCGAGCCGTCGCCGAGCACGCGCGCCAGGAAGTCGCCGGTGTAGGAGATGCCGGAGAGGCCGGCGAGGTCCTCCGGCGTGCCCACGGCGACGATGGCGCCGCCCTCTTCCCCGCCCTCGGGCCCAAGGTCGACGATCCAGTCGGCGCTCTTGATGACGTCGAGGTTGTGCTCGATCACGACGACCGTGTTGCCCTGGTCCACCAGGCGCTGCAGCATCTCCAGCAGCTTCTCGATGTCGGCGAAGTGCAGGCCCGTGGTGGGCTCGTCGAGGATGTAGAGCGTCCTGCCGGTGGCGACCTTGCTGAGTTCGCTCGCCAGCTTGACGCGCTGCGCCTCGCCGCCGGAGAGCGTCGTCGCCGGCTGGCCGAGCTTGACGTAGCCGAGGCCGACCTCGTCGAGCGCCTTGAGCCGGCGCGCGATGCGCGTCACGTTGGCGAAGAAGCCGACGGCATCTTCGACGCTCATCTCGAGCACCTCGGCGATGTTCTTGCCCTTGTACCAGACCTCGAGCGTGTCGCGGTTGTAGCGCTTGCCGCGGCAGGCCTCGCAGGGCACGTACACGTCGGGCAGGAAGTGCATCTCGATCTTGATCTGCCCGTCGCCCTTGCAGGTCTCGCAGCGGCCGCCCTTGACGTTGAAGCTGAAGCGCCCGGGCTTGTAGCCGCGCAGCTTGCTCTCGGGGGTCTGCGAGAAGAGCTGGCGGATGTGGTCGAAGACGCCGGTGTACGTGGCCGGGTTGGAGCGCGGCGTGCGGCCGATGGGCGACTGGTCGATGTCGATGACCTTGTCCAGCAGCCTGGCGCCGTCGATGCCGGCGTGCTCGCCGGCGCGCAGCTTGGTGCCGCGGTTGAGGCGCGCCGCCATGCCCTTGTAGAGGATCTCGTTGACGAGCGTGGACTTGCCCGAGCCGGACACGCCGGTGACGCAACTGAAGGCGCCGACCGGGAAGGCGACGTCGATGTCGCGCAGGTTGTGCATGCGCGCGCCGCGCACGGTGAACCACTCCACCGGCAGCCGGCGCTGTCCCGGCAAGGCGATGCGGCGGCGGCCGGAGAGGAAGTCGCCGGTCAGCGAAGCCGGATCGGCCATGACCTCCTCGGGGGTGCCCTCGGAGACGATCTCGCCGCCGTGCTCGCCGGCGCCGGGGCCCATGTCGACGATGTGGTCGGCGGAGCGCATCGTCTCCTCGTCGTGCTCGACGACGATGACGGTGTTGCCGAGGTCGCGCAGGCGCAGCAGCGTGTCGATGAGGCGCCGGTTGTCGCGCTGGTGCAGGCCGATGCTGGGCTCGTCGAGGATGTAGAGCACGCCGACGAGCGCCGAGCCGATCTGTGTGGCGAGGCGGATGCGCTGCGCCTCGCCGCCGCTCAGGGTGGCCGAGGCGCGCTGCAGCGTGAGGTAGCCGACGCCGACGTCGTTGAGGAACGAGAGCCGCTCGACGATCTCCTTGATGACGCGGCCGCCGATGAGGCGCTCCGTGTCGGTGAGGTCCAGGGCACGCAGGAAGGCGAGCGACTCGCGCACGCTCATGAGCGTGAAGGCGGAGATGTTGCTGCCGCCCACGGTGACGGCGAGGCTCGTGGGCTTGAGGCGCGCGCCGTGGCACTCCGGGCACGGCCGGTCCGCCATGTACTCCTCGATCTTCTGGCGGACCTGCTCCGACTCCGTCTCCGCGTAGCGGCGCATGAGGTGCTTGAGGATGCCGGGGAAGCTCGAGGTGTAGTGCCGCATGCGCCCCTGGTAGTTGCGGTAGCTGAGCGGTATGCGCTCCTTGCCGGTGCCCAGCATGAAGAGGTCGCGCTGCTCCTGCGGCATCTCGTCCCAGGGCACGTCCGTGTCGACGCCGAACTGACTGGCGATGGACTCGAACGCCTGTTCGAGCCAGCCGAACGAGAGTTGGCCGTAGGGCAGCAGCGCGCCCTTGTCGATGCTCAGTGAGCCGTCCGGCACCACGAGCCCGGGGTCGATCTCCTGCGTGAATCCGAGCCCGTGGCAGGCCGGGCAGGCGCCGTGCGGACTGTTGAAACTGAAGATGCGCGGCTGGATCTCGGGCAGCGAGATGCCGCAGTGCACGCAGGCGAACTTCTCGCTGAAGGTGAGCGTGGCGCCGTCGGCGGTCTCGATCTCGATGAGCCCATCGGCGAGCTGGGCGGCGGTCTCGATGGAGTCCGTCAGCCGCCGCCGCAGGCCGTCCTTCATGACGAGGCGGTCGACCACGACCGCCACGTCGTGCTTGTACTTCTTGTCGAGGTCGATCTGCTCCTCGAGCTCGCGCACCTCGCCGTCCACCTTGACGCGCGTGAAGCCGTCGGCGCGGAACTGCTCGAAGAGCCTGCCGTACTCGCCCTTGCGCCCGCGGACCACCGGGGCGACCACGCTGAAGCGGGTGTCGCTCTCGAGCTCGCAGACCTGGTCGACGATCTGCTGGATGCTCTGGCCGGCGATGGGCCGCCCGCACTCGGGGCAGTGCGGGTGGCCGATGCGCGCGTAGAGAAGGCGCAGGTAGTCGTAGATCTCGGTGACGGTGCCGACCGTGGAACGCGGGTTGCGCGACGTCGTCTTCTGGTCGATGGAGATCGCCGGCGAGAGGCCCTCGATGCTGTCCACGTCGGGCTTGTCCATCTGGCCGAGGAACTGGCGAGCATAGGCCGAGAGGGACTCCACGTAGCGGCGCTGGCCCTCGGCGTAGATGGTGTCGAAGGCGAGGGAGCTCTTGCCCGAGCCCGAGAGCCCGGTGATGACGATGAAGCGGTCGCGCGGCAGGCTCAGGGAGATGTCCTTGAGGTTGTGCTCGCGGGCGCCGGTGATGACGAGGTCGTGATTCATGCTTTGAGTGTGACAGACCTGTCTAGTCGATGAGCAGGAGGCCGGTCCAGCAGGGCCTGTCGGCGGCCGGCATCTCGATGGCCAGGCCGGCCGCCTCGGCCGTCGCCACGACGTCGATGCCGACGGCCTCCATGGACGGCCGCGCCTCGAACGGGTGGCGGCAGGCCTCGCCGTCCTTGCCGACGCAGACGTCGCAGAGCACGCAGTCGCCGCCGGCGAACGCGGTCGCGAAGCGGTAGCCCATCTTGAACGCGGCCGACTCCAGCCCCGTCATGAGGCGCGCGAACTCGTTCTGACTGTCGGTGAGCGAGGCCTCGAAGGCGGCGGTCTGCGGGCCCGCGACGGCGACCGCCGCGGCGCCCCTGCTCTCCGCGCCGCCTCCCGGGGCCGCCGCTCCCGCGGCGCCCGTCCCTGCACCGCCGTCCGCGACGGCGTGAGCCTCGGCGTAGCCCATGCCGTCCAGCGCCTCGTCCACGGCGTCCTGGGTGAGCGGGATATCACTTTGCACGACGAGCGTGTCCGAGTACCTGGCGAGCGCGACGCGCGTCTCCGCCGGCGTGGGCACGTTGGGCGGGCACATGAGATTGACGCCATAGTGGGAGCAGAGCGGCACGCGGCACTTGAAGTTGACGCGCTCGTCCACCACGACGGCGCGCGCCGGCAGCGGCGCCGCCCTGTCGGCGCCGAGCTCGCGCGCCTTGGCGACGATCGCCTGGATGTGCATGGCGTCAGCCAACTTTGCTTCCTCTCTGTGCGAGCTCTCTGCTGAGCTCTTTGATCTCGTCCCTCAGCTTGGCCGCGTACTCGAACTTGAGCTGGTCCGCGGCCTCGAACATCTCCGCCTCGAGGCTGGCCAGCAGCTTCTCGAGGTCGGCGCTCGGCATCGCCATCTTCTTGGCCACCGACTTCGCGGCGCGGCGGCCCTTGGTGGGCACCGCCGCCGCGTCGCTCATCATCGTCGCGATGTCGCTCACGCCCTTGACGATGCTCTTCGGCTCGATGCCGTGAGCCTCGTTGTAGGCGGTCTGGCGGGCGCGCCGCCGGTCGGTCTCGCCGATCGCGAACTCCATGGCGGCGGTCACGCGGTCGGCGTACATGATCACCCTGCCGTCCACGTGGCGGGCGGCGCGGCCGATGGTCTGGACGAGAGCCGTCTGGCCGCGCAGGAAGCCTTCCTTGTCGGCGTCGAGGATAGCGACCAGCGTGACCTCGGGCAGGTCGAGACCCTCCCGCAACAGGTTGATACCCACGAGGACGTCGAACTCACCCAGGCGCAGGTCGCGCACGATCTGGATGCGCTCCAAGGTGTCGACCTCGCTGTGCAGGTAGCGCACCTTGAAGCCGTTCTCCAGCAGGTAGTCGGTGAGATCCTCCGACATGCGCTTGGTGAGCGTGGTGATGAGCACGCGCTGATCCTTGTCCACGCGGCGCCGGATCTCGTTCATGAGGTCGTCGATCTGCCCGTCGGTGGGCCGCACCTCGATCTGCGGGTCGACGAGGCCGGTGGGCCGGATGATCTGTTCGGCGATGTTGACGCTGTTGGCGAGCTCGAACTGGGCCGGCGTGGCGCTGACGAAGACGATCTGCGGCACCTTATCGAGGAACTCCTCGATGCGCAGCGGGCGGTTGTCGAGGGCGCTGGGCAGGCGGAAGCCGTAGTCCACGAGCATGTTCTTGCGCGACTTGTCGCCCTCCGACATGGCGCGGATCTGCGGCAGCGTCATGTGCGACTCGTCGATGAAGCAGAGGAAGTCGTCCGGGAAGTAGTCGAGGAGGCAGTTGGGCGTCGCCCCGGGCTCCTTGCCGAGCAGGATGCGCGAGTAGTTCTCGATGCCGTTGCAGAAGCCCATCTCGCGCAGCATCTCCATATCGTAGAGGGTGCGCTGGCGGATGCGGTGGGCCTCGAGGATCTTGCCCTGCCCCTCGAACCAGGCGCAACGCTCGTCCAGCTCGCGCTGGATCTCGACGAGGGCGCGCTCGACGGCCGGGCTGTCGGTGACGAAGTGGGTGGCCGGGTAGATGGCCACGTGCCCCGGCTTGCCGATGACCTCTCCGCCGACCGGGTCGAAGTCGACGAGCTGCTCGACCTCGTCGCCCCACAGCTGGACGCGGATGGCGGTGTCCTGCGCGGCGGGCCAGATCTCCACGGAGTCGCCGCGCACGCGGAACTTGCCGCGCGCGGGCTCGAAGTCGTTGCGCGCGTACTGGATGTCCACCAGTTTGCGCAGCATCTCGTCGCGGTCCACCCGGTCGCCGACGCTGAGCAGCACCATCTTCTCGAGGTAGTCCTCCGGTGACCCCAAGCCGTAGATGCAGCTCACGCTGGCGACGATGACGACGTCGCGGCGCAGGAACAGCGACGTCGTGGCCGAGTGGCGCAGACGGTCGATCTCGTCGTTGATCGACGAGTCCTTCTCGATGTAGAGGTCCTGCGCCGGGACGTACGCCTCCGGCTGGTAGTAGTCGTAGTAGCTCACGAAGTACTCGACGGCGTTGTCCGGCAGGAACTCGCGGAACTCGTTGCACAGCTGCGCCGCCAGAGTCTTGTTGTGAGCGATGATCAGGGTCGGCTTCTGGGCCTTCTCGATGACGTTGGCCATGGTGAACGTCTTGCCGGAGCCGGTGACTCCGAGCAGCGTCTGATAGCGGTCGCCGCGCTCGAGACCCTCGGCGAGCTGCGCGACCGCCTCCGGCTGGTCGCCGGTGAGGCTGTAGTCGGCCTGGATACGGAAGTCGGTCATCGCCGTGACTCTAGCAACACGAACACATGTTCGCAACGTTCCCGCAGGGACGCCGGCGCGCGCGGCGTGCGGACGCGCGGCGGGCGCTCGTCCTGTCGCGCGGAGACGGCGCCGCGTCCGGGCTCAGTAGGCCGGCCCGAGACGATCGCCGTAGGCTTTGCGATAGGCGGCCTTGAGGTGCATCACGCGGTGCACGTAGGCGCGCGTCTCCGGATATGGGATGTCGGCGACGCGCAGCGGGTGGCCGGCGGCGCCGGCGTCCGCCACCCACTGCGACACGGCGCCGGCGCCGGCGTTGTAGGCGGCGATCGCCGCCACTTCGTTGCCGCCGAACTGGTCGAGCACGGTGCGCAGGTAGCGCGTGCCGTAGCGGATGTTGATCGCCGGGTCCTGCAGGTCGGCGCTCGTGAAGGTCACGCCGCCGGTCTCGTGGGCGATCTGGCCGGCCGTGGCGGGGAGCACCTGCATGAGGCCGACGGCACCCTGGTCCGAGACGGCGTGCGGATCGAACTGGCTCTCGGCGTAGATGACGGCCGCGACGAGCGCCGGGTCGAGGTGGTTGCGCCGCGCGGAGGCGCGGATGGAGCCGTCGTAGGCGAGCGGGTAGGCGGCGCGCGTCGCCCAGGCAGGGACCTCCGCGCCGGCCGCGCCGGAGCCGACCCAGCGAACGACCACGACGACGCCGAGCACAGCGACGAGAGCCAGGCAGATCAGGACGGCGCGCTTCACCGCGACTCCTCGCCGCCCGCCTCCGCGGCCTCGGCGGCCGCTGCCGCCTCCGCAGCCTCCGCGGTATCGGCGGCAGCCAGGATGTTCGCCACGGCGTCCTGCACGAAGTCGCGGAGCGCCTTGCGCGCGCCGGTATTGACGAAGACGAAGTCGCTGCGCGCGACCTTCTCCTCCTCGGGCATCTGTTGCGCGAGGCGGCGCGTGAATTCGCTCTCGGTGAGCTTGGCCGTGAGGCGCCGGCGACGTGCATCCTCCGGCGCCGTGATCAGCATGACGTAGTCGAAGACGCCGCTCATCCCCGTCTCGAAGAGCAGCGGCACCTCGGCGGCGATGAGCGCCGGGCGCGGGCGGGCCTTGAGCTGCCCCTTCGCCCAGGCATCGACCGTGGCCCGCACGTGCGGGTGAAGCAGCCCTTCGAGCCACTGCAACTCGGCGACGTCCTTGAAGACGATGCGGCCGAGCACGCGGCGGTCGACGCCGCCGCCGGCCATCACGCGCTCGCCGTAGCGCTCGCGGATGGCCGCGACGATGTCCTCGCGGGCGTAGAGCTCGTGCACGACATCGTCGCTCGAGATCACGGCGGCCCCGAGCTCGTGCAGGTACGCGAGCGCGGTCGACTTCCCGGAGCCGATGCCTCCGGTGAGCCCGAGCCGCGGTATCTTGTGTCGTTTGGTCGTCATGTGTAAGTCGTCATCCGTCTCTGGGCGCGCCCGGGGGGCGGGGGCGGCGCCGGTGGCGCCTCCCCCGCCCCCCGATTGCCGTCCGTCAGGCCTGCGTCTCCGGCTCGGCCTCGGGCTCGTCGTCCTTGGCGCCGGCCGGGAAGACGTCGTCGCTCAGGCCGAGCTCGGGCTCGTGCTCGGCGACTGCCTCCTCCACGGCGGCGATCTCGGCGGCGACCTCGGCGGCCGCCTCCTCGACGATCTCCTCCTCGAGGGCGACCTCGATCGCCGCTTCGACGACCGCCTCGATCTCCTGGGGCGTCTCCGCGACCTCGGCGGCCGCCTCGACGATCTCCGCCTCGATGGCGACGACCTCGGCGGCCTCGACCACGGCCTCGATGTCCTCGGCGATGTCCTCCGCGATCTCCTCGGCGATCTCGTCCGCGATCTCGTCCGCGATCTCGTCCGCGATCTCCTCGATGATCTCCTCGTCCCCAGGCTCAGGCTCTATGGGCCGCAGAGGCTTCACGTTGTCGCCGTCCACGCGCTTGATGCTGAGACTCAGGCGGCGGCGCTCGGAGTCGACCTCGATGATCTTGACCTGCACCTGCTGGCCCACGCTGACGACCTCGTCCGGGCGTTCGACGTGGCGGTTGGCCAGCTCGCTGATGTGCACGAGACCCTCGATGCCCTCGTAGATCTCGACGAAGGCGCCGAAGGCGACGATCTTGGTGACGCGACCCTCGACGACGTCGCCGACCTTGTGCTGGGCGACGATCTTCTGCCACGGGTCTTCCTGGGTCTGCTTGAGACCGAGGCTGATGCGTTGGCGGTCACGGTCGATGTCGAGCACCTTGACCTTGACCTTCTGATTGACGTTCAGCACCTCGGAGGGGTGATTGATGTGCGTCCAGCTGAGCTCCGAGATGTGGATGAGGCCGTCGATGCCGTCGAGGTCGACGAAGGCGCCGAAGTCGACGATGTTGCTGATCGTGCCCTCGACGATATCGCCGACGTTGAGGTCGTCGATGATCTGCTGCCGGACTTCCTTGCGCTCCTCTTCGAGCACGGCGCGCCGGCTGAGGACCACGTTGTTGCGGTTGCGGTTCATCTCGATGACGCGGCAGTTGAGCTCCTGGGTCACGTACTCCTGGAGGTCCTGCACGCGGCGGATGTCGACCAGCGAGGCCGGGAGGAACCCGCGCACGCCGAGGTCGAGGATGAGCCCGCCCTTGACGACCTCGATGACGGTGCCGGTGACCGGCTCGCCGCTCTCGAAGGCGCCTTCGATACGCTTCCACGCCTTCTCGAAGCGGGCGCGCTTCTTACTGAGGATGAGGCGCCCGTCGGCGTCTTCCTTGGTCATGACGAGCGCGTCGATCTCCTCGCCCAGCGTCACCTCTTCGGAGGTGTTGACGTTCTTGCGGATGCTCAGCTCGTTGACCGGGATGACGCCCTCGGACTTGTAGCCGATGTCGACGAGGACCTCGTCCTTGTCGACGCGCACGACGTTGCCGGTGACGATGTCGCCCTCGCTGAAGTTGGTGAGCGTGAGATCGTAGTTGGGGACGATCTCGCCGTCGACCTCGATGAGGTAGCCTTCGCTGCCCTCGACGATCCTGGGGTCGTTGGCCGCTGCGATCTGTGGGTCGATTGGTTTTTCTGCCATGTGGTGTCGTAGCCTCCCGGTCACTGCGCGGTCCGTCGTTTACAGGATAGGAAAGGCCCGCGGACCGCAGCGGGCCAAAACCGTTGGAGTATAGCACGAGGCGCGGCGCGCGCGAGGCGGCGCTCTTCGCGCTCCCTCCGGCGCCGCGCTCTACGCCTTGGCCGCGACCCAGTCGTCGCCGACGCCGACCTCGGCCTCGAGCGGCGGGTCCATCTCGTAAGCGGCGCACATGGCGTCGCGCAGCATGGTCGCCGCCTCCTCGACCTCGGCCTGCGGACACTCGAGCACGAGCTCGTCGTGCACCTGGAGGACGAGCCGCGAGCCCAGCCTGCGCCGCTCGAGCTCGCGGCTCACCGTCACCATCGCGACCTTGATGATGTCGGCGGCCGTGCCCTGCAGGATCGTGTTCACCGCCAAGCGCTCGCCGAGCGCCCGCAGGCGGAAGTTGCCGGAGCGCAGCTCCGGCACGGCCCTGCGCCGCCCGAACAGCGTCGTCACGAAGCCGTCCTGCGACGCCTGAGCGATGACGCGCTCGCGGAACTCCTTGACGCGCGGATACTTGGCGAAATAGGCGTCGATGAACGCCTGCGCCTCGTCGACCGGGATCCCGACCTGCTCGCTGAGGCCATAGGCGGAAAGCCCGTACATGATGCCGAAGTTGGTCGCCTTGGCGTGCTCGCGCTGGCGCTTGCTGACCTCGTCGACCGGGATCCCGGCCACGGCCGCCGCCGTGACGCGGTGCACGTCCTCTCCCTTGTGATAAGCCTCGAGGAGCGCCGGTTCCTGCGACAGCAGCGCCATCAGGCGCAGCTCGATCTGCGAGTAGTCGGCGACGACCAGCCTGTGGCCCTCCTCGGCCACGAAGCAGGCGCGGATCTCCGACCCGAGGTCGGTGCGTACCGGGATGTTCTGCAGGTTCGGGTTGTTGCTCGAGAGCCGGCCTGTGGCGGTCACGAGCTGGTTGAAGGTGCTGTGCACGCGGCCGGTGCCCGGGTCGATGTACTCGGGCAGCGGCTCAAGGTAGGTGTTGAGCAGCTTGGTGAGCTCGCGCCACTCCTCGACCAGCGGCACGATGGCGTGCTCGCCGCGAAGGCCGCGCAGCACGCGCGCGTCGGTGGAGTAGCCGGTCTTGCCCTTCTTGCCGGGCTGCAGGCCGAGGCGCACGAAGAGCACCTCGGCCAGCTGCTGCGGCGAGCCGATCGTGAACGACTCGCCGGCGAGCGCCACGATCTCGTCGTGGACCTCGTCGACGCGGTCGCGCACGCGGGCAGTGATCTCGCCGAGGCGGTACGGGTCCATCTTGACGCCGGCCGCCTCCATCTGGGCCAGCACCCGCACCAGCGGCAGCTCGATCTCGCGAAAGAGGCGCTCGAGGCCGAGCGCGACGAGGCGCGGACGCTGCTGCTCGGCCACGCGCCAGGTGAGCACGGCGCGCGTGGCCGCGGCCGCCTCGGCGGCCGGCCCCTCGACGAGCGCCGCGCCGCCCTCGCCGCCGGCGAGCGCGAACAGGTCCCGTTCCTTCTCGGGCCGCTCGGGCGCCAGGAGGTAGGCGGCGACCGCCGTATCGAAGCCCGGGCCGCACGGGGCCGCCGTGAACCCGGGCTGCGCCTTGGCGTCGTGGACGACGGCGTGCGCCGCGAGGAGCCACAGGGCGCCGAGACGATCGGCGCTCGCGGACGCGACCTGCACGGCCTCGCCGCCGCCGTGCACGGCGACCGCGAAGCCGCCGACGCCGCCAGCGGCGCTCTCGAACGCGACCGCGGTCTCGACTCGCTCGAGCGCCGCCGCCAGCGGGCCCAGGTCGGGCTCGAGCACGAGGCGCGCCGCGGGTCCGCCGCCGGCCCCCGCGGGGGCGCCGCCGGCCCCTCCCGCGCCAGCCTCCACGCCGGCGGCGCGCACGCCCCCGGGCCGTGCGGCCAGCTCCTGGAGCCGCCGGCGCAGGGCGCGGAACTCGTACTTCTCGAAGACGGCGTCGACCTGCTCGACCGGAAGGCGGTAGCCGCCGCGCGCCACGAGCTCGACGAGGTCCTCCTCCAGCGGCACGTCGAGCACCATCGTCGCCAGCCTCAGGGAGAGGCGCGCGTCCGCTTCGTGCGCGCGCAGCAGTTCGCGCCGCTTCTCGCTCTTGACCTCGCCCAGGCGCTCGTACAGTGCCTCGATGCTGCCAAACTGCTGCAGGAGCTGCGCGGCGGTCTTCTCACCGACGCCGGGCACTCCGGGGATGTTGTCGCTGGTATCGCCCTTGAGCCCGATGTAGTCGGGGATCTGGGCGGGCGTCACGCCGAAGCGCTCCAGCACCGCCGCCGGCGTGTAGATCTTGACGTCGGTGATGCCGCGGCCGGTGCTCATCACCCAGATGTCGTCGTCGACGACCTGCATCGCGTCGCGGTCGCCGGTGACGACGATGGAGCCGACGCCCTGGCGCTTTGCCTCCTCGGCGAGGGTGCCGAGGATGTCGTCCGCCTCGAAGCCCGGGCGCACGAGGTTCACGATCCCGAACGCCTCCATCAGCTCCGGGAACCGCGACCACTGCTGCGACAGGGCCTCGGGCATGTGCGGCCGCTGGGCCTTGTACTCCTCGAACTCCTCGTGCCGGAAGGTCTTCTCGCGCGCGTCCCAGGCAACGACCACGCTCGCGGGGCGGTACTCGTCGACGATCTTGAGCAGCATCTGGCTGAGCCCGTAGAGGGCGTTGCTCGGAAAGCCGTCGCGCGTCGTGATGCTCTCCGGCAGCGCGAAGAAGGCGCGGTACGCCAAGCTGCTGCCGTCGAGCAGGAAGAGGCGGTTCTCGAGTGCGGGGTCGGGCATGGGCGGATTGTACCCGACCCGGGCGCCCGACTCAGTCGCCCGCAGGCGGCGCCACCTCGTTGAGCACCAGCCAGTACAGCCCGAGGTGCTGGACCGCCTCCATGAACTGCGTGAAGTCGACCGGCTTGCGGATGTAGCTGTTGGCGCCGAGGTCGTAGCTCGCGGCGAGATCGCTCTCGACGTTGGACGACGTGAGGATGACCACCGGCAGGCGCCGCGTGAGCGGCTCCTCGCGCAACTTCCTTAGCACATCGAGGCCGGGGACCTTGGGCAGCTTGAGGTCGAGCAGCACGAGCTGCGGCAGCTCGTCCGGGGAGCGGTCCGCGTAGGCGCCGCGGCAGAACAGGAAGTCGAGCGCCTCGGCGCCGTCGTGGACGACCTTCACCGCGTTGGCGATGTGATGCAGCCGCAGCGCCCTCAGGGTGAGCTGCACGTCGTCGTCGTTGTCCTCCACGAGGAGGATCAGCCGCTCTCTGCTCATCCGCTTTCCCCTTCACCCAGTGTGAAATGCACGGTCGTGCCGGCTCCCACCGCGCCCTCGGCCCACACGTTGCCGCCGTGACGGCGGACGATGCGCTTGACCGTCGCCAGCCCTATGCCGGTGCCGGGGAACTCCTCGCTAGTATGAAGCCGCTGGAACGGCGTGAACAGCTTGTCGGTGTACACGGGGTCGAACCCGGCGCCGTCGTCGCGCACGAAGTACACGGCGGCGTGGCCCGCGTGCTCGACCCCCAGCTCGATGTGCGCCGTCGCCTTGCCGGAGGTGAACTTCCAGGCGTTGCCGAGGAGATTGACCAGCAGGATCTCGAGGAGCTTGGCATCGCCGCTGACGACGAGGCTCGCGGGCAGGCTCACGTCGACCTCGCGCGCAGAGTCCGCCGCGCGCAGGTCGTCGAGGACGTCCCCGGCGATCTCGGCCAGGTCGACCGGCTCGGGCGCCATCACGGCGCGCGTCACGCGCGACAGCTGCAGAAGGTCGTCGATGAGCTGGGCCATGCGCTGGGAGGCGGCGCGGATGCGCCGCAGGTAGTCCTGTGCGGACTCGTCGAGGATGGCGCCGTAGTCCTCGGCGAGCGCCAGGCTGAAGCCGTCGAGGGCGCGCAGCGGCGCGCGCAGGTCGTGCGACACGGAGTAGCTGAAGGCTTCCAGCTCCTGGTTGCTCTGCGCCAGCTCCTCGGTGCGCGCGACGACGCGCCGCTCGAGGTCGGCGTTCATCTCCGCCAGCGCCGCCTCGGCGGCCAGGCGGGCGCGGTCCGCGCGCAGGCGCTCGGTCACGTCCTCGACGACGAAGACGAAGTGGACGGCCTCGCCGTCGCCATCCCTCACGAGCGTCGCGGTGACCCTGGCCCATACCGGCTCACCGCCCTTGTGGACGAGGCACTGGTCGAGAGCGAAGGCGCCTTCGGGGCCGCCCAGGGCGCGTGCCACGCTCTCCAGCACGTGGCCGCGGTCCTCGGGGGCGGTGACCGCGTCGAACGTCAGCGCGCGCAGCTCCTCCTCGTCGCGGCCGACGATGCGGCACATCGCCGGGTTCGCGCTGCTGATCGACCGGTCTGACCTCACGAGCAGCATGCCGACCGGGGCGTGGACGAACGCCTCCTGGAAGCGACGCTCGCTGAGTCGCAGCTCGCGCTCGACCCCCAATTGCAGGCTCATCTGCGCGCTCTCCCGGCGACGCCACACGAGGAGGACCCCGGCGCCGGCGAGGAGGATGGCGCCGATGACCCCCGCGCCCACGACGAGGGCGATCCTGCGCAGCGGCGCGTCGATCTCGCTGAGGTCGATCTTGCTGACCATGCCCCAGCGGGTGCCCGGGACCTGGCCGACGGACGCCAGCACGGGCACGCCGCGATAGTCGACGCCGGTCGCGAGCGCGTGCTCGCCCATGACCGCCCGGACCGCCGGCAGGTCCTTCCTCGTCAGAGGGAACTGCAGGCGCACTGCCGTGCCGGCCTTGTGGCGCAGGGTGTTGAGGTAGACGACGCTGGTGCCGCGGCGCTGCACGAGCAGCGTCTCGGCCGACGGGCTGAGGGTCGGCCAGCGCTGGATGAGCGGATAAAGGAGCTGGCCCGGGTCTACTTGCAGGATGTACGCGGCGTTCGCGGCCGCGCCGGCGGGCAAGCCGCCGGCGGCGGGCGCGGTGAACGCCATCGCCGGCCGGCCGCCGGGCCCGAGGAAGATATCGGTGAAGAGCACCTCCCCCCCGGCGATCGACTGCTTTGCAAACGACACCTCGCGGGCGCTGGCGGGAGCTCCCCGGAGGGGCTGGGCGAACACGCGTGCCCCCGCGGCGTCCACGATGGCGACGCGCAAGTCGAAGCCGGCGCGATAGGCGTTGACGATCGCGCTGATCTCAGGGGGCGCCGGCGCCGGATGCCCGGCGGCGACCCAGTGGCGCACGGCGGATCCGAGCTCCGGGTCCGCGGCCATCGCGCGCGCGACCTCCAGATGGCTCGCGTACCAGCGCGAGATCTCGCCGGCCTTGAGGTCGCGGACGGCGGCGAGCTGACGGCCCTGCTGCGCACGCTGAGAGGCAGCCAGCTGGCGGTACACGGCGTACCCGACGAGCGCGATGACGAAGGCCAGGACGAGGAAGATCAGAAGCGGCGCCCGCAGCGCCCTGCGCCTGCCGATCCGCGCGCCCGCCGCGGCCGCCGCGGCAGCCTCCGGCGCGACGTCTCTGGAACCCTCTGGCAACTGGTCGTCCAAGCTTTCGGTCCCCCCGCGTCTCTCGACGCGTCCCGACTGCCCGCCCGGCGGAGGGCGCCGGCGCCCGCCGGTCTACTCTCGCCGTTTCACGAGCAGCACGTGAGTCCCGAGCGGCCCGCAGGTGAACTGCACGGCGTCGCAGAGCGAGCGCATGAAATGGATGCCGCGACCGCTCACGGCCGAGGCCTCGGGCACGCAGACCGGTGTGGCGTCGAGGCCGCCGCCGCCGTCCACGACCTCGACGGCGACTTCGTCGTCGTAGCAGAAGAAGCGCACCAGGATGTCGTCGTCGGCGCCGTGCGGCGACCCGTGGACGACCGCGTTGGTGAGCGCCTCGGCCACGGCCACGCTGAACTCGAAGAGCTCCGTCTCGCCGAGACCGGTGACCTC
>Ga0118677_10008036_pt1 | contig 17114 bp, 16 predicted proteins | sample AliMusrvi5mmetaG_FD_86154 | JGI IMG/M metagenome (GOLD analysis project Ga0118677, IMG submission 86154) | reverse complement strand
CCCTTAAGTACGGAACGACGTGAAACTTCGTTCTCGATAATGATCTCTTTCATGTTTTTCCTATTCTCTTCTACAGAAGTTATTGAAAAACGACCCCACCTGCACAGGGGAGACAAAGAGAACCTAACCCCGGGTCAAGGGTTTTACAAGGAATTTTTGATAACAAAGAGATAACTAAAGGGCTGGACGGCTCCATTCGCAGTCTTGCATAACGGACGCATAACTCTTAATAAGCAACGGCCTTAAATACTCCTGAAACGACCACTGCTCCGCTAGAGTCCCGCAACTCCGCCAAGACCATCCCAGTTCCAGCGGGGATATCCTGAGCGCAGACTCCGATATCGCGCGCCAATTCATGGGGTTGCAGAGTCAGGGAGATCTTGGTGCGGCAGTAGTTCGAGCCATTGCCCATGCGATTTGGATCTGCTGGACCATATTTTTTACCGCTGGCTGTCACTAAAGTTGAGATCGCGTCGAGTTTTTGAACTGAGTTGGTCTTGTTCTTCACATCAATAAGGATGTGACAAATGGCTCCCCTACAGGTCATTGGATCCTGCAAACCTAAAACGGTGAGTTGATAGATCTTGCTTGATCCATTGTCTTTATTTGCTTGCACATTATTCAATGCAACTTTAATTCCCGCTATAGCAAAGAGAAGAATAAAGATCCCAACAACAAGATTCCTGATGAGGTGACGCTGGATCGCATATTTGACTCTGCTAGTGATGCGTCGATCTTCTAACTTTAACCCTGGGGCAATAGTGTCATCGATAACTTCCCCACAACTCTTGCAATAGTACGCGTCGCGAGCGACTTGAGCATGGCACTTGGCGCAGAGCATATGTGGAAGTTTGGATCTGAACATTTTCAAAGTATTGCAGAGCCAGGTTAATTTTCAGAATCAGATTTGGAGCTCTGACTTGGCAGGGTAATCTCAATTCTCAAGCCTCCAAGCCGGCTCTTTGTCAGGTGAAGTGAGCCCCCGTATCGGTCGACCACGCTACTGATGATGCTCAGTCCCAAACCAGATCCCCCACCCTCAGCCGACCGCTGCTCTGTAAATCTCTTTAAAGCTTTCGCTTTCTCAGGGTATTCACTCAACCCGGGACCGCCATCTTCTATAACCAGTTTTCCCTTCTCACCGACTTGGCTTAACGAAACCAGCACTTTTGCCTCCTCGGGAGTGTGACGCCGGATGTTGGAGAAGATATTTGCAACAGCTCGGTCTATCAATTTCCGATCAGCGCTCACTAGAACTCTGGACTCCTGTGTAATTTTTACGGAGCGCGTTGGCTGAAGGGCTTCGAGAACTTCAACGTGGTCGCGCACGATGGGACCCAGATCTACCTCTTCGACCTGATCGCTCTCTCCCTCGCCGACCTCAGCCAAGAAGAGCAAGTCTTGAATAATCGATTCCATCCGAAATATTTGGGCGGCGGACTTCTCTAAGTAGTCCTTCTCCTTAACTGGGTCGGTTGTTGCGCGCGCCAGATCCACGTATCCCTTGATGACGGTGAGTGGGGTACGGAGTTCGTGTGATGCATCCCCCATGAACTTCTGCATTGCCCGTTTTTGTTCTTCTATTAAGCGACTAACTTGATTCAGCTTTCCGTCGCGACGAAATACGAGGAAAGCGACGAGACCTGCCAGCAGATCAATTGCAAGAATAAAGAGAATGAGGTCGCGGGTAAGGTTTTTGACATCCGTATTGATCGTGGCAGTTGATTCGACAAAGATTAACTCTTTGCCACCCACGATTTGAAATGTGCGAATTCGAAGATCCTTACCGTCATTGACCGGACCTTGCATTCCTCGTGTTCTCAGAAGCGCTGGGGGAGTCGACGAGATTGTTGGACCCGCCACGGTCAATACCGTCACCAAGCCGGTCTCGGTTCGATACTGCACCGTCACAGGAATTGCGGAGACTTGCGCCAAGTACTGGGCTACCGTCAACGGATCTTCTTTACTAACGCTTAAGGCTTTGACTTTGGAGTTGAGAGAGTCATCGATGGTTTGGATAAGACTGGAGTGATATCGATCGATTGCAAAGTAACCGATTGCCGAGGAGGCAACTGTTAAGAAGAAGAAGATCCAGAGGGTTACTCGAAGTACGAGCCTCATCCTCTCTCCACTATCTGAAAACCAACCCCTCGCACTGTTTTGATTCCTTCAAAACCATTTCGATGCAATTTCTTGCGTAAGTACGAGATGTAGGTTTCAACTACTGTGGAGTTATTTTCGAAATCGATCCCCCACACTGCATTGAGAAGCGCATCTTTTCGCACGACTTTGTTCTTTCGCTCAATTAAGTAGTGCAGCAAGTTATATTCGGTGGGAGAGAGTTCAACGATCTCTTCCTCGTGCTTCACGAGGTGCTGATCGACGTCGATCGAGACAGGTCCGCAACGCAAGATATTGGTTGGCTGTTGGGTTTGGGTGCGACGCAAGATCGCCTCTACGCGCAGTGCCAATTCTTCGATACTAAAGGGTTTGGTGACGTAGTCGTCAGCGCCAACTCGAAAACCTTGGTGGATGTCATCCTTCTCGCGGCGAGCGCTTAAGAGGAGTGCGGGGGTTGGGTCACCTGCCGCCCGGACCTTCTCCAAAAGCACTAGGCCATCAATCTTCGGCATATTGATATCGAGAACGTAAAGGTCAAACTTCCGCTTGCGGATATGAGCAAGGGCATCTAGCCCGTCGCTCGCGACGGTTACTTCATAGCCCTCTAGCTCAAGGACATCCCCAACCAATTCGCGCACGCCAGACTCATCGTCAACTACCAAAATCTGCGCCTTTTTCATGTTTGGTAAGCCTAACTATAAGGAGGTGACCCGCAAGAGCCTGACAAGAGTTTCACATGGATCTCACAAAGATGGGTCTGATAGTTAAGCCATGGGAACAACCCGCTCCCAGCGTTGAGTGCTAAACCCGCTCAACCTCAGCAGCATTGAAAAGGATACAAAATGAAGAAGAATCTTCGTAACAGAGTTATCGCAGGCACCGTTGGGGCCGCGCTCCTTCTTGGACCAACCGCAGCTTTCGCCGATACAACTCCAGCCCCAACTACTTCGGCCGCTCCTACGACCCCAGCACCTACCAAGACCAAGGCGAGCGCCGCTGACCTAGCCGCCTACAAGACAGCTCTTGCGGCCTACCGCGTAGCCCTTAAAGCTTGGCAGGATGCCCGCAATAAGGCACAAGCAGATTACAAGGCCTCTCTCGTCGCCTACCGCGCCGCGATTAAGGCTAATCAGGCTTCACGTAAGCAGATCGAAGCGACCTTCAACAGCGCAGTTAGCGCTGCGAAGGCTGCTTATGACGCTGCCACAACTGGAACAGTTACAGCAGCTGCACGTCAGGCGGCCCTCAACGCTCGTGTAGCTGCTGTGGCTGCGGCAACAGATGCTCGCGCCGCTGCCATCACCGCACTGCCAGCGATCCCAACTAAGTTGCCAGCCCCAACAGTCGCACCAAAGCCAGTCGCTCCAGTAAGGCCATAAATTCTCACTAAATAAGTGAGACTTACCTGTCGGGGGTAAGCGTGGACCCGCCCACTTAGCAACTGCTAGGTGGGCGGGTTCATCACTTTTTAGAGAGCCGTGAGCGCCTGGTAATGCGCTGTTCATTTGGGTTGGTTACTCTTAATAACGTACTGGTCAGCCAACCTAGTGGCTTAAATTTCCAGTCTATGACCGAAGAAAATCCCCAAGGAGAATTCATGAACAGCGAGAGCAAGTGTCCGTATACCGGAAGCAAGTTGGCTAGCGAAGGTACCTTTAATCAGGACTGGTGGCCCAATCAACTCAACCTTAAAGTCTTGCAGTACAACTCTGCTCAGGCAGATCCCATGGGCGCCGACTTTGATTATGGGGCGGAATTTAAGAAGTTGGATCTCGCGGCGCTGCGCAGCGACCTGCAAGCGCTCATGACAGATTCACAAGAGTGGTGGCCAGCGGACTACGGACACTACGGTCCCTTCTTTATCCGCATGGCGTGGCATAGCGCTGGTACATACCGCACTTATGACGGACGTGGCGGCGGTGGCTCCGGGATGCAACGCTTCGCTCCCCTTAACAGTTGGCCAGATAACGTCAACCTCGACAAGGCGCGTCGCTTGCTCTGGCCGATCAAGCAGAAGTACGGGAAGCAGATTTCCTGGGCAGATCTCATGATCCTGACGGGCAACGTCGCACTCGAGTCGATGGGTTTTAAAACCTTCGGTTTTGGTGGAGGTCGCGCTGATGTGTGGGAAGCTGATGAGACCTATTGGGGTAAAGAGCAGGAGTGGTTAGCTGATAACCGCTACAGCGGAGATCGCGATCTCGAAAACCCGCTCGCCGCTGTGCAAATGGGGCTCATCTACGTAAACCCTGAAGGCCCTAATGGAAATCCAGATCCGCTTGCATCTGCTCGCGATATTCGCGAGACCTTCGCCCGCATGGCGATGAATGATGAAGAGACAGTCGCACTCATTGCAGGTGGACACACCTTTGGCAAGACTCACGGAGCTGCTGATCCTGGCAAATATGTAGGTCCAGAACCAGAAGCCGCGCCTATTGAAAATATGGGTCTAGGTTGGAAGAACTCATTCGGCACGGGTAATGGCGCAAGCACTATTTCAAGTGGCCTGGAAGGTGCGTGGACTCCAACTCCAACAACGTGGGATAACTCGTACTTCGAAGTTCTCTTCGCCCACGAATGGGTTCAAACAAAGAGCCCAGCAGGTGCAACGCAATGGATTCCTGCCGACGGTGCGTCATCAGACGCTGTTCCCGATGCGCATGAAGTTGGGGTTAAGCACCCGCCAGTAATGCTGACTAGCGATCTCGCACTTCGTGTTGACCCAGCGTACGAAGCAATCTCGCGTCGCTTCCTTGCTAACCCAGATCAACTGGCCGACGCCTTTGCACGCGCCTGGTACAAGTTGACCCATCGCGATATGGGCCCAATCTCGCGCTACTTAGGTGAATTAGTCCCTGCGGAGCAATTGATTTGGCAGGATCCGCTTCCCGCTGTTGATCACGAGTTGATCACCGAGACCGAGATCGCGGAACTCAAATCCATCATCATGAGTTCGGGTTTGACGATCGGGCAACTAGTTAAGACGGCATGGGCTTCCGCATCGACCTTCCGTGGAACGGATAAGCGCGGTGGAGCAAATGGTGCACGCATCCGTTTAGAACCACAGCGCAATTGGGCCGCCAATGATCCAGAAGAGTTGGCGAGCACCTTAAGCGCCTTAGAAACTATTCAGGTTGAGTTCAACGCCAAGTCGAGCAATAAGAAGGTATCTCTTGCTGACCTGATCGTCTTGGCTGGCGGAGTAGCCATCGAAGAGGCGGCAAAGGCGGCCGGTACGCCCGTAGCAGTTCCATTTACTCCAGGACGCACTGATGCAACTCAGGAGCAGACAGATGTCGAGTCCTTCAAAGTCCTCGAACCAATGGCCGATGGGTTCCGCAATTTTGATAAGAGCGATGGGTACCACCCTGCCGAGTTCCTTCTCGTCGATAAAGCTGCGCTCTTAACTCTGACCGCTCCGGAGATGACAGTTCTTGTGGGTGGCTTGCGTGTTCTCGGGGCGAACGCTGCTGGATCTAATGCGGGAGTTTTCACAAAGAGCCCCGGCACTTTGACCAATGATTTCTTCACCACGGTGCTTGATATCGGAGTGGGCTGGAACGCCACCTCAGATTCGGCAGATTTATTTGAAGGTCGCGACACCAAAACCGGTGCGATCTTATGGAGTGCAACGCGTGCAGACTTGGTCTTTGGATCCAATTCTGTGCTTCGCGCCCTGGCAGAGGTTTACGCCAGCAACGATGCCACGCAGAAGTTTGTAAATGACTTCGTCGCTGCATGGAGCAAGGTGATGGAGCTAGACCGCTTTGATATCTAAACGGTAAATAAGTTGAAAATAGCGAAGCCCCGTCACCGAGAGTGACGGGGCTTCGCTATGAAGTTCTACTTCTCTAATTTATCCAAGAAGTAACGGATCTGAATCGCTGCAGCAGCGCCCTCACCTACTGCTGATGCGAGCTGCTTAGTGGAACCACCGCGGACATCGCCTGCCGCAAAGACTCCACGTGCGGATGTGTTGAACATTTGATCGGTAGCGACAAATTTGCGCTCATCAAGCGCGACCGAGCCACCCAACCATTCGGTATTTGGATCGAGCCCGATGAAGACGAAGGCACCCTTTGCAGCGTGAGTTGTGCGCTCATTAGTGGTCAAGTTTTCCAACTCCACGGCCTCGAGTTGCCCACCTGCGTTTGCAATAAAGGACTGAACTGCCTCGTTGAGTTTTACAGTCATCTTAGGATGGTTATAAACCTTCTCCTGCAATAACTTTGAACCGCGCAGCTCTGATCCCCGCTCGATAACCGTTACGTGGTTTGCAAATTGCGTGAGGAAGAGCCCCTCTTCAAGGCCAGAGTTTCCGCCACCCAACACGACAACCTCTTCGGCACCCTTATAGAAAGGACCATCACAGGTCGCACAGAAGTGAATTCCGGCCCCGATGAGATCAGCTTCACCCTCCGCCCCAGTTCGACGATAAGTGGAACCAGTTGCAACGAGCAAGACAAGTCCTTCAACTTTGGCACCCGTTGAGAGAGTGATGTCCAGGCCGGCGTAACCTCCAGAGTTATCGACCTCTTTAAAGGATTCAACTCCAACGGCTTGCAGAATTTCGACGCCATACTTCTTAGCCTGCTGCTCAAAGCGACCAGCGAGTTCGGCTCCACCGATTCCATCTGGAAATCCTGGATAGTTATCAAAGCGTTCGGTAACTCCAGCTTGTCCACCAACTGCAGATTTTTCAACGATCAGAACCTTAAGGTTTTCCCGCGCCGCATACATAGCCGTAGTAAGCGCTGTGGGGCCGCCTCCAGCAATAACAAGATCGTACGCAGACATAGCGGCCTCGCGAACGATGCCAAGCTTTTCTGCGAGTTCATCGTTGGAGGGCTCGGTCAAAATCGAACCATCAGGGAAGATAATGGTTGGAATGATGCGCTTGCCGTCGTTGATGCGCTCGACCTCCGCCTGCGCTGTTGGATCGCTTTCCATATCAACCCAGTCAAATTCGATGCGGTGTTGACCCAAGAAGGTCTTGGCGCGCTTGCAATCTGGGCACCAGGAAGCGCCGATTACCTTAAGTTTCTGCTCCACTATCTGTTCCACCTCTTCTGTGTTTAGTTTGGATTACTTCTTGGGTTCGAGCTTGAGTGAGACCGAGTTGATGCACCAACGCTCATCAGTCGGAACGTCGTAACCCTCACCCTTGAATACGTGGCCGAGGTGTGAACCACAATTGGCACAGCGTGCTTCAACGCGGCGCATGCCAAAGGAGTTATCTTCAATTAACACAACGGCATCTGCCTCTGTTGGCGCATAAAAAGATGGCCATCCACACCCAGAATGAAACTTCGTCTCGCTGCGAAAGAGCTCTTGGGAGCAAACTTTGCACGAGTAGACACCCTCGGTTTCGGTGTCGGTATAAGCGCCACTAAATGCCGCTTCCGTGCCAGCTTGGCGTAAAACCTTGTACGAGAGCGGATCGAGCTCATCGCGTAATTGGGCGTCATTGACTTGGAAGGGATAGAGAGAGCCATCGGGCTTGATGGCAGATACCTCTTCGTGCTTCATTGCCTTACCTCCACCGTAATTGGCAGCAAATCTAGTGAAAAACTAGGCGCTGGTTACGGTGGCAAACAAATATATTGCGTGAACTATTCCTACACACCCCGCATGGAAGGGCCACCGGGGTGTGGAAAACTCCTTTAGACCAACTCTTCCGAATCTGCGGCTTCCACCGAGAGGTGTGGAAGACGCTTATCGAGCCAACCTGGGATCCACCAGTTGCTGGCCCCAAAGAGGTGCATCAGCGCTGGGACCAAGACGGTACGGAGCACGAAGGCATCAATAAAGACGGCAGAGGCGAGGCCAACACCGAACTCCTTAATGACCTTCTCGCCACCAAAGACGAAGGATGCGAAGACGGTGATCATGATCAGAGCGGCGGAGGTAATAATCCGACCAGTCTCGCTCTGCCCGACGACCACAGCCTTGCCGTTCTCCTTGGTGTGCAACCACTCTTCATGCATTCGACTGACGAGGAAGACCTGATAGTCCATCGATAAGCCAAAGAGAATTGCGAGCATGATTACGGGCAAGAATGCCTCAACTGGTCCTGATCCAATGTTGAGTAACTTCTCTCCCCAGCCCCACTGGAAGAGTGCAACGACAATTCCAAAGGATGCCCCCGCGGCGAAGAGATTCATCACTCCAGCAGTAAGAGGAATCACCAGGCTGCGGAAGGCCAAAAGTAGAAGGAGGCAACCGAGCACGATGATGACTCCGATGAAGAGCGGAAGCTTATGAGCGATCACGCTGGCAAAGTCATCAAAGATAGCTGTGGTGCCTCCGACATAAACAGCTGTCTTCGCGCCAGCCAAAGCTTTAGGAATCACAGTGCTGCGCAACGACTTGATCAGGTCACTGGTCTTAATGTCTTGTGGTCCAGTGCTTGGTATGACCTGCAGAAGGGCAACACTTCCATCAGGAGATGTAATGACCGGGCTCACTGCCACAATTCCCGGAGTAGTTGCTAACGCCGCAGAAACGCTCTGTAGAGATTGAGTGTCAACGGAGGATTTGATCTGCGCAATCACTTGGAGCGGACCGTTTGTTCCGGGTCCAAATCCTTTGGCAAGTAAGTCGTAGGCAGCGCGAGTAGTAGTTCCCTTTGGATTATTACCTTGATCTGAAGATCCGAGGTGGAGCGAGAAGAAGGGAATAGAGAGGAGAACGATAAGAGCGACCGCTACGAGAGATAAAGACTTTGGAGTTTTAGCAACCGCACGAGACCACTTTGCCCACGTGCTCTGCTCGTGATCCTTTACATCTCCTGAGTCAATGCTTTTGCGTGAACGACGTGAATGTATGCGACGCTTCATAACTCCGAAGAGCGCTGGTAGAAGAGTCAATGAGGCGATCATCGTCACCAAGACTGTTGTCGTTGCAGCAACGGCTACGCCGTTAAGGAAGGAGAGTCGCAGGACGAAGAGCCCAAGCAAGGCGATACATACAGTGGCACCTGCGAAGAGGACTGCACGACCCGAGGTATCAATCGAAGTTGCCGCAGCTTCTTCAGGATCTACACCGCGAGCGATCTCGCGGCGATAGCGCGAAACAATGAAGAGCGCGTAATCGATTCCTACACCGAGTCCAATTAGGGATCCCAATACTGGGGCAAATGTCGCGATGCCCATGGCGTGAGTAAGAAGAGTGTCGATTCCACTGGCAGTGACGAGAGAGATAAGAGCGACACCGAGAGGCAGGAGCATGGCGAAGAGTGAACCAAAGGAGATGAAGAGAATGATTCCCGCGGCAACGATTCCGATAACTTCGCCGGGGCTTCCCTTTGGAGCGTTGAGTTGTCCAACCGCTTGGCCACCAAATTCAACTTCAAGATTTGAATTCGAAGCGGCTTTGCCGATATTAACTAGTGCCTGCACATTCTTGGTCTTAATCGCTTGACCCTGAACCGTAAAAACAACTGGAGCGTAGGCAGTCTGTTGATCCTTACTGACCTGCAGCGCGTTGGCTGGGTCATAAGGAGACTTCACGGTACCTACTGTTGGAATACTTGAAACCTTAGAAAAAACTGCCTCCATCGCGCTCTTAACAGAAGGATCGTTCACAGTTCCAGAACTGACGTGGAAGACAATCGTCTCAGTATCGCCAGCCTGTCGAGGAAATGCCTTGCCAAGCAAGCTGAGCGCCTTTGAGGACTCAGTACCGGGCAGCGAGAATGAATCGCTATAAGCAGAACCCACAGATTGCGAGATCGCGGTGATAGCAACCACGGCTAGCAACCAAAAGCCGATGACATAAAACTTATTGCGGAATGCGAATCGACCTAATGTCTTCATGAGTTCCTTAAATGCTGGGGGAATCTGATCATCCAGAGAGAACTCGAGTCTACTTGACGGGGTAAGACGCGCATTCTGAGAGATGCACTCACCCCATATGAATGGGAAATTTCTTGATGAACATTCGGTGCAGATAAGCGCATAGCAAGATAATCGCCAATCCTCCCCCGAGGGGGGCCCAAAGAAATGACCAATGAGCATGATCGGTAATGACGGCGATTGGAACAGCCACTGCTGGAGGATGGAGAGTATGAGTGGCCTCCATCACAAAGAGAGCCAGACCTACGGAGGTTGAAAACGTCCAAATATTGGCTCCCCAGATGTGAAAGAGTGTTAAGCCCGAAAGTGCACCAATGAGGTAACCAAAGAATAGATTTTTGGTCCGCACGAAAGGGCTATGAGTAACCGCAAATACAAGTGAGAGACTCGCTGCATAGGAAGCTATCAAGAGTGGATGTTTGAGTAAATCGCCAAGATACTTCAGAAGAAAAATCACTGCCCCGGCGAATATCGAGGCCAGAGTGATGCTCTGCCAACGGTTGAGATTCATTCGAATTGGAGAGTCCATAGGAACCTTGTCTACCCGAGAAAAGGAGAACTTGGAAAGAATTTACTGGTGGCGGGTGAAGGATTTGAACCTTCGAAGGCAGAGCCGGGGGATTTACAGTCCCCTCCCATTGGCCGCTCGGGCAACCCGCCAGGGCTATCTTTTGAGGCAGCCCGCGTAGATTACCCCATTTTGATGGAGGCAAATAATCGGGTGAAAATGGCCTCATCCAAGAGTGACTACTTCCCTGCCACGTCATTTACAAAGGCTTGAGCCTCATAAAGTTGTTGATACAGCCCACCAGCGTGGACCAAATCCGAATGGCGACCGCTCTCAACCAATTCACCTTTATCCAAGACCATTATTAAATCTGCCTTCTGCACGGTCGAAAGTCGATGAGCCACAACGAAGGTCGTTCGGTCGTGCATCAAAGATTCCAGAGCTTCCTGAATTGCTCTTTCGGATTGCGAATCCAAAGCAGAGGTCGCTTCATCGAGTATCAGAATTCGAGGATCACGGATCAAGCCACGTGCAATAGCCAAGCGTTGCTTTTGCCCGCCAGAAATTCTTGCTCCACGCTCTCCGACTAAAGTGTTGACACCTTCCGGTAATTTATTAACAAAATCAAGGGCGTTTGCACTTCTTAACGCCTCATTCACCGTCTTCTCCGAAACAGAAGATAGACTGGACAGCCAAAGATATGAAGAGCATCAATTTGTACGCGACATATACAGATAAGTATGTCGTTGCGGCACAAAGAGACATCGCAAAGGCAGTTCGATTCCCTAACTACTTCACCACTGGTGCAGGAGCGCTCTAAGGAAATCCCATGTAGTAACTGAAATAACCTGTGGCTCTCCAAGGGGGTTGTCACAGGTTATTTTTTGCGAACTTTTCTAGTCCATGCAATTAAGCGCGCGCTGAGTTGACCTTCCGCATATGATGCTTACGACACAGCACTTCGTAACCAATTTTTTGAGGTGTACCTACATCTCCAGGAAGAATTTGATCACCCTCGGTAACCATTACTCCATTTGCTACACGAGCATTATGGGTAGCGCGAGCACCACACCAGCACAGAGCTTCAACCTGCAAAGGTAGAACGCGGTCAGCTAATTCAATCAATCGTTCAGATCCTGGGAATAACTTGGTGCGAAAATCCGTCAAGATTCCGAAGGCAAAGACATCAATACCCATCTCATCAACAACTCTGGATAACTGTTCAATGTGAGAGCGTTCGAAGAATTGAGTCTCATCGCAGATGACATATTCAATCTTGCGGCCGTTCGCTTTCTCACTTTCAATGTATTCAAAGATATCGAACTCGGGGCTCACTTCGTAAGCAGTTGCTTGTAAACCCAATCGACTGGTGATTACGCCGGTGCCACCGCGATCTTTATTTGTGAGAATCAACCCCTCGAGACCTCGGCTCTTACGGTTATGGGCTGTTTGCAACGCAAGTGTGGATTTACCGCTATCCATCGTTCCGCAGTAATAAATCAATTCGGCCATGCGAGAAAATTAGCGCATAACTTTGGAATGGTCAGCCATTGGACTAAGTTACGGTTGTGACGGCACCAACAGCGGAGCGGGTTCAACGTGCTAAATGGGGGTTACGCGCAACATTCTTCTTTATGGGAGTTGCAGTCGCTGCCACCTCTGCCCGTTTTGCAGAAATTAAGGGTCATACCCATACCTCGGTTGCCATATTTGGTTATTGCATCATGGTGGGTAACCTCGGCTCCATTTTAGGAAATTTCTTCGGCTCGCCCTTGAGTCGCAGAATTGGCACACGTCGTACCGCGCAGCTCATTATGTTCGGAATCGCTGGTTCGCAAATTGCCTATGGCTTTGTCAATCAGATCTGGGAGATTCCACTCGTTGCCTTCGTCGCTGGAGCCAGTTATTCACTCATGAATATTGGCTGCAACGCGCAGGGTTCGATGATCCAAGAGAGCGTGGGGCGTTCCCTCATGCCTTCTTTCCATGGGGCCTGGTCAATAGGTGCATTTAGCGCATCATTTGTAGCTGGGGCCATCGCTAAATATGTTCCAGTCGAATGGCATCTGCTCGGCAATTCTTTAATAGCGCTCTTTGGGTGCTTGATGGTGTCGCGCTCATTACTTCCCCACTCTGCGGATAAGAATGATGTTGCGATCAACTCCAGAGATCCTCATGATCTACCTATCCCAGCAGAGATAAAGAACTTCATTTGGATGGTGGCGATTGGTTCATTTCTCGCAACCATTGCTGAAACATCTGTAGGAGATTGGTCTTCGATCTACCTTAAAGAGGATTTGCACCTTCCCATTGGTGTTAATACTTTGGGATATACCTGCTTTGTCTTAGCGCAAATAATCGGAAGATTCTCGGTTGGACGATGGATAGATAAATATGGAATCCCATTTGTTATACGTGTGGGCGGGTTCCTCGGTGGATTTGGCTATCTCATCGGACTTCTAATCGCCAATGTTGAACGTGGGCACCATCCATATACCGCGCTCGTAGTCATGTGCATTTCTTATGCAATTATGGGTTTTGGGGTATCCCCAATGCCACCTTCGTACGTTTCAATCGCTGGCGGCATTCCTGGAATTCCTACAGCGCGTGCCCTATCGAGACTTGCGATTATCGCTTCAGCTGGTTTCTTCGTAGGTAGATTGGCGGTCTCGACACTGGCTGGTCTTTTTGGGCTGCCAATAGCATTGCTCTTCCCCGCTACCGCATTAATCGGTTGCGGAGTTCTTGCGCAATTCTTGGATATAAAGCGGATTAAGGCCACGAGTTAGCCAGCACTTGAATTTCTGTAATGGCCTCGCTGCGACCTGGCGCTCTCGCCCCCGTTAGAATGCACCAGTGAATATTCTAAATTCTATTGAGCCACATGGCACCAACTTCATCTCCGAGAGCGAACGCCACGGTACCGCTCGATCACTCTTCTGGCCTTGGGCAGCCGGCAACGTTTCACTACTTGCCCTCTCATATGGCTCTTTCTTTCTCGGCTTTGGTATCTCTTTCTGGCAGGCCACTTGGGCCGCGATCATCGGCACCGTCGGATCTTTTATCTTGGTTGGTGTTAGTTCCATCGCAGGCAAACGCTCCAACGCCCCAACAATGACGCTCTCGCGCGCGGCGTTTGGCGTTAAAGGAAATATCTTGCCCGGCTTTCTCTCTTATCTGGTCTTTGTTGGTTGGGAGACTGTTCTCGTTTCACTCGCCACTCTTGCAGCCCAAACAGTCTTCGCCAGGCTCGGCCATATAAATCACAATGTTGCAGGGATCTTGGGATTCATCGTTGCCGCTGGTTTGACGGTCTTCGGAGGCGTCTTGGGCTTCCACACGATCATGCGAATTCAACGCTGGTTAACGACCGCAACCATTCTTCTCACAGTTGGTTACATCGCCTTAACAATTCACAAAGTAAATTGGCATATGGTGCAGTCAATTCACTCGGGAAGCCGTGCTGGATTCATTGGGGCAATGATTCTGGGAATTACCGGCATAGGTCTGGGTTGGGTTAATTCAGCTGCAGATTATTCTCGTTATCTCCCCCGCAAAACTTCGACTGGCGGAGTCATTTTTTGGACCGTCTTCGGCTCATCCATTGTCCCCGTCATCTTGGTAATTTATGGTGCACTTCTCGCTGGATCATCGCCTTCGTTAAGTAACGCCATCGCTTCCGATCCCATCGGCGCGCTTACAACTATCTTGCCTACCTGGTATTTGCTTCCCTTCGCGATCGTTGCGATCTTAGGACTTGTTGGTGGAGCGATCCTTGATCTTTACTCTTCTGGAATCACCCTTGTATCAATCGGATTGCCAGTGAAGCGCCATGTAGCAGCATCAATCGATGCGATCATCATGTTAATTGGAACCATATATTTTGTATGGATCGCGCCGAATTTCAGCACTCCGTTTCAAGGATTTCTTATCACCCTTGGTGTGCCAATCGCCGTATGGTCAACTATCTTCGTTGCAGATATATTGATGCATAAAGTTGATTACGCTGAAAGCGAGCTCTTCTCCACCACTGGTCGTTACGGAATCTACAACTTCCGATCCATCGGGCTCATAATCGTTGGAACAATTGTCGGCTGGGGATTGGTAACTAACTCATTGGCCTCGTGGCTATCGTGGCAGGGCTATTTCATGGGCGTAATCGGGGGCAAGAGTGGGGCTTGGGCAGGAGCCAACGTAGGGGTTATTGTCGCTCTAGTAATAGGCTTTGTAGGACACATACTCTTATCTCGCACCAGCATCAAAAAGCAGGAGGCACACAATGGCTGATTCAAGTTTCGATATCGTCTCTGAAGTTGACCATATGGAGGTCGACAACGCTTACAACTCTACCGATCGCGAAATCTCTACGCGTTTTGATTTCAAGAACACTGGCACCTCTATTGTGAAGTCCGGCGATAAATATAATATTGAAGCGGATACCGAAGATCGCGCCAAAGCAGCGCTCGAAGTATTTAAAGATAAGTTGATCAAGCGTGGTGTTTCTCTTAAGCACCTCGACGCATCAGCTCCACAACTCAGCGGAAAAATCTACAAGATTTCTGCCGCTTTCAAAGAGGGTATCAAGACAGAAGATGCCAAGAAGATAGCCAAACTTTTACGCGATGAAGGTCCAAAGACTCTCAAGACCCAGATCCAGGGTGAAGAGTTACGTGTTACGAGTAAGAACCGTGACGATTTACAAATTGCAATCCAAATCGTCAAGGACCATCCTTGGGAGTTCTCGGTTCAATTCCAAAATTATCGTTAAGCGCGGGTTATGAAAAATTATAAAGTTGGGCTTCTCTTAGGCATTGGGTCATATCTCTTCTGGGGACTCTTTCCCCTTTATTGGCCTCTGCTAAAACCTGCCAACTCGATTGAAATAGTTTCGCACCGTGCGGTCTGGACCTTTGTACTTTGCATCATTCTGCTCGTTGCCATGGGCAAGTTACGTTCTACGTTCTCGCTGCTCAAGAGCCCGCGCATCGCACTTCGACTCTGTCTCTCTACTGTCTTGGTCTCCATCAATTGGCTGGTCTATATCTGGGGCGTTAATCACGGCCACGTTGTTGAGTGCGCTCTGGGTTATTACATCAATCCATTGATAATCATTGCCTTCGGCGTCATTTTGCTCAAAGAGAAGATGCGCAGATTGCAATGGGTCTCTGTGGGAATTGCCTCTGTTGGCGTAATTATTTTGACGGTTGATTACGGGCGCCCACCTTGGATTGCGATTGCACTAGCTGGTTCATGGGGTAGCTATGGTCTGGTAAAGAAACAACTCGGTCTGGCGGCTCTCGATGGGTTGGCGATTGAAACCACTCTCTCATTGCTTCCCTATGGTGGTTATTTACTCTGGATGGGTCACGCAGGAACCGGCCAGTTTGGGCATCATTTGGGACTTACAGTTCTGCTGATGTTGGCAGGTGTTGCTACTGCAGTTCCGCTATTAATGTTTAATAGTTCGACGAACACCTTGAAATTTACCGTTATCGGATTGCTTCAATACATCACGCCATCTGTGCAGTTCATCATCGGAGTACTCGTTCGCCACGAAGCAATGACAACAGGGCGTTGGGTTGGCTTCCTGATTGTCTGGGTGGCGCTGATCACCCTAGGATACGACCTGGTTAAATCAGGAAGTTCTAGTGATAATAGTTTCGCAGAGTTCGATTAAAGCGCGTTTAGCAGCTCCATCGGGCAAATCAACAAGATCCAAGCGTGCTTCATCTGCATATTGATGAAGTAAGTTCTTGGAGGTCTCCATAGCCTGGTGAGTGCGCAGCGCCTTTAAGGTACTGGCAACGATCACTTCATCGGTAATCGGAGCAGAAAGAATCTCTTGCAAAGCAGCGTCCGCAGGATCGTTCGACTCTAGAACGAAGAGAGTGACGAGGGTCGGAACACCTTCACGTAGATCTGTTCCCGGAGTCTTGCCGCTTTCATTTGATTCTGAAGCGATATCGATTACATCATCCGCTAATTGAAATACGACACCAATTTTCTCACCAAAACGCGTGAGTGATTCAACAACTTCGGATGGCGCTCCAGATAGCAACGCTCCAAAGCGTGCTGAGGTTGCTATGAGCGAGCCGGTCTTATCCGCAACCACTTTGAGATAATGGTCGAGCATCGATAGCCCGGCCGTAGAGCCTTGGGTCTCTGTTATTTGACCAATTACCAACCGCTCAAATGTGCGAGCCTGTAGTCGAACTGCCTCTGGTCCCAAATCTGCCAAAAGATCAGATGCCTTTGCAAAGAGATAATCACCAGTCAAAATTGCTACGGTGTTATTCCAACGCGCGTTCGCGCTTTCGACGCCTCGGCGAAGTGGCGCTTCATCCATAACATCGTCGTGATACAAAGTTGCTAGGTGAGTTAATTCGCAGACGACCGCAGCTTCAATAATTTCAGGACGTTTGGGATCTCCGAATTGTGCTGCCAGCAGCGCGAGCAACGGTCGCAAACGCTTGCCGCCGGCTTCAACCAGGTGACGCGAGGTTTCGATGACGAGCGGGTAGTCGCCCTGAATTTGCTTGAGAAGAAGTTCTTCAACGCGCTTCATATCGGAGCGGATAGAGAGCTCCAGTTTCACATCGAGATGTGGAATTCCAAATGCCATGAATTAC
>Ga0118677_10008035_pt1 | contig 17116 bp, 14 predicted proteins | sample AliMusrvi5mmetaG_FD_86154 | JGI IMG/M metagenome (GOLD analysis project Ga0118677, IMG submission 86154) | reverse complement strand
AATATGAAGCACCGGCCGCTCAATCTGATTTCGTTTCACAGCGATTTTTTCACGCTGCATCCCGGGGATATTATTTCGACGGGTTGTCCGAAAGGGGCGCGGATTAAGGAGAGCGATCACGTGCGGGCACGGATTGAAGGCGTGGGCACAGTGCATGCGCATGTGAAGCAGGGCGAGCGCGTGCCGTTCGGGTTTCGCGCGTAGGAGGCCGGACCGCGGGGTCGCCGACCCGGGCCGACTCCGATTCCGCGACCGAAGTGGCTGATACACTCAGGTAAGTGACTGCGGGTTTCAAGCGCTTCATCCTCTGGGACTTCCAGCGGGGTGTTTGGCAATACGACGTGATGTGCGGCATCATCATCATTTTTATTGCTTTTGCTCCGCGCGACTGGTTTCGCGACCAGCCGCGGATTCCGCATGCCAGCCAGGTCACCTCTCTGCCGAGTCACGGGGAGTCGGTCTTCTGGATCGAGAGTGAACTGGTGGCGTCGGTGCCGGAATCGCGCCGGCTGAGCGAGCTCAGCAAGATTCTGACGGCGCGGACCGGGAAGAAGCAGGTTCTCACCCGCATCGAGCCGATCCTCGATTCCGAGCAGGAAATCAAGGGCTACATGGCGTTCGCGCGTCCCTGAAATGTCGAAGCCGAGTGTATCTGTTCATCGTGTCGAACGCGTCCCTTCGAATGTGACGCGTTATCTGATGGTTTTCGCCGCGCTGGTGCTGCCTCTGCAGGCCGCGGATCCGCTGGCCGATGTCTTTGCGCGGCTGGATAAGGCTGCGACCGGATTCAAGGGGATGACGGCGAGCATCCGGCAGACCGTGCATACGGCGATCGTGAACGACGATACGACGGAGAACGGGACCGTGAAACTGCGGCGGCCGAAGCCTGGCGATACGCGGATTCTGATGGACCTGACGAATCCGGATCAGAAGACGGTAGCCGTGGAAGGCGACCAGGTGAAGATCTATCTGCCCAAGGCGAAGACGGTGCAGATCTACGATCTGAGCAACCGGCACAATGCGGTGCAGCAGGGCTTGCTGCTCGGGTTTGGCGCCACCAGCGCGGAGATGAAGGCGTCGTACGACATTACTTATGTGGGGGCGGAGACTCTGGACGGGCAGCCGGCGTCGCATGTGAAGATGGTGCCCCGCTCCAAAGAGGTGCTGCAGAATATGCGGCAGGCGGATTTGTGGCTGTCGAATGCGGCGGGCTATCCGATCCGGCAGCGCATTGTGACATCGGGATCCGGGGATTATCTGGAGCTGACGTATTCCGGGGTTCAGATTAATCCGTCACTTTCCGACAGAGATCTGAAACTAAATACGCCCAAGGGCGTTCAGATACAGCAGGTGGGCAAATAACGGCATCTCGCCTGCTGATCTTCTCCTGTTAGCATGAAGCCGCTTTTTGAAAACCGCTCAGGTTGCAGCCGACGGCCACGGCTGAAAGGGTGGTTCCACTGACTCACCGCGCCGTGCCCGGCGGCTCCCGAGCTTCTCAACGACTTCCTTATCTCGACTGGCTGCGGGGCGTGGCTGCAATCATCATGCTGCAGGGCCACGTTTTTCATTCCTTCTTAAGGAACGATCTGCGTCCCGGCGGACCGTATTTAATGTCGCAATTCGCGGGCGGAATGCCGCCGGCGGTTTTCCTCTTTCTGCTGGGCGTCACGTTCGCGTTTCTGATGGATAGTCAGGAGCGAAAGGGATTTTCCACGCGGGAGCGGGTGCTGGGGTCCATGCGGCGTTCGGGATTCCTGTTCGCGGCGGCGTTCGTGTTCCGGCTGCAACTCTGGATTGTTTCCATCGATAAGAGCCCCTGGACGGATCTGTTCCGGGTGGACATTCTGAACGCGATGGGGCTCGCGCTGCTGGTGCTAAGTCTGATGGCATTTTTTCGCACGGTGGAGCGGATCCGGCTTTGCGCGATTCTGGGTGTGGCGATCGCCGTGGCGTCGCCGGTGATTTCGAATCTGGACTGGTCGGGAGTACACCCGTTCCTGCGGTATTACATTATTCCGGATCATCTGAATTTCGGCTTTTTCCCGTGGGCGGCGTTCGTGGCGTTCGGCATGAGCGCGGGCAGCATTTTGCGCCGGCTGAAGCCGGATGAGGTGATGCCGGCGATGCAGTGGTTCGGGTGGGGCGGACTGGTGTTGTCGTTCGGGTGCTGGGCGGTCTCGAACATGTCGCTCTCGATTTATCAGAATTCCGACTTCTGGCTGAACGGGCCGGCGCTGATTCTGATCAAGCTGGGCGTGGTGCTCATGATGCTGGCGTTTTCGTATGTGTGGAATCTGCAGGTTTCGGCGGAGCGCTGGAACTGGGTGCGGCAGTTCGGCACGACGAGCCTGCTGGTGTACTGGGTGCACGTGGAACTGGTGTATGGCCGGGCGTTGGGGTATTTCAAGGAAAGCCTGAGCGTGGCGCAGACCTGTGCGATGGCGGTGGCGGTGATCCTGCTGATGCTGGGGTTGTCGTGGACGCGGACGAACTGGGCTGCCGTGAAAGTGTGGCTGGGGGCGCAGGGACCGGCGCCGGAGCGGGTTTCGGGCGACTGAAGACTTTTCGTCCGGTGTAGTAGGCCAACCCTGGTATTTAGTGTTGGAGTTAAGAGGAAGATTCCTGATTCCGGCCTCAGTCTCAAGTAGTTTCTGAGAGCGCTACACCCCGTCGAGCCCAACTTTTCAACGGTTCGGCTTCGCGCCCGCTAAACTGGTTCCGTGAAGGTCAAGGATTTGATCCGAACGGTCGAGCAGGACGGGTGGGTTCAGGTCCGACAGAAGGGCAGTCATCGCCAGTATCACCATACATCGAAACCGGGCACTGTAACAATTGCAGGACGCCCGTCGATGGACCTTGATCCGAAGACCGAACGATCTATCCTGAAACAAGCGGGGCTGAATTCATGAGCAGATATGTCGCGTTAATTGAAAAGACCGGCACGGGCTACAGTGCGCACGTTCCCGATCTTCCCGGCTGCATTGCCGCAGCTGAGAGCTATGGCGAAACTTTAAAATTGATCCACGAAGCAATCGAATTTCATATTGAGGGGATGCTTCTGCACGGCGAACACGTGCCCGCACCGACCACGTTGGCCGAATTGGTGGAGATTGGCTGAACACCGGCGAGACGGTCGGCCGGCATTGCGATCAGGCCGAAGTAGGTTTGAGAGGGCTGGCGGGCGATCATTCGCGATTGCTCGAAGATCATTACTTCGCGCAGAATCTGTCTGAATCAAACGATTTCTACGCCGAGACTTTCTGGCCGGATTTCGGCCAGGACTGTTCGGAATGACAAATTAAAGCTGTCTCATCGCTTCGCCCGACGGCAGTTCGTGGACGCGCGGCTCGTCCACAGAATTCCCGTGGCGCGGCAGCAAAATCCGGAATGAAGTGCCCTTTCCTTTTTCGCTGCGGGCTTCCACGGTGCCGCCGTGCGCGCGCACGATCCACGAGACAAAACTAAGCCCCAGCCCCAATCCTTTTTCGGGCGAAGCCTGTTCCTCTTTCCCGCGGACGCGGTAAAAGCGGTCGAAGATGAGCGGCAGATGCTCGGGGGGAATTCCCTGGCCGGTGTCCTCGACCACGATTTCGGCGTTATCGCCGTCGAGCCCCAGGGTAACGCAAATGCTGCCTCCCGCCGGGGTGAATTTGATGGCGTTGGAGAGCAGATTCGACAGCATTCGTTCGATCTGAATGCGGTCGAACTCGCCCGGGCAGCGTAGCACTTTCGGGAGGAATTTCAGGTCCAGGCTGGCGCCTTCGGCGGGAATCTGGAACTGGTCGACGATGCCTTCGGAGACTTCCACCAGATCGAGGCTCTGCTTCTGGAGAATCACCTGCCCGGTTTCGGCCTGCGAGAGCAGGAGCAGGGCGCGCACGATCTGGCTGAGGCGCTCGATGTCCTGGAGGGAATCGACGATGGCGTCCCGGTACTGCTCGGCGGTGTTGGCCGTGAGCAGGGCGACTTCGAGTTGGCCGCGCACGATGGTGATGGGCGTTCGGAGTTCGTGCGAAACGTCGGTGGAAAACTGGCGCACCTGGTTGAAGTTGATTTCGAGGCGCTCGATCATCTGGTTGAAGGTATCGACCAGATAGTCCAGTTCGTCGCCGGTGCGGCGGGAGGGGATGCGGAGACTCAGATTGGAGCCGCTGATGTGCTGGGCTGCCTGGGCGATCTGGAGAACGGGCGTGAGCGAGCGGCCGGTGAAGATCCAGCCGGTGAGGAAGCAGAGGACGATGACCAGCGGCAACAGGGCCAGACACAGGTAATCGAACTGCCGCAGCAGGGCCGCCGATTCGGCGAACGATTTGCCGATGGCGACGAAGTATTTGCGGGAGCGGTCCTCGCTGGTCACGTAGCTCTGGCGAATCAGATACGGCAGCCCCTCGGGATCTTTCTTGGAGAGCCAGATGGCCTGATTCGAAGCGAGGACGCGCTTCACCTGCGCCGGGCTGTCCATGCCGAGCGATTCATAGGTAGACGAAAGATTCTCGGGAACCGGCTTGCCTTGCTCATCGGCGATGGCGAGGACGCTGCGGATGCGCGCTTCGGCGTTGGCCTCATCCGGATCGCCGGTATCGAAGAACCAGACGGGGTGGTAGTTCGGCTGGCCGGGGTCGTGCTCGATACGCAGATTGGATTTGAGAACGTCCCAGCTTTGCTGGATGTCGTCGCGGGCCTGCACGTCGAGATTCGTGGCCAGATTGTTGCGGAAGAGCAGCATCACACCCAGCAGCAAGAGGGTGAAGAGGCCGGTGTAGACGGCCGAGAGGGTGAAACGCAGGCTGCGTGCGATGTGCTTACGTTGCGCCACTCGATTCTTATCGTAGCGCTCTGGCGGACTTAAGCTTCAAACGACATGTCGCCGGACCGGGCGGGGACCGGGCTCTTTTCCGGCGCTTCAATCATGTAGCCGATGCCGCGCACGGTATGGATCAGTTTGTGCTGGTACTTGTCGTCGATCTTGCTGCGCAGATGGCGGATGTAGACGTCGACGATGTTGGTGAGGCCGTCGTAATCCATATCCCAGACGTGTTCGACGATCATGGTGCGGCTGAGCGGGCGGCCTTTGTTGCGCATCATGTATTCCAGGATGCCGAACTCTTTGGGCGCAAGTTCGATGGCCTCATTGACGCGGGTCACTTTGCGGCGGGTGCAGTCGAGAACGAGGTCGCCCACCTGCAGGCGTTCCGGCGCGGGCTGTCCGCGGCGCAGCAGAGCGCGGACGCGGGCGAGCAGTTCCACGAAGGCGAAGGGCTTGGTGAGGTAATCGTCGGCGCCCTGTTCCAGACCTTTCACGCGGTCGTCGAGGTGGCCGCGGGCGCTGAGGATCAGGACGGGCGGGCCGGTGCGGCGGCCGCCGATGCGTTCGAGAACCTTGAGTCCATCGATGTCGGGGAGCATGAGATCGAGGATGACGAGGTCGTAATCGGTATCATGCGTAAACTGGAGGGCGCTGGCTCCATCGGGCGCGACATCCACGGCGTAGCCGGCACCCTGGAGGCCTCGCCCGAGAAAATCGGCGATTCTTTTCTCATCTTCGACTACCAGGATCCGCATGCTGCCAGATTACCGCATTACAATTTCCGTAACCTTTCACCCGCGGGAGGCCGTAGAACAGGTAGTGTCCTTTTCCCTGCGCGCGGCGATTCTGTTTTTTGGGCTGACGGCTGTTCTGGCCGGGCAGGGCGTTTCGAAGAGCGTGCCGAAGAGCGCGCCGAATGGGTGGGCGCTGACGTTTTCCGACGAGTTCGAGGGCAAGGAACTGGAGTTTCCGAAATGGTCGGCGCACGATCCATGGGGACATGCGCAAAACCGGGAGTCGCAGGCGTGGGTGGCGGGCGGCGTCCAGTTGCAGGACGGGATGTTGCGACTGACGGCACGGCGGGAATCGGCGCGGTATGACGGGCAGATGAGGGAGTACACGTCCGGGATTGTGACGACGCTGGGATCTTTCGCGCAGACGTATGGGCGGTTCGAGATTCGCTGCCGGATCGCGGCCGGGAAGGGGTTGGAATCGAAGGTCGCACTCTTACCGGTACCCAGCGGCGATCTTCCGGGAATCGATATTCTGGACGCGATCGGCAGTGAACCGGGCGTGGCGATGTTTGCCAACCGATGGGGAGACGAAAAGACGGAGCGATCGTACTCGGGTTCTTTTAAAGGGGCGGATTTCTCGAAGGACTTTCATGTCTTCGCCGTCGAGTGGGATGCGGAGAAGATCGTCTGGTTCGTCGACGGAAAGGAGCGGTTTCGGTCGCGGGACGGCGTTCCGCACCAACCTCTTTATCTGCTGGCCAGTCTGGCGGTGGGCGGAAATCAGGCGAAGTGGCCCGACGCTTCCACGGCGTTTCCGGCCCTGTTCGAAATCGACTATATCCGGGTGTATCAGCAGCCCTGACGCGCGCGGGCGCGACGGACCCCAAGCGCCAGACCGGCGCAGCCAAACGCCAGCAGTCCGAAGGACGCCGGTTCCGGGGCCGTACCGAAGAACTGGTAGTCGTCGCCGAAGGGGGAGTCGTATACGGTTTGCGACACGCCGCCCACGGCCGCGGCTTCCTGCAGGTAGATCACGTTGTCGCTGTAAGTAGAGGGGTCCGGGAGATTTCCCTCGACGATCCCGTAAAACGAAGCGGTCTGGCCCAGACCGGTGCCGCCGCCGGTGTCGGCGATGTCGTTAAAGATGCGAAAGACGTTGCGGACAATCGAGCCGTCGAGCAGCACCACGTCCCCGGAAATGGCGATTCCGATGGCCGAAATATCGATGTTCTCTTCCTCGTAAATCTGGCAGACGTAGGTGTTGGAGTCGCAGGTCGAAATCTGGCCTGCCGCGGCGGGGGGCGGACAAACGGCGAACGCGAAGGCGGCCATGCCGAAAACGAGGAACAGTCTCATGGAATCTCCCGAAATCAAGAATAAGTGGGGCGCTAACTATTTGAGTATGCCTCAAATTTATTATCTAAAGTACTATCAAAGAATCGGGGAAGGGTAAAAGCTTCTTTCCGGGTGACAGAGGAGGAAACACAGCATGATTTTCAACCGGTGGGCGCCTGGCAGGATCGCGCTGGCGGCGTGCATGGCTTTGCTCGCGCAGAACAGGGCGGGCGCGCAGTCCGTCGTCTTCTCGAACGGCAACAAAGGCATCGCGCGCTTTGCCGACAAATACGGCGCGGGGCCCCGACAACCTTCCCGGCCGACGGCGCCTTCGGCGAGCGGAATTCCGTATTATTCGAAGGGATTTGCCTCGTTAAAAGGGAAATCGGTCACCCTGCGGCTGATCGGGACGGATCCGGGCGCGGGCGCGGCGAGCACGACGATTCCCGCCGTGATCCAGCCGCTGCGGGTGGTTTTCTCCGACGGCACGGTGCTCGACGGAACCGATGTCGTGGCCGCTGTCGCCAGTTCACCCGTCTTCGCCACCGCCGATTACACGTTTGGCGCCGTCGACGTGGGGACCACCCAGTATCTCGACGCGATGCAGCGGGCTCAGTTCTGGAATTTCACCGGTTTTTCGCAGTCCGGCTATCACCTGCTGCTGGGAAGCCCGACCGTGAATCCGGCGATCACGGTAAACGTGCCCGCCGATAAAGGCTTTGCAATCACCTCGTCCGCGGGCGTTCTGATCGGCCTGGTGGACAACGCGTACCTGTCCGCGATTATCGACGGGGTTGCCACCGGCGGGGCGTTTGCGCCGAATCAACTGCCGCTGATTGTGACGGACAACGTATTGCAGTATGACAGCGCCGGCTGCTGCGTCATCGGCTACCACAGTTCTCAGAGCGGTTCGCCCGCAACCGCGCAGACATGGGTTTACTCGGCGTGGGTGCGGACCAACACGTTCGGCGCGTCTTTCGACGATGCCGTCGGATTGAGTCATGAACTCACGGAATGGGCGAACGATCCCTTCGTGGGGGATTTCTCGACGCTGAACGTGATTCCGCCCGCGGTCCTGCCCGGACAGGGCGCGTGCATTATCAACTTCGAGACGGGCGACCCGGCCGAGGCTGTCGCGGGCGGCAGTTTCGCGCAGACAATTGGCGGCGTGACCTACCATTTGCAGGATGTCGCAACCCTCTGGTGGTATCTGCACACCAGCCCTTCGCCCGCCGCGAACGGCTGGTATTCGGTGAACGGACTGTTCCGTCAGCCCTCCAGCCTTTGCGGCCCGGGGTAGCGGTTAAGCGGCCACCGGAACGGGCCCGAACGTGAGTTCGGCCCGTTCGGGATCGAGGTCCGCCGTGACGTCGTCGCCGTCGTGTATCTTGCCGGCGATGATCAGGCGGCCAAGGCGGGTTTCCACCTGCTTCTGGATGGCGCGCTTCAGCGGGCGCGCTCCGTAGACCGGATCGTAGCCGGTTGTCACCAGGAAGTCGCGCGCGGCTTCGGTCAAAGTGAGCCCGATGTGGCGTTCGGCGAGCCGTTTGCGCAGCTGGTCGAGCTGGATTTCCACGATCTGTTTGAGGTGCTCTTCACCGAGGGCGTGGAAGACGATGATCTCGTCGATGCGGTTCAGGAACTCGGGGCGGAAGCCGGCGCGGAGTTCGCCCAGCACCGCTTCCTTCATCCGTTCGTATCCCGGACCGGAGTAACTGCCCTTGAACTCCAGAATGCGGTGGCTGCCCACGTTGGAGGTCATGATCAGGATGGTGTTGCGGAAGTTCACGGTGCGGCCCTGGCCATCGGTCAGGCGGCCGTCGTCGAGAATCTGCAGCATGACGTTGAAGACGTCGGGGTGCGCTTTCTCGATCTCGTCGAACAGGATGACGGAGTAGGGTTTGCGGCGCACGGCTTCGGTGAGCTGGCCGCCTTCTTCGAAGCCCACGTATCCGGGAGGCGCGCCGAGCAGCCGGGCGACGGTGTGCTTCTCCTGATACTCGGACATGTCGATGCGGATCATGTTGTGCTCGTCGTCGAACATGTACTCGGCGAGCGCGCGGGCGAGTTCGGTTTTGCCGACGCCGGTGGGGCCGAGGAAGATGAAACTGCCGATGGGGCGGTTCGGATCTTTCAGGCCGGCACGGGCGCGGATCACGGCTTCGGAGACGGCGGTCACCGCTTCCTCCTGACCGATCACGCGGTGGTGCAGGTCTTCTTCGAGGTGCAGGAGTTTCTGCATCTCGCCTTCGAGCAGACGCGAGACGGGGACGCCGGTCCAACGGCTCACTACAGCGGCGATATCCTCATCGCCGACTTCCTCTTTGAGGAGTTTGTTGGGCGACGCGGCAACGGTTTCGGTCTCGGCGAGCTTCCGGTTGAGTTCGAGGAGTTTGCCATATTTCAGTTCGGCGGCGCGGTTCAGATCGTAGGCGCGCTCGGCTTTATCGATCTCGATTTTCACCTGATCGATCTGCTCGCGCAGAGTGCGAACGCCCTGGACGGATTCCTTCTCCAGCTGCCAGCGGGCTTTGAGGGCATCGCCTTCGGCGCGCAGATTGCCGAGTTCGACTTCGATCTTCTGCAGCCGCTCGCGCGAGGCCGAATCTTTTTCTTTCTTTAAGGCCTGGCGCTCGATTTCGAGCTGCATGGTGCGGCGGAGAATTTCGTCGAGTTCGGCGGGCATGGAGTCGATTTCCACGCGGAGCTTGGCGGCCGCTTCGTCGACGAGGTCGATGGCCTTGTCGGGCAGGAAGCGGTCGGAGATGTAACGATCGGAAAGGACGGCGGCGCTCACCAGAGCGGCGTCTTTGATGCGCACGCCGTGGTGGAGTTCGTAACGGTCTTTCAGGCCGCGCAGGATGGAAATAGTGTCTTCCACGGTGGGCTGGTCCACCATGACGGGCTGGAAGCGGCGTTCAAGAGCGGCGTCTTTTTCGATATATTTGCGGAATTCGTCGAGCGTGGTGGCGCCGATGCAGTGCAGTTCGCCGCGGGCCAGCATGGGTTTCAGCAGGTTGCCGGCGTCCATGGAGCCCTCGGCCTTCCCTGCCCCGACGACGGTGTGAATTTCGTCGATAAAGAGGATAATTTCGCCGTTGGCGTCCTGCACTTCTTTGAGAACGGCCTTGAGACGCTCTTCGAATTCGCCGCGGAATTTCGCGCCGGCGATCAGCGCGCCCATGTCGAGCGAGACGATTTTCTTTTCTTTCAGACCTTCGGTGACGTCGCCGCGCACGATGCGCTGGGCGAGGCCTTCCACGATGGCGGTCTTGCCGACGCCGGGTTCGCCGATGAGGATCGGATTGTTTTTGGTGCGGCGGGAGAGCACCTGGATGACGCGGCGGATTTCGTCGTCGCGGCCGATGACCGGGTCGAGTTTGCCCGCGGCGGCGGCCTTCGTGAGATCGCGGCCGTACTTTTCGAGCGCCTCGTAGGTGGCTTCGGGATTTTTAGTCGTTATGCGCTGGCTGCCACGCACCTCGCGCAGGGCCTGCATCAGGCGGTCGCGGGTGACACCGAACTCCTGGAAGGCCTTCGAGTCGTCCGCGGCGGCGAGCAGAAAGTGTTCAACGGAGATGAAGTCGTCTTTGAGCTTTTTCGCTTCGTCTTCGGCGCGGGTGAACATTTTGTTCAGCCGCTGGGTGACGTAGATCTGGTCCGGCGCGCCGGCCGAACCGGTGACCTTCGGGTAACGGTCGAGGTCCTGATTGAGACGCGCGGCGAGTGTTTCGGTGTTGATGCCCGCGCGCTTCAGGATGGAGGCGGCGAGGCCTCCCTCCTGAGCGAGCAGGGCCGCGAGCAGATGCTCGACGTCGATTTGTTGATTGCTCCGGCGCACGGCTTCGCTTTGAGCCGCCTGCAGCGCCTCTTGTGTCTTTTCTGTGAGCCGATTGATATCCATTACGGTGTTACCTCATGTGAATTTGTTTTTGGTGCACGCCGACATCCAGTTCAGGCCGCGATGCGAAGACGGCCGTTCTCGCCGATGCCGGGGATGGCCGCCCGCAGGACTTCGTGCACGTGTCCGGCGAAGATGAATTCCATCTCGGCACGGGCGTCGGCCGGGAGATCCCGCAGATCCTTCTCGTTCTGCTTCGGGATGATGACGCGTTTGATGCCGAGGCGGCGGGCCGCCAGCATCTTTTCTTTAATGCCGCCGACCGGGAGCACCAGGCCGGAGAGCGTCACTTCGCCGGTCATGGCGGTGTCGCTGCGGACCGGCAGGCCGGTGTAGAGCGAGGTCAGCGCGGTGGTCATGGTGACGCCGGCGGACGGGCCGTCCTTCGGAATAGCGCCCGCAGGCACGTGGACGTGGATGCCGTAGCGGCGGAACATGGTCTGGTCGATGCCGAAATCGCTCGCGTGTGACCAGATGTAGCTCTGGGCCGTTTTGGCGGATTCCTGCATGACGTCGCCGAGCTGGCCGGTGAGGGAGAGCCCTTTGCCATCTTTCAAAAGGGCCGCTTCGATGTAGAGCACATCGCCGCCGGCTTCGGTCCAGGCGAGGCCGGTCGCCACGCCGGCGGGCACATCTTTGCGGGCTTCCTCAGGGGAGAAGCGTTCGGGACCGAGCAGGTCCGCCAGTTCTTCGCGGCGAATCTCGACGGCGCCGTGGTTGCCCTCGGCCACTTTCAGCGCGATTTTGCGCATGACGCGTCCAATCGCGCGCTCCAGCTGGCGCACCCCGGCTTCCCGGGTGTAGCGGGAGATGATGACCCGCAGCACGTCGTCGCTCAGGGCGCAGATGTCGGTGGAGAGGCCGGCTTCTTTGAGCTGCTTCGGAACCTGGTAGCGGCGCGCGATTTCCAGCTTTTCTTCCTCGCTGTAGCCGGCGAGGCGCACCACTTCCATACGGTCCAGCAGAGGCTGCGGGATGGTGTCGAGCGTGTTCGCGGTCATGACGAAGAAGACCTTCGAGATGTCGAACGGGAGGTCGAGATAGTTGTCCCGGAAGGTTTTGTTCTGTTCGGGATCGAGGATTTCGAGCAGCGCGGCGGCGGGATCGCCCCGGAAGTCGCGGCCGAGTTTATCGACTTCGTCGAGCATCAGCACCGGGTTGTTGACCCCGGCGCGGCGGACCGCCTGGATGACGCGTCCGGCCATGGCGCCGATGTACGTGCGGCGATGGCCGCGCAGTTCCGCTTCGTCATGCATGCCGCCGAGGCTAAGGCGTTCGAATTTGCGGCCCAGGGCGCGGGCGATCGACTGGCCTAGCGAAGTTTTGCCGACTCCGGGAGGTCCGACGAAGCAGAGGATGGGAGCTTTCGCGCTCGCGTTGAGGCGCAGCACGCCGAGATGTTCAAGGATGCGCTCCTTGACCTCTTTGAGACCGTAGTGGTCGTCGGCCAGGATCTGGCGGGCGCCGGCGATGTCGATGACGGATTCGCTGGCGGTGGTCCAGGGAAGTTCGAGGATCAGTTCAAGCCACGTGCGGCCGACGTTGTAGTCGGGCGCCTGCGGGGAGAGCCGGTCGAGACGCGACATTTCGCGATCCGCTTCTTTGCGGACGTCGTCGGGGAGCGCGGCGGCTTTCAGGCGTTCGCGCAGGAGTTCGAGTTCGGATTCGCCTTCCTTGCCGCCCAGTTCCTGCTGGATGGCGCGCAGTTGCTGGCGCAGGAAATACTCGCGCTGCTCTTTGCCCATCTCGCTTTGGGCCTGGCTGGCGATTTTGCCGCGGATTTCGAGAATCTGCACTTCGTGCGAGAGGTGCGCATGGACCACGCGGAGGGCGTCGACCCGGGTTTCGGCGGCGAGCAGGGTGTGTTCGAGATTCACGTCCATGCTGAGCACGCTGGCAATCAGGTAGGACATCTGTAGAGGATCGGCCGCGTCGGTGATCATGCGGGCGAATTCCGCGGGAAGCTCGATGTTGGCGTGTTTCAGGACGCGGCCGGCGAGTTCGACGACTTCAAGATGCAGAGCTTCGAGCTCCGGTGTGTTCTCGGCGGGAACGGCGGTCGACTTGTAGGTCGCGGTCAGGTATTCGCCCTGTTCGAAGTTCACCAGGGTGGCGCGTTCGACGCCCACGACCAGGAGTTCGTATTTGTTCTCTCCGCCGCGCGCGGAGCGCTTGATAACTGCTTTGGTTGCAGTGGGAAAGAGGTCTTCGGGTGAAGGAACTTCGACGGAGGAGTCGCGTTGCGTGACAACGAGGATTTCCTTGGCTTCGGTGGCTAGGGCGGCCTGGATGGCGGCGATGGACCGAGGTCTTCCGACGGAGAGCGGCATCAGGAGGTTCGGGAAGAGAACCGTGTTCTTGATGGGTAGTACGGGTAGGGTGTGAAGTTGCTCGCTCATATGCTCCTCAGTGTTTATCATACAGCTTTCATCATAAAAGATGAGTGTATGAGGCTAAAGTTTCAGCAATTGCTATTTTGGAGCGGGAGGTCAGTAACGCGATGAGGGCGCTACTTGTGGTCGGCTGGGTCGCCGGGCTATTGCTTTGGGAGTGCAAGCGGGCCCTTCGGCCGGTGGTGGATGACAAATGGACGCGGGATCGGCGGAATCTGGCCGTGGCCGGGCTGGCGGCGGCAGTCACGCAGGTGCTGGAGGTACCGGTGGCACTTGCGATCGCGGGCCGGGGAGCCGAGAGGAGGCAGGGTTTGCTGCGGATTTTGCCGCTGCCGCCGTGGGCAAAACCGGTGGCGGCGATTCTGCTGCTCGACTACTCGCTCTACGGCTGGCACTGGCTGACGCACCGGGTTCCGTTCCTGTGGAACTTTCATCGGGTGCATCATCTGGATCGGGAGATGGATGCATCGACGGCGGTGCGATTCCATTTCGGGGAGATTGCGCTGTCGGTGGGGTATCGGGCGGCGCAGATCCGGGTGATTGGGGTGGAACCGCGGGAGTACGCGGCGTGGCAGGGCTTCTTAATGTTGTGCATCCTGTTTCATCACGCGAATATCCGGCTGCCGCTGGTTTGGGAGCGGCGGCTGGCGGCGGTGCTGGTGACGCCCCGGCTGCACGGGATCCACCATTCGGTGGTGCGGGAGGAAGTGAACTCGAACTGGTCGAGCGGGCTGACCGTTTGGGACCGGCTGCACGGGACGTTCCGGGCGGACTGGCGGGCAGAACTTCCGGAAGACTCGCCGGTCCTTGGGGTTGAGGGGATGCGAGGGGACGAGGACCAGACGCTCCGGTGGGCGCTGCTGCTGCCGTTCAGCCGGTAGTCCGGCGGACGTGGCGGTACCAGCGGGCGAGCCAGTTGGGCGAGACGCCGCACCAATAGAGGATCTGGAGAGTGGTCCAGTGGAGCCAGACCAGGGCGAAGTTGCGTTGTTCGAAGCGGCGAGAGGAGGTCAGGATGCGCGCCTCAATGTGGACGAAGCGCCCGGTCTTGCGCATCCGGCGGAGGATGTCGAGGTCTTCGAAAAGGGCAATCGGGCGGAATCCACCGATAGTCCGGTAGTCGGCGTGGCGGATGAAGATGCCGGAATCGCCGTAGCAGAGGCCGAGCCAGCGCAGGGCCGGATAAATGGCGGTGAGTTGGCGCGCGGCGCGGCTACGGCCGTCGAAGACGAGGCCGAAGTTCCCGCCGGTGACGGACGAGTCTTCGAGGGTGCGGCGGATTTCGAGCGTGGCGTGCGGGGGTGGGATGGTGTCGGCATGGACGAACCAAAGCACGTCGCCGGAGGCCACGAGCGCACCGGCATGCATCTGGGAACCCCGGCCCGGGGCGGACTGCAGAACACGGGCACCTTCGGCGGCGGCAATGGCCATGGTGGCGTCGGCACTGCCTCCATCCACCACGATCAGTTCTTTCTCGCCTTCGAGTGCACGCAGGGCGCGCAGGGTGTAGGCGATGCCGGTCGCTTCATTGAGGGCGGGAACGATGATGCTGATCAGCATGGCAGGTGGCGAAGGTCTCAGGTGGCGAAGGTCTTCGGGCGTGTCGATGTCAGGCAGGGATTCGAGCTGCGCGACGGTCATGTGGTGATGGCGCAGGCGTTCGAGGAGAGCGTCGCGGGTGTTCGGGGCGCTCCATGGGAGGGCTGTGAAGAGGCCGACAGGGCAACGGCGCAGGGCGAGAAGATAGAAGCCGCCGTCGGGAGAAGGGCCGAGGACGGCGTCATGGGTTTGAGTGAGTTCGACCGCCGTTTGCAGGTGAGCAACGGTGAGTGAAGGGGTGTCCGCGCCGAGCGCGATGGCGACCTTGGCTTCCCTCAAACCGCGAGTCAGGATCCGCTCGATGCGGTTGCCGAGGTCGCCTTCGCCCTGCAGCCAGAGATCTTCGAATGGCACGAGCATGGGGAAATCGCCGGCGCGAGTGGTGGCGAGGACCGGGCGGACGCCTGGGCAGGCTTCGACGCTTTGCCAGGTTTTGAGCAGCATGCGGCGGGCGAGGCCGGCGGCGCCCTGGGGGCCGAGCGCCGGGATCAGGCGGGTTTTCACCTCGCCCGGGACAGGGGGCTTTGCGAAGATACAGACGGGGATTGGAGCTGAATCGGGCACCGAGTCCGATTGTCCGACATGATGCGACTGGAATACGACATGGTGGTGATCGGAGCGGGCGCGGCGGGGCTGACGAGCGCCGGGATGTCCGCCCTTTTAGGGGCGAAGACGGCGCTGATCGAGCGGGGCCGGCTGGGTGGCGAATGCACGTGGACGGGGTGTATCCCGAGTAAGGCGCTGTTGGGAGCGGCGCGGGCGGCGCAGCAGATCCGTACCGCGGATCGGTTCGGACTGGCGTCGACCGAGCCGGAGATCGTTTTCGCCCGGGTGATGGAGCACGTGCGGAGTGTCCGGCAGCATGTCTATGAAGAGGCAGATGCGCCGCCGAACATGGAACGGCTGGGCGTGGAGGTGGTGCCGGGGAGCGCGCGGTTCCTGGATCCGCACACGGTGGAAGTGACGGACGGGAGCGGGACGCGTCGGTTGCGCTCGCGGTTCTTTGTGATTGCGACGGGCAGCCGGCCGAAGAAGCCCGAATTTGCGGAGCCTGCGCTCACGAACGAGAGTTTGTTCGAGCTGACGGAACGGCCGCGGCGGCTGCTGGTGCTGGGAGCGGGTCCGGTGGGGATCGAGATGGCGCAGGCGTTCCGGCGTCTGGGGTCGGAAGTGGTGGTGGTCGCGCCGGGAGAGGGGATTTTGCGGCGGGACGATCCGGCGCATGCCGCCATTTTGCGGGACTGTCTTGCCCGGGAAGGCGTGAAGTTTCGTTTCGGGCGCCGGGTGACCGGGGTGGAACAAGGCAAGGCGCGGCTGGATAACGGCGAGGTGCTGGCGTGCGATGCGGTGCTGGCGGCCACCGGGCGGCGGCCCTCCGTTGACGGGCTGCAACTGGAGAAGGCGGGCGTGCGGGTTGGCGAGAAGGGGGTCGGGATCGACACGCGCTGCCGGACTTCGCAGCGGCACATTTATGCCGCCGGGGATGTGACCGGGAGGCACCAGTTCACGCATATGGCCGAGCATATGGCCAAAGTCGCGGTGACGAACGCGCTGTTGCGGTGGCCGAAGAGTCTCGATGAGAAGCATGTGGTCTGGTGCACGTTTACGGACCCGGAGCTGGCGACGCTGGGCGAGTCGGAAGAGGACTTGCGGCGGCGCGGGGCGAAGTATGGGGTATTTCGGCTGCCTTTCGACCGTCTCGACCGGGCGATCACGGAAGGCGAGACGGCGGGGGAGATTAAAGTCTTTGGGGATCCGGCGGGTCGGATTCTGGGGGCGTCGATCGTGGGGGCGCAGGCCGGCGAGATGATTTCGCACTATGCGCTGGCGATGCGGAATCATATCCGCATGCAGAATATTTCGGATACGGTTCATCCCTACCCAACGTTTACGCTGGGGAACCGGCGAGTGGCGGATCAGTTCGGCGCGCGCCAACTGGATTCGCCGCTGCTCGGGCTGCTGGGGAAAGTGCTGCGGTATCGCGGGACCAGGAAGGGGTCGGCCGCGTTATGAGTTTCGACTTTGAGGCCGCGCTGCTGCGGCACGGATTGGAGCCGCTGCGTCGCGGGGCGACTGCGACGCTGCAGATCAACGTCGGCAAGCTGTGCAATCAGGCTTGTCTCCATTGCCACGTGGACGCGGGTCCGAAGCGCACGGAGATCATGACGGAGGCGGTGGCGGAGCGGCTGCTGGAGTTGCTGGAGGCGACGCCTTCGATTATGCAGGTGGATATTACGGGCGGGGCGCCGGAACTGAATCCGAATTTTCGGCGGCTGGTGGGGCGGTCGCGGGAACTGGGGCGGGCGGTGATCGACCGGTGCAATCTGACGGTGCTGTTCGAGCG
>Ga0118677_10008034_pt1 | contig 17117 bp, 16 predicted proteins | sample AliMusrvi5mmetaG_FD_86154 | JGI IMG/M metagenome (GOLD analysis project Ga0118677, IMG submission 86154) | reverse complement strand
TTCATGCACTATTTACAGAAACTGAATTGGCTATGAAATTAAATACGGCCTTAGCCCTTCAAGAACATCCTGAAATGCAACGATTTATTCATTGGGTTAAATCTAAGCCTAATCACTTTTATGAAAAATCGCGCAAAAGTTCTCGCTTAAAAGAGAATTGAGCCTTACTTAAAGTGGCGCTCAAAAGACAAAACCCCCACCATGTCTGATGAGGGCTTGCTTTACTGGTAAGTCTAATTGAGCCTTGACTGTATCCATGGGCTTAATTTAAAAAGTACTTCAATTTGAAAAATGATTCTCAATTATCATTTCAGATTAGGCGATGAATCCTAACTTTGGCCTTTCCAGTCTAATGCCCTTGTTAACATTAATATCGCTGTAATGGCATAGAACTTTGGCAAATGAATCAACTCTGCAGCCATGTCAAAATCAAAACAAACTATTTAGGCATAAATAATAGCCCATCGCCTCGGCTAAAAGTATTGTCAATTTTTTTCATCTTTTGCACTTCCTCTAATTGAATCATTTGCACTTAGCTAGTATTTCTCCTATAGGCATTTAGACTGACCACATTGAGAAACAATAAGCGAGCGGTAATCGAGGCTAAAGCAAGTTCTTGCTGTAATAACAAAGCAGGCTACTCAGCAAACTAGATCAGACCTTCGTTGGAAAGAAGAATTTAAATATCTTTTGGGCAAGCACTTTAATTTGATGTTGTGTTGACTCTCCTTTTTCGCCACTCAATAATGCCTGAGCGTTATGCGCTTGTCGATCAGTGAGAACCTGAGAGATTTGTTCTATTAGCTTAGGAGATTTTTCTAAGAAAGGCTCTAAATTCTCTTTGCTAATCTCAAGCAACAAACTATTAGATTTAGCAAAGACGTTCGCCGATCTAGGTTCACCCGTTAATAAAGACATCTCCCCTACACAGTCCCCCGGCCAAAGATTGGCTACCACTAAATCTTCAGCATCCTTACGAGGTATACGAACTTCTAAGTGACCTTCTAAGATGAAGTACATGCTTTGAGCCTGATCGCCATACTGAATAATATGAGCGCCATCCTCAATATGAACTGGCTTTACAGAGTCAGATAAGCTTTCAATATCATGAGGGCTTAGAACAGCCAAAATACTAGAGCGATAAATGTCTACCAAACGTCTTCGAACATCCTGATTCCTATCAGTACCTGGAATGATCTCCATATCTGAGTTAAAACTAATTTTGGAGACTCTAAAAATATGGATTAAGGCCGACAACACAGCATTAGTGGCGCTCACCACGGATAAACTTGGCTCGCACTCACATGAAATGCCGTAGACAATAACTCCTGACCTCAATTCTTGCACATGGCAAACATAATCGGAATAAAAACGGTTATTCTTAGCAACTAAATAGCGCATAGCTATGTCCATCAAAGCCAAGACTTGGGAAGAATCATTTGAGGTAGTCAGCTCAAAGGTGTAACGGCGACGTATACCCCTTTTTGTGGGCTGCTTATTAATATTAATGTACTTCCATCCCAAAAATTGTCTAGTTGGAATATTAATCAAATAGGCATACTTATCTTCGATGGTAATAAAGCGGTGATCTATTTGAGTTACTTTGTAAAGATCTTTTTCACCGTCAACCTGAATATAGTCATTAATACTTACCAACTGATCTGTCTGAATCTGAATACTGGCAGACGTATCGGAAATCCAATCTTTAAAAGCATAAGCAGCGCCTAACCCCATGGCACCTAAAGTCGCGATAATACGAGTGAGATTGTGATCATATAAAAGAATAAAGCCTAATAAACCAATGACCCCATAGACTGCAAAAGAAGTTGCCATGACAGCAATAGCAGGCACTTGAATTGTCTTAAACCGACCATTTGATATTGTTATAAAAAACCGAATGGTCATGTCAACCGTCAGAGCAAAGAGTGCAAATTGAATAACGGCTAAGATTGCGGCCTGATTAATCTCAGGATTATTGGATAGATCTACTACGGTCCAGCCAAAATTACTACCGAGTTTTGAGTCAATCCAAATAGCGTAGAAAATATTGGAAAGAACCAGAAGTGCCCATAAAGGCTTAGGTAAGGAAAATATTTTGTGATGTTTCATATTAATAGCAATTCAATCAGAAAATTCGGTTTAATTTCTATTTACGGCTGTTTAAAAAATAAGTCATGATGTTTCCGAGGCCTTTGCACTCGATGAGCTCACGCTCTTCAATATGAAAGGAGGATTTCAGTAGCTCTTGGGTCGATGAAGAAATTTGTATGCGTCCGTGCAAGGAGGTAGACTCCATCCGACTAGCAGTATTGACTGTATTGCCCCATAAATCATAAGAAAACTTGGTAAATCCGATAACTCCGGCCACCACCGGACCCGAATTAATGCCAATGCGCATCCCTAAATTCATTCCATGGGCTGTATTGAATTCCTGTAGATCACAGAACATACCTAATGCCATATCAGCCACGATATCGGCATGATCTGCTCGCGGGATGGGCAGACCACCGACAGCCATATAAGCATCGCCAATCGTTTTAATTTTTTCCAAACCTAAATCCTCAGCACGCTGATCGAACTTGGTGAAAAGAGAGTTCAGCAGTAATACGAGCTCTCCAGCCGTCTTTTCTGAAGACATTTTAGTAAAGCCCACTAAGTCACTAAATAAAACAGTTGATTCGGGATAGTTGCCAGCAATATTCTTCTCGCCCTTTTTAAGGCGGTCAGCAATGGGCTTAGGGAGTATATTAAGCATTAACTTTTCTGTTTTCATCTGCTCAATATGTAAAAGCTCTTTTTCATGCTGAAGCTCGCTAATCCTTTTGCGATCAACATCACGCAAACGCTTCTTTTCCAATGATGAGTACACCCGAGCTTTTAATAGTACTGAGTCAAATGGTTTTGGAAGATAATCCTCCGCTCCAATTTGAATACATTCCACAGTTTTAGCAAAATCCTCTGCCCCAGAGATCACTATGATGGGTAAATATGAAAGCGCTGGATCGGATTTAATGATCTTCAAAACATCCAAGCCATCTAACTCTGGCATCTCCATATCCAATAGCATCAGATCGAAAGATTGCAGCTTGAGTAACTCCACTGCCTCCAAACCATTTGTTGCCTCATCAATGCGCGTAATGCCTGCCTGGTTTAACTCTCTAATTAAAAACTTGCGCAGTGTGCGACTATCATCAACAACCAGTACTCGCATTCCTCGGAGCTCCTCAATTAAGGATACTTGCGCGTCAGTTTGAGGCAGTTTTGGAATTTGGTCTTGAGTCATAGGCCATTCTTTGTAAAGAAGCTAAATTTGCCGTGGCGATGATGCGTGAAAGAGGGATCTCCAATCAAAGATTCCGCCGCTCCTAAAATGAGGAAGCTCTCGTTGTCTGATAATTTTGCACGCATTTTTTTTAACACGCTACTCTTGGTATCCACGAGGAAATAAATCAATACATTGCGAATCAGAATGAGATCAAAACTCCGGATCGCATGCAAATCTTCGATGAGGTTGATATTAAAAAAATGAATCATACTTTTAAGACTTTGATCGGCTACATACTGACCACCTCCATTCAGATGGAAATATTTCTCAATTAAATGTGGCGCTAGCCCCCGATGAATTTCGACCGCATTATATTCGCCTGCTTTAGCCTTAGTAATCATATTTTTGCAAATGTCACTAGCCTGAATTTGCACATTCCAATCATGCAATTGCGGGAAGTGTTCCTTGATGAGAATGGCTAAACTGTAAGCCTCTTGACCGGAAGAGACTGCCGTGCACCAGATATTGAGGGTTTTTGGGAGTTTATTTTTTAGAATAAGCCTTGGTATGACCAGATCCCTTAAGCCAATGAAGAAATGCTCATCCCGAAAAAACATGGTTTCATTTGTCAGTAAAGCCTCAAATACCTCCCAATGTAATGACCCAATGGCCGTAACATTGAGATACTCGATTAACTTTGCATAGTTTTCATACCCTTTGGCTTTAGCAATGGGCAAGAGTCTTGAATCGAGTAAGTATTCTTTATTCTCCTCGAGCGCCAAACCAACACTATCACGCACCATTTTAGTAAAGACCAAAAAGGTATCTTTTCCAACTAGCGGTAGATTGACTAGACCTTGCAAGTTAGTCTTTCGATTTCTGCTGCTAGGGCGTTGAGTGGTAAAACAGCGTGTGCCAAATTGGCTTTGGTAACCGCACCTGACATTCCCCAAACCACGCTACTTTCTTCATCCTGAGCAATGATGGTGCCGCCCGCTTGATGAATTTCTTGTGCGCCCTTCAGTCCATCGCTCCCCATTCCCGTCAGAACTACAGCCAAAAGACCAGAGCCATAGACTTTGGCGGCACTTCTAAAGAGGATATCTACAGCAGGTCGGCAAGAATTTTCAAGGGGTCCGTCATGGAGATGCATGATAACTTGAGCACCCTCCTTTAGGAGTTCCATATGCATTCCACCGGGGGCTAAATAGACTTTACCCGCCATAGCGACCTGCCCTTCGTAAGGCTCCTCAACCAACATACAGCCTATTTCTGTTAAACGCGCTGCTAAAAACTCCGTGAACTTTGGCGGCATATGCTGGACCATAAATACCGGCACTGATAGCGGTCTCTTCCATTCTGCAAAGATCTGCATTAAAGCGGCCGGCCCACCTGTGGAAACACCAATACAGAGTGCCTCTACTTTATTAGCGGTACCAGCATGCGGATTACTGACTAAAGTTGAACCCGCATCGACAGCGTGGATTTTTACTGCACTCCTACCTTGTTTGCGTGTATGTAAGTTTCGAATTTTAGGCAGCAATTGCTCTTCGATAGCTATAAATGCTTGGTCTAAATGTTGAGTATTGGTAGGCTTGGGGACGTAATCGCTCGCCCCACTCATCAAAGCATCAATCGTGGTCGAGGCACCCTTTTGGGTCAATGAGCTAAAAATAATAATAGGGATCTGAGGGTTAAATTGACGCACTGCTTTTAAGGCCTCAATTCCGTCCATGACTGGCATTTCAATATCTAGAAGTACTAAATCAGGCGGAGTGCTCTTGATAAACTCAACCCCCAATAAGCCATTTGCAGCTGTACCCATCACCTCCATATCTTCCTGTTTAGAGATTGCTGTGGAAAGCAGTCTGCGAATCACTGCTGAATCATCTACGATGAGAATTTTTATTTTAGGTATGTCAAATGGCATATACGTGAAATTGTTGCATTACTGAGAAAGTGTCAAGAGGTCTGATACTGAAGTGTTGCCTGGATTGCTATTGCTAATAAGATCCTTAATGAATAAATAAGGATCTAGGACAATAAGAAGCGCAGTATGGAGTTTATGAGCTCCCAGCACTGCTTGACGAATATGCGTAGGGAAATTGCTGGGGGGGCTCTCGAAGGTGGATTCATTCAAAGGGAGAATATCTCCGACCCGATCCACTAATAAGGAGATACGTGACGAATCCACGTCTACAATAATACTCACTGGATTGAGTGTATTAAGTTCCGCGTCAATTCCCAGAGTAGTAGCCATGTCGAAGGCAACAATTAATTGACCGCGTAAATTTAAGATCCCCTTGATTGACTCAGGAGCGCCGGGCACAGAGGTGCAGTCGCAATTACGATTGATATCAACCACCATTTCAGCAGGAATACAGAATTGCTGGCTACCCACCTGAAAAGTGAGGTAATGAATATCGGTCATTGCGAAGTCGCCTGCACATCAATGACAAGCGGATAAATGGTCGCAGAATCATGGGCATTATGCATTGCAATTACTTCCTCTAGATCCAGCACGTTAATCACATCCTGTTGATAAATAACACAGCCATCAATGCCGCGCTGAGGCGAGCTTAACTCATGCATCTTCTGAGAAACCAAAATAATGTCATGCACTTGACTCACTATCAAGGCATAGGTTTTTTGATTCACAACACAAGTTAAAGCTGGGGTGACCTTGCTCTCGGTTTCTATTAAGGAGCAACCGCTGACATAATTTTGTAGCCTGACAACATGCATCAGATCACCCTGGTAATAGATGACTTCTTTATTACCATTTTGCTGAATTTGCTCTATGTTGAGCATCACAATGTGTTCAATTCGATCTAAGGACAAGGCAATCTGCCTTAGGCCTGCTAGCTCGAACAAGAGCATAGACCACTCATCTTCGGGAACATTGACTGCTAGTTCGGGTTGCTCTAGCGGATTCGCCTGGATCTTACCAACCAAGCCAGATTCAATAGCAATACCATCGACATCCAGTATCAAAGAAACGCGACCAGAACCCAAAATAGTCGCCCCAGCATACCTGGTTAACTTACTGAGTAAGGGCCCTAGGGGCTTTACAACAACATCTTGAATATTGAAGATTTCGTCCACAATGAGGCCAAAACGAACGCCACTAGACTGCACCACTACTAGATTAATACTGGAAGCAGCGCTATTGGCTGCCTTTTGAATGCTTAACTCTCGGTCGAGATAAAGGACCGGTATCAAACTTTCACGTAGTCGATAGACTGGTGTGCCATAAAAATCATCGAATGGATTCTCATTATTCGCAATTTTTAGCCGCACTAATTCCAGAATACGATTTTGAGGGATGGCATAGGTCTCTGCTTCGCACCCCACCATAAGTGCCGGCATAATCGCCAAGGTTAAGGGGATTTTTAGGCGAATCGTTGTACCAATGTCCTCCTCACTTAAGACTTCGATTGCACCACCAATATTGACAATATTATTTTTAACTACATCCATCCCCACCCCCCTGCCAGAAAGATTCGAAATGCTTTCTTTTGTGGAGAATCCTGGAAGAAAAATGAGTTCAGTTAATTCTTCTTTGCTGAGACCTTGAGCCAATGCAGATGTAATTAATCCTCTTTGAATAGCGCGCTGACGTACCCGCTCATAATTTACGCCGGCACCGTCATCAATAATCTCGATGACCACCATGCCGTTTTGATGAAATGCTTTAAGCTGAACATTGCCAGTCTCTGACTTTCCCTTTGCAATTCGCTCTGACGGGGTCTCAATACTGTGATCAATACTATTACGTAATATATGCACTAAAGGGTCGCGAATAGAATCAAGTAGCGCTCTATCTAACTCGGTCTCAGCGCCTATCTGAATAAAATTGACCTGCTTTTTACATTCTTGGGCAAGATCGCGTACTAAGCGAGAGAATTTTGACCAAACTGTAGAGATCGGCTGCATTCTCATCTTCATCATGCGCTCTTGAAGCTCTAATGTCAGCAAATCAATACTTCTCACTGTTTGCGAGAAATCTAGATCTTTGGAATTATTAGCAAATGGTAGTAGCCGATTCCGTGCCAATACCATCTCACTAGTGAGATTCATCAAGCGATCTAACGTGTCTAGATTAACCTTGACTGGAGCGCTAACATCATAAGATCTCTCCTGATTAGAGACTTCCGGCGGGGGATCGGAGGCAAGGTTTTTTTGCGCGGAAAAAGATTCAACCGGAATATCCTGGACAGGTGAAGCAATCGATACCGGTACTTCCTTGACTAACTCTTCCTTACTGGAAGTCTCGCCAGAAGTCATCTGGGTTTTTGCAAAGGCTAGCAATTGATCAATAATTTTTTGATCCTCACCAACTGGCTCGAGCTTGGTTTTCTCAATGCCCCCAATGATGATTCTCAGGACATCTACTGTGTCCAGTAAGCAGTCAATTCTAGGGGGGTCAAGAGTAATTTGTCCATCCCGAATCTTTCCCAGAAGAGATTCGCCGGCGTGAGTGATTTTCTCTAGCCGCTTAAAAGCAAAAAACCCGCTACTGCCCTTGAGAGTATGTAAGGCCCTAAAGATGTTTCCAATCAACTTATTATCGACAGGAGTGCTTTCCAGGCGAATAAACTCGGTATCTAGCAGATCGAGGATTTCTTTCGCCTCCAGAATAAATTCCGCTAGAATTTCGTCATTATTTTGCATATCGGTCAATATTAATACACATTTAATATGCTTCCCCGCCCTAAGGGATATAGAATTAGGTACATTGCTAAGCAGTGGTGGGCGAGCCGTTAAACCCCAACGGATTTAGCGACCCAATTTAGCTGTAACCGACAACATGAAATGAAGACCTAAATGCTGACATCGATACTGAGCAAGCTTGAGAAAAAGACAGTTAAAACTAAACTTTTCATTGGTTTTTCGATTATTTCGGGCTTCACATTAATGATTGGTGCCTTCTCCTTGTATGCCTATGAGGTTTTAGGAAAAGACGCCAATTGGCTTTATTATCAAAGCACTCTTGGGGTTAGTAGCGCTCAAAGTCTTCGTGCCGATCTTTATGCACTCAAAATAGATACCGATCATGTGCTACTCAATTCTGGCTCAAAAATCATTGATGAAAAAGCACTTGCCCGTATCGAGCAAGATAAAGCGAAAATTAAAGAAGAGTTAACTGCCTTAGGTCTGACTGTCAACAGGCCAGTTGTTCGGGCAGCATTTGACGAGATTGGTCAAAATATTGATCAATACTTTATTCTCATTGACCAAAGCATTGTCGCCAGTAAGTCCGCGGGAAGTGCTCTACCAGGAAGCCCACTATTTGGAGCTATTGCAGTAACCCAAGAAAAAATTTACACCCCCTTAAATAAGCTCATTGAACTCAAGATGTCAAGCGCCAAGTCTAAATACAATGAAGCTGTGACGGTTAAAACAGATGTCACTTACATGACTCTTGTCGCCGTAATCCTAAGCTTAGGTCTCAGCTTATTCATTGCTCTAGTAGTGCGAAAAACCATCATTAACCCCTTAACTGAGTCAAAAAATTCAATCAATCATTTAGCGCAATCAAAACTCAATCAACTGATTCCCAATCAGGATCATTCAGGTGTCGTTGGACAAATTAATCAATCCGTCATGATCTTGCAAACAAATTTGCGTAATGCAATTCAAGATATTAGTGATAATGCATTAGTCATTAGTAGCTCCTCTGAAGAGCTTGCTGCGGTCAGTGCGCAATTAAGTAGTAGCGCAGAAGAAACCTCGATTCAGGCGAACGAAGTAGCTAAGTCATCCGATCTCGTTAGCCATAACACCCAAACTGTCGCAGCCTCTACGGAGGAATTTGGTGCGAGCATTCGAGAAATTTCTATTAACGCAACCGAGGCCTCCAAGGTAGCGCATCAGGCTGTAAAGATTGCTGACAAGACTAATCAGCAAATGGAAAAACTGCGCAATAGTAGCGTTGAAATTGGTCAAATATTAAATGTAATCTCTGGTATTGCTGAGCAAACTAATCTTCTCGCGCTCAATGCAACAATTGAAGCCGCCCGCGCCGGCGAGCTAGGCAAAGGCTTTGCTGTGGTAGCGAATGAGGTAAAAGACCTTGCCCGCTCGACCGCAAGTGCAACGAGTGAAATTGGTAAATCTATTTCGGTCATTCAGACAGATGCAAATAGTGCCATCCTATCCATTGTAGAAATTACTCAGATTATTAAGAACATTAGCGACATCTCGAATGTCATCGCGGCCGCAGTCGAAGAGCAAGCAGTTACTGTTGGAGAAATCTCACGTAGCATCTCTGGCTCTGCAATTGAGTCAGCCACCATTACTGATACGGTGCAATCAGTCGCCCTGGCATCAAAGAATGTGACCGAGGGTTCATCTGAAATTCAAAAATCTTCTGCAGAACTTGCCAAGGTATCGGCCAGACTTAGGGATCTAGTTTCTCAGTTTGAACTGTCTTAGTTTTTAGGCAGCACCACGTTTTCTAAGCGCAGAATTTCAATAAGACGAATGGCCTCTACCCCAAGCTGTTTGGCTAGAGGGCTAATGAAGCGCAGCTGACTTAAGAATGCTAAGCGCCCCTTAGGGCTAGCAACAAAGTCTGCTTTCTCCGGATTGGCATTCCACCATTCCACTGCCAAGCGCTCAGCCAATGTAGCCCCCTTAATTGGTAAAACGCTTGCCATTAGGTCGGCCTCTATCATCAACATACTTAAACAGTTTTGATGACTTGGCAGGAATAAAGTCTGCCTTGAGCGATCTACGAGTTGGGCAAAATAAGCTGGATCGGTCGACAAAATGATCGGCTCCATTGCTGCAAAGATACCCTGGAGTAGTGGTTCTGGGAGTGCACTATTTCGTAAAGCAGATTTCAGCTTAGCAATCGAGGCTTTTTCAAGCTCAAATGGCTGCTGATTCACCGCTCCAGTATGAGAAAAATCATGTCCAATCGCGCAAAATAAGAGCAAGCATGCATCGTCTTTTGATAAGCTCCATGGATTACCGTTATCTTGTACAAACAAAGGAGGATGCTGTTCCAGCAGCAAGCTCATGGCGATACAAACATCCTGGAAATGTTTGCGGGAATGGTAAGCCGGTTCCGCAGCAAGGCAACTAGCAAAGTGATCGATTTCCTCGCCAAGTTCAATGCATAGAGTCTTATAAGGACTATCCTGACCAGTAAGCCCTCTCCAAAGAGGAATCGCCAGGAGATCGCCTAAAAAGCTGGAAAAATCAGGGTATAAAGCCGCTTGATCCAAAAAAAGAGTCTCTAGCTCGGATATGGTGCGCTGGCTGTTTTTTTGAGTTAGTAATTCAATAGAACTAGACATATGGTGCAAGTGAACGCGGCCTATTATGAGATGGCGCTAACACTCTCCTGAAAAAGTGACTCAATTTGATTGGCATAAGTTTGATAGATATGATTTCGCTTCACTTTAAGAGACGGGGTTAGTGTGCCATCTGCAATTGTTAACTCATGGCCTAAGATCAGAAATTTCTTCACCCGACTTTTGGAGTCTTGAACTGCTGTCAGTTTAGGTCCACTACTTGAGAGAGTTTTTCCATAGTAAATCATTGCAGCAAAATGGGTTGATTCTGGATGAGTTTGGGTACTTGGGTTTGGGGTGCTGGTGGTCTATAACCTAATGCACTATGGGGCCTGACATGGTTATAGTGCTTGACCCACTCTCCCACGATGATCTGGGCTTCTTTTAGGCTATAGAAGATCTCCCCATCCAGTAGATTGTCTCTAAAGGTGCCGTTAAAGCTTTCACAAAAGCCATTCTCCCAAGGGCTGCCGGGTTCAATGTAAGCAGTCTTCACTCCAATACCAGATAACCAACCCCGTAGCTCTTTAGCAATAAATTCTGGGCCATTGTCCGATCGAATATATTGCGGGATACCATGGATCATCATGGCATTGGCCAGTTGTTCAATGACTTGGATCGATCCAATCCTTCTAGCGCAGAAGATCGTTAAACACTTCCTAGTGAACTCATCAATCATGGTCAGCATCCTGATCTTGCCACCGTAAGCATCTCTAATAAAGACAAAATCGTAACTCCACACATGATTGGGGGCAGTAGCTCGCAGGCGCATACAGCTGCCATCGGAGAGCCAGAGTCTGCCTCTAGGAGGCTGCTTTTGTGGGATCTTTAAACCCTCCTCTCGCCAGATACGAGCGACCTTTGCGGTAGTCGCTTGGCCCCAACCCGCATTACGCATCATCCCAGCAATAAAGCGATAACCGTAACGGCCATAGGTGCTGGCCATCCGAATCACTTCAGCTCGCAGGGGCTCTTCGTCATCCCTGGGGAGCGGCATATAGCGATAAGCGGCTCTCGATAGCCCCACTAAACTGCAGGCAGTCCGCTCAGAGATGCAATACCGATCCATGAGTAGCTGCGCTGCATTTTTACGCCTAGCAGGGCTTAGAAGTTTCCCTTAATGACTTCCTTGAGCATGACTTCTCGTAGCGATAAGTCCGCTACGAGCTTCTTAAGCCGGGTATTTTCCACTTCCAGATCTTTATACTTACGAGCCTGATCCACTTTCATACCACCATAGATCTTGCGCCAACGGTAATAGCTTTGCTCAACCGTACCCACTTCTTTACAGGCCTGGGCTAGGGTTTTGCCATTGGTGGTTAAAACATCGATTTGACGCAATAAGGTGATGATTTGCTCGGGTTTAAGACGCTGACCTTTTGCCATGATTAGTGCTCCTTTAAGTGAGAGATTATCAAAAATCCTCTCTTTGGGAGTGGCACTAAAAATCAGGTCAGTTCAAAAAGATCTCAAATTCTTCTGCGTTATTCTCATTCAAAATGTGGACTAATTGAGTAGCCTGTTTGGCTCGGAATAGATTCTTTTGAGTATTCATGCCTATAACAGACTGCGTGGCAGCAGTGCATTCACTATGAGTGCAATACTCGGCATACTTTTGAGCTGTTTCCATGCGCTCAGCATTGCTAGGATGGGTGGGTATGTAGTTTTGGTTACCTTGTAACTCTTTTAAGCCCTGAGCTAATTTATAGGCCCCAATCGCTGAGTAGCCAGCATGAGTTGCCCAATACATACCCAATAAATCAGCCGCGCGTTCTTGGTTACGCCTTCCTTCATAAACATCTACAGTCTGTAGAGCAACTAGGCTAGTGCCTATGTAATTCATGGGTTGTGCCACAGAATTAGCAGCGTAAGTATTGCTTTCTTGCTCATGATCGGAGTGTCCAAAATAGTGATGTGCTAATTCATGGCCAAGGGTGGTGGCAATGGCATCTGAATCATTCCCAAATTTATGAATAAACCCGGAAGTTAAAATAATTAAGTTCATCCCATTTTGATGTTTTGCATACGCATTAATAATGTCCGAGCTAGAGATTGCAATAGTAAAATCAAACTGAGCCATTTTTTTCATGCGCCCACGCACCCTAGCAAGCGTCCCTAAGTCAGCAGTCCTAGCAATTGAATTTAAAGGCGGCACTTTATTGGCTTGATTGTTGGCCACTGCAAGCCACCAGCTTGTATTCGGAATTTCAACTGTAAATTGAGTGTTACTAGGGTTAGAAAGAGCAGAATGGCTAAATACGATTTGAAAAAATATAAAGAGCATACTTGCAACTTTTTTGAAGAAATTGAATTGTTCACTATTAATGCGCTTCATTTATTTTCCATTCACACTTTGGATCAATGGAAAAACGCTGATTGCGTTGATAAACCATTTCATCTGAATGAAAGATAAATGCCTTCAAAGCAAAAATAAATTCTCTTTTGGGACACCTAGTTTTATAGACAGGTATCCATTGAGACAGTCTTTTTAAAAAATATTAAGAGGGCTACCTACTACCTGTCTCTAGAGACAGGTCAGATAGAATAGAAAATAGCTAAAATAGATCACTATTTTTTACTAAAGAAAACTATTGTGATGAGTACATTGGGTAATATTTATTTAATTGATGATGATGACTTAATGCGCTCGTCTTTAAGTAATGCATTAACGCGCTTTAACTACCAAGTCTTCGCTTATGCCTCTGCTAATCAGTTCTTGGAAAAAATAGATACTATTTCGTATCCAGCTGTTGTTTTACTAGACATGCAAATGCCAGAAATGAATGGTCTTGAACTTCAAGACGAGATGATCAACTCGAATGTACGCTGCCCTATTATTTTTATTAGCGGTCAGAGCCACCCGCAGCAAATTATCAAGGCACTAAATAGAGGGGCCAATAATTTTTTACTAAAGCCATTTTTAATTGAAGATTTATTAAACTCAATTCAAGAGTCTATTGAGCTTGACAGGGCTTATCAAGCTTTATATGAGAAATTTTTAACTCTCACTTCCAGAGAAAAAGAAGTCTTTGTGGAGTTGGCCGATGGAAAAATGTTAAAACAAATTGCCATTAATTGGTCAGTTTCTGAATCTGTAGTTAAGCTACATAAGTCCCATCTAATGGAAAAATTAGATGTGAGTACGCTACAAGATTTAACTAAAATCTTTCTTGCTTTAGAATTAAAGCCCAGCAAGAACTAAATTTTATGATGTGGATCGGCCCCTTGGCGACGGTCCCCTTGGTTGTCATTTTTTTTATCATAAAAAATAAGGGTTATATTTGCCCCGCCCTTTGAACCGTTAGTCGCATTAATCGATCCGTTGTGATTTTCCATAATGGCGCGACTTAACCACATTCCAACTCCCATGCCATTTGGTTTTGAAGTTTTAAATAATTCAAAGCCATTCTTCAAAATAGCATCATTAAAGCCAGGCCCATTATCAGCAATCTCCAACCTAGTTTGGCCATCTGTTGCCAGTGCCCGTAAATTAATTATCTTCTGGTCTGAGATATTTTTTAGGGCTTCCATTGAGTTTTTAAGGGTATTAATGACCACCATTTGGATTTGACTGACATCCCCATAGACCATCAGATTATTTTCTATCTGTAAATTGAATGTGATTTTTTCATTCATAAATTCGCTGCTTATCAGACTGTAAATATCGCCCAAAGTTACTGATAAATCGAATAATTCAAATTTATCCTCGCCATGCGTAAATAAAGACCGTAATCGAGTAACGACTAAACCAGCCTTTTTTGTTGCTTCAAAAATTTGCTCAACCATGTGCTTGAAATGATCAAAATCGCTTACATTAAGTTTCTCAATCTTTTCTTTTAGCTCCAGTTTCAATAGTTCAGAGTTAATGCTGATACTGCCAAGTGGGCCATTTATTTCATGGGCCAAAGAGCTGACCATACTACCCATGGAATTAGACTTGAATAAAGTTGCCATTGACTTAAGCAATTGATTTTTTTCAAAAATACTTTCTTCAAGAGTTTTTTGAATGCTTTTTAATTCGCTAATATCAGTACGAATGCCGACAATACCACCATTTTTGGTGCGCTTCTCCCTAACCAGAATCCATTTATCAGGTCCGAATTGAATTTCAGTAACTCCAACCTCTTCAGGGTTACGATGTCTTCGTATGCGCTCTTTTATCCAAGCTTCTTGATCGCCAATAAATTCTTTTTCAATAACTTCCCCTTTATATTTTAGTGATGATCTTACTAATTCTTCAAAGGATATGCCTTTTATTTCATCATAGGAATTATATTTAGTGAAGGTTTTAGCATATTTAGCATTGCAGAGAATAAGCTTATCTTCTGTATCAAACAAGCCAAATGCATCATGAATACTTTCTATTGCATCGTATATAAGCTCTTCTTTTTGAACAGCTTCAGTTTGAATTTGAATTCTTGTTGTGACATCGTGAAGGACTCCAAGAATGCCTGAATCCACCCAAACAAGGTTGGCATTCATCGTCAATATATGACCATCGGCATGTTGACACCGAATTAAAATATTTGATCTGCTTTCTTTATTAATGCCAATATTGGATAGGGTATTACTGAAGACATCCAAATCACTTGGGTGGATATAGTTGGATAGTTTGGTGCCATTAACCACTTTGTAGCCCAAAATCTTTTCCCATGCTGCATTAGAAAAAACAATTTCCCCATCGTCATTTAATTCAAAGATGATTTCAACCAATAAATTAATGCGTCTTCGCATACGATTTTCGCTTTCCTGCAACGCCTCTAAAAGTCGGCTGGTTGCAGCAACTTGAATATCGGTTAACGTAGAATTTTCGGGTTTGTTAAGGCTCAAAGTCTTTTTCTAAGCTAAGTAAGCTCGGGGCTGGCATCTAATTCAGAACTACTGATCACATTAGCATATAGCGGGAATACATTTTGACAAAAGAATTCTTGCTCAAAAGGCGTTCTCGCAGAACAGCAATCCTCTAGAATAGAAACTTGATACCCTTTTTCATAAGCTGCACGAGCTGTGGAGTCAATACAAAGTGATGTCACCATGCCGGCCACCCAAACCTGCTTAATGCCTTTGGATTTTAAAAGTTTATCTAGATCCGTATCCTGGAAAGAATTAAATCCTTCTTTGCCAGTTACAAAGGTGATTTTGTTGCCAAATTGTTTAATCTCATCAATTATTTCTGCCCCCGGAGTTCCCTGAGTGAATGCGCCAACTTCTTTGATTTTGTCTAATATGCCAGTCGAATTAGCCAAGGCACGATAGCTTGGAGTTAATACAATACCGGTAGCAAGAATAGTGGCTTCAGTTGGTATTAATTTTTTAATTAAGGAAATGCTATTTTTTAATACTTCATCCACTCTACCTGGCTCCTCTACTACGCCTCTTAAAATACCATTTTCAGCAAAGTAATCATTTTGATAACCAACAAGAATGACTGCAATTTCTTTAAAGTTCATGCCAACTCCTTATGAGTGACTTAATTGGAAGTATGTGAAGCATCAATAAGCTTAATTTATATGAGTATCTAAAGTGCCTCAGATTAAACCCTAGTAAGAGCTTACGCTGCCCCATGAAACTTTATTAAGGTTAGCAGTATTTTACTTTAATAATGGTTATCTGCTGATCTGAGACCTTCAAATATAACTGATGTCAATAAAAATTAGGTTTTTACAAAAAATATATACGGGAAATATTAAAATTTTTGCCAAAGTAATTTCAATATACGGATGTTTTCCCCATCAGAATCATGCATTTTTTTTATGAGCTCGGCAAACTGAGGGAAAGCTGTTGCAAACTCTTTGGCATCAAACAAGTTCATGGACCATTTTGGGAAACGTCTGTCTTGAATTTCAGTGATCCCAAGAAATTCAATTTTGTAGTGCCTGTTATCTTTTTTAATTCTGCTCCATGTTTCCTCTATTGCACTTCTATTGCCTTCAAGGATTTGGCCAAAATAACCATAATCAAAAAAGAGCATGCCAGTAATTCCGTTAGGCTCATTTAAAAATTTTGAAATATCTATTATGTCTGCCAAGGCGGATGCATTCATACCTTCCTTAGCTTTGCTTAGATACTTTAATTCTACTAAATCTGATTTATTCACCATAAGCAACCAAAAATTTGAACCGCTACCAATTTAGCACTGCTATCAGTAGGAATTTGTCTATATTAAATTAAATAATGCGCTTCCCGTATGCAAGAAGCTAAAGGTTAAAAAATTGTTTTAAACAGTACTAGACTAGTATAAGGATAAAAAATTGACTGTCTTTTAAAAGGTGATCACATGAAAAGGGTATCTTGATAAATCATAGTTAGATAGTGAAAATAGTAGAACTGGATTAGAAGCCCTAAACACCGACATAAGGGGCTAGAACTAAGGTGAATTGACCATTGCCTAACTTAGGCGCAAATAACTAGGGTGGAAAGCAGCCCCTCAAGCGTTACTTAAAGTAACGACCAAAAGAAAATGCCCCGCATAAAGCAGGGCATTATTTGTTTCTTGGTGGCCCGGGGCCGAATCGACCAGGGCCGAGGATGTCTAATCCTAGCTAGCC
>Ga0118677_10008033_pt1 | contig 17117 bp, 22 predicted proteins | sample AliMusrvi5mmetaG_FD_86154 | JGI IMG/M metagenome (GOLD analysis project Ga0118677, IMG submission 86154) | reverse complement strand
AGCCTGGAATGCAGTTTCATCTATAATTCCAAGTCTTGGCCTGGTAGCTCAGTCGGTAGAGCAGAGGATTGAAAATCCTTGTGTCGGTGGTTCGATTCCGCCCCGGGCCACCAAGATTTAACCTGAAACACCCTAATCGAATGGTTAGGGTGTTTTAGTTTGTACGCTACCCCCACTGTTTTAACGCTACCCCCACGCTTTTCTAACCCACCCTCATTCAAAGATGTTGTTTAAAACAACATTAAGGGGGTTAGGGGTTGTCGATATGCTTCCACATATACCAACACCCTACCGTTCTAAACGGTTTCCATTCTTCCGCCGTATTTGAAAATGATTCTGCGTTGGGATAAAGAATACCGTGCGCCCGATTGAGCCCGGCATCATTAAGCGGAAGCACATCTAACCTATTAAGCGTAAACATTAAGAACATCTCAGCCGTCCACTTTCCAACACCCCAAAATGACGAGAGATACGCAATAACCTCATCATCTGTTAAATCTTTGAAGTGCTTTAAATCAAGTTTTCCTTTTACTGCTTCTTTAGCAATACCTTTTATTGTTTTTATTTTTGCTGAAGATATCCCACAACCCCTTAACAACTCCTCTTTAGTATTCAAAATATTTTCAGGTTTGAAAGGGCGTCTTCCGACAATCTTCACAAGTCGTTTTTTAATAACGCTACTTACAGTTGAAGAGAGTTGCTGACTAATAACCGAACTAACCAAAGAGTCAAAAGGGTTTCTTTTCTTTGCTGTTGCTATGGGAGAAGAGCCAAACTGTTTGATTAAGCGAGAAAGAACTTTATCTTTCTTTGATAAATGTTTTTCAATAGTTAGCGCATCAGTCATAGGTTGTCCTCATTGTTTTCCGAAAGTAAAATACACACAATGAATACTTTAAGCGAGGATAGGTGTTAAGAGTAAAAGAAACTCAAATCTCTTATTTCACCCAACCCTTACGACAAAACATTCACCATTCAGCACTTGGTAATCTTAACTACTCAACACCCAATACATTGCTATTAAGAGATGGTGAAGTTTTACTGTATCGCAGAAATCGTTCCCCATATTGGCAGTGTAGTTTTAAACTACAAGATGGAAAAAGAGTAAGAATCAGCACAAAAAAAGCATCAATAGAAAACGCAACCACAGCCGCTTGCGAAATATATGATGAATCTCGTTTCCGTCAAAGATTAGGATTAGCACACAGAAGCAAAACCTTTTCTGAAATAGCACACGAAACGCTACAAGAGCTACGAAAAAAAATAGATTTAGGAAAGGGAAAGACTGCTTACCACTCGTACGTTAGTTGTATAGAGAAATATTTTCTTCCATTTTTTTCGGATAGAAGATTGGAGGAAATAACGAATACAGACATATCTGATTTTGAGGTATGGAGAAATAAGCAAATGGGAAAGATTCCAAAAGCCTCTACTCTTAACAACTTCGCAAGTGCGTGGAGTCAGATAGTGGGTACTGCTGTAAGTAGGGGTTGGATTAGTGAGAGGGTTCCAATCCCAAAACTTTCTATACACGGTGCGAAAAGTAAACCTCGTCCAGCCTTCAACAGGGAAGAGGTTGATTACCTGCTTTGCTATATGAAAGATTGGAGTGCTAAAGGAAGGCTTTCAGTTGAAAGGGAGATGCGCCCTTTGTTGCGTGATTATGTTGAGATGTTGCTATATACGGGAATGCGACACGGAACAGAAGCATTGGGTATTGCTTGGAAGGATATAACTTGGTATTCGGACAAGGGTAAAAGATATCTTCGTATATGGGTAGATGGGAAAACAGGTGGAAGGTGGTTGATAGCGAAGCACGATGCTATTGATGCTTTAAAAAGACTTCATAGCAGACAAGTTGATATCAATGAAATAGAGTTCGATGATTTATTGAAATCAAGCAATCAGAAAAAGATATTCAGATTTAGGGATGGTTATCAGCCACCAAGTTTAAATGGAACTTTTAGAAGATTGATGCGGGAATGTGGGATGGAAAAAGGGGAAGATGGACAAAACCGCACCTTATATTCAATACGACATACTTACGCAACTTTTGAACTGTTAGAAAAAGGAACCAACATTCACACGCTATCCAAGCAAATGGGTAATAGCGCCGCTATGATTGAAAAGCACTATAGCAAACTCACAGCAACACTGGCGGCTGATAAGTTAGCGTAAACAGCTTAACTTTCACATAGATTTCAGGTTGAAAGTAAAATGGTGTAAATGACGAACTAATAAAGCAACTTAAAAAATATATCGAGTTAAGTACGAAAATATGAAGAAAGTCGCAAAAACACCAAAAGAGTCGCAACGTGACTTATTTGGGAATGTGAAGGTAAAAAAGTACAGCAAGAGCGCCCCACGTCTAATAGATTTATTTGCGGGTATCGGCGGTATTCGTATGGGCTTCGAGTTGGAAGGTTGCGAAACCGTGTTCACTTCAGAGTGGGATGAATCCGCACAAAGAACATACGAAGCAAACTTCGGTGATAAACCTTTTGGTGACATCACCGCTGTAGATGAAAAAACTATACCCCCTTTCGATATCCTTTTAGCAGGATTTCCGTGTCAGCCTTTTTCACAGGCAGGGTTGAAAAAGGGGTTAGCAGATACGAGAGGAACATTATTTTTTGATGTAGCGAGAATCGTAAATCATCATCGTCCACGTGTTGTCTTTTTAGAGAACGTCAAAAGGTTTAGAACGCACGATGGAGGTAATACATTCCAAGTAGTTAAGGATGTATTAGAAGGTATGGGTTATAGCGTTTATTCTGAAGTGCTGAACGCAAAAGATTTTGGTGTTCCACAAAATAGAGAGCGCATATACATTATTGGAGTTTTGGGGGATGTAGATTTTTCGTTCCCAACACCACCAAAAACTGAAGTAAAACTCGGTGACATACTTGAGAAGAAGGTTGATGCGAAATACACAATCTCAGATACATTGTGGGCGGGGCACCAAAGACGTAAAGCGGAACATATAGAGAAGGGAAACGGTTTTGGATACTCGTTGTTTAATGAGAAATCAAAATACACAAGCACTATCTCCGCAAGATACTACAAAGATGGTTCTGAGATATTGATAGAACAAAAAGGGAAGAATCCTCGCAAGCTGACTCCACGTGAAGCCGCAAGATTACAAGGATTCCCCGACACCTTTGTATTACCAGCAAGCGATACACAGACGTACAAGCAGTTTGGAAATAGCGTTGCTGTTCCTGTTGTAAATGCTTTAGCAAAGGAAGTGCTAAAGACTATGAAGAAAATCAACCCTAAAAAAGTTGAACATAAAAAGATAAACGTTGAGAAGATTAAAAAAGAAAAAGTATCAGCCGCTTTAAAAGCGTTGGAAACTTAAAGTGTTTTTAATATCTCATCTAAACGTTTGAAGTAGAGATAAGGTGCGAGAAGCGTGTCTTCTCCACCACCACCACCCCTGCTATTACTCCAGCTAACACCCTTTAAGAAGTCATCAATAAAGAGTGAATCCCATTGAACAAAAAGTCTGTCAGTTCTATTGTTTATTCTTCGAACGTTATATAAAACTGATAAATCAAGTTTATTGAGAAGATAGAGATACCAGAGTAATCTGCGTGAATCCCAACCGTACTGCCACTTTGTCATTGATTCTCCATCTTCAATCGGAGATTTTTCTTTTATCTCAACCAATACGACTTTATCGTCTTTTAAGATAAAACCATCCAAGTCAATGAACTGCCTACCTTGCGCCTGTCTCATTACGTTGTCTAAAAAATAACGAGTAGCGTAGATTTTCTTAAGTGTTCGGATGTCGTACTGTTCAAAATAGCGAAACTGTTCATCCCCCCTTATCTTAAATAGACTCGGACTTCTTGCTGGTAGATTGAAGTGTCGGAGTATGACTGAGAAATCTTGTATTTGATGAGTGGAAAAAGTTGCTGTTGTTTTATCGAACTGATAAAAAATGTATTTTGGTTTGAGAATGGTAGTCGTTGCTTTTACCCCATCGTGTTGAGTGATTTTGAAAGGCTCAGTCGTCCAATCATCTTCCAACACTTGTATGTAAAGCATTTCATCAACCTCATCCCATTGAGAGATGCGTTTATATACGGTGGTATATGCGGTTGGTACTTCATAGTCTATGGTGGTGTAAAAGAACTTATTTTTATCATCTTCGGCGCCGCTTATCTTTTTAGAAATAAACTGCCCACCTTCAACGAAGCGTAGTTCACTTGAAAAATCTGAAACTGCTTTTTCAAACTCCATCTCCGCTTTGAATCCCAATACTCGACGCTTGAAGTAGTCATTATTTGCGACATTAGCATCAGAGACGGTGCTTGTAGCAGTACAAAGAACTTTTTGTAGACTGTCTATAACCCTATTGGTTTCACTCATATTCTCATTCAATGTTGTCTGCTACATCTCCGCTGTAGTTGCGGATAAGTTCCCAGTTATCAAGCAGTTGAAGATGAGTCCAGCTTGATGGGGGTTTTCTTTTGTACCAAAGACACTTAACTTCAACCCTCAAAACCCCATTGAACAGACTAAACGGCTGGGGAATATCCGCTACCTCAAATACACCATTTACTTCCGCATTTCTAATGGAAGCAGATTTAATACGGATTGCTAAAGTATCTACAGTGCGTCTATAAGATTTCACAGTAGCTTTTGGGTTTGTATTGGGAATATCTTCCCAGTCGGTGTTTATTTCGTTTGTCATTAGATATGTGAAAAGTAATAGAAACTATAAAGATGGTACCAATAAAAAAACCCACCGTATAGGTGGGTTTCAATCTATCTTTGTTGTTTAAAACGACAACTCTACAGATTCCTCTATTAGTTCTTTGATTTTCCTCGCATAAATCGTCGAAAGTGAATCCATTATGTCTCTCGCTGAACCATTACAACTGTCAATAAGTTTTAATAAGTCAGCATCTGCGACACCTTCGATTTTGTTATCTGAAAGAATGTCTTTAATGTAAGGTAGCCATTTACGTGCTGGTGCCCCGCACATATCAACTCGAATGCTTCGATTGATAACTCCTCGTTCTATCTTGTCGATATGGTTAGTTGTCAAAATGAAGATGCTTTGTGACGTATTCATAGCCGCTTTTAGAGATGCTTGAGCCGCATCAGTTAAGTTATCTATCTCATCCAAAATAAAATAGTGGTAGCCGCTATGATTAAATGAAATCAGCATAGATTGATTTTCGATTCGCTTCATCAACTCGGCTCCATTCATTCCCTGCTTACATTGAATAAAGTCAAAATCACACAGTTCTTTGTTGGTTTTAATCGACTCGATAGCGGCTGGAAGCATTCTTGCTAATGTTGTCTTACCGCTACCCCAAATCCCATATAAAAGAATCCCATTCTTTCCGTTTGAAGGAAAGGGCTTCCTTCCTTCCGTTATTTCTTCAATACGTGTTTTACCCTCCTCGCTACCAAATATGATGTCGCTGATAGTCGTAGGTTGGTATGCGTTTGCGTCTAATAGTTTCATATATATCTCCAATAGTTTGAAAGGAGGGGGTTGCCCCCCTCGTACCGTTAAACAGACTTGTTTACGATTTGATTGACTATGTCGCTTGTAACATTGCTGTCATTAGCCGCTTCTGTTTGACGTGCTGTCTCATTGATTTCGGATACAGACATTCCATAAACAGCAACTAACGTAGCGTTTACTGCTGTCTTTCCGTGTGAAACCGCTTTAACAGTGAAGGTTCCATCAGCATTTTGAGTTGCTAATAACACGCAGAGTTCCCCTACTTTTTCGACATCAACGATTTGACTTAACGCTTCACTCGAAACAGTAGCAAGCGTTTTTGAAGCAACTGTTCCACTTGCTTTTTCTGCTTTTTGTTTTGGGGATATGTATTTGTCCGATTTCGACAAACGGATTTCTTGTAAGCCCCCGTTTTCAGTTATGAACTTTGGAATGTCAGAAACAGCAATATTTCGCTTTTTCGCTTCACGCAATACCAAACTGTATGTAGTGATGCGTGAACGCTTTACAGCGCCGAATACGCACTGAACGATGCGGTTCATAGTTGGGGTTGAGTCTTTGAAAGTGAACCCTAACTTCGATGCGAATGCTTTTAAGCCGTCACGTCGTTCTTTTGCTTCTGTTTCTCCCCCTCGCATTCCAAACTCCGCTGTGTAGCAACTTTGAAGGATGCTGTACAGCATTTCGTTCGAAGTGCGATAAACGGTGGTTTCCCACGTTTGACGTTCTTCGCTTAACTTCGCAAGCAGATTCACTGCTTGCTGTTTTGCTGAAACAGTGCTTTTTGGGATGTTGTTTAAAACAACTTCTTGCGCTGTTGTTGAGTTTTGTACTGTTGATTGATTTACTAAAGTTTCCATATTAAAATCCTTTTTAAATGTTAAGAAAATGAACCGCAACCACATATGTAGTATAGGGATTTTGAGGTGTTTTTCCGATGCTCAAACAATATGATCTATTTTGGATGTTAAGAAAATGGTAAAGTTTTTTGCGAAATATCCGACTTTCGGAACGAAGCACAATCGAAAGACTGCGTCGTACCAACAAATGAGCCCCTATTACTGGTGGTGGGAGTATTTGAGAAGAAACAAAGACTATTTGGAATGCTGTGAAAAAGATGGAAATGGAAAGTTGTCAGATTTGTATAAAGACTTCGGTGATGTAAGAGGGGAGAGTTTTAGAGAGTGGTGGAGGGTAAAAGCAGTTCCCTTGTTTGCTGAGAAGCGTTCAGATATTAGAGTCGATGAGATTGAAAACAAGGATGAGATACCAAGCGAGTGGGATAAAGAAGATTTAATGATTCTTAGGATTTCATTGGGTATGGATAAAAAATCTATCAAAAAGATATTCAATCAAATACTTAAAAAAAGACATACAACCGAAAGAGGACGTCCTGTTCAAAAGTTTGGAAAAAGTACAGCAAAGTACCCAATCAATCAAAACTTCACTATTGATAACCTTCGTATTGGATTGGAAGTCTATGACTTGTACAAAAATACAAGAGAGGGGGATAAGAAGTTGAAGTTGTGGGAGATTGGTGTTGCTAAAAGATTATTAGCAGATTCAATGCCGCACCCCAATGATGACAACGGAGAGAAACTGCTAAAAAGGAATCGAATGGCGGCTACTGTTGGTAGATATATAAAGCAAGCAGAAAAAAGAATCGAAAATGTTGGTAAGGGAGTATTTCCCTAATGTTGTTTTAAACAACTAAACCAACTCAACAGCCTTTCGTTTCATTTCATCATTTACATCAATATAGGTTTGAGTGATAGCAATACCACGATGTCCCGCAAGACTTGCTAATACCCTAACCCCAATACCTTTATTAGCAAGTGATGTAATAAAGGTGCGTCTTCCGCTATGTGATGAGGCACCACTAACACCCGCCTTTCGGTACAACCAAAAGAACCATTGAGTTAAGGTGTTCGCAGTGAACCCGTGCTTCTTCTCAGTAAAAAATAGTGGTTTAGTTAAATCTTTGGGTTTGTGAAACTTTAAGTAGTTTCCCCATTCCTCACGCAACTTATCGTTGATAAAGACAGTTCTTCCATAGTTCCCTTTTGTTTGGTTAGAAGATAGTCGGACTTCATTCTTAATAGTTCCATCTTCATTTCTAATATCGCATATACGCAAAGCGGCTATTTCACCTACACGCATACCACTCCAATAACTTGTAAGTAACATTGCTTTGTTTCTAATGCTGTAGCGTTGTTTTGTGCTGATGTAGCGAAGCACTTGTTCAAGTTCTGATTGAGTAAGGGTTTTTGCTTGGGACATTTTCTACCTCCATATAAGATTTTGTTGTTATTAGTATGTTTTCTTATTGGAAATATTCCTACCGAAAAAAGACTTTCCAAAAATCAATGACTTACAAAACGTGAAAAGATTTGTGTAGAAATCTTTACTGACTGTATTTACGCCGTAGTCAAAGAGCCACAGTCAAATCAACGCTATACGCTGTCAAAAAGTGAAGTTGGGTATTAGCGCACAAAGAAGGAACAAAAAACGCTTGTAGACGGTATTTGACGTGCTACTTCAAACTGCTATAGAAATCTCATATGTACTGTAGATTTTTTGTAGCGCAGTTTTTTGTGGTATTGGAGAACCTAACCAGTGGTGATTTAATCTAACTCGGTTGTATATAAGCAGACTACGTCCGCTTGTGTTTCGCATTCGCTTCGCTTCTGCTTCACACATTTTTTCTTTTGATTACATATAAGAAGAAAGCCGATAGCAACGCAGTTGCTGAGGTTCTTTTCATTTACGGAGAATGCTTCACCCATACGACGGCTATAGCGAGAGATGAATACTCACTATAGTCGTCGCATCGTGTTTTACGGTAAAAAGAACACCTCACACGCTGTAAAAAGATTTGATGAAAGACGGATGTATTAAAACTTTCAACTCACTTCAGCATTGGTTTGCTTTGTGAGAAATCTTGCGGCTTCCACTTATGCGTTAGGAACTTTTACAGCAGTCTCTAACAAGTGAGGGGTCATTAGCCGTCATATTTCAACCCTCGTTTTTACCCTATTTAGAAGTGGCTTATCTTCGTTATTTTTTAAGTCGGTAGTTTTGTCGGTTTATTTTGTTTTGAATATTCAATACTGCGTATGCGGTGCCTTTGCTGATTTTCTTCTGTAGTTGGGGATTCTTCATTGAATGAATAAATGTTTTAAGTTTGATTGTTTGCGTATTAGTAAGTAGATGTGATTGATGTTCTAAAAGGTTATGTGCTGTTTTTTGTGCTTTAAGTAAATGAACGTCGGTTGAAGCAAACTTCTTTTCGCTTAAACCATTCTCTTTAAACCAAGTTGTTCGTAAGTTGTCTATTTGTTTTTGATTCATACAAATATTTAGTTGAGTGATAAGAAATCATTGTTAAATCTGACTAAATATTTGGTAGGTTGAGGGGATTCGACTAAAAGTGGTTGTTCAAGTTCGGAAGGTGAACATACAGTTAAAACACTTAAACAAAGTGGAGAACTAAATGAGTATTCTTTCTAATCTAAAACTAACGACTTCTAAAAAACCAACCAGTGTTTCACCTTTGCTTCATAGACGCTATAAGTTATCTAAACGTATATGGGAGCAGATTGAGTTAGCAAAAGCACAAAAGGTTGGTGAAACATTCACTACAAAGAAGTTCAAAAGTATTAAAGACATCAACGGTATTCGACGTAGCGTTGAAATGGATAAGAGAGTGCGTCAATGGTGGTTTGTGTCGGATAGTGGAAAGGTTTGTCTAAATATTCGATACGGAGCAAAGGTGATTGAGTTAGCAAAAGGTAAAACCGCTATTGAGGTTGCTAACGCTGATGAACTAATCCGAACATTGGAACTTGTTAAATCCGCAGTTGAGGGAGGAGAGTTGGATACTCAAATCGAATCAGTAAGCGGTGCTTTGCGAGAGGGGTTCATCAAATAATGTTGTTTTAAACAACATTAAGAGGGGCGGTTTATTTAAGGAGTAGTGATGAGATTTTTTGAGTTCGCAAAAATGATTAAACCCATAAAGCCTCTCAACCCCCAACAATACCGTGTGTATTCGTTGAAGAAGAATGTTGAGAAATCCAAGTTAGCATTAAAGACTGAGAAGGAACGTCAGAAGCAACAGAAGGAACAAGAACGATTAAGAAAGAGTCGTATGAATCCTCAAACGCAAATCCCTCGTTGAAGAAATATTAAGAAATGCGTCGATTTAGGTGGTTTTTGTGTGAAATAAGTGTGTTTTAAAAAATATCGGTAGTGGGGACGACAGGTATAGCAAAAATACTTTTTTAGGAACACGCTGTAATACTGTTTAAAACACACTGACACACAAACGCACTCAACCCTTTGATTTTCTTAAACACTGTAAGCACACAAAAAAGTGGGGGTGGTACAACCTCTTGTTTTTAAAGTGAAGTCGAGTCTAGCAAGGGAGTTGAAAATCCTTGTGTCGGTGGTTCGATTCCGCCCCGGGCCACCAAGAAACAATGCAACCCCAATTGATAGTGTCAGTTGGGGTTTTTTAATGCCTGTTCTGTGCGGAACAATGGCTTAGTGTTGGGATCCTACAAGTGGGGATGACGAATCCTGTTAGACCGATTGGACCATAGACAACTGGTCGCCCAAATTACCATCTGAGCTTAAGCTTGTAAGTGTCCCGTTTTTAGACGCTTGTCTTTGTCAAACTTAAACTTTTTATTCGAACAGCAAACCCAATTTTCCCCCAACCAAGCAAAGATCTTGGATGGGCAAGTCAGTGTATTCAGGCGCCCAGGATCACGTAACTGGCAATGCCGATTTAAGTTGCCTACTGGGCAATGGCACGCAGCCTCTACAGGTAGTGAGTTGTTTGATCAAGCCCGACAGCAGGCCATCGCAATCCACGCTTTAGTTCAGGCTCGCATAGAGCAAGGCCTAGCCGTTCAATCTAGAACATTTGGTCAGATAGCTTATGAAGAGCTAGATGTGATGGATCGCAAGGTCGGCTCGGGTGAAGGTAAAAAGACCTATGCTGACTACACCTTCGCCTTGAAGAAATATTTGATTCCATTCTTTGGCAAAACGGAGGTCAGTCAAATTAATGTTGAGCTTGTCAGAGACTTTGAAGCGTGGAGAGTCAGTCAAATGGGTTTGGTTCCCAAGGCCAGCACCAAACGCAATCACGCCAGTGCTTATAACCGCGTGATCAATCTAGCAAGACAAAAAGGTTATCTACACGACAGGCAAAGCGTCCCGATTTTGGACGCTACGGGTGATCGTGGTGAAGCAAGACCAGCATTTACTCGAGAAGACATAAATCAGTTATTGGCTTATATGCCTACTTGGGAGCAAAAGGGGCGCCTAGCTATAGAGCGATTAAGTCATCCCTTGTGCAGAGTCTATGTGGAGTTCTTGCTCAATACAGGCATTCGTCATGGAACAGAAGCCATACCCCTGCGTTGGCGCCATATTCAGTGGCATTGGATTGGCAATCGGCGTTACCTGCGAATATGGGTATCAGGCAAAACGGGACCTAGGTATTTGATTGCCAAGAATGCGGTGATTGAATCATTAGAGCGATTGATTCGTTGGCAGGGGTTGGAGCAAGAAACCCTAGATGCTGTGATTGAGGCCAAGTTAGATAAGTTGATATTTTGCTTTCCCAATGGCCACACTCCTTATCGAATGGAAGGCGTGTTTAGAAAGCTCATGCGAGATAGTGGGTTGGCTAAAGATGGTGCAGGCAAGACTAGGACTTTGTATAGCTTGCGCCATACCTATGCCACATTCGCTCTAGCAGAGGGTATTGACATACACACCCTTGCTAGGCAAATGGGAACTTCTGTTGCAATGATTGAAAGACATTATTCAAAGATGACTCCAATGATGAGTGCTGAGAAATTGGCCTAAGAATTCTCATCAAATGCATCATCTAGACTGATAATTTTTATGTCGTAGTCGTCAGCATTTAATTCACTCGCTATGTCAAAAAGATGGCTGTATGCCTCATTTTGGGCTGCTTTACTAGAGCAAGCGTGGATAAAGTGCTCTTTAATAAAGTGTGATTTAGTAGTTACGCGATACCATTTCATAAAACCTCCAAGTGTTAAAAGATAAAAAAGCCACCCCTGCAGTGATGGCATAAGTTAAAAATTTACTGAGCTTTCTGAGCTTCCTGGCGAAGCTTCTCAGCCAAACCCTTTGGCAAAAGATTTGCATCTAAAAGCTTTTGCTTGTAACGGGCTGTTCCAGCCTTGATCTTTTGAATATCACCCGTTGCGCCTTTAAGGATGAAGCGCAGAACGCAGTCCTCATAAGTGCGACCAAAATCATGTCCGCTAATCACGCGATAAACTTTTTTTTGGTCATCGTAGTCAGTTAAGAAAAAAGCAAAACTGGATTCTTCAGACTTAGTCATCTTGTGATCGTTATGAACAATGATGGGTTTGTCAAACTTGAATTCAACTGGGTCTTCCCATTGTGAAAAGCGCAGATACTCTTTCATCAAAGTAAGGCGTTCCTTAGTCAATTTAGTGCCAAGTTGCTGCGCCACTGAGTTAGCTTCAGTATCGAAAATTTGCCCAATTCCGCCACGGCGAGAAATGTAGTTGGCAAGCTCTTCAGGAGGTAAGCCCTCAGTCAATGCGATTTTGAGCACGCGGGAATAATTCGTAGCCCGTTTTCGATCACCACCCACCACATATTTGATGATTAGCGTTAAATCAGGTGTATTGGTCTGGACCTTGATATCACGCTCTTTGAGAATTGCACGCATCTTCGCATGGATCTCATGCTTATAGTCTGACTTATCAAGCTTTACTGCAGTCTTGTAGATATCAGTAAGCACCTCATATAGAGCCTGATTGCCGCGCACAATGTAGTCATCGTTATATTTACGATGCTTTTCAGCGAGAAGATCACAGTTTTTGATTGTGTCTTCTACCTCTTTTTCGCGCGGAGATTTGCGACCAGATGGCGATGCCGCAATAGAGGTTGTCCCAACGATCTCAAAGAGTTCATTAAAGGTATTGCTATTGGCAGCCGTTTTCTTGGCGCCTTTTACCTTTGATTGACCTTCTGCTGAGATCGTTACCTTTTCACCAACAGGCAAGGTAATTGCCTTCTCTTGTAAATCCACTTCCTTTTCAGCTGTATTAGCCATTTTTGTAGCTCCTTGTAAATCTCGATTAAGCGGTTGTGACGGCTTGTCTAAATTGCCAAATCGAGCATGAATCATCGATCTTTTTTAGGCTGTTTTTTAGAGGCCTTAAATAAACTTTGAAATTGACAAAAAATACCCCCCCAAGAAACCTTGATTTACTTGACCTCTAGGGTTATACGGTTTATAAATCTTGCATAAATGACTGACAAAATTCTGATGGTTCCTCATATATGCCAAATAGAAATCTAATTAAAATTGAAAACCGAAGGTTGCAGGGATTTCGTTTGCTCAAAAAAGGAATGTCTCAATCAGATGTCGCTAGAGAGCTTGGGGTCACTCGCCAAACAGTTCATATATGGAAAAAAGAGTTAGAACAAAACCCTAAGGGCTGGAAGGCTAAGCCGTTAGGGCGGCCGCCCATTGTTTCTGATGAAAAACTTCGTAAGGCTGCAAAAGTATTAAGAATGGGGTTAGGTGCTTATGGATATAGGCATCGGAAATGGGATGCTCCTTTAATCTGTGAAATCATTTTTGATTATGGGCACCATAGGTATGACTGCTACCACGTCACAAGATTGGCTAATGGCATGGGGTTTACCTGCAAAAAACCGAAAGAAACAGATAGTTGGGCTTATAAAAAATGGCAAGAGAACAAGTGGTATTCACTAGACCATAAATCTAAAAAGCCTACAAAAAGAAGCTAATGCCTATATAAGCTCAACAGCGTTGCGTTTTTGGTCATCATTGGCGTCCAAATACTTCATCGTTACCGCAATGCTTTTATGCCCTGCAAGACTTGCAAGAATCCTGATGCCAATACCTTTGTTGGCGAGCGAGGTTAAAAATGACCTTCTGCCTGAATGGCTGCTGGCACCGCTAATACCTGATTTTTTGTAGATCCAAAAGAACCATTGGCAAAGACTGTTTGCAGAAAAACCCATTCGGTTAGCTGTATGAAAAAAGGGTATGTGAGCAAGTCTTGTATGGCGTGTAGCAAGATAAGCCACCAGTTCAAGCTGAAGTTTCTGTGGAATGAATACTGTTCTTGGTTGGCCACCTTTAGTTTGAGCGGCACTAAGGCGAATTTCACTTTTAATCGTGCCATCTTCATTAAGTAAATTGCCCATAGTTAAGGACGAGATTTCTCCCACCCGCATGCCCGACCAAAAGCTGGTGAGAATCAGTGCTCGATCGCGCTGTGGAAATCGTGTTGTAGAGACATAGTGCAAAACTTGATCTAGTTCTGCAGGGGTAAGAGTTTTAGCTTGAGCCATTTTGTAGTTCCTTTCGTAAATAAAAAACACGCTTTAGTTTGTTTTCTTTTGTAAAAAAGGTCGACCTGAATTTGCTAGAAATAAGATCCATTAAATTCAATGACTTAAAGAAAACAGTACTTTTCTTATGTGCAGCTATTTATTACTTAAAACCATGGTTCTCATGAAGATCGTGGGATTTAGACGACAAAAGTAAGCAACCCCTCAAATCCAGCTTGTATGCGCTTTGTTAAGCGTCTAAATACGAGACGCTGTGACTAAACAAGATCACCGCGCATAGGCGTTTTTTGAGGGGGTTTTGCGGTTTAGTGCTTTAAGCTCAAATCCACATTTGCTGCGATAAACACAGGCTTATTTGCGCCAGTGCTTTTGCAGTGATACACAGATAAAGTCCAGTCATCTTGGGTTTGATGCATTTCGTCGTTGATCTCAATAAAGAGTTCACGGCTATTTGGCGAATAGATGCTGTATCCATCAACCCGTTCTTTGGATTTAGTTAATGGGTCGTAATGCACTAACCATGAAAAGAGCAAATCATTTTCTTGAGCAACATTTGTAGACTCAAGCTTTTTAATTACAGCTATTTGATCATCTGATTTAGCTTGAGCTTCCCACTCTAGGTAAGAAAAGTAATCCACTAAATATTTTTGATTTGGCTTATGCAGTTCTACTGAGCCGTTATATACGGCACGCCTAAATAGACCTTTACCAAATGTGGTGTTGAATTTCTCATTGATAAAACCTCTAACAGCAATTTCTCTCATATCGTTCTCCTTATTCAAATTGACTGAGTTCTCGTTGCGGGTTGTGCTGGTTACTAAGGGGTAGATCTCAAAAGAGAAGTTGCAAGTGCTGTCGCAAGTCAGAGTTACTCATTTGCCGCTCCAAGTAACTCAACAGCGACTACTTTTAATTTGCGACCAAACTTTGTAACCAAGCAACTCGCAAAAGTATTTAGTCCTCACAAAGAAAACCCACTAATTTCCTGGCAAATATGAGGTCTTTTGTGGAGCAATACAAAAAGAGGTCGACCAAAACCGGTGATCCAAAACAAACTAAATGCGCCCATTAACCAAAAGGAGAAATCGAAATGAGCACATTAAGCAACTTAAAGTTAGTAGCAACTAAAAAGCCTACGCATATGCCTGCGATTGTTGTGCGCCGTCATAAGCTGGCGAAAAAATTATGGGAGCAAATCCAAATGGCCAAAAGCCAAATGGATGGAACACCCTTTGTCGTAACCAAGTTCAAAACCATTAAAGACAAGGAAACGGGTTTACGCCGTCAGGTAGAAATGCCTAAGCGTTTAAAGCCCTGGTGGTTCCAGTCAGAGCAAGGAAAGGTTTGTGTCTCTGTTAAGTATGGAAGCTGGACTATTGAATTAGCAAAAGGTAAGCCCAGTGTTGAGGTTTCAAGTGGCGCTGAATTAGTCAAGACGCTGGAGGCTATTAAAGGCGCTGTAGAGGCTGGGGAACTAGACGCTCAGATTGAAACAGCAAGTGCCAGCTTGCGAAGTGGCTTTAAGAGATAAGGTATTAGTGTCTAAAAAATGGACGCTTCTATCGTGGCGCTAAATATTTGCATGAACAAATATATCGCCACTGTGCGTGTAAAGGGCCAAGCAATCAAGATGGCAGTCTTTGCTGATAGTCAGATACACGCACGCCTTATCTTGCAATACCAATTTGGAATGAATTCAATTGTTTCTTCGCCTAATCAAATAAGCGAAGTTAAAACAATCAAACCCCTGACGCCCGATCAACAGCGTATTAAATCTATGCAGGCCAGAGTTAAGCAAGATCAACAAGCTGTTAAGGCCGAGTGGGCTAGGCAGAAGATTGCTGCAGGACAGCAGGAATTAAGAAAGATCTAATAGTACCTTGTTCGCCTATGGCACTTTAATGTTGCCATTGTAAAAATTATAACTAAGGCAGAGTGTAGAATTAAGTCAAAAAATGAAAGTAATAAAAAATCATTTCCCTATTTGCAAGACTTAATCGGAGCTAGTTAAAAATTATGGAGCCTGTGTTTAGTTTTAATCATAGCGTCGAAGGCCAAAAGAAAGCAATTGTTACATTAACAATCGGCAAAAGATATGAGGATATGTTTTCTAGGTATTGCATGGATAGCTGGATTTCTTATTGTAAAAAATATGGTTACGATTTAATTGCTATCAGTCGCCCTCTAGATAACTCTGAGAGGGCGCAAAAACGCTCCCCAGCTTGGCAAAAGCTACTCATACTCTCACAAGATTGGTCAAGCAGGTATGAACGACTAGTTTGGATGGATACGGACATAATCATTAACATGAATTACGCATTAGATATTTCTATAGATGTGCCTTCTTCTAAAGTCGGAGCCGTTAATGCTTTTGGAATACCTAATGAGGAGATCAATCTAATCGCATTGAAGAGGCAGTATGAGAACTTATTGCGTAAAAATATGCCGCATATCAAAAACTTAACCCCAGGGGAATATTACAAGCATAGAGGAATTGTAGCTGGCGCCAAATTAAAGAAAGTTGTGCAGACTGGCGTTTTAGTTTGCTCTCCAAAATTCCATCAAGCAGTCTTTGAGCATACATATAATTCTTACGAGGATACTCGTGGCTCTGATTGGAATTACGAGATGCCTGCATTATCTTACGAGCTTCTTTCAAACGATTTAGTCCATTGGGTTTCGACTAGATTTAACAATGGTGTAATGGATATGATTTCAGCTTTTTATCCTGAATTAATTCGAGATGAAAGACCAAACTATCAGCAGTTTATTAATGCAATAACTAACATTTATGAGTTATCGACATTTATGCATTTTGCAGGATGCGGAAATTACATGGATGAATTTTGTGGTGCAAAGAGCAACCCGCCCCCCCAGAAACCACGCCTCTTGTATATTTAATTTTGGATTAATGTTATGTGAGGATAGTCTAATAAGACTATCCCTCTGGGGGCTTTAGATTTTCTATCTAGCTCTGTCTAAGCCACCAAACTCCACCCCGTTCCATTCAAAACCAAAGGTCTCGGTGCGTATAGGGCAAGGAAAGTGACGGCAGGGTTAGTTAATGTCTTTGCAGTCGAAAACAATGATTTTTAGTGTTGAAAATCCTTGTGTCGGTGGTTCGATTCCGCCCCGGGCCACCAAGAAACACCAAAACCACCTTCGGGTGGTTTTTTCATTTGGTCTTTCGTAATAGTTGGGGTATGGTCATGCTTGATGA
>Ga0118677_10008032_pt1 | contig 17121 bp, 10 predicted proteins | sample AliMusrvi5mmetaG_FD_86154 | JGI IMG/M metagenome (GOLD analysis project Ga0118677, IMG submission 86154) | reverse complement strand
CCAGCCCCTTCACGGCCAGATACACCTCGCGCTCATGCACCGAGAGCGGTTTCAGCTGACCGGTGCCGTCGTGAATGATGCCGATGGTGGAAGAGAAGCCGAGTTCGATCGCGCGTTTGGCGATCACCAGTGCGTCGTCCGGGAACTTCACGCCGCCGCCGACCACGGAATTGATGTTCACGTGGAACAGCGCGTGGTTGGAGAGCAGTTGCAGCTTCCGATCGAGCACCTTCAAGCTCTTCTTCGAGACTTCGTCCGGCAGGACGTTGTCGATCGAGATCTGCATGTGGTCGAGACCGGCGCGATTCAATCGTTCCACGCGATCGGCGGTCAGCAGGTACCCGTTCGTGATCAGCCCGGCAACCGCGCCGTGACTGCGGATGCGGCGGATGATCTGGTCGAGTTCGGGGTGCAGCAGCGGCTCTCCGCCGCTGATCGTGATGATGGCGGTGCCCAGCCGACCGAGGTCGTCCACGCGCTCCAGCATGGTCTCGGTATCGACTGGCTTGGAGACATCGTCGTATTCGTTGCAATAAGTACAGGACAGGTTACAGCGGCGAATCGGGATGATGTGCGCCATGATCGGGTGGCCCGTGTCCACGGCACCCCAGGCGAGCATCCCGATTTCGCGTATTCTCCGTTTCAGCGCCGCCCAGTCGCGCCGTGCGCGGAAGCCATGATCTGACATGCAGTTATCTTAATTTAAGCATAGGGATTCTCTGGCATCTACGGGCACTGATCCGGCTGCACAAAGCGGAGGTCCAACGGGGCAATTCGGGCTCCCTGAGGAGAACAGACACTGATACGCGCAGTTGCTGCGGACGGTTCGGCCGGAGGGGCATGTTACACTGCAATTGAACCCGCTCGCAATGCGCTTCGGGACTTGCGTCCCGAAGCGTTTTCCACACCAAATTGGAGAGGTGGCCGAGTGGTTGAAGGCGCACGCTTGGAAAGCGTGTATACGGGAAACTGTATCGAGGGTTCGAATCCCTCCCTCTCCGCCATCACTTCCGTAAGCACTATTTCGCTGCCGCTTCCGGCTTCGTGAATCTGGCGTCGTCGACGGGCACGTTCTGCTGCACGTCCGTCACCTGGATCGTGAATCGTCCGTTGGGCCTGGCGATGGTCCACCGCAGCGGGATCTTCACCCCATCAACGTCCTTGTAGTCGGCGAAGTCCAATTGCGTCGGGTTGCGCCCCAGCGGCGTTTCGCTGTACCGCACCATGCGCACCAGCAACCCGGTCTGCTCGTCAAACCAGAGCCGCACAGGCGGTTGATCCGGGCGGACACCGATCAGCGCTACGCACTGCGCGTCGCCGATCTTCTCCGGGCGGCCAACGCGAATCTGCGGGAAGGCCGACTTCAGGTGGAGTGCGAACTGCAGGTCGGCATCGAGTTTCGCGGCTTCGGATTCTGACGCCGACATGTCGCGTGGAGGGCGCCCCGGGCTGCCCATCCAGCCAGTTACTCCGTCGAAAGCCGTGACGTTGTCCCCACTTGGAGTGTGGCTCACCGAGACCCGTTTATAGGGTGCTTTCGAGAGCACTTCGATTGGCGTCTCATGCCCGCCCGCCAGCAGGTTGCCTTTCTGCACTCGGCTGTTCACCTTCTGAATGGCTTCAGTTCCGCCCAGCGCCGCCACATACTTGTCGAGGACATCTCCCGCGCTGACTGTGGAGGCCGGCGGCGGCGCGTCGTGGCGCCCATGTTCTTGCGCGACGTCTGTCTGGGCAACGGGCGGAATGCCCAGCGGGTGCATCCGGCCGTTGTGGCAGGAGTTGCAGGTGATCTCGCGGTGGCCCTTGAAATGGCCTGCATTGATGGCGTTCGTCATCGCGATCATATCGCGCGCCGCCTTCTTTTCCTTCTTGTCGTCCACGTCCATTTTCCCTTGGACATGGCAGAAATCGCACTCGACCCCGAGCGAAGCTGAAATGAACTGCATGGCCGGGATCAACTGGTCAGCCGGCGTTCCCTTGAGCGACTGGATATTCTTGAACGCTTCTTCCGCGAGTTTCGGTGGAGCCGCTCCCGCTGCAGGCGCAGGCGTTTGTGCGCTCGCGCCCTGAGCGGTCCAACCCGCGATGAGCGCCGTCATGGCGACGGCATGAACAGTCTGTCTGATTTTCACTTGCACCTTTCCCTTCGCGGCGCCAAAGCCATCCCCCTCGGAGGCGCGCGCCGCAGTAACTCGTATCTATGGATTTCAAGGTTACCATCGAGGGCTCGGGGTTACACTTGTTGAGATCAAACTTCAACTTCGATGGGAATTGCGAGTAGGAATCCCCCTGACCGAATGCCGGCAGGTGGGGGTATTCTGATTAGGTACTGGCTGCGGAGTGCGGCTCTACAAACCGGCAACCGCGCAATTGCCGGCCAGGCCGCCCGCCCTCGACAGACAGGAGCACGATTCTCCATTGCGCGGAGGAATTCAAGCGAGATCCTCATGACTGAACGACGCGAGATCATCCGGTTGACTTCGCTATGGCTTCTGCTGGCGCTGGCGGCAGCGGGGCAAACGTTGAAGATAATCGCTCCGGCAGGCCTTTCCGGCACCCAGTACGAACGCTATAGCGCAACCCTGACCGCTACTGGTGGGACCGCCCCCTACACCTGGGCTGTAGCGGCCGATACGGCAGCCACCCTGCCCGAGGGGACAGCCCTCAATCCGGCGACAGGCGTCATCGAAGGCACCCCCAAGGGGTCGGGCGTCTACACAGTCACGATTCAGGCGACCGATGCCGCAAAACAGTCCGACACCGCCGTGTTGAGCCTCCCCATCTCCGGCAACCAGCACCTCAACGGCTGCACCTACTTTCCGGCGGACAACGTATGGCGGCAGCGTATCGACGGACTGCCCGTGCATCCGCTCAATCGGCTTTGGAACTCGACCTATCACAACTCGCGTTTCCACCCCGATTTCGGTCTGAGCTACGGCATCCCGTTCACAATCGTAGGGTCCAGCCAGGTACCGACGACTGTTACTATCGATGGCTACGCCAGCGAAAGTGACTTTGGCGGCAATACGACGGGTCCCAAGGCCGTTCCGATCCCGGCCGATGCTCCGATTGAAGGCACTGATACCTCATCCCCGGACTCCGACCGGCACGTGCTCGTGCTCGACAGCTCAGCTTGCGTTTTGTACGAACTCTACCAGGGCCGTCTCCCGGCGTGGACCGCGACTTCCTCCGCCCTGTTCGACCTGAAGAGCAATGCTTTGCGACGGGATGGCTGGACCTCCACTGATGCGGCGGGCCTGCCCGTAGTTCCGGGGTTGGTTGCTTTCGACGAAGTTCAGAATGGCGAGATCGCCCACGCGGTGCGGATGACGATGAAGACGTCGCTCGCCTCGTATCTCTGGCCCGGCCGCCACCGGGCTTCGAGATTGACGGGGCAACAGCAGCCGCCCATGGGCGCTCGCCTGCGGCTTAGAAACAGCGTCAGCGTAAACTCCCGAATCTCGCGTCTATCCCCGGCCAATCGCGTCATCGCCGTGGCGCTGCAGCGCTACGGAGCCTTCATCGCCGATAACGGCGGTTCCGGGTTTGTCACGGGTGTGCCCGACGCTCGCTGGGACAACGACGACCTGACGAATCTGTTCGCGAGCCCCGTTGTCGCCGCCTCGCTCCCGACGTCGGCGGATACGGCTTCCGGGCAAATCCTGCCTTTCGCCAGTTTGGCCGGTGTTCGGGTGGGCATGTGGGTCCAGTGCCACGCCGCTTGCCCGGGCATAGGAGTGCAGGGCTCCACCAGTGCTCACCCATACTTGGCGGCTCTTCACGGCGGCGCCATCGAGTTGAGCCAACCACTGCTCGCCGCGGTTCCCAAAGGTACGGTGATCGACTTTGTGGATCCCGACCTCGCCTGCGATGCCGGCCCGGGTTTCTGCCTCAACGATTTCGATTACGTGGATGAGTCGGCCCTGCAGGTCAGCGCGGATTCCGGAGCGACGAAACCGGTGATCACCACTGCGGCACTTCCCGGAGCCGTTCATGGCGCGAGCTATAGCGCCGCGATCGACTTCAGCGGAGGGTTGCCGCCTTTCACCTGCGCGGTGACCACTGGCGGCTTGCCAACCGGTCTGCGCCTCGATCCCGTGGCCTGTACCCTCTCGGGCAGTCTGGCGGATTGGAGCGGCCGCCCGTTCACGGTGACCGTGACCGATTCCGCCGGTAGAACGGGATCGGGCCGCTTCTCGATACACGCCCACAACCTCCGCACCCCGTAGCCATTCGTGGCCGTCCTGGGGCGGCCAACCGCCGTCAGATGCGGTGAAAACTCCGCAAAATGTCCCGCGTGGAATAGCGCAAGGCCACCGGCCGCCCGTGCGGGCACGACATTGGGCAGGCCGTGCGGGAGAGTTCCCGCAAGAGGTGCTCCATCTTGCTCGCGTCCAGTCGCGTGTTGATCTTGATCGCGGCGCGGCACGCCAGGGAGGCTGCAATGCCCCTGCGAATATCGTCGACAGAGACGCGCCGCATCTCACTCTCGGCGATTTCCAGGATCTCGTAGATCGCGCTTTCGACGGCGGGCTGCTCGATGTCCGCGGGCACTGCCTTCACCGCGATAGTCCGGTTGCCGAACGGCTCGGTCTCGAATCCCGCCGCCGCCAGGTCGGCCGCGAGCCGATCGTACTCCACTTGCTGAGCGGGGGTCAGCGTAAGGACGATTGGCATCAACAGCCGCTGTTGCTCCACCCGGCCCGCCGCCTGGCGCGCCAGATTTCGCTCGAAGAGGATTCGCTCGTGCACTACGTGTTGGTCGAAAATCCACAGCCCGTCCGGCCCTGCGGCCAGGATGAAACTGTCGTAGATTTGACCCAGCACACGCAACTCGGCGATGTTGGCCATGGACTGCGAGGCTTCGAGGCTCAATCCCGGAGGAAAGCCGGCGTGCGTGTCGGGCACTTTCAACCGCAGCGGATCGGACGAGGCCGGCGAGATTCCCTCTCCCCGGTCGAACGTAAGCGGAGCACCTTGAAAATCAAAGCGCGTTGCAGCCCCCGGCGGTGGCCTCAGCGAGTACTCTTGCGCCCGGGAGTAACCCAAGCCAGGGCCCCCGGGATCGTTGGCGTCGGGAAACGACTGCCTGCCAAATCCCTCTACAGCCATTGGCGGAGCGCCCGGCAGTACGTTGCGCGCCTCGTCGAAGCGCATGTCCTCCAGCGCCTGGGTGAACTCCGAATACGGCAATTCGGCGACGGGTTGCGCGTGCAGTCCGGGCGCTACGAATAGCGGGCTCACGGGCATGGGCGCGCTCGGCGCGGGGCGCGCGGCGATCAGCGTCTCCCGCAAAGTATCGCGCACCAGGTCATGCACAAAGGTCCCGTGACGGAACCGGACCTCCGTCTTGGAAGGATGGACGTTGACGTCTACCTGCGCCGGGTCGCAATCGATGAAAAGCAGCGCAAACGGATAGCACGCCGGCGGGATCAGGTTGTAGTACGCCGCCGAGATGGCGTGAATCAACATCCGGTCGCGGATCAGCCGTCCATTGACGAACAGGAAGATCGAGTTGCGGTTGTTCTTCTGGACTTGCGGCCGCGAGACGTAGCCACTGATGCGGAACGGGGTCGGTTCGGGTTCCGCCGTCAGCATCGTTTTGTGCGATCCAAGGTCGATCAAATCTTCGAGCGTGTCGCCTCCGAAGATCTGGAAGACCCGGTCATGCAGGTGCATCACCGGCGTTACGGCTAGAAGTTCTTTCCCGCCGTGGGTCAGCGTGAACGCCTTGTCGCAGTGCGCCAGGCTGTAGTGCGTCACTAGCGAAGCGATGTGGGTCAACTCGGTCTGTTCGCTGCGCAGGAACTTCTTGCGGGCCGGAACGTTGAAGAACAGATCCCGGACCGTGATGGTCGTTCCACCCGGGAAAGCCATCTCTGTGCAATCCAGCAGCTTTCCGCCTGCGATCTCGACCCGCGTTCCAACCGATTCGTGTTCTTCGCGCGTCTCCAGCACGAGCCTCGAAACCGAGGCGATCGAAGGCAGCGCCTCACCGCGGAATCCCAGCGTCGCTATCGCGTTCAGGTCGTCCACTGAGGAGAGCTTAGAGGTGGCGTGCCGCTCGAATGCCAGCAGGGCATCGTCCCGGATCATGCCGCAGCCGTTGTCGGCAATTCGCAGCAGCCTGCGCCCTCCCGCTTCAACTTCGATACGGATGTCGGTTCCGCCCGCGTCTATCGAGTTCTCCAGCAGTTCCTTGATGACGGACGCAGGACGCTCCACCACCTCGCCGGCGGCGATCTTGTTGGCAACCTGATCGGAGAGTACGCGAATTCGACCCATGGGTAAGAACCGAACGGCTCCAGCGCCTGTCACCAACTTAGCAGGCAGGAGTCAGGTGCGACTGGCAACGCTGACATCCAAATGGGCTCTTTCTGTAGCCAGCCGATCTGAAGCTCGGCACTCGGAGCGAGCGATTCCTCGCCCATGCCCTCAGGCGGTCACGCCGTTTTCAACAATATCTTCCGTTTAGTTTTTAATCACTTGCAGCAAACAACCGCACAGGGCGCTTACATCGTGGTGTTCATTGGTCTCGGGTTGATCTTCTCTGCTGGCCAGCAACGTTTGACCCGCGCTCAGGTGGCTGAACTGCCACAAGTAGTGGCCTTCCGGCTTTCTAGGCTTGCCCGATTCGTCGGGTGGGTTTGGCCCCCTAGGATGGGACCCCGGATGAGCTTAACAGTCCGCCTCGCTCGATCCTTTTACGGGCGAAGCCGGTGTACCGGTCCAGACGACCCAAGCGAAGCAAATATGCCGGTCTTCACTGCCCCTTAGAAAGCGGGCGCGCCGGCAGGCGGCCAGGTCCGTATACGCGATCTGGTTACTCGGTCCTAAAAAAGTGGGGCAACGCAAGCGACTCGGGAGAAGTCGCGAAGCCGAACCCCGCCATGAATCTCTCGAATTCAAAACCACGAGCAGCCGTAGTGTCTTCCGAAATAGGGCCGACGCCCCCGTCGGCCTGAATCTTCTGACGACCACCCAAACAAACCGGGACCTGTTCTACGAACTCATGGACGCCAGGAACTCGGCGTTGGCGCGAGTCTTGGCCAGTTTGTCGAGCAGCAGTTCGACGCTCTCCACCGGCGACAATGGCGCCAACACTTTGCGCAGTACCCAAATGCGGTTCAGTTCGTCGCGCGGGATCAGCAGTTCATCCTTGCGCGTGCCGCTCTTGTTGATGTCGATGGCCGGGAAGGTACGCTTGTCCACAAGCTTCCGGTCGAGATGGATTTCCATGTTGCCGGTGCCCTTGAACTCTTCGAAAATGACGTCGTCCATGCGGGACCCGGTATCGATCAGCGCCGTCGCCACGATGGTCAGCGAGCCGCCTTCCTCGATATTGCGCGCCGCGCCGAAGAAGCGCTTCGGGCGCTGCAGCGCGTTCGAGTCCACGCCGCCGGAGAGCACTTTGCCCGAGGGCGGAACCACTGTGTTATAGGCGCGTGCAAGACGCGTGATGGAGTCCAGCAGGATCACGACGTCGCGCTTGTGCTCGACCAGTCGCTTGGCTTTTTCGATCACCATCTCGGCGACCTGTACGTGGCGCGAAGCCGGTTCGTCGAAAGTCGAACTGATGACCTCGCCCTTGACCGAGCGCTGCATGTCGGTGACTTCTTCGGGACGTTCGTCGATCAGCAGCACGATCAAAACGATCTCGGGGTGGTTGACGGCAATCGATGCCGCGAGCGACTGCAGCATCATGGTTTTGCCGGTACGCGGCGCAGCCACGATCAGACCGCGTTGACCTTTGCCAAGCGGGGTCAGCATGTCCATGATGCGGCCCGAGAGATTGTCCTTGGTCGTCTCGAGCTTGATCCGCTCGTTCGGGTAGAGCGGTGTCAGATTGTCGAAGAAGATCTTATTACGCGCCTGCTCCGGTGGTTCGAAGTTGATCGCATCCACCTTGATCAGGGCGAAGTAACGTTCGCCTTCTTTCGGGGGACGGATCTGCCCGCTGACGGTGTCGCCGGTGCGCAGGTCGAAGCGCCGAATCTGGGAGGGCGAGACATACACGTCGTCGGGGCCGGGCAGGTAGTTATACTCGGGAGCACGCAGGAAACCGAACCCGTCGGGAAGGCACTCGAGCACGCCTTCGGAGAAGATCAGCCCCGCCTTCTCGGCCTGCGACTGCAGGATCTTGAAGATCAACTCCTGCTTGCGCAAACCGGCGACGCCTTGAATCTCGGAATCGCGGGCGATCTTGTTGAGCTGAGTGATGTTCATCTCCTTCAGCTCGGAGAGATCCAGGTTGCCGCGTTTGTTGAGGGCACCGACGGGTTCCTGACGAACGTCAGTCCGCGGCGATTCGGTGGTGGCGGAGCCAGCGGCAGGAGCGGCTCCACTGGCTGGTTCGGTCGCGGACGCAGCAATCGGTCCGGCTTGCAGGCGAACCTCCGATCGGTCGTTACTGCGCTCCTGCCGGTCTCCGCCTCGCTCTCCACGATCCCCGCGGTCGCCCTGCTGATGGTTAGACCGGCGGCGATTGTTGCCCCCCTGCGATTCGCGGGGAGCCGGCTCGGCGGCCACAACCTGTGTCTGCGCGGGAGCCTGCGCCGGAGCGGCCTCGCCGCCAGCTTCAGGTTCGGGGGTCAATTGACCATTGTTTTCGAGATCGCTTGCCAAAGTTCCTTCACTCCTTGGCCGTTCACGGCCGAGAACCAGATCAACTCGCCTTCCGCATAGTGTTCGCGAATGGCTTTCTGGCTCGCATATCTTTCCTTTTGATTGAGCTTATCCACCTTGGTCGCTACAACAACGTAGCTTCGCTTGTGAAACTCAAGCCATTCCTTGAGCTGGAGATCGGCGTCCATCCAGCCTCGGCGCGCGTCGAGCAGGAAGCAGCACAACTGGAGGCTCTTCCTTTCAAGCAGGTACGCGTCGATCACTTCACTCCACTGGCGCGTCACGTGTTTAGGCGCCTTCGCATGTCCGTATCCGGGAAGATCTACGAAGATGAGCCTTCCCTCAACTCGGAAGAAGTTCACCGCCTGGGTCCGCCCGGGCGTGGAAGAACTGAAAGCGAGGCCTTTTTGGCCCGTTACACAGTTCAGCAAAGTCGACTTACCGCAGTTACTCCTGCCGAGGAACGCGACCTCCGGAAGCGTCTCCGAGGGGAAATGCTCGGGCCGCACCGCGCTCAGCATGAATTCAGCCGGTGTCTCCAACTTCAGCTCTTCTCACTACTCAAAATCATTGTGCGCGGCTCTCATCTGCCGCGATTCCGGAGGCCACTTCAATTGGGGCCTGTACCGCAGCCTGCGCCGAGAGTGCATCGAGATCGCCGGCTAAAGCGATCCGCAGTACCTCGTCCATGGAGTCCACGAAACTTACCTTCATATCCTTCAAAATATTGGCGGGCACGTCGGTCAAGTCCTTTTCGTTGTCGCGCGAAAGGATCACTTCGCTCATCCCGTGACGGTGAGCGGCGAGCAACTTCTCCTTGACCCCGCCAATCGGCAATACCCGGCCGCGCAGCGTAATTTCGCCCGTCATCGCAACGTCGCCCCGCACCGGAATCCGCGTTAGCGCGCTTGCGATCGTGGTCGCGATGGTGATGCCAGCCGAAGGGCCGTCCTTCGGGATTGCCCCCTCAGGCACGTGGACGTGAATATCGAGGTGCCGGTAGAAATCCTTCGGCAACCCCAATAAGGCCGCGCGCGAGCGGATAAAGCTCATGGCCGCCTGCGCCGATTCCTGCATCACGTCGCCGAGTTTGCCGGTGGTCATTAACCGCCCACGGCCTTCCATGATGGTCGCTTCGGTCGTCAGCACCTGGCCGCCGACCTCGGTCCAGGCCAAACCGACGGTCACGCCGATTTCTGCCTTTCGAGTCATGTCCAGGTCGCGGAACCGATCTGGCCCCAGGAATTCAGTTACCTTCGCCGCGTCAACCACCACCACAGGCAGCGGTTCGCGTGCAGAAGGAGTCTCCACAACGCTGTGCTCCGCGCCGCCGTCAGCCACCGCCGACTTCGGGTCGCCCTCGGATTGGGCGTTAACCATTCGACGGGTCACCTTGCGGCAGACGTTTCCGATTTCGCGTTCCAGGTTGCGTACACCAGCCTCCCGCGTGAAATTCTGAATCAGCGAAAGCAGCCCCCCGTCCTCAAACTTGACGTTCTCGCCGTCCAAACCGCAGGCTTTCATCTGCTTGGGAACGAGGAACCGGCGAGCGATTTCCAGCTTCTCCGCTTCGGTGTAGCCAGACAGGCGAATCACTTCCATTCGGTCCTGCAGAGCCGGGGGCACCGTGTGGATGACGTTGGCAGTGGCTATGAAGAATACTTCGCTAAGGTCATATTCTACGTCCAGGTAGTGATCCATGAACATGAAATTCTGTTCCGGATCAAGCACTTCGAGCAACGCCGCCGACGGATCTCCACGGAAATCCGTAGACATTTTGTCCACTTCGTCGAGCATGAAGACCGGGTTTCGGGTACCGGCCTTCTTCATCATCTGCAAAACCTGACCCGGCAGCGCGCCGATGTAGGTGCGCCGATGGCCGCGAACTTCGGCCTCATCCCTAACTCCGCCCAATGAGAGCCGCACGAATTGACGGCCGGTGGCCTTCGCAATCGACATTCCGAGCGAAGTCTTACCCACGCCCGGAGGGCCCACGAAGCACAGTATCGAGCCCTTGGGGTTCTTCACCAGGCGCCGCACCGCCAGGAATTCGAGAATTCGTTCCTTGATCTTCTCCAGGCCGTAATGGTCGGAGTTCAGGATTTCTTCCGCGTAGCGAAGATCGCGAATTTCCTTAGTCTTCTTCTTCCACGGAACCGCCAGCATCCAGTCCAGGTAATTGCGCGAAACCGTGCTTTCGGCTGACATCGGCGGCATGTTTTCCAGCCGGCGAAGTTCGGCCATGGCCTTTTCCTTCGCATCGGCGGTCATCCCCGCGGCTTCTATCTTCTTCTTGAGTTCGTCGACTTCCGATTTCTCGCCGCGCCCGAGTTCCTTCTGGATCGCCTTGATTTTTTCGTTGAGGTAATACTCTTTTTGAGCGCGTTCCATCTGCCGCTTTACGCGACCCTGAATGGTGCGGTCGACGTTCAACTTCTCGATCTCGATGTCGAGCATGTCGCCCACGCGCGTCAGCCGGTCGAGGGGGTCGAAGATCTCCAGAATCTCCTGCTTCTCCTCGATGGTCAATTGCAGATTCGAGCCGATGGTGTCGGCGAGTTTGCCGGGCTCGTCCTGTCGTACTGCCGAGATCATCGTCTCGTAGTTCACATTTTGGCTGAGCTTGACGTACTGCTCGAATAGCGAGGTCACCCGCTGGACCAAGGCATCGAGCACCGGACCGGCTTCGACGCGCGATGGAAACACACGCACCGTGGCGCGGAAGAAACCGTCTTCTTCGGCCACCGAAACCACCTTGCCCCGCTCGACGCCCTCGACGAGCACTTTGATATTGCCATCGGGCATGCGAACGTTCTGGACGATGTTGGCGATGGTTCCGACCTGGAAAATGTCTTCCGGGCGCGGCTCGTCCACCGAGGCATCGTGCTGAGTGGCAAGGAAGATCTTCTTGTCCGTGGCCAGCGCCTCTTCCAACGCGCGCACACTGGACTCCCGCCCAACCACGAACGGGGTCATCATGTGCGGGAATATGACCACGTCCCGGATCGGCATCATGGGGAGCCGTCGGCTCTCGGTCTTTTCTCTCGCGCTGCTCATCGCTGTCGCCTTTTGGATGTCGTTGTTATCGGGAAGTATTCAAGCGAAAGATCTAGCAATCAAGCCGTTCAAGCAAGATCGGGGAGGACACTCAGATTCCGGGAACCGGCGGGGTGGATATTACGGCAGGGAATTTCTTAGCCCGCTTTTTCGAGGAGCGCCCAATTGATCTTTTGAGTAACCACCATTTCCTTCGTCACTATGAATTCGCGAATTTTCTTGTTCGAAGGAAGGTAGTACATGAGGTCTAGCATCAGCTCTTCCAGTATCATCCGAAGGCCGCGTGCTCCGACTTTTCGCTGGAGCGCCATGTCGGCAATACTCTCCAGCGCCTCATCCGTGAATTTCAGTTTAACATTTTCGAACTCAAAGAGTTTCTGATACTGCTTCATGATCGCATTCCGCGGGCGAGTCAGGATTTGCATCAGCGCAGCTTGGTCCAAGTCCTCCAACACCGCCGCTACCGGCATGCGACCTATAAACTCGGGGATGAATCCGTAGTGAATTAAATCTTCCGGCTGCACTTGCTGCAGGAGTGAAATATCTCGATTTTGAGAAGACCGCGAGGGCACTCCGCCCTTCTTATCTTCCCCGCCCTTGAATCCGAGCGTCTTCTTTCCAACCCGCCTGGCGATGACCTTTTCAAGTCCTACAAAGGCGCCGCCGCATATGAAGAGTATGTTTGTCGTGTCTACCGGAGTGAACTCCTGATGCGGGTGCTTACGGCCGCCCTGTGGTGGAACGTTCGCTACCGTTCCTTCCAGGATCTTCAGCAGCGCCTGTTGCACGCCCTCGCCGGAGACGTCGCGGGTAATTGACGGGTTCTCATCCTTGCGGCTGATCTTGTCTATTTCGTCGATATAGATGATACCGGTCTGACACCGCTGGACATCCCAGTCGGAGTTCTGCAGCAGTCGGAGAATGATGTTTTCCACGTCCTCGCCGACGTAGCCCGCTTCGGTCAAGGTGGTTGCGTCGACAATGGCGAAGGGCACATCGAGGATTCGTGCGAGCGTTTGCGCTAGCAGCGTCTTGCCCGTTCCGGTCGGGCCGATCAGCAGAATATTCGACTTGGCCACTTCAACGTCGCCGGTCCGCTGGCGGTTCATCTGAATCCGCTTGTAGTGGTTGTAAACCGCGACGGCCAGCTTCTTCTTAACCGACTCCTGACCGATGACGTACTGTTCCAGGTACTCTTTCAACTCAAGCGGCTTCGGCAGTTTGGTCAGTCCGGCACCGCTGCGCTCGGCGCGATCGTCTTCAAGAATGGAATTGCAGACGGCGATGCACTCATCGCAAATAAATGCGCGCGGGTACTCGCTCGGAGAGGAGATGAGCTTGCCGACAACGTCCTGGGCCTTGTGGCAAAAAGAACAGCGGAGGGTTTCGTCGCTACCGGTTCGCTTCACGGATGGACTCCCGAAATGCTCGGAAAACTGGCAGCGGCCGTCGCTGTCCCAAGCGTGCCCCCATTATCTACTGAATTGAGGCTGTGGGCAATCAGCACCTGCCCAGGTTGGTTTGTCAGCCACCCGGTCAGGCCAGTCGCTGTTGATCTTGTCGGACGGTTTCTCATTCGGCTGTCGGCGGAGTGGTCTTGACGGCCTGCTCGAAGAGGAATCCGAGGGTCTTCTCAGTCCTGATCCTGGAAGCAATCCGTCCCAGGGTACCGTCCTTCTCGAATTTCATGCGCACTGCGGCGATCGGTTCGCGCTGTTGCCGGGAGACACGGGACAACTCGGCGTCCACTTCCTCTTGCGTGGTGAAGATGGATTCAGCGGAGGAAACCTTCTCGAGTATCAGGCTGGCGCGGACGTCGCGTGTCGCGCGCTCGGCCTGCCCTTTACGGAGTTCACTCCAATCCAACTTGAGTTTGCCAACGTCTACGCCTTGCGACGAAAGCGACCGCAACTGGCTTTCGACGATGACCTGGACCTGCTGGTCTACGAAGACTTCGGGAACGGCAAACGGGTGCGCGTCAACCAGCTTTTCGACGATCGCATTCTTGGCCTCATTTTGAGCCGAGTTCTCACGCTCGCGGAAGATCGTCTTGCGGACTTCGTTGCGCAACTCTTCCAGGTTCTGGAAATCGCCCAGGTCCTTGGCGAATTCGTCGTTGAGTTCCGGGAGTTCCTTCAGCCGGATCTGCTTCAGATCGATCTTGAACCGGACGGTTTTCCCGGCGAGTTTCTCCGCGGCGTAGTTCTCGGGATATGCGATCTCGGCTTCGCGGGATTCACCCGGCTGCGCGCCGCGCAGGGCTTCCGTGAACTCGGGGAACGTGTCCTTGCCTCCGATTTCGATGTTGATGTCGTGCTGGTGCATCGCCTCATCATCGAGCCCGGCGATTGGATGCAGGTCCACAATGCAGTGATCGCCGTCCTCCCCGGGCCGCGGATCCACGTTGACGTACTGTGCGCGCGATTCGCGAACGCTTTCAATGCGTTCATCCACGTCGCTGTCCGCTACCTGCGGCTCGGCGTAGGGAACTTCGATTCCCCGGTAGTTTCCCAACTCGAACTCGGGTGCAACCTCGAGTTCCGCCTTGAAACTGACGCCGCCCGAATCGAGGTACTGCAGTTCCCTAATATCTGGACGACTGACAACCTGCAGGTTCTGACTGTCGTACTCTTTCTTCAGGTATTCGGGAATCAGCTTGTCCAGAGCTTCTTGACGGATCTCGCCCGAGTAATACTGGCGGATGATAGCTTCCGGCGCCTTTCCCGGACGAAACCCCTTCAAGTGCGCCTTCCCCCGGACCTTGGCCGTCGCCGCCGCGGTTGCCGCGGTGAACGCCTCCGCGGGAATCACGATGTCGAGCGAGTGCTTACACCCTTCTATCAGTGCCAATCCAATACCTCCACAACTTGCGCGCCTGAATGCCACACGCGCGAACGGACGAGCCAGTGGGCGCGTCGCGTTACGAACTCAACTTCGGGAATGGTGGCATGCGGCGGGGTTTTCAACGCCGCCGGATGAAATCCCATTGAGACGAACGATGACCTGGGACCGGAAACTCCGGCAGGAAACTGCCGCCGCGAACGTCGGCTCCGCAGCCCCCACCTCAGGCGCCTGGGACCGGCACCCCTCTTGTCTAGTTTCGCATGGTTCGCGACGAGGCATGTAATCGCGCGGACACATTCGGGCAATCGACAGCCCTTGTGTTGGGTCGCGCGCGGGCATGCCATACCGTCCAATCGCGGCCAGGAAGAAGGGCGGCTAGTTGCGAACTGAAGTTGCCAGCCGCGCGTCGTCGCGAAGCAATTCCGCTTTGTCCGACTTCTCCCAGCTGAAACTGTCTTCAGTGCGGCCAAAGTGACCGAAAGCGGCAGTCAGACGGTAGATCGGACGCCGCAATTGGAGGTGGTCGATCATACCCTTGGGCGTCAACGGGAAGTGGGCGCGGACGAGTTCTACAATCCGCTCCTCATCCACGACGCTGGTTCCGAAGGTGTTAACCAGGACGGAAACCGGCTCGGCCACGCCGATTGCGTAAGCCAGTTGGACTTCGCAGCGCGTCGCCAACCCGGCAGCCACAATGTTCTTGGCGATGTAGCGAGCCATGTAGCACGCCGAGCGATCCACTTTCGTAGGATCCTTGCCCGAGAACGCGCCGCCGCCGTGACGACCCATGCCGCCGTATGTATCCACGATGATCTTGCGGCCAGTCACTCCGCTATCCCCGTGAGGTCCGCCGATGACGAAGCGGCCGGTAGGATTGATGTGGAACTTCGTGCTGGCGTCGATCATCGAAGCGGGCACGACCGGGTCGATGATCGCGGCCTTGACCTGCTCGCGAAGTTCGTCGATGTCCATCTCCGCATGCTGAGTGGACACGACCACGGCGTCGATTCGAGCGGGACTGCCATTCAGGTACTCAACCGAAACCTGGCTCTTGCCATCCGGACGGAGGAACCTCAGTTCACCGGAGCGCCGAACGTCGCTGAGCTTACGAGTCAATTGATGGGCCAGCATAATGGGCAGCGGCATCAACTCGGGCGTCTCGTCGCAGGCGTAACCGAACATGAGACCCTGGTCGCCAGCGCCGCCAGTGTCCACGCCCATGGCGATATCGCGCGATTGAGTGTGAACGAAGTTGCAGAACTTGAAAGTTCTGTAATCGAAACCAATTGCCGGATCGTCGTAGCCGATGTCCTTGACGGCCTGTCGTGCGACGTCTTCGTAATTGATCTTCGCCTCGGTCGTAATTTCTCCGGCGATGACACAAATGTCGGTCGTGACTAGGGTTTCGCAGGCGACGCGGCTGGTCGCATCCTGGGCCAGTGCGGCATCCAGAACGGCATCGCTAACTTGGTCGCAGACTTTATCGGGGTGACCCTCGGTCACCGACTCGGATGTGAAAATGTGGCGGCTTGCTTCTGGCAATTTGATCCTCCGTTGCTGCGAGTGGGATCCCAGCTGCTGGGGGCAAGACAACGGGAAAAGGGGAGATCCTGCGCAGCCAGACGGGTTAAGACTCTCTTGATAGTGTATTAGTCTCGACTTTTCCGGTCAAACCGTTGTGGTCGAAGAGATGGCTGAGGACAGCGAACGGTCCTGAAGCCTGCCCGGATGGAATTGAGCCACCCAAGACGCGGTAAGGCCCGGCTGTTGCACCGGGCCTTCCCGGGTCATGGAATCAGTGAATTGCTCGTTGCTTTGGTCTGCAGCGGGCGCGTCACTTGGTCTTTCCGATTTCGACCTTAACCGTCCTGGGCTGAGCGAGTTCCTTCTTGGGAAGGGTCACCTTCAGCACGCCGTTGTCAAAGGCGGCCGCCACCTTTATAGCATCGACGCTGTCGGGCAGCGAGAACGCGCGATGGAACGCACCGTAGCTCCGTTCGATCCGGTGGTAGCCGTTCTTGTTGTCCTCGTTTTCGAATTTGCGGCTACCGGAGAGAGTCAGAGTTCCATCCTCGATTTTGACTTCGACGTCCTCCAGTTTGACGCCGGGCAGGTCCGCGGACAACAGCAACTCCTTGTCGTTTTCCACGATGTCGACGGCGGGTCCCCAGGGACGCGCACCGACTGGTTGGTTGGCGAATCGATCCAGCACCTGGTCCAACAGATTGAATGTATTGGGCAGGTTCTCGAATCCGGGAATTTCGCGACGATTAATCAAGCTCAACATTGAATTCTTAACCTCCATTGGATTCATCATCCACTTTCAGGTTACAAGAAGATCTTTTCGGCGTCAAGTAATCTGATGCTTACGCGCTCATATAAAATGCTTTTTCGAAATAGCACCAATATGACTATACCCATCACGGGAGGCGGTTGTACTTGGACGGAGATTCATGGTGGAAGGGTTGAACCCCCTAGCGGGAGTTTACTGCGAGCTGGCGTAGCGCGCCCTTTCCTCATCGCATAAGTCCTTTCAGGTTCGTGGGTTGGATGGTTGTGCTGCCATTTGTTTTTGTATTACCCTGTATAGAAGAT
>Ga0118677_10008031_pt1 | contig 17122 bp, 10 predicted proteins | sample AliMusrvi5mmetaG_FD_86154 | JGI IMG/M metagenome (GOLD analysis project Ga0118677, IMG submission 86154) | reverse complement strand
GCGTGCCGATGGGCCGCCCGGTCCGCTGGTCTTGATGCGGGGGTGGCTCCGAATACAAGAGGCGATTCGCCTGCAATACCTATTGACAAAAGGGACGGCAAGATGTGTATAAGAGTAAGGGTGAAACCCTGGGGAGTAGCCCAGCCGATGATCTGCTCCCTGAAGGGGAGCGCTATCCACGTAGTTCACCCGTTCAGGTTTTCTGGCGCGCGCGCGCCAGGGAACCTGAACGCTTACGATGATTTGGAGAATTCCCCGCGGATTGGCAGGTGGCGGAATCCATGCAATACGATGCGCCGGTCTTTGATATTAATCCGAATCTGTTGCGGCGGTTGTGCCGCAAGGTGATGTTGAATGCGCCGGCGATCCGGTTATCCGAGCAGACGGTGGCGCTGCATGACGTGCATACCAATTGGATTTCCCCCGGGCGCGTGGTGGCGGCGCACACGCATTCCTTTTATGAAGCGCATATCGTGCTGGAGGGGAAAGGCACGCTGGCGACCCCGGAGATTCGGCAGGTCAGTCAAGGTACCCTGTTATTGGTGCATCCGCGGACGCTTCACGCCTGGGAAACGCGGGAGGAGCATCTGCTGAGCCTGGTACTATGGTTCGACCTCGAAGAACCGGATGCTCCCGCGGTGCCACTGCGCTGGACGATCTCCACCCAGTTGCTGTGGGTGGTGCGCTGGTTGTTGGCAGAGGCCCACGAAGGCGAAGCCGGCTGGCCCGACCGCGTGAACGCCTTCCTCACCGTGCTGCTGTCGCGCATCCTGGCGCTGACGCGTGAGGCGGCAGGACCGGCGCTCGATACCGAATCGGACCATCGGCTGGAAACGATTGTCCATCATTTCATGTGGGATAACCTGCAGCGCCCGCTGCCGGTTGCCGAAGTGGCCGCGCACCTGGGAATGAGCGAGCGCAACCTGTATCGCAAATTCCACACGGCGACCGGAGAAACGTTGATGCAGCGCCTGCAAAAGTTGCGCATCCAGCGCGCGCAGACGCTGCTGGAAGAAAGCGATGCCCCGCTCCCGGAGATTGCCCAGCAAGTCGGCATCCCCGACTCCGCCTATTTCTGCCGTTGCTTCAAACGTCACACCGGCACCAGCCCGCACCGGTACCGGGTGTATATGCGGATGGGGTGACGACGCGGACGTGTGGGGTAATCCCAGGTGCTGCCCTGCCGCTTGCCTAGCAGCCTGTTGAAGAACTCCGGTGGTCAGATCGCTGAGAGATTCTTTCGCCGGTGTGTGTCGCAATTGCGAGACGTATCTGGCGTTATACGGTGAGCAATTGCGACGCGCACCGGCGGAAGAAGATCCAGCGAGGTGACCACCGGAGTTCTACAACAGGCTGCTGGCAGTTGGTTGACCATCGATCACACCCCTGGCTGGATATGATCATACCAGCCGGCAGACAAAAGTAACAGTGGCAGCCGTGTTGTGGGCTATCGCTTGGAAAATGGGGGATCGTATGCGACGGTCCCAGCACCATTGACGATGATTGCGCAGCAAGTATGATCTCGCCTAATCAATCTTCGTACGCTCGCTGCAGGGCTGCCAGGTCAAATTTCTTCATCTGGAGAAACGCCTCGGTCACCCGCGCCACTTTCCGGGCGTCCGGGTCTTGCAGCATTTCCGGCAACACCGACGGAACAATCTGCCAGGAGACGCCGTACTGATCTTTCAGCCAGCCGCACTGCTCGGCCTTCGGGTCAAAGGAGAGCTGTTCCCAGTAATGGTCGATCTCTTCTTGCGTCAGGCAATGCACCACCAGCGAGATGGCTTCGTTGAACGAAAAATTATGCGCAGACGCGCTGTCCATGGCAGCAAACTCCTGCCCTTCCAGGGTGAACGCGGCGTGGGCGATGGTACCTTCCCGCTCCGGCGCCAGGTCTTTCCCATAGCGGAAAATCTCACTGACCTTCGCATTTCGGAAGACCGCGGTATAGAAGTTGATGGCGTCTTCTGCTTTTCCCGCCACGGCGCCCACAAACATCAGCGTCGGAATAATCCGTTGTGTGATGGGACGCTCGCCCATGAACATGATTTGCCAGGAAAGCCCGTACCGATCCTGAATCCACCCGTAGCGCGCGCTGAAGGGGTAGGCGTCCAGCGGCATCAGCGGTGTGCCGCCGGGAAATAATTGCTCCCAAATCCCGTCCACTTCGTCCCTGGTCCGGCACGCAACCAAAAATGAGATGGAGGGATTGAACGTAAACAACGGACCGGCGCTCATCAGGGTAAACTCCTGGCCGAATAGCTCAATCGAGACAATTTCCGTCGTGCCTGACGGCGTATTGTCCAGCCGTGTCGTCTGCGTGACTTTCGCCTCCGCGAACACAGAAGTGTAGAACTGCGCCGCCTCACCAGCCGCTTGGTCAAACCATAAAAATGGGGTTATTTTTTGCATGGCCTCTTCACCTCTCACTTGCGGGGATTATACCACTGTGCGACCTACGAATAACCTGACCGATCACCGGGATTCCACGACTATTAGGTCGCTATGCATAGTTACCAACCAGATCATACCAAAGGTGTATTGCCGTCCCGTAATGCGCCTTCTATGCCGCCTGCTGATCGGTACCGTGCGCCGGTTGATGGGGATTTACCCCGGCAACCGGCAGCACGCAGTTTTCAACGGCGTTCGCGAATCCTTCGTCCGTGTTCGCGGTGGTAAGGTAATCCGCCGCCTGCTTCGTCAGCTCGCTGCCATTCCCCATCGCAATACTCAAGCCGTCATGCTCGAACATCTGGATATCGCTGGGCATGTCGCCAATGGTGGCGATTTCGTCTTCCGGGATCGACAGCATCTTCGCCAGCACTTCCACCACATGGCGCTTACTCGCGTGTGGATGCGTGACATCTACATAGTAGGGCTGCGAGCGAGCCGCAAATACCTGTGATCCGAGCGCGGTGTGGATCGACTCCTCACAACGCGCCACCGCATCATGGTCATCGCTGATGCCCACGACCTTATAGACCTGATCGAGCGATTCCGGGAAGTCCGCGACGACGGTGGGAGGAAATTTGACCGTCCATTGCTCGCGTGCCACGTGCGGTGCTTTGGGGTCGCGGATCAGCCACTGATCTCCCTGGTAAATCCAGACATCGAGTTGACAGGAGGTAATGGCCGTGATCACCTGCTTGACCACCGGCGCCGGTATTGTTAAGGCATCGACGATGGATAAGTCCGGCTTGACGAAAACCGCGCCGTTGAATGCGCTGATCGGCGCGGTGACCTTGAGCTGCTTGATCACCATCGCCATGCCGCGCGGTGGGCGACCGCTGGTGATGGTGAATTTGATGCCGGCGTCATATAGCGCATCGACCGCCTTGATCGTCCGTGACGTCAATTCTTTCTCCGGCGTCACCAATGTGCCGTCCAGGTCGGCAATGAAAAGCCGTATTCTTTTATGTAACGGGCATTTTGTCGTCATGTCAACCACCTTCTTTCACGCGGCGCGTTGCTGTTCGGAACCACCTTCTAACGCCTCCGAATATTGTCCCCGGCTGGCAGCGCTATTGCATTGGGCCCGGTGGAGAAGGACGCGCTGCGCCGCGGCGACGCGCGATGCATCGCCCTTCCAGGTTTTGAGCGCGGGAAGCTCCAGGGCACGCGAAAAGGAATAGCTCAATACCCAGGGTTGCTGCCCGACCTGGTTGATGGCATTGAGATGCCGCGTGGCCTCGATCGCCTCTTGCCCTCCGGAAAGAAAGACGATCCCCGGCACAGCAGCAGGAACGGCCCGGCGCAAACACCGGATAGTCGCTGCCGCCACCGCCTCGGGACTTGCCGGCGCTGCCGCGTGCTCACCGGGAAGGATCATATTCGGCTTCAGCAGCAGTAATTCGCACACCACCTGGTGAGCGAAAAGCGCGGCGAACACCGCGTGCAACACCTCTTCCGTTGTCTCTTCACAGCGTTCCAGCGTGTGGTCGCCGGTCATCAGCACCTCCGGCTCGACTATCGGCACCAGGCCGGCCTGCTGGCTGATGGCGGCATAGCAGGCCAGCGTTTCCGCGTTGGCCAGCATCGCGGTATGCGACGGGGTGTGGTCAGCGATCGTAAAGACGGCACGCCACTTGCAAAAACGCGCTCCAAGGGCGTGATAGGCTTCATAACGTTGTGCCAGGCCATCCAGACCTTCGGTGATCTGTTCACCGGAGAAATTGGTCAACGGTATGGTCCCTTGATCCGTTTTAATGCCGGGGATAATACCCTGTCGTGCTAACACCTGTGGAAACGGCGTTCCCGAAGCATCATGCTGGCGGATCGTTTCATCGAAAAGAATGACGCCACTGATAAATGCCCCCAACCCGGGCGTGGTAAAGAGCATCTCCCGGTACGCGCGTCGCGTCTCCTCGGTCGCGGGGAGCTGAATCAGGGTCAGACGTTTCTCCATGGTCGCGAAACTTTCATCGGCCGCAAGCAACCCTTTGCCCGGTGCCAGCAATGCCTTTACCGTCGTTTCCATCTCGGCTGTTACCATACTCACCTCCAGAACCAACCGTGCGGCCCGTAATACCGGACCGGCTACCGATATTCGCTCTCGCTAACCACTCGCACGTCAAAATCACAGCCTTCCCATTGGTTGGCCTGCGTCCAGTAGAACGTAAAGCGGATATGACCACCTGCGGTCATGTCTTGGGTTGGAATATCCGCGTAATCCACCCCCAATCCGGTTGCCGTGGTGGCACTATCATGCACAGTCTGCCACGCATCGATGCTCCAGTGGATGCGTGCCGGCGCCAATACCTCGATGCGCAGCAGATGTCCAACCGGCATCATTCGCGCTTTGTTATTAAAGCGCCAACTCGTGATATTCGATCCGTGCTTCTCGGTCAGATAGCGCTGTGCCGGTTGCGGCAGCAGATCGAAAATCCCCACTTCACGCAACGAACGACAGAGTTTGACATATTCAGCATGCGCCCAGACTAACGGCATCGCCGATCCCGCGGGGCGGCCGAAATAAAGTTCACGTTCGGGGATATCCGGTGAATCCCAGCTTTGCTCGGGAAGCATGCCGCCTTCATTTGCGAAGGCTTCCATGGCGCTGCGTAAGCGTTCCGCCTCCGCCAAATGATCGGCGGCGATTTCGTAGTGCGCGCGTTCGCCTACCAGCAGCGGCCAAATTCTTCCGATGCCGGTGCCATCAAACGGCGCTCCGTCGGCGTGTTCGCCATATCCGTCACCGTTATAGCGATGCCAGGAGGGGCCATACGGGGTCTCGACTTTCAAATCGGCGTCGATCACTTTGACGGTATTCACCATGCGCGGGTCGTCCGGAGCACGCAATCCGAAGCGCACCAGCGCAAGTGCATCACAACTGACCACGTCGCTGGCGATAATCTCTGCCACCCCGGCGGGCCGGTTCTTCAGCGTCAGCGTCGCGTTGGCGGACGGCTCGGTGGTGTCTGTCGCCGGTGGCGCAATCCGGATATAATAGCCCTCCACCCCGGCGTGCTGTGCCCGGGGTGTTCCCGTGACATACGTCCAGCGTTCGATGGCGGCATTCCACGTATCTGCCACCTCGCGTAAATAGGTGGCGCTGTGAGTGTTGCCGCCGAACTCCTCCAGGTCGGCGGCCACCAGCAAGGCGGTAATCTCGACGGCGAGGGTAAAGGGAGAATAGCCCGCATCTTCCTCCCAGCGGTCTTGCTGGGTAACCGGGCCGTTGCGCGCCAGATAACCGGCCGCGCGATGCACCATATCACGGTACTTCATCGCTTCCGGCAGCGTCAGGTAGCCCTCACGCAACGCGATACCGATCAACAGGATGGGGAAGCCCACCTCATCCATCTGCACACCGTTCCAATACGGCGTGCCATCCAGCCACATATTCTGTGTCCAATGCCCGTCGGCTTCCTGTGTGACATGTAAAAAATTCAACGCTTCCAGTGCCTCGGTGCTGGCGCCGGCCGCCATCAATCCTCCGATGGCTTCCACCAGGTCACGAATCCAGACCAGATGATAGCCGCCAAGGTCATGGTCGCCTTTCGCGTTGCCCCACGGGATCGCGAGGCTGGCGATCTCTCCGCCCAGAAACACTTTCGCCATATGGACCCGCAGCACTGCCGTACTCGTACGGTAGATATTTTGTGGTTGATCCGGCGGATCGAGGTGCCGCAATGCGTGTTGCCAACCTTGCCAATCGTGCAGATACTGCGTTTTGGCGGTAGAGAACCCGTCGAACAGACTGGCCAGCGCTTCGTGCCCCGCCTCCAGCGCTTGATGACCGAACGCCAACGCAAGCACGAATTCGCCATTGCAGGCCGCCAGGTCGATCTCTCCGATGAGGGCGATATTGCCGTTCTCGGCCCGCTCAGCCTGCCAGGTTATCCGGCGATGACGATATACATCTTGCCAGCCATCGGAACAGCCGACAAACCCGACGGAACTCGCCAGCCAATTGGTGGAGCAGGCCAGCGCCAGGGCGCTGTCTCCCCGCGTCGCAAACAGCGCCGGCACGCCCTTCACCTCACCGATCCACCCGGTATTTCCCGCCCCTTGATTGCCTAAATGCGGCGCCAGCAGGACATACAGGTGGTAGTCGTGCAGCGTGCCTTGCAGGGGGATAAAGCGTGTATGCTGCAACACGACTTCGCGTTGGGAATCTGCAACCACCTCTTTCTCGATGCGATACCGCCCGCCCCGGCAGCTATTCACCAGTCGGTAGGCGGGAATGCCGTCTTCCAGATAGGTAACCTGGTGCTCCGCATGGCGCTTTTCATCGGAGAAGAAGTCCTGCCCATCCGTCACGAGCAGGCCCATATCGCGAATACTCGCCTGATCGATCCGGTGGTAGTATATTTCATTGAAGATACCGTGACTGAGGGTAAACCAAACCCGGCAGGCCGGGCTGAGTGGGGTACCCACGCCGACTTTGGCGCTGGATGTCCACCGCGCCGGGATGCCGGGCCATCCGGATGCCATGCGGATTACCATAGCTGACCTCCCGCGGGGATAGCAACGGTTGCCATCATGGGGTGCTCCCCCAATCCACCACCACCTTGATTGCATTCGGATCGTGTAAAGCGAGTGCCTCGGAAAATTTCGCCGCGGGAAAATGGTGGGTGATCAGCCGTTCGACCTGCTGCCCCCAGCGGTCATGGGCGCACTGTAATACGTCAATCGCTAGCTGGAAATGGGGGCGGGCGGCGTTAACGCTGCCCATGAGCACCTGATTGTTGAGTACCAGCCGCCGTAATAATTCCGCGCCGGCGACCGGGATTTCCCGTTCGTTCCCCGGAATACCGACCAGCACATACAGGCCGTTGCGTGCCAGGGCATCGATGAGATTGAATGCCAGCTTCGGTACCCCGGTGGCTTCGATGATGATATCCATCGCTCCGACCAGGTCAACCAGCTTCTCCGGCGGAGTGTTGCGATCATCGACATACCGCCCGCCCAGCGTGGTTAGCCACTGTGGGCGCGCGCTGTCCGCGGGAACGATATCCATCCCGGTCACCTCGGCGCCATGCAGGAGCATCACCATGGCGGCTAGCAAGCCCACCGGTCCCAGCCCACTGACTAAACAGCGACACCCGTGCGGCCAATCGAGCAAGGCCGGCGCCTCCGGCAGCCGCGCCATCTGTAAACGGCCCGCTTCATCGATCGCTTTGACGACGACCGAAAGTGGTTCACTCAGCACGCCGATGGACTGCAAGCCGGAGGGCACGGGGATAAGGTATTGTTCGGTATCCACCACGAACTCCGTCTGGTAGCCGTCCTCTCCCTTGATGCCGCGTTCGCGGTAATGTCCGGTACGGCACATATCCGAGCGGTTCATTAGGCAAGGCAGGCACTGCCCACAGCCCCGGCGCACGGTAAACACCGCGTAATCATCTGGGCGCACCCGGGTGACCGCCTTGCCGACCTCGACCACCTGGCCAAACATCTCGTGCCCGATCACTAATTCAGTTGACCCCGGCGGTGCATCGGCCCGTCCTCCGGACGTTTCCTCACGATCGGTGCCACAGATGCCGACGTGCAGCACGCGGAGTTTAATCTCATCGGGCTGGGTGATCGTTGGTTCGGGACGATCCACCAGTTTCACCGTTGTCGTGCCCGGATTAATCGCAATTGCTTTCATGCCGCCTGCTCCTACGGAGAGAAGTTGTGGATACCATATCGACTTCACCGGCGATTTGCAGTGTGCGATTCAGACAAATCAAGTGGCTGTGCCCATTCCGCGCCACGAATTCGCCGATGAATGGGGTGGGGCATCATGCCGGGAGTTCCTGACCGCCTCCCAACGCCGGATACTCTCCTTAAACAGCAGGGAATAACCGGTTCTTCAACGAGAAGAGTTTTCAATCAACCGCAAACAAGGAGCTCGGAGATGGATCCTCTCGCCATGCGCTGTGTCGTTCCCACCTGTGTCGCCGTGGGGGAGCCGTTCTCGCTCAAAGTGAAGCTGCTGGGGATGGTCCGGGAGATTCCCTGCACCGGTAATTATTGCGACCGCAAGCCGGAACTGTTGAGCCCATTCAATCGCAATGTGGGCCGGCAGATTCAATATCACGACAACTGCCTTCCGGAATGGCAGGGCACGCTCGCAGTCGAAGCCGGTCCGATGTTAGCGGGCGAGACGATGCTCGAATTTGATGGCCGTCAGCAGGGAGTCTTCCCCGGCGATACGCGGCCGATCAAAGTGTTCGGTGGATTTACCTTCACCACCCCGGGAATCCATTTCATGCGTGTGATTGACCGGAAATCGGGCGTGGAGGGCATTTCGAACCCCATCCGGGTGACGGAAAACGCGCCGGACTACCGCATCTTCTGGGGTGACCCGCACTGGCAGACTTTCTTCAGCGACGGTATCCGTTGTCCCGAAGAGCTGTATGCCTTTGCCCGCGATGAAGGATTTCTCGATTTCGGCGCGATTTCCGATCACATGGAAGCCGTCACGGACCGCCAGTGGGATTACTTCCAGGCGGTGACGAACGACTTCAACGAACCGGGACGCTTCGTGACCCTGATTGGCCAGGAGTGGACCAATCACGACCCGCGCGTTGGCGCTCCCGGCCATCGCAATGTCTATTATCGCGGGAACGGCGGTCCCGTGCTGCGCAGCACGGACGCCGACTGCCATACGCTGGAAACGCTGTGGCGCAAGTTGGATGCGATGACCGACCAGGAAGTACTGGCGATTCCGCACCATCCGGCCAACAAGATAATGGGTGTCGATTGGGCGCAAGGGTGGAACCCCCGCTATGAGAAAGCGGTCGAAATCCACTCGGTCTGGGGATCCAGCGAGTGCCACCACGATGATGGCAACATCATGCCCATTCAGCACTGCGATGGCGAGGTGCGCGGACGGCATGTGATCGATGCGCTGCGCCGGGGGTATAAATTGGGCTTTGTCGGCGGCGGTGATATTCATGATGGCCGGCCCGGCGACGAGTTGCACGACAATAGTTTTCCGCCCGCTCCCGAACGGCACTGGCCGGCCGGCTACACCGCGGCCCTCGTGCCGACCTTGACGCGCGAGGCCGTGTTTGACGCCATGGCGACGCGGCGAACATATGCCACCACTCAGAGCCGCATCTACCTGGAGGTGACCGTCCGTGATGCGGAAAAAGGGCGCCATGTCATCGACGTGGCCGCCGCGTCGGAAGATGGTATCCGGGAAGCCGCGGTGGTGCTGAATGGGAAGGTAATCCAGCAATTACCTCCCGCGAACGACCGGCGGATTGTCCGCATGGATCGCTTAGCGGTCCCGATGGAGCCGGACGACTTTTATTATGTGCGGATCACGACGGCGCGGGACAATATGGCCTGGTCGAGTCCTCACTGGGCAGAGGCCGAAGAGACCGCCTGATTTCGCGGGCTGAATGAAATGCTCTATCAAGTAGAACGAAATCAACGCAATACAAACCTGTTACGGGATGCTGCTTCCTGGAGGAACAAGCCCGGCAGTTCGCGAAATAGTGACCGGGCACCAGCGACCACCGGCTAGAACAATAAGACTGAAGCACATTGCGCAAAGAAATTATGCAGCCATGGTCGGAGCGCCGGCGTCTCGCCGGCACGGGCCGGCTTATGCTCTTTGCCAAATAAATATCGCTATGGTGGGCTGACTCGGCGGAAACGAACCTGGCTTCACGATCAGATCATGGTGAATCGTCCGCAAGCCGGATGCATCCGGCGCAATCGGGTAGCCCGGCCATGTATGGCCGGGGGGGACGATGCCCGGTAAGCCCACCATAGCGATATTTATTTGGCAAAGGGCTTCAGCCGGCCAGTCCCAGCCCCCGGATTGATCCGGGGGGAACCTAACGTAAGGGAACTGTCCCCGCCGCGGCCAGGAACCGGACGCTTCACTGAAAACGGAGAGAACTATGCGCGACATCGTTATCAACAACAACAGCCGCATCGGCGGTCATATCTGGGGCAGTATCGCCGAGTCGCGGGACGGCACGGAAGACTTCTACGAAGCGGGCATCCGCTGGATCCGCTCTACGCGGCCGATGGAAATGGACGATATCCTGTCCGGGCCCTTCACCTATGACTTTCACGCCAATGGCTGCGAGGAGGCGTCCAATCGGCAGTTCCAGGCGGGTTTCAACATCATGGGCATCCTGGACTTCGAGCATTACCGCGCCCAGCCGTTCTGCTCCCCCATCTGGGAGCATCTGGCGGAGTGGGAAGCGTTTACCCGCGCCTGTGTCTTGCACTACAAGGATCGGGTCAAATATTGGGAAGTAATCAATGAGCCTCCCTATGGCTGGCTAATGCCTAAACCTGCGGACGCGCCCGCCGATTATTGGGAACGCGGACCGATCAGTGAATACGCGAAGCTGCTCAAAATCACCGCCGGCATCATTCGGGAATTGGACCCGGAAGCCGTCGTCCTTTGCGGATCCTCCATGTATGACGGCAAATTTCTCCGCCTGTTCTACGAGCAGGGGTGCAAAGATTACTTCGATATCGCCACCGTGCATTATCTCCATTGTTCCCATCCCCAGCAGTATCACCGGGAATATGACCTGCTGCGCTCGATCATGGCGGAATACGGCGATGCGGATAAACCGCTGTGGGACACCGAGTGCGGGCCTGGCGGGGAGCGTGCCGACAAATATGTGCGGACGCACGTGGGCTATATCGAATACCAGGCCTGCAGCAACGTCTACCGCCATTGCCTGGCGCACGCGACCGGACTCCAGCGTTATTTCTGGTTCAACCCCAATTGGGACTGGGACAAAACCGGCAAGGACTACGTCCCCACGCGCGATGAAAACGGCGCATTCACGCCGCCGTACCAGGCCCTGAATGTCATGACCGGCATCCTGGGCGAGTCGGAACTGACGGCCCACCGCAGCCTGGGCGACGAGGTGCACGTCTATGTCTTTGCCACCCCGACCGGGCCGGTGAGCGTAATTTGGGCAACGGAGCCGTCACGGCTATGCGCCAACGTTTCCCTCGAAGCCACCAGCATGCTGGGCCAACCGATCACCCTGGGGAAGGAATGGGAGCAGGATCATCTGCCGCTATATATCCAGGATGATATCCTGGCTGACCGGTACAGTCTGGCACTGCGGTAAGCGGCGGCACGTCATCGGTCAATGCAGACCGTTCAGCGACGGGAACGGTGATGGAACTTCAATGTAACGCCGGAGGACCATATCGGATGAAGCTATCAGACAATGCAACCACGTTTAGCACAGCACACGATGCGCGTCTGTTGACTTACATCACCCAACTCGCCTGTCATCAATGGGGTACGCCCACCGGGTTTGCGGGCCGCACCTGTTTCCAGGTGATCCCGGCATTGGAACTGGAGCGCCGTGGCGATGCGAGCGGGATCTTCCGCCGGGAGTGGATTGATTGCTCACTCGAACTACTGACACGGCGCCAGGATTGCCAGGACTTCGCGATGGTCGGATTTCTGCGGATGCTCTATCGTTATCCGGACTCTCGGTTGCTGACCCCGGCACTACGGACTGAGATCGAAGTTGCGCTCCTAGCTGCCAAGTATGATGAACTGGATGCTGGCGCGGATAGTTGCTGCTGGCACACGGAAAACCATCAAGTGCAGTATGCCTCCTCCGAGTTGCTCGTGGGCCAGCGCTTTCCGGACGTCGTCTTCGCGAACTCTGCGCGGAAGGGACACTGGCATTATGCGCGCGCTTACGCGAAACTGCGCCGCTGGCTCGATTGGCGGCAGCGTTTTTCATTCAGCGAGTGGAACTCGAGTTGCTATTACGATGAGGATGCCGCGGCGCTGCTCAACCTGGCGGCATATGCCGAGGACGCGGAGTTGCGTGGTCAAGCGCGGGCCGTCTTCGACCAGTTGGTCTACCATGTCGCGGTAAACAGTTGGCGCGGCCTGACCGGCGCCTCACAGGGACGGGCCTACCTGGCGCAGCAGATTGCGCCGGCCGAGACGCCCATGGCGACCTTGGCCCAGGTGTGTTGGGGCGAGGGACCGGTGCCGGAGCGCTTGAGTCTGGGCACGCTCCTTCTCGCCGCCGGCGACGTGCGCGTGCCGCCCGCCGTGTTGGACATCGGGCGGGATTGCTCGCGGGAGATGGAGAACCGTGAGCGACACGGCCTGGATGCCGAAGAGGCGGCGACGTATGGCGTGTTGCCGGACGACCTGCGTGACTTGCCGTTTTTTCAGGCTGCCGGACAGGCGTCACACCACCTGGTCGTCGAGGCCCGCTATCGCTACTTCGACGGGCAGGAAAAATGGCCGGGATTCTTCACGGACCGCGATTATTACCGTCGGTGCAAGGCCGTGGGAAGTGCTTTCGACCCCTGGTGCCTGCCGCATGCCCTGGGACATGCCGATCTCTATACCTTCCGCACCCCCGACTATCTGCTCGGGTGTGCGCAGGATTACCATCCCGGCGCGCCGGGGTATCAGCAGTTCATCTGGTGCGCGACGCTGGGCAGCCGTGCCGTCGTCTTTACCACTAACCCGGCCCCGGTGGATTGTCCGTATGGCCGTCCCGGCCCCTGGGTAGGCAACGGGGTGTTGCCGAAAGTTGTGCAGCAGCGGAACGTGCTGATTGCGCTGCACCGGGTGCGTCCCTGCCCGATCTACGACCAACCCCCCTGGTTCCGCGAGGATCGCGTGCATGCCTGGTTTCCGCGCGGCGCCTTCGACGAGGTGATCGAGCAGGCGGGCTGGTGCTTCGGGCGCAAGGATAGCGGTTTTATCGGGCTGCGCCCGCTCAAACCGGCGGTCTGGGCGTCGCCACAGGTGGAGTTCACACGTCAACTCGGTTCCGACGAACCCTACGAATGGGTGGTGGATGATACCGATGTCGCCTGGATCTGCGAACTGGGGTCTACGCGCAGCCACGGCAGTTTTACCACCTTTATCGAGCGCCTCTCCGTGGCGCGCATTGAGGGTGATATCGATCATCTCTGCTATGACTCACCCAGTCTCGGCCTGATTGAGATCGGATGGCAGCAGGATTTGCGGGTAGCCGGTCACACCATCGCCATCCATGACTATCCGCGTTTTGACAACCCGTTCGGTCGAGCGGAATTCGGCAAACCGCTCCTCGAGATACCAGACGGCAGGAGATGAGCGAGAACCATGCGCGTTAGTACCTGAAGCCTTTGGAACAATGATAAAAAACAAGTTGTTGGTGTCAGGGAACGACCGGCGACTTTCTCCGCTGCTGCCGTTCGCCTTCCGGTCTCGGGCCATGCCTTGGTGCCGATCATTATCACGTTCGACCAAACTGGCACCTGACACCTGACACCTGAAACCTGTTACGGGATGTGGGCAAGGCCCACGTTAGTTTGCCAGGATCACGATCTCCGCCGCGCCATACAGGCCAAAGCGGACAAAGTAGTAATCATTGGTCCAGGCATCGGTTTCCTGAATGGGCTGCCGGTACCAGTGCGGGTATTGGGTATACGTTTCCCGGCAATACCGGCCGGAGAATGCGGCGTCGCCCCAGGCGTGCTCGCCTTCGATATGTGGCCGGTGGTGCGATCCGAGCAGGTTGCGCAGCGTGTTGGTGATGGTGAGCGTAATGGTGTTCTCCCCGGCCTGCAGCAGATCGGTGATCTCGACTTGGTGCGGTTGCCAGGCAATGATACCGGCGTCGCGTCCATTCACCACGACGTGGGTGACGCAAGCCTCCAGGAAGGGCAGACGTAAGAAAGCACGATGGCCGCGGGGCGGCGGCTCGAGTGTCACGGTGGTCTGCAGTGCCATCGTGCCGGTGAAGAAGGGATAACCGTCAGCGATCATATCCCCGTCCGTCGTGCTGCCCTCCGCCGCCAGCGTGAAGGTGGGCTGATAGCGCACGGATTCCGGTCGTGATGGGCGTGGTGAAACGGTGCCGCGAACGGCGAAATCGCCGATCAGGTAAATAGACTCGACCTCGGTGCCCTGGGTGGTGCAGAAGAGGCGCAGCAGGTCGAGGGCGACGTGGGGGGTGGGGTGGAACTCGCCGGCGATGGTAATGGTATTCTCGCCCAACCGCGCCAGTGCAGTGATGTCGATGGTGCGAAAGGCCCGGTCGCGGAAATAATCCGTCCTGCTCGTGGAGACCGGCATGTCGTTCACCTGGATGCTGCCGGCGTCGGGGTCTTCAACGACCAGGTGTAACCGGGCGGGAAGGTCTTGCGTCTGGAAGGCAAACCGCAGCGTGATCGGGCCTTCGTAGGGGTCGTCCTCCTGTAAAATCTGCTTCACGGCAATGACCGGGAGGACATCGCTGAACGGGCCGTTGCCTTTCCGCAGCCGGCAGTGGTCAAGGGTTAACGCATTGGGAGCAAGTCGGTGTACGGACCAGCAGGCCGGCAGCGGATAGCAAGCCAATTGCTGGGGATGTGGTCGCGGTGCATCCACCGCGCTCGGTGACGTCGTGAGGAGGAGCGCCGATCCGCCGGGCGGAAGCGCCAGCCGGTATTGCATGCTGCCGCCGGTGTGGGTGACGGGAAGAGACATCACGGTGCCGCTAGCGGCATCCCAACTCTCAAGCCCGTGCCTGCCGGTAAGGCGAATGTCCGCTTCGATGGCCTCCTCAGTATTGCTGTTCACCAGATAGAGCAAGCGCCGGTCCTCCACCCGGCGCTGGTGCAGCCAGAGCTGCTCGATCGGGCCGGCCACCGCGTCGAGGTGCACCACCGCGGGACAGACGGCCTCTAACGCGGTGGTAAGCGCTTTCGGGGTAGGCTCCACGCGGATTATCCGCGCGGTGAGGAGGGCGATGGCAGCATCGTCTTCCCCCTCGATACGGGTGGGCAAGCGGCCGGTTGCCAGCACGGCGCCGCCGGCATCCAGGAAACGGGTGAGTAACTCGACCGTCGAACGGCGCACGGTGATCAGGTCAGGCAGCACCACCACCCGGTAGGCCATGCGACCCACCCGTAGTTGGCCATCCTGGAGATCGCCATGCGCGGCCATGATGCTTTCGTCACCGAAGTCGAAGCCGCGGTGAACCTGGAGCAAATGGTGGGCCAGCGTGAAAAGGTGTTCGGTGATGCCGTGTGTTTCTTCGTGCCAGGGACACCCATCGACCGTGTGCCCGGTTGTCGCCGGGTGCAGGCTGTAGGCGGATTCGATCGGATGGAGCACCAGCACATCGGCCAGATACTCCCCCTGCTGCAGCGCATAACTCACCCGCGCGCAGTAGTCGGCAATGACGCGGTTCTGCGGCCAATAGGGTTGCTGGTAAGAGAGTGATGGCGGGTAGACGCGCTTGCGCAGGCCGCGCAGCGAGTAGAAGGAGGCGTGCAGGCAGCGTGTGTTGATCCCCAGCACGAAGAGGAATTCCGCGATGTGCTTGCGATCGGCGAAGGTGAGCCCGCTGGAGCTAACCCCATACATCTCGGCCAAAATATGCCGGTGCCCGAATTGATGCGCGGCGCTGGCACATTGCAGCGGGGTCAGCAGGGAAGGGAATTCGCGCGCGGGATGCCAGCGCGGCCACGACCGGCTGGCCGTCAGGTGGTCGATGCCGGGGATGTGCATCTTCTCGTAGAGGGGCATGCACGCGCCGGTGGCGGCGATCTGGCAGGTGAGCGTATCTTCCGCCATCAGGTGCCCGCTGAACTGCAGTCCGTGGGCCGCGCACCATTGGTGAATCTCCTCGAAATAGGCATCGCGCAGCAACCGGGTCACCGTACGCCAGAAGTGGTGGCGTACGCGTGGCGCGTCCGGGCATTCGCGAAACAGGGCCGGCAAGTGGCTGGTGAGGTCATACCCCCATTGGGCGGAAAATTGCTGCAGTAGGTACGGGCTCCACGGGATGACCCCCTCGGGGAAATGGGGTTCATCGACCCAGATGGAGGTGATGGTCTTGCCGAACTCCTCGCCGAAGCGTGTGAGCCACGGCTCCTCATAGGATTGGCGCAGGTAGGCGCGCACGGAGGCCGGGTTGAGCATATCCAGCATGTGCGGCTGTCGCCACGCCACGTAGCGATACTCGGCGTCCGCGACCAATATCTGCTCCTCGCCGGCGGGCGCGGATACGGGCACGGCTTTCGCCACCACCATGGCGTGTTCAGCGGGCCAGTCGGGGATGCCGCCCGGCATATAGCCGGCCTGAAAGTAGACGGGAATCCCCAGTTCGCGCGCGGTCTCGACCACGGTGCGCAGGCAGGTCATCCAGGCTTCGCTCAAATAGGGGGTGCGCAGGCCGTTGTAGGTTCGGGTGATGACCGCTCCGATGCCGGCATTGCGAATCTCCGCCAACTGGCGACGCAGTTCCGCCGGCTCCAGCAGGTCATTGAGCATCCACAGCGTGACACCGCGGGCATCGGCGCCCGGGTTCGCAAACGTTGTTCGATCCATGCGGTAACCCCTTCAATGGTGGCCGGCACGGCAATGTCGTAATAGACTGCCGAAAGCGGGGCCGTCATGGTTGCCGGTTGGCCGGGCTCCACCCGTTTCGTCGCTTAGTTTAGGCACCGGGTTATCGACTGTCAACCGGAGCATAACGCCCCGGTTGACAGTGGTAACACGTCATATGTATGAATAACCGTTTATGCCCGAAGGGCAGCGCTAGATCAGCCCAGGGTGAAACCCTGTCCTTTATACACATCTTGTCCGCACGCAAAAGAGGGCTTTGTAGTAGTTATTACAAACCAGAGATGATAGCCTGCGCTACACTATCCCCCTGGAGTAAGTGTGTCAAGGAGGACG
>Ga0118677_10003244_pt2 | contig 17123 bp, 13 predicted proteins | sample AliMusrvi5mmetaG_FD_86154 | JGI IMG/M metagenome (GOLD analysis project Ga0118677, IMG submission 86154) | reverse complement strand
AAGCCACCATCGCCATCAAATGCGAATATTTTAACCCCCTCGGCAGCGTCAAAGATCGAATCGGACGCGCCATGATCGAGGCGGCGGAGCGCGAAGGCCGGATCACCCCTGACACGCTCATCGTCGAACCCACCAGCGGCAACACCGGCATCGCCCTGGCCTTCGTCGCCGCTGCACGCGGCTATCGGCTCGTGTTGACGATGCCCGAGACGATGTCCGTGGAACGCCGCGCATTGCTCGCCATGCTCGGCGCACGCGTGGTTCTCACCCCCGGTATCGAAGGGATGAAAGGGGCCATCGCCCGCGCTGAGGAGATGGTCAAAACCACCCCGGGAGCCTGGATGCCCAGCCAGTTTGACAACCCTGCTAACCCCGAAATTCACCGCCTCACCACGGGCCAGGAAATCTGGGAACAGACGGGCGGCGAGGTGGATATTTTCGTCGCTGCCGTTGGCACGGGCGGCACGCTCAGCGGCGTGGCAGAAGCCATCAAACCCCGCAAACCGGGATTCAAAGCAGTGGCTGTGGAGCCGAAGGACTCGCCGGTCATCACGCAGACCCTCCGGGGTGAACCGATCAAACCCGGCCCCCACAAGATCCAGGGCGCAGGCGCGGGCTTCATTCCCGGCAACCTCCACCTCGACATCGTGGACGAGGTCATCACCGTCGCCAACGAGGACGCTTTCGTAATCGCTCGCCGTCTCGCAAAAGAAGAAGGCATTCTTGCCGGGATTAGCTCCGGCGCGAACGTCTGGGCCGCCATGGAATTGGCCAAACGCCCTGAAAATAAGGGCAAACTCATCGTCACCGTGGCTTGTTCCACGGGAGAACGCTACCTCTCCACCCCGCTCGCCGCCGAGGCCCTCGCCGAAGCAGGAAGCAAATAAACACTACCACCCTCTTGACACGCCAGGGAATTGGGCGACCGATTCTCTGCTCCATCTTCGTCTCGAACCCTCTTTATCATGCGTTTTGCAGCAGGTCAGCGTTGGATTAGCGAACCGGAACCCGAACTCGGCTTGGGCATTGTGCTCGATGTAGAGCCGGGGCGAGTCAAAATGTTTTTCCCGGCGAGCAACGCCATGCGCCTCTACGCGGAGGCTGCCGCGCCGCTGCGCCGGGTGCGCTTCAAGGTGGGCGATACCGTCAACTCCCATGAAGGGGAAAGCTTTGTGGTTGCCGTGGTCAGCGAACGCTCCACCGGAGTGGTGACTTACGGTGGCCCGAAGGGGGAGCGCGTCGTCGAAACGCAGTTGAGCGACACCCTCACTTGGGACAAGCCGGGCGACCGCATCGCCGGAGGCCAGATCGATGATAACGAGTCCTTTGATCTCCGCCGGGAAGCGCTCGACACCCAACATCGGATTCTCCAATCGCCCGTCCACGGGTTTACCGGCGCACGGATCGACCTGATCCCGCACCAGCTTGCCATCGCGCGGGAAGTGACTGATCGCCAGAATCCCCGCGTTCTTTTGGCGGATGAAGTGGGTTTGGGCAAAACCATCGAGGCGTGTCTCATCCTGCACCGGCTCCATCTCACTGGGAAAGCCGAGCGCATCCTGATTCTCGTCCCCGAGGCACTGGTCCACCAATGGTTCGTGGAACTCTTCCGCCGTTTCAATCTCCGCTTTGCCATCTTTGAGGAGACCCGCTGCGCCGCCATCGAGGAAAACAACCCCGGCACAAACCCGTTCTTGGACGACCAGCTTATCCTGGCTCCGTTAAACTGGCTTGCCCACTCAGAGACTCGCCGCGCGCAGGCTGTGGCCGCTGGGTGGAACCTCCTTGTGGTAGATGAGGCGCACCATCTCGCTTGGCACCCCGATCTTTCCAGCCCGGAATATTCGCTGGTGGAAGCGCTTGGACAGGCCACACCCGGTCTGCTTCTGCTCACTGCTACGCCGCAACAACTTGGCGTGGAAGGGCACTTTGCCCGGCTGCGGTTGCTCGACCCGGATCGGTTCTCCAGCTTGGAAGCCTTTCAGGCCGAGGCCAAGGAATACGCGCCCATCGCCCAGATCGCCGGGAAACTCGCCGACAAAAAGAAGCTCACCGCAAAGGAAACCGCAAAGCTCGCCGCCATGCCGGGCCGGATCAGCCAACACGCCAAAGCTCTGCAGGAGGGAGAGGAGGGTGCCCGCGAACGGCTTCTGGAAGAACTCCTGGACCAGCATGGCACTGGACGCGTTATTTTCCGGAACACTCGAGCTGAACTCACCGGCTTCCCCAAGCGCACCGCGAAGCTCGTTCCGCTTGCAGGCGATCCCGCCGCCGCACTGGCCGAATTTCAGACTGGCTGCGTTGATCTCAAGGACGACCCACGTGTGGCGTGGCTCCTCACGTTCCTGAAAAAACTCAAAGCCTCCAAGGCGCTCCTCATTTGCCGCACCCGCGAGAAAGCGGAGGCCCTCGAAGCCGCGCTGCGCGAGAAGGTCAACCTTCCCACAGCCCTCTTCCACGAGGGACTCACCCTCCTGCAACGCGACCGCAACGCGGCATACTTTGCCGAGGAAGACGGCGCGCAACTCCTCATCTGTTCGGAGATCGGCAGCGAAGGGCGCAATTTCCAATTCGCCCATCACTTGGTGCTATTTGATCTTCCGGAGAATCCGGAACTGCTCGAACAGCGCATCGGGCGGCTCGACCGCATCGGCCAGAGCGCCAACATCCAGATTCACGTCCCTTACATTGAGGATGGACCTTACGCGCTCCTCGCCCGCTGGTTCCACGAGGGGCTCAACGCTTTTGAGGAGAGCCTCCATGGCGGCGCGGAACTCTTTGAGCGGTTCTGTGCTCCGCTGCAAACACTCGCCCTCGGCGAAGCTACCTCACCCGCTCCTAAAAAGCGCGGAAAGGCTACTGCCTCGAAAGCGAAAGCCGCTCCTGCGACGGCAGGCATCGACGCGCTGATCGCCGAGACGCAGGCCGTCCGCGAAGAAGTGCGCGCCCGGCTCGCTGCTGGGGAAGACCGACTCCTGCAACTCCACAATCACCGCACCGCAGAGGCCGACGCCGTTGCCGAGGCCATCCGCGCTGCAGATGCCGACACGACGCTCGACGAGTTCATGCTCTCCGCGTTCGACCGCTTCGGAGCAAATGTGGAAGACATCGCGCCGCGCACATGGATCGTCACTCCCGGCGCGGAACTGGGCGATGGGCTCCCCGGCATCCCGAAGGATGGGATCACACTGACGGCCGACCGCCAGCGTGCCTTGAGCCGCGAGGACGTTTCGTTCCTGACTTGGGATCATCCTGCGGTACGCGGTGCATTGGAACTGATTTTGGGTGGTATTAAGGGAAACGCTTCTATAGCCACAACGGAAATTCCCGGTCCAGACGCCGTGCTGGTCGAAGCGATTCACATTTTGGAAGTCGTCGCGCCTGGCGATCTGCATGTGGAGCGCTTCCTGCCTGCCACTCCGGTGCGCGTGGTGGTGGACAACCACCTCTCGGAGTTGACATTGCCACTGGGGCCGCTCCTCGATGCGCCGCTCAGCAAGATTTTGGGCAGGACGGAGCTTTGCTACAAGCTGATGCCGAAGATGGTCGATTTTGCCACAACGCTTGCCCACCAACAGGCCATGCAGATCGTCGCTGCAAGCCTTGCTGCCATGGAGGAAACAGTGGGTGGAGAGGTTGCGCGGTTGCGCGATTTGCAGGCGGTTAATCCAAACGTGACCGAGAAGGAAATCGAGGCTGCGCAGACCCGGTATTATGATCTGCGCGATCATCTCGCGGATGCCCGGCTGCGGCTGGATTCCGTGCGGCTGATCTTCCGCTCGCCCGCTTAAAAATGCCGGTGGGGATGGGCGTGAACTGCGCCGGTGGGATGGCGGTGACGGTGAACGTGCAATAGGTGTGTTCGCTCTAATAAGGCGTTGTCTTGCAGGATATTGGCTACGGGGCCGCTTCCGGCGAGACGGCCGTTTTCCAACACGATGCAGCGATCGGCGATCTCTTGGGCAACCTCCAGGCTGTGGGTGGTGGTGATGACAGTTTTGCGGCCTGCGCAGCCGAAGAGGAAGTCGATGATGTGGCCCTGGCTTTGCGGGTCGAGCGCGGCGGTAGGCTCGTCCAGAAGCAACACGTCGGGATCGAGGACCAGGACTGAGGCGAGGGCGACGCGTTTTTTTTCGCCGCCGGAGAGGCGGTGGGGGGGGCGATCTTTGAGGTGGGCGATGCCTTGCTCTTGCATTGCAAGATGCACGCGTTCAAGGATTTCTGGTTTTCGCCAGCCCATTTGGAGGGGACCGAAGGCGATTTCATCGAAGACGGTGGCGTTGAAGAGTTGGACGTCGGGATTTTGGAAAATGACGCCGACTTTTCGCCGGAATTCCATGCAAGTAAGTTCTTGATTTAGAGTGGCTTCGGTCAGGGGATTGCCGAAGAATTTCACGGAGCCGCTTTCGGGGAAACAGAGGCCAGCAAGGACGCGCAGGAGGGTGGATTTGCCGGAGCCGTTGGCCCCCAGGATGGCGACACATTCGCCGGGGAAAATACTCAGGGTGAGGGCATCGAGGGCGGTCGATTCCGGGTAGCGGAAGGTGACGTTTTCGAGTTCAAAAGCGGGGGTGGACTTCGCAGAAATTGACATAAAATGGGGCTTTTTCGGCCCTTTTATCGCGCTATTTGCACTTTATTTGCGTGTTATAATGCGTTTTTAGCGCGTTCCGAGCACAAAGGCGATGGTTGCGAGACATAAGAATGCGACGAGGAGAGTCCAGTCGAGCGGTTTCATGAGGAAGGTGTCGAGAGTGACGGCTTCGCCGCGAAATCCGCGGGCTTGCATGGCCTCATAGACTTCCGAACTAAGCTGCATGCTCTTGCTCAGAAGCACGGCAGAACTTGAAATAACCATGTGGCGACGCTGCGCCGGGTTAAGTCGCCCAACCCGCCGCGCGCGGTGAGCTTCAAAGAAATCTTGCGCGAGCTTGAGCAGCAAAAAGATATAGCGATGCGTCATGCCAAGGATCACCACAACGACTACCGGCACCTGAAAGATGCGCAAAGCCTTTAACAAATGCGTCCATCGCGAGGTGAGCACCATGAGGGTTGCCAGCGTGGCCGAAGTCTCGGAACGGGCTATCAGCATGATCGCGCTATGAAGTCCTGGTGCTGTCACGGGCCAGCCCACCCACGGCAGATGCCAAAGGGCCAACCCCGGAGTAGTGAAAAGCGCGGGGAGGACGATGACTCCCGTGAAAACGAGAATGCCACCCCACAGTTTTGCGAGAGTACGCACGACGCCAGATAGAAAAGCCAGGAAGAGACCCGCTACAAAAATCCCGATGATCACGGCGACATGCTGCGCCGTTACGGCTGCCAGAATGAGCAACAGCAGGCCGCCGAGTTTTACGCGAGGATCGACTTGTTGAAGAAGTCCCGAGCGCGCGGCGGAATCGTCCGCATAGGCCGCATATTCCATAGTTCCGGCAAGCCGACGAAGGGTACGTTCAACAAAATCCCTCCGTCGGCCTGTGGAATTGGAGCATTTTGAGCAGAACATTAGGATACCATGTTTGCCTTAACCCTTGGCTTACCCTCCGGTTTGCTCAAGCGAATCATCCACTCGCCAAGCAGACCGACCATGATAATCAGCCCGATGCCGATCATTGCGGAGAGAATGTATCCAAGCTGGGCACTCTTTAAAAACGATGGCGCATAATCTGGAATGGGTGCCGTCCAGGTGCTGGTCAGACGCTCCATCCCACTGGGCGCTTTTTCCGGCGGCGCAACGTTATGCGAAGCGACTGCCATCTCCTGGCGCGCTTCGGGTTTCTTAAAATCCTCTGGACCCCACTCGCCCCAGGCTGTGCCTGCGGCCAGTAACCCCAGCGGGGTTGCTATCATCAGCGAGGCCAGTCCAATCCAGAACGGGCGTGTTAATCTCCACCCTCCGCCAAGCACCAGATCGTCAGTGGGCATTGTCGCCTCCAAGAGCGCGACATTACTATGCTGCAACCAGGCGACGACGCCCCCGGCGATGATGAATTCCGCCAGACCGGCAAAGGTGAGGTGGCCAAGGAGCATTGCAGGAACCGCAATCCCAAGCGAATAGGGCGCATAGAGCGGAGCGCCAGCGGCATCGTGAAAAAACATGGGCTGGATGCCGAACTCAATCCCCGCACAAAGCGCGGCCACATTGATAGCAAGGTATCCGGCAACCGCCGCCGCAACTACCCGGCGCGGCGAGGTGACTGGCGAACGCCCGGCAAGAGTGGTGTAGACAAAATAGGAGACGAGTGAGCCCACGATGGCCATGTTGAAGCAATTGGCTCCAAAGGTCGTGATTCCGCCATCGCCAAAAAAGATGGCCTGGATCAAGAGCGCCACGGAGATTGCCAGCATGGACGCCCACGGACCGAGCACGATAGTCGTCACTGCCATGCCGACCGCGTGCCCCGTGGTGCCGCCGGGCAGGGGAATGTTAAACATCATGATGACGAAGGAAAAGGCTGCGCAAACCGAAAGCAATGGCACCAACCGCGTGCTTAGTTTCTCACGGACTCGTTTCAGGGCCACATACCAAAATGGTGCCGCCGCCGCATAGAGCGTGGCGCAGGTGGTAGGGCTGAGATAGCCGTCGGGGATGTGCATCTTTGAGGTTTCTTGTCGGGAGTTGATTAAAAAGTCACATTGAAGCGGACCCCGGCGACAAAAGCGTTTGGCAGCTTCTCGCTAGCGCCAGGATTGAAGATGTATTGGAAATCGGGCTGTACGGTGAGCCAATCCTTAACCTGGACTTTGTAGGTCGCTTCCAAAATAGCTTCGTGGTGCGACCCAAGCGATTCGCCCGCGTCATCCCGGAGCTTTGCACTCAGCCTGGTATAGCTAAAGCCGATGCCTGCGATATCCTTTTCTCGCCCCGGCAGGAGCCCTTTGTAATCCAACCCCGTATCAAAATAGAAAGACACGGTGTTGCGGTCATCGGGAGCGCCACCAATCCGAAGAAACCCGCTTAGCCCCTGATCCTCTGTGCCGGATTTGCGCCAAAGTTGCTGATCCGCGACGAAGTATCCTCCGGCGTCGGTGTGGCTCGGCGCGCTGGGATAGGCGTCGTTTGCCTCCGAACTGTGGAAGAACGCCCCGAGTTTATAAACACCGCGCAGCCCTGCATTCTCTTTCTCTCCATTCACTTTGCAGGCAATTTCCGTGATCGCCAACACGCCCTCTTCGCCGTTCAGATTCCAATCAACGCCGTGTTTATTGTTCGAGGCCGGATCCCCTGCGTCCCCGTCAAAAATCCCAGCTTGTACCGAGAGGGAATCGGTTGCTATCCACCGCACACGCATCCCTGGAATCGCATCAGGAAACACCGGTGCACGAAGGTTATGGCTGACGAGCGGAATGGCACCGAAGGCTCCATTGATGAATAGAGCACCATTGTCAGAAACAAAGAACTCCGCATCAGCCAGGATTTGTCCGACCCGGATTGAAAGTTTCCCGTCGGCAAGCTCCTTCTGTACCCACGCTTCGTATAGACGAATGCTGTCATAAGCGTCGATGTTGCTGACCGAGTTAAAATCATGAACGTAATTCTGAGTAAGGCTTGGCCCGTGGGGATAGAGCCCGCTGACAAGAAAGCTGCCGCCATCCCAGCCAATCAGCTTTCCTAAATCACCCTGCACGCCGACGCTTAGAAGTCCCTCGTAGATCGCTCCTCGCTTGTATCCCCCTGATAGATTTGCGAGCCCTTCCCCAGTGTAAGAAAACGGAAATGCGAGGGCTTTGGACTCAGGGGACGCATCGTCTTTCCCCGATGGCACTACATCGCCACCCTGCGCGAATACCGAAAAACCAACTGTCAAAAGAAGAATGGAACGAAGGAGTTTATTGGTCGCTCTTTTCATGAATTATTAAGGGTGAATGTTGAAGTGTGCTCCGGGGGCAACGGATTGACCGACAGTCCCTGCTTATGCAGGAAGGTCTTTGCCGGTGGTGGTGAGGGTGAGTTTGCCGTGCTTGACACCTTTAGCACCGATGAGCCGGTCGGCCAAGGTTTGGAGGGCAGAGGCTTTGCCTCGCACGATGAGGACTTCCAGGCAGTTGTAATGGTCGAGATGGACGTGGAGAGTGGAAATGATGGTTTGGCTGTGGTCGTGCTGGAGGGAGGTCAGCGCTTTCTGCACATGCCGGGTATGGTGGTCATAGACGAGCGTGATAGTACCTGCGGTTTCTATGTCGCCGCGCTCATGGCTGTGTTCGACGAGGCGATCTCGCACCATGTCGGCGATGGCCAGGGAACGATTGCTATAGCCTTTTTGTTTAACCATCCGGTCGAGGAGACGCAGGAGGTCTTGGGGGAGGGAGACGCTGAAGCGGGCTACGCCGTTGGGGTGGGTTCGGCTCATGGGTTGAAATGAAGTGTGATGAAATAAATGTTCGTAACACCGTATGTCAATTTAAATCCCTGTCCCGGACTCGTCCGCGGAGAGGTCGATCTACCCGTATTTTTCAGGATTGACGCATATCTTGTTGGATAGAGAATTGCTCCTTATGCATTCCTCAGACCCCCACTTTGCCATTGCTCCCTGGTCCGTCATCGAGGAGTCCTTCTTACCGGAAAACTACCGCCGGGCCGAAGGCGTGCTTGCTTTGGCGAACGGCTATCTTGGCCAGCGCGCATCGTTTGAGGAAGGCATCAGCGGCGTTGAAGCGCTCACGGGCAACTACATCGCAGGTGTCTTTGATGCCTACCCTAACGAGGGCATGATCAAGCTCAAGGGGCGTCCCACCCATCCCCGGGAAATGGTGAACATCCCCAACTACCTGCCGGTTGCCCTGTTTTTCAACAACACACGCGTCGATCTCTCCCAAGCGCGCATCCTCGCCTACCACCGGACGCTTTCACTCCAACACGGCATCCTTTCCCGCGAATACACCGTGACCCTTGGAACGGGGGAAACCCTTCGCATTGCGTTTGAACGCCTGCTCTCGCTCCAGCGCCGCCACATTGCTGCCATGCAAGTGCGCGTGACCCCGCTTTCCAGCGGCGGCACGATCCGCTTCGCCTCATCGGTCGATGCCAGTGTTACGAACCTGAAGATGCCTCACTTCGGAAACATCCAACCCATCGGCGGGAAGGGGCTGGATTCCCACGGCGTAACGGTGCGCACCCTCCACACAGGGATCGACATCGCCGTCCTCGCGCGCGAAACGCTGAACGGCGGCAAGCAAGCGGAGGAGGAATGCCTGACGGAAAAGGACGACCGCGTCAGCACCCACCGCTTCACCGTGTCGTGCGAAAAAGAGGAGACGGTGGTTTTCACCAAGACGGTTGCCGTAGTCAGTTCACGGGACTGCGATTTGCAGGGCGGCTTTCTTCCCTTTTGCGAAGCACTCTTGAAGGATGCCGCAGCGGCCGGTTTTGCAACGCTCAAACAAGAGCAGCAGACCGCTTGGCAGGAAATATGGAACGCCGTGGAGATCGAGATTACCGAACGCGCCGAGAGCCAGGCTCTCACCCAAGGGCTGCGCTACTCGATCTTCCAGATGATGCAAAACGCGCCCCGGGGCGATCACACCATCAACATCGGCGCGAAGGGTTTAAGCGGCGAACATTACTTTGGCACCTACTTCTGGGACACCGAAGCCTACATGGTTCCGCTCTTTGGCTTCATTGCGCCGTCCGTCGCGCGCGACTTGATCCGCAACCGCGCCTATCTGCTGCCGGGTGCAAGAAACAAGGCCGTGGATCTCGACGTCAAAGGCGCCATGTATCCCTTCATGTCCGACGCGGATGGCAACGAAAGCTCCACGCTCTGGCAATTCGGCCTGATGGGCATCCACGTCAGCGCCGCCGTCGCATGGGGCGTCTGGTTTTATTACTGCGTAAGCGGCGACCTGGCGACCGTCGCCGATGAAGGCATCGACGTGATGGTGGAAACCAGCCGGTTCTGGGTCTCCCGCGTTTTCTGGAGCGAAGAACTCCAGCAATTCGTGATCAACCGTGTGTTGGGCCCGGATGAATACCATCAAAGTGTGGACAACAATTTCTACACCAACATCATGGCTCAGGAAAACCTGCGCAAAACGTTGGTACTACTGGAACGCATCCACGAGGCACTACCAGAGCGTTATGCAAAGGTGTTGAAGCGCCTTGGGCTCTCCCAAGCAGAACTCGATCAATTCAAAGCGGTGGCGGAAAAGATCCGCCTTCCCTACGACGCAACCCGCGCGATCAACCTTCAGGACGACCGCTTTCTTTCCCTCGAACCGTATGACCTGGCGAAGAATCCACCCGGCGGGGCGATTAACGCCGTGTGGAGTTATGATCGCGTCGGACGCACTCAACTCCTGCGCCAGGCCGATGTGCTCGTCGCGCATCTGCTGGTCGGCGACCGCTTCGACTCAGCGCAACTCACGCGGGATTTCGATTACTACGAACCCAAGACCACCCACGACTCTTCGCTCAGTTTCTGTCACCACTCCATCCTTGCCGCAGCGCTCAAACGCAAGGCGCAAGCCTACGACTACTTCCTGAAAACCGCGCGGCTCGACATCGACGACATCCACGGCAATTCGTGGCAGGGCGTGCACACCGCCTGCCTCGCCGGGGCGTGGCAGTGCGTCGTCATGGGCTTCGGCGGGGTGCGCTGGTATAACGGCGCACTTCGGCTCGATCCGCTCCTGCCCGACGAGTGGGATGCCTTTTCCTTCTCCATCTGGTGGCACGGCACGCGTTTGAGCGTGCGCATTGCGCAAGGCGAGGTGGAACTCAAAACCAACGGGAAAGAAATTTCGCTCCTGCTGGGCGAGAAAACGGTTGTGGCGGGCGCAACCCCGGCGAAATTCCCCTACAACACACAAGGCTAAAAAAGAGATGAAACCCATTCGCGCAGTCCTCTTCGATCTCGACGGCGTCATCGTCAGCACCGACGAGTTCCACTACCAAGGCTGGCAACGGCTGGCCGACGAAGAAGGCATTTATTTCGACCGCCACATCAACGAACGACTCCGCGGGGTCAGTCGCATGGAAAGCTTGGAAATCTTGCTCGAACGCGCCCAGCACCCGTATTCGGAGCCGGAGAAACAAGCCCTGGCCGAGCGCAAGAACGGCTACTACGCCTGCTTGATCAAAACACTCACCCCCGCAGATCTCCTGCCCGGCGCGCGGGATACCGTCGCGGCGCTCAAAGCGCGTGGCGTGAAAGTGGCCATCGCCTCCTCCAGCAAAAACGCCCGCCCGATTTTGGAAAGCATCGGCATGGGCGATACCTTCGACGCCATCACGACCGGCCACGACATCGAACGCACCAAACCGCATCCGGAAATCTTTCTGCTCGCGGCCCAGCGTTGCAACGTCCCGCCGGACGAGTGCCTCGTCGTCGAAGACGCCGCCGCTGGTGTCGAAGGCGCGCTCCGGGCGGCCATGCGTGTCCTCGCCGTTGGTTCCGCAGCCCAAGACCCCCGCGCGACCGCCCGCAACATTGATCTGGCGACCATCACCGTGGAGGAGATCCTGGCGATTGGACAGTAAGGACTGCCTCAACTGCCTGTGCATTCTGAAAGGAAAGACAAACGGTCATTCCTTCGGTCGTCTGCTTTTTATGGAAGGTGTCGCCTCTGACGCTTCGGTGGCTTTATCCGACTCGATCTTCTTCTCTGGCTTCAACAACGTAATCGCAGGCAACGACAACAAGCCGTATTTTGCTCGGGCAGTGAGGTTGGCAATCATTTCCCGGCAGGCTCCATAGAGGATGGACGCTCCCGTGACAGCAACGAGGTCTTCGCGCTTTTCCACCGGATAACTCTCGGCGACTTCAAATGTGCCGGTGAAGGTGATGGCTCCCGAATATGGCGTGGCTTTGGCTGGCTCGCCGGGACCGAATTCGACCTCCATTTCCACACGCCACCGACGCGGGTCTTTGGTATCCTTGGTGACTTTCCGGTTCGTTTTCAGGCCGAAGACCCCTTCAGCATCCACCTTTTGCGCGACTTCCAGCGAGAGCCGCGAGAGATGGTGTTCGACAAACCGAAGAGGCGAGGCGCTATGCAGCTTTTGCGTCATCGGAGGAAGCGGCGTTATTTAATTGGAAGGGCGGGAGAACGACCGCATCCGGCTTATTTTGGAAAAAAGCCGGATGCACTGTTGTTTCCTCGAAATCAACCCAGCGCGTTGCGCACCGGCGCGGAGAAAGATGCAGTTTGAGCGAGGCGTTCACGGCTCGCGCAGCGCGAATCAGTGTTTCGAGAGTGAAGTTGTTGGCTCCGTTGAGCATGCTGGTAATGCGCGAGGGTTTGACCTCCATGCGCCGGGCCAATTCGGAGCGGCTGATTTTTTGTTCTTCCATGAGAGCGAGCAGTTCCTCTGTGATTTCGAGCTTCGCTCCCTCCACCTCGAATTCGAGGGATTGGGTGGCTTTGCGGAAGTATTCCGCTGCCGTGCGTTTTTCCTTTGTTTTCATGATTCTAAAATTTGAATTATTTTCCCTTGTTTGCGGGCTTGAAAATACCGGCTTTTCCATTCGACGGCCTTGTCGATTGCCCGGTTCTGTCCTTTTTTTGTCCCTTTGTCTTCGCCGTTCACAGTTACGATCAGTTGACCTGCGTCGAAGAAACAGTAGAGGCGGAGACCATGTCGGGTTTTGAATTCATAGATGTCATCGCGCAATTTTTTGAAGATCGTCTCATTTCTTAAATCCCCGTGGTCAGCAACCATTTTGATCCGGCGCATGAGTTGGTTGAAATCCACCTTATCGCGGGCGTTCTCGAAGTAATCATAGCTCGGACATTGGCGGTCGATTTCAAGGACATAGACCTTTCTGACTTTCCCAAAATAAAGCGGGTTGAGAACAATGTCCATGCGTTTTTAACTTAAAAGTGAAAAGTTAACTCGACGAGCACAGGGAAGCATCCGGCCATCCAGTGCGATCCGATGTGTCCTTTTACACTTGGCTCAAAAGAATGGAAAGAGAGGTTTTTGAAAATCCGGGTTTTTTTGAGATATCTTCCTCTCCGATTCCTCGGGGAAATCCCGGTATTATGGAAATACCTCATTTTTCCCTTCATGCGGGGGCGTTCCTCCGTCATTCTCTCGCGCCATGGCCACCGGCTATCTCGCTTTGATCCTGCACGCGCACCTCCCTTATGTGCGCCACCCGGAATATCCCGAGTTCCTGGAGGAGGACTGGCTGTTCGAGGCGATCACGGAGACCTACATCCCGCTGCTGCAGATGATGCGCGGGCTGGTAGCGGACCAGGTGCCGTTTGCGCTCACCATGTCGGTGACGCCGCCGCTCTGCGCGATGCTGCGCGATCCGCTTTTGCAGGAACGCTATGTGCGCTATCTCGACCGGGCCATCGCACTGGCCCAGCGCGAGGTGGAGCGCACCCGCGACGACTCCCGCTTGCAAGGCCTCGCCCAGTTCTATTTGGAGCGCTTCCAATCGTGCCGCTGTTTTTTCGTGGAGGACTGCCAGGGACGCTTGCTCCCCGCTTTTGCCCAGCTCCAGGAACAGGGCGTGCTGGAGATCATCACCTGCGCAGCCACCCACGGGTTCCTGCCGCTCATGCAGAGTTTCCCAGAAGCGGTGAAGGCGCAAATTCATATCGCGCGCGACGACTACCGGGAGTGCTTCGGGCGTGATCCGCAGGGGATGTGGCTGCCGGAATGTGGTTACGTGGCCGGGATCGAGCAGGTGCTCGCCGAGGCCAACATCCGCTGGTTCGTGATTGACTCCCACGGGCTGATGTTCGGCAGTCCGCGTCCGCGCTACGCCATCTTTTCCCCGTGCTACACTCCGGCGGGCCCGGCGGTGTTCGCGCGCGACCGGGAATCGAGCCGCCAGGTCTGGAGCCAGGAGGACGGCTATCCCGGCGATCCGGCCTACCGCGATTTCTATCGCGACATCGGGTTCGATCTCCCGCCTGACCACCTGGGCGAGTTCCTCTCCAACGGTGTGCGCAAATTCTCCGGCATCAAATACCACCGCATCACCGGGGCGACCCAGGACAAGGATATCTACAACCGCGCCTGGGCGCTGGGGGCCGCCGACGCTCACGCGGGACATTTCCTCCATTCGCGGGTGAAACAGATTGGCCAGTTGCTGGAAAACACCAACATTGACCCGATTGTGGTGAGTCCCTATGACGCGGAACTCTTCGGCCACTGGTGGTTTGAGGGGCCGGATTTTCTGAACTTCTTCATCCGCAAGGCGGCGTTCGACCAGCAGACTTTCCAGCTCACCACGCCCAGCCGGTTCCTCTCCGGGCACCCGACACAGCAGCTCGTGGCCCCCTCGGCCTCCAGTTGGGGGCACAAGGGGTATTGGGAGGTCTGGCTCGACGAAAGCAATTCGTGGATCTACCCCCACCTCCACGCCGCCGCGCGCCGGATGACGGAATTGGCCACGGAATTCGCCGCGAGCCCGGACCCGCTCCCGCCGCTCATGGAACGGGCGCTCCAACAGCTTGCGCGCGAATTGCTCCTGGCACAGTCGAGCGATTGGGCTTTTCTCATGAAGACCGGCACCGCCGGGGCCTACGCTTCCAAACGGACCAAGGACCACGTTTTGCGCTTTACCCGGCTCTACGATCAATTGCGCGGACGCAATATTGATGAAAAGTTTCTGGATAATTGCGAATGGCGAGACAACATATTCCCCAATGTCCAATGGCGGCACTATGTTCGTAAATAAAATCGGGGCTTTCGCGGCGCTGGCGTTCTGGCTCGTCGCGTCGTCATGCAGTGTGGGGGCCGATCCAATCAAAATCGCCTTCCTGCCACCACCGATGGAAGGGACGATCTCTCTGGGGGTGTACGACAGCGCCGGGAAACTCGTCCGCGTCCTGCACCGCGAGGCGGAGGCGAGCGAACTGACCGCCGGGGACGACGGTCTCGTCACGCAATGGGACGGCAAGGACGACAACGGCGCGACGTGTCCCCCAGGAATCTACCGTGCGCGCGGCGTGATGGTCGGCGACTTGGAAGTGGATGGGGTCGATTTCATCGGCAATGATTGGGTGACAGATGATGACTCGCCGCATGTGCAGCGGATTACCGGGCTGGGAATGAGCGATAATGGAACCCCTTTCATGGAGACCCGCCCCGATCCCTTTGTTCCTTCGTATTACTCCATTGTCTTAAAACCAGCGACCACACCTAATGAAGACCCGGAGGCGCAACTCGTCCGCGAGGCCGGGAGACCGCTGGAAAGGATGGAAAAAGTGCGCATTCCCCACTTTGAGGGAGCGGTGCGTGATTGGTGCTTTGGCTTCAACCACACCGTTTGGGCCATCAAAGGAAACGACGTAAAGCAGTATTCGAACACGGACAAGTTAGCGGAGAAGGCGCTCCGCACGTTGCCTGTGGAACCCGGTGACCCGTCTCCAATCAAGCTCATCGCCTCACGCACCGAGGACAAGCTCTATGTCCTCTATGAAAACGCCAAGCTCCAGCGGTTGCGCGGCTACGACTTCACCGACGTGAAGCCCGGCGACGAGCCAAAAATTCTCTTCGAGAACGACATCCTCGCCTGCAATACTTACGAGCAGATCGCTTCCGAGTTGAAATTCCCGGACGAGAAGCCCTTTTCGCCCTCCCCGACGTTGACCGTCGATCTGGTTCCAAATCCGCTCCTCCACAACAAGCCGGGAACGCTGCAAATCCGCGTGGGCGTGGATAAGGAGGGCTGCTATCTAGCCACAACAGACGGCTTGCCGCTCTGTCACATCAGCGACACGAAGTCTTTGCGCTGGGCAGTGATGGGACAGCCTGAGGGTAGTAAGGAAATTACGGTCTTCGATAGCGATGGTGCGGTGGCGGAAGAGTTTCGGGTATCAAAAATCGCGAACATGATGGTCTTCGATGCAGGGGTGATCCAATGGACTGCCGCTGCCGCCACGCCAACTCCAGCGCCAGTGGCGATTCCTTCTCCAAGTGCCACAGCATTTCCCTCTCCAGCTCCCAGCCCTTCGGTGACTCCGGCGACGTCTGGAAGCCAGCCTCTCCCATAGCTTTTTGCCACGAGAATCGAAAAATCCTCCTGTTCCTTCGGCGGGCAATTGGCTTTAATACCTGCCTTTTCTTCGGATGAAACGGTTCCTTATCTTCATCGTCCTCGTCGTGCTGGGTCTCCTCGCGCTTTCCCGCTGGAACCAGCATCGGAACATCCCCACCACATTCACTCCTATCACGCCCTCTCAGCTTAATCTGGGCGAGATGCCTGCGCTGGCCGCCGCCGATCAGGAAACCACCCGTCTGGTTCAGACCGTCGTCCCTTCCGTCGTCAGCATCACCACCTCCCGCAAGGTGCAGGCGCCTCAAATCATCGACCCGTTTGAGTTCTTTTTTGGTCGTCGTCACATCGCGCCGCAGGAGGAAGTCAAAAACTCGCTCGGCTCGGGCGTGATCGTCTCCAAGGAGGGGCACATCCTCACCAATTACCACGTCGTCGCCAACGTGGACGAAGTGCTCGTCCAACTCAACGACGGGCGCGCGCCCGTCCCGGCCCGGCTCATCGGCGGCGACGAAGCCACTGACATCGCCGTGATCCAGATCAACACCACCGGATTGCAGCCGCTGCCGCTGGGGGATTCGGACAACGTCAAAGTCGGCCAGCTTGTCTTCGCCATCGGCAATCCGTTCGGCCTCCAGGAGACCGTCACCAAAGGGATCATCAGCGCCACGGGCCGCGTGACTGACGAAAGCAGCAATGAGTTTTTCCAGACCGAGGCTGTCATTAACCCCGGCAACTCCGGTGGCCCGCTCATTAACATCCACGGCGAAATCATTGGCATCAACACCGCCATCGGCAACTACTCCGGCAGCGGGACGTGGCAGGGGGTCGGGTTTGCCATTCCCTCAAATGCCGCCCGGCGCTCCTTGGAGTCTATTCTCAAATCCGGCCGCGTAGTGCGTGGATACCTGGGAGTCATCATCGACCCGCTCACCCCGGAACTCGCCGCCCGTTCCGGGCTCTCCGGCCAGACCGGCGTGGTGCTCCGTAACATCCTCCCCGGTTCCCCCGCGGAGAAAGCCGGGCTCAAGCCTGGCGACATCCTGATTGCATTCAATGGCAAGCCGATCCAAGGCCCGCGCGCCCTCGTGCGGCAGCTGGCCTCCACCGCCGTCGGAGCCAAGGTGGAGATTAAAGTCCTCCGTGACCACAAGGAACAGCTCA
>Ga0118677_10008030_pt1 | contig 17124 bp, 16 predicted proteins | sample AliMusrvi5mmetaG_FD_86154 | JGI IMG/M metagenome (GOLD analysis project Ga0118677, IMG submission 86154) | reverse complement strand
CGGCAAGGACTTGAGGGAAATCCGCAGCGCTAATCCGACCCAAATCACTCATCTCAAACGCCCCCGTAGTTCAATGGATAGAACGATGGTTTCCTAAACCGTAAATTCAGGTTCGATCCCTGACGGGGGTATCTTCATAAATCGCTTATCCTGAATTGTTTACAACGAAGCGTGTCGGTTAGTGTTAGGTGAGTGAGCGCAAAAAAGCGCCCAAAAACGCGGCCTGAAACGGGAAGTGATTTTTTGCCTTGGGTTGTCACTCCCCCCGCGCCCGGCGGCGCGTGCTGTCGGGGCCGCGTGCTGGACGGCCAGACGTATTTGGGATACCTTGGGACGCATTGTCACAAAGCGCCACGAAAACCGCGACCCTCTTCGGCGCGGCCCATGCGGAATGAACCCGAACTCCGAGATAGGAACCACGAATTTCACGAATCTCACGAAATGAGAGAGGGTTGGGATGCCGCATCACCCCCACCATATGGTGAATCCGTCAGAGTCCGGAAGTGACTGATCATTCGTGGATATTCGTGCAATTCGTGGTTTGAACTTCTGTTTTCGGGATGAATCAAAAGCAGGGCCATGATCAACCAGCGCATGGCCCCGACTATCCTGAATCCACGCCATCCACAAGCACCTGTTCAATTACGCCAAGGGCCATGACGCGGACTGGATTGATCCGAACGCCCCCTTGATGTCCGCTCCTTCCGAAGCGGATGTTCGTTAGGCAAGAGCAGCTTTCCTGCCGCTTGCGGATTGCGATTCCCACGCGAACCTTATCATCATGCGCCACTTCGCCCAACTGATGACCGCCGCATTCGGCGTACCCAAGACGATGGGTTTTGCCAAACGCCAGGCATATCTCTTCAAGGACGGCAAACCCGTCTGGCGCGATCTCGCCGCCGCCACCGAACAACAAGCCGCCGACGTACTCAGGGTGATCACAGCCAAGCCCCAATGATGAAGATACGAAATTCCGACGGGATTTCAACGGGCAGCCACTGGGAAGTTCTTAAATGGGGTGGAGGTTGAATTGCCGCGCCAAATTGTCATTGACTCTGCCACCATGTGCCATTACTCCCTCGCGGGCTTGCCAGGTGTCATGGTCGTTAGTTCAGCTGTCCTGTAGCCGCAAACCGGTGTCTAGCTCAGGCCTGCGGCAAGCGTGACAAACAAAATATGTTCGAAGCAATTCAAGCAACCCGCAACACGTCGTATGCCGCAGCGTCCAAGGCGACGCTGTATTTCATCGGGATGACGACGGGCAAATCCTCCATCATGCGGGTTTTTCCCCGCTGGGCCGAGCACCTCAAGCTCGGTGAGGTGGCCATTCAAGGGATCGATTGCCAATGGCACGATGAGCCGGCCGTCTATCAGCGGGCCGTCGGGTTCATCAAAGCCGACCCGCTGTCGCTCGGGGCGCTGGTCACCACCCACAAGATCGACCTGCTCAAGGCCTGCCGGGATGAGTTTGAGTTTCTCGATGCGCACGCGCAACTCACGGGCGAAATCAGTTGCATCTCCAAGCGCGACGGCCACCTCCGCGGCCACGCCATGGACCCGATCAGCAGCAGCTTGGCGCTTGAGGCGTTTCTGCCACCGGGCCACTGGGAAGCCACCGGCGGCGAGGCGTTCTGTCTGGGTGCCGGCGGCTCGACCATTGCCATTACCAGTTACCTGATGGATGCCAAACACGGGGCAAACCGCCCCACGCGCATCGTGGTTGCCAACCGCAGCGCACCGCGCTTGGATGAAATCAAGGAAATCCATCAACAACTCAGTTGTCCGATCCCAGTCGAATACCATCACACGCCCAGCCCCGAGGACAGCGACGCGCTGCTCGCGGGTCTCAAGCCGCATTCACTCGTCATGAATGCAACGGGCCTGGGCAAGGATGCACCCGGCTCCCCGCTTTCCGACGCCGGCATTTTCCCGGATCACGGCCTCGTCTGGGATTTCAACTATCGCGGCAACCTGGTGTTTTTGGACCAGGCCCGGCGCCAAGCCAGGGCGCGCCATCTAACAATCGAGGACGGCTGGGTGTACTTCATCCACGGCTGGACCCGCGTGATCGCCGAGGTGTTTGACGTGGACATCCCGGTGAGCGGACCGCGGTTTGACGAGATTTCCCAAATTGCACGCGAGGCACGATGAGCACCCATACCCACATGAATCCCGCCACTGAAGAAATCATGACACCATGGGCTGTTGACATCGACCTGGTCACCGGCGTGATGTGCGAACCGGACCGCGTGCTGGTGCGCAAAGCCTCCGCCATGCGTGGCTATTACCAGGACGCAGCGGCCCTCGAACGCTTGATCGGCCAAGACGACCCGGTTCACTACGAAGTATTTGAGAAACACCTTCCCGAGACCAGCGGCCACTTGCTGCTGTGCATCAGCAAGCTCTATCCGGGCCGCGTGGGCGACGAGTGTTTCATGACCAAGGGACACTATCACACCATCAGCGGCACGGCGGAAACCTACCTTTGCATCACGGGAACCGGATACATGATGATGAAAACCGCCGCCGGAGACTGCCGGGCCGAGGCGATGCGGCGGCATCGCATGGTCTATGTGCCGCCCCATTGGGCCCATCGGTCTATCAACACCGGGGACGAACCCTTGATTTCATTCTGTGTCTATCCGGCGGATGCGGGGCACAACTACGGTGACATCGTCACCGAAGGATTTTCCCGCCGCGTGTTCATCCGCCAAGGAAAGGAAGTCATCGAATGAATGCCAAAATCCTGATCTCACCGCGCTCGCTAACAGGCACCGGTCATCCGGCCTTGGCCCGCTTGCAGGACGCCGGCTATGAGTTGATTTTCACAACTCCCGGACAACAACCCACAACCGCTGAATTGTTGCAAACGCTGCCTGGCTGCGTCGGTTATTTGGCGGGCGTGGAAGAGGTCGGCGCACAGGTGTTGGAAGCTGCGCAAGGATTGCGGGTGATCAGCCGCTATGGCGTGGGAACTAACAATCTCGACCTGGCGGCCGCCCAGCGCTTGGGCATCACCGTGTGCACGACGCCGGGGGCCAATGCCCGGGGCGTGGCCGAACTGGCCATGGCACACCTGCTCGCGCTGGCCCGCTGGGTGCCATTCAGCGACCACGCTCTCAAAGCGGGTGGCTGGCAACGCCGCAAAGGCATGGAAGTTTCCGGCAAGACGCTCGGCTTGATTGGCTGCGGCCACGTGGGCCGCTTGGTCGCCCGCTTCGCCCTTGGTATGGATATGAAAGTGCTCGCCTATGATGTGGTGCCGGACACGACGTTCGCTCCGTCACCGGATTTCCGCTTCGTGCCGCTGGCCGATGTGCTGTGCCAATCCGACGTGATCAGCCTGCACTGCCCAGCACCCGGCGACGGCCGGACCTTGATCGATGTGGCGGCGCTGGCTGTGATGAAGCAGGGCGTGTTCCTGATCAACACGGCGCGCGCCGATCTGGTGGATGAGGCGGCATTGGCAGCGGCGTTGCAAAGCGGTAAAGTCGCCGGCGCGGCGATGGATGTGTTCCGCTCGGAACCGCCCACTGGCGATCCGTTGGTGGCCTGCGACCGGGTCGTCGCCACGCCACACATCGGTGGGTTCACTGGGGAAAGCGTGGACCGCATGGTCGAGATGGCGGTGGACAACCTGTTGCGGGTGCTCTGTGCCGCGCAGCGGGGATCGGCTCCAACCCCGTTGGGGTAAAATATATCGTTCCACCCATTTCCAGGGTAGCCGCTGCGCGGCAACCCTGGGCTTTGTTACAATATCCCGTTGGGATATCGAGAACGGAGGCATCCGTCATTTCAACGAGCGCTTCTTCTCAGCATGGGATGCCACGCCCGAAGAGCAGAGGGTGAAACTGATCAAGATCATGGAACATGTCCAGGAAAGCGCGGCCTACAAGGCGCAGGTCGTGAACAATCCCGACGAACAAAATCGCCGCATCGCGCTGGAAAGCCTCATCACACAGGCCGTCAACAAAGAGCGCAAGAAGGATCTGGATCTCTACAAAGTCTACGCCGGCGATCCCGACTTCAAAAAAGCCTTCGACGAAAGCATCATGCGCATTCTTGCACTCCATGAGAAAAGCAAGCCGGCCTGAAGTTTCGGTCGGGCGGCAGCCTCAATAGCGCAACAGGCACTTCACCACTTCGCCGCTTTTCACGGCCGCCAACGCGTCATGGATCTGCTCGATGTTGAATTCGTGGGTCACGAACTCGGAGGCCTTGAGTTTGCCCTGGCGAATCCACTCGCACAGCGGTTGCTGCGCTTCGCGTTCGCGCCAGCGGGTCGGCCATTGATGGACATAGAGGTTGAAATTATAGGGTCCGAGGGATTTCTTCAGCGGGATGCTCTCGGCGGCGATCACGCCGTAGATGCAGATCGAGCCGTCCATCTTAATGAGAGGCAGGGCACTGTTGACCAGCTTTTCACTGCCGACGGCGTCCACCACGGCATCGAGTTGTTTGCCTAACTCTTTTTCCAATTGCGGCAAGTCCTCCGGGCTGAAGACGGCATCCGCGCCCATTTTCAGGGCTTGGCCGCGTTTAGGCGCTAACGGGTCCACCACCCCGATCCAGCTCAAGCCCAACAATTTTCCGAATTTGACGAAGCTCAGTCCGACCGGGCCGGCGCCAAACACCAGGATGCGGTTGCCCGCCTTGAGGTTGAAATCGCCGAAGCCAGCATAGACCTCGCGCCAGGTGCAGAGCAACGCGGCTTCCTCGGCGGCAATATCCCCGTCCACGCGGGTCTGGATTTCATAGCACTCAAACCAGCCATGCTCGGCATCGGCCACGCCGTCAGCCACCATCGCCATGTGATCGTTGGCCAGGGTGTGATCGCAAAAGCCACCCCAGCCACTGGCATACTTGGGATCGGAAAAATCAAACAGCAACCCGCCGATGACGCGGTCACCCGGCTTGAAATTGCGCACCTTCTCCCCGACTTCCTGCACAATGCCGGTGCCTTCATGGCCCAAGACCAACGGGTACTTGTCCACGCCGGGAAAATGCCCCGTGACGAGCTTGCCGTCGGTGGCATTGCACAGGCAGGCGACATCGGTTCTAACCAATGCTTGGTAGGGTCCGGGCTTGGGCGCATCGAGTTGGATCAACTCGACTTGATTGGGTTGCACAACGGCGATGGCTCTCATGGTATGTTTTGATTCAACTGATTTTTGCCAGATCCTCATAGACGGGCACCAGCGCCCGGTACGATTTTTCCAGCAGGGGCATCATCTGGCGGTAGCGTTGCTGGTTAGCAGGGTTTGGGGTGGAGACATGGTCCACCTTGATGAAGCGATGGATCACCTCAAAGTCTTTGAACAGGCCCACCGCCACCCCGCCAATGACCGCCGCACCCATCGATGTGGCTTCCTCCAGGAAATTCAACGACTCAACCGGGCAATCATAGATATCAGCCATCATTTGCCGCCACACGGCGCTCTTGGCCCCGCCGCCAATCACGGTGATGACATCCATCGGCACATGCCGGCGGAAGATGTTAACAATGATGCCCAAATTCATGGTGACACCTTCCATCACCGCCCGCAGCACGTCCTCGCGCTTGCTGGCCAAGTTCAGGCCGATAAAGGCCCCGCGCGCATCCGGATTCCACCATGGCGTGCGCTCGCCTAACATGTAGGGCAAAAACAAGATGCCATTGGCACCCGGGGTGGATTGGGCGATGACTTCATCTATCAAGGCGTAAGGACTGGCGTTGGTGGCGGCAGCCGCGGCACATTCGGAGGTGCAGATGACCTCCTTGAGCCATTGCAAACTGGATCCGGCCGTCTGCATGGTTCCCGACGGGTGCAGGTAGCCCGGCACGCAATGCGCCCAGTTCATCGTGCGCATCTGCTCATCGACGATAGGTTTCTCTACAGTAAGCGCGATCCAACTCGACGAACCGAGATAGTTGTAGGCGGTGCCCGGCTTGATGCAACCGACGCCCACCCCCGCGCAACTGCCGTCGCCGCCACCGAGCGCCACGGGCGTGCCGACGCGCAAGCCGGTTGCTGCCGCAGCTTCCCGGGTGATCTCACCGAGAACATGCGTCGAGTCCAGCGGGTCGGGAAACATGGCCGCATCCACCCCGGCCAGATGGATGATTCGCTCCGACCACTTGAAGGTGTTCAGATCAAACGCGTTGGTGCCCGAGGCGTCCGAAAAATCGGTGGCCATCCTGCCGGTCAGACGGAAGTTGATATAATCCTTGGCGCAAAGCGTCTTGTGCGTCCGGGCATAAATGGCCGGTTCATTGTCCCGGACCCACATCAATTTTTCCAGCGTGTAGGACGGGCTGACGCGGTGGCCCACGATGTGATAGAACTCCTTGAGCTCGATCTGCTCCAAAATCCGTGCGGCCTGCACCGACGCGCGTTGGTCGCAGTAAAGCATGGACGGGCGCAGCACCTCGCCGGCCTTGTCCACCAGCGTGCAGCCCATCATCTGTCCGCTCAAGGCGAGCACGGCAATGTCAGCCGGAGCCACCTTGGCTTGGGCTAACAGGGCCTGGGTGGAATCACAGACCGCGCGCCACCAGTCGGCCGGATCTTGTTCGGCCCAGTTGCCGTTGAAGAAGTGCGTCGGATAGGCCACCGTCTGACTGGCGATGAGACGGCCGTCATCCGAGTACAAGGTGGCCTTGTTACCGCTGGTGCCGAGATCGTGGGCGAGGAGATACCGGGACATGGAGATAGCTGTCGGTTAGCTGCCGAAAAGATTGGCTCCTGAGTAGCTGATGAGGCCGAGAATCCCCCCCCCGATGATGCCGCCTATCACCAGAGCGGCGACGCGCGGCAGGCTTTCCCGCAGCAGCGCCATGCGCTCGCCGGGTTTGCCCATGAACAAGCCGTGGCACCACAAGCCGACGGCAATGGTGGTGCCCATATCCACCCACGGACAGGCGCCGCGGTAGGCCTGGTAGATCAAACCATACTGTTTGATCCCGCCATCAGGACTGGCGATGCCATTCGGATTGATGCCAAAGCCGGGCAGCTTGTGGTTGACCACCCAGAACGTGCCGATGATGATGGCTGCGGACAACATGCCGCCTGCGGGGCCGAAGTCCTCCACCAACTTGCCCCAGCAAATGATGACCACGAAAGTCACACAAAACGAACCGAAAATGGTTGTCACGATGCCGGCGGGCGTCATCCCGATGGACTCGTAATAGTGCGCAAGAAAGTCGTGCATAATATGAGTGTCAGGACTTGTTAGCGCCGCCGTTGTAGCGCGGCAAAACTTGTTTGACAACGACTGCGGCGGCCGCCGCCAGCGCGCCGCCGATGGCGCAGCAGACAAAGGTGGGAATGGCATGGAGGAACGCGGCGTCCAAGCGCACCACGCCCCAGACGATTCCCGCCGCGCTGATGGCGAACCCCTGGTCCACCCAGATCTTGCCATTGGGATTTTCGACGACGCCTAACCAGTGGTTGAAATACCACATGATGCTGATGATGATGGTGGCGGCCATAAAACCGCCCATGATGCCATAACTCTTCCAGAGTTCGGGCCACACCGCGAAGCATGCGGCACCACAGATGGCCCCGCCCACGGCCGTTGAAAAATGTCTTTTCCAGTTCATACGAAGTTTCTGTTATTTGACGGGTTCGAGTTGCGCGATGGTGTAGGGCTTGCCGTGTTTGGTGTTGACCTTGTCCGGTCCGGTGACCAGGTCGAAGCAGGTGACGATGAGCTTGCCGTGCCAGAGGATCGGCTCACCCGGTTGGGCCAACTCGCCCTTGCTGCCGTCAGAATCCGGGCTTTTGGCAATCCGGCGCACCTTGGCATCCGGGGTGACCACGGCGACGGCGTTTTCGGAGAAATCCGCCACATAGAGATTGCCCTTGTCGTCGAAGCAGATGCCATCGGTGGTGCGCATCTCTTTGAGGTCCACCGCCCACACGGTGTTGCCGGTGACTTTGCCCTCCGCATCGAAAGTGATCTTGTGGATGGCACCATCGCCAAAGTTGCCCACATAGAGATTGCCGGCCTTGTCAAACGCGATTCCGTCGGCACCGTACTGGCACTCGGCGTTGCGCGTGATGAGCGTGGTGATCAAGTTAGGATCGGCCAGCGTGTTGGTCACCTTGACGTCGTGCGCATCCAGTGGGAAGCGGTACACGCCGCTGAGCAGGCGCCCGCTGGGGTCCTTGACTTTGGACATCATGCTTTGGGTGACATAGATGTGGCCGCCATGCACGCGCACGCCGTTAGGATGCTCCATGCCTTCGGCCACCACCGTGGTCGAGACCACCTGGTCGTCCTTGATGCGCAGGCGCAGCATCCGGCCTTTGAATTGGCCCTCAGGTTTGCCCGCCCAGCCTTGGTTGTCACAGACATAGAGGTCGCCGTCCGGCCCGAATTCAATGCCCATCGGGCAGGCCAGGCCGGTTTCCGCCAGCACCGGAATGTTCACCCATTTGTGCACCTTGTTGTCCTTGCCGATTTTGATTAGGCAGCCGGGTTGTGTCTGGTCTTTGAAATTCGGGCAAGCCACTACCAGCATGCCGTCCGGCGCGATGGCCATGCCATCCGGCGTGGGGCATGCATCCGGCAGCGTCGCGAACAAACGCGAGGTTTGCATGGCTGGCGCTGGGGCGACGGCGGCGGGTGGCGCGGGCGTTTGCGCGGTGCCCGGCAGGCAGGCCGCCATGCCGATTCCAAGTGTAAATAGTAGTGGTTTCATCATTTTTTGGGTGCTTTCATCATGTCTTGCAGTGCTTGGCTATCGTCTTCGCCCAGGCGCTTGCGCTTGTCAGAGTAGCGCTGGTATTTGGCGATCTCGTCTGGATTCCAGGCGTTCGCCTCGGTGTAATCGCCGCAGAATGGCACGCCCAGATCGATCCAAGCGGCCAGTTTCTCGAGATCTTCCCGTGTGAGAGCCACCTTCTCATGCCGTTTATCTAGCAATTCCATCAGTTTGCTTTTATTCGATCCGGCGGAGTATGGCGGGATCAAGGTTGGCACCGAGGCGGAACTGATCCAATTGACCATCGGATGGTTGGGATTGCCCCGCCAGCCCTGCTGTTTGATGTGCTTGTTGTCTTTCGCCTTGGCATGGGTCAGATAGAGATAGGATTCTATCCAGCGGCGTTTGGCACCCTGATCGATCACCTCGGTGCTTGTGAGGTCATAGGGGACGTCCTTCTTGCCGTCGTGGCACGAGGCGCAATGGGCATCAAGAATGGGCTGGATCTCGCGGACATAGCTGAACCCGCGTGCCGGGCCGTAGAACGGTTTGAGAGATTGGGGGCCGGACTGGAACGCCTTGGTCTGATAGCTGGACACCGGCGGGGAACTGTTTTTCGGCTCGTGGCAGCCGGTGCACGAGGCGTTTTCGCCCGGTTGCAGGGTGGACCAACTCCGCATTGATTGCACCATGCGGCCTTTTGCGTCGAGCAATTGGAAATAGATAGGCGTGCGTGCCGGAGCTTTGAAAAACACCGAGCCGTCCTCGTTGACGACCGCATCCCCGAGGATCGCCTTCGGATCCCAGGTTCCGTTGCCGATGGCCACCGGCGTGCTAACCAATGCGCCGCCACCCGGTCCGCCGTTGCCGTTCTCGCCAATACCCGCGGCCCGCCATTTCAAGGTCACCACCCGCAAGGTCTTCACCGTGCCACGCGCCACCCCGGCCATCGGCGGTCCGGCATACACGTCCTGCACGTAATAGGTTCCTTCCTGTTTGTGATAATCCACCAGGCCGGAGTGCCGGACGACCGTTTTCCGGGCACGCACGGGAATCGGTTGGTTGCACGGCAATGCCGGATCACTCGCTAACAACTCCCGCCGCCCATCCTGATCCATCCAATACACGCCGAAGCGTGGCGCAAAACTCCCGCCGGCATTCTGCCAGCCCAACGGATGATAGGCGAGCACCAGTTCGGTTTCGCTGAGTGGATACGGGTATTGGAACAGGTCGCCTTGCTGGCCGTAGGCATCGATTCTTTCGGCCTTGGTTTCGCGCACCGGTGCGATGAGTTGCGCGCCTTCGGCCTCTTGGCGGCCCTTGGCCGGGTCGAGCACAATCAGCTTGCCGGTCTGCCGGGTATGGTGGCCGGTGGCAATGGCCATGATCTTGGTTGTGCCGGGAATGCTGCGGGCGTGTAGGATGGTGGTCGGAAACCACGAACTGCCGCCGTAAACCTCGGTCTGTCTGGTGCCGTCGGGCATCATTTGCAGCAGCGGTTGGGGAAAAATTTGCGAGCGGTCGTTGTATTCCCAACGGGTGTAGAGAATGCGTCCGTCGTTCGTGACTGACGGGGAATTGTCATGCACCTGATCAAACGTGAGTCGGTGGACGAACTTGCCATCCGGGTTGCAGCGGTAAAGGTTGCTCACCTCGGTCCACCAGCAATCCACGGTTTGGACGCAGCGTGACGAGTTGAACAATATATCCCCGTCGGGCAGATACACCCCTTCGTAATCCGCCACGCCCAAGCCGCTGGTCAATTGGCGGATGTTGCGGGTGGCCAGTTCCATTTCATACAAGTGGTAGTCGTCTTCGCGGTCGGACTTTTTCCAAGCAAACAGCACCCGCTTGCCATCGTAGGAAACGTCGGGGTCCCGGATCACGCCTTTCTTGTCATCCAACAGCGTCTCGACGTCTGACTGGCCGCCTTTGCAAGTCAGCAGGCACAGCGCCGAACCGGGATAGAAATGCCGTTCGGACTGGGCGTCGGATTGCCCCTCGGTGTAGGCGTAATGCGAGCCGCCCATGTTGTAATGCTTGGTGAAAACCATCCGGGGTGCCTTCTCAAGCAGCAAACGCAGCCGGATGGCCCGCCGTGCCTCGCAGGCCTTGAAGTAAAATGCGAGCAAGGTGCGCGGGTCATCGCTAACCGGGGCCTGGATGTTGGGGCGTTGCGCCTGCCCGGCTTTCCGCCCGTCATTGAGCACCTTGGCGATCATGTCGCGCAGGACGCTTGCCTCGGGTTTTTCCAGCCATTCCCAGGCCTGGGGCTTGAAGTCCTGCTGCATCCAATCGCAGGACTCGGGGAATTGTTTCGCCAACGCCTCCCACACCTTCAGCGCTTCCTTCTGGGGTTCGGGCTTCGCCGCTTGCACGGCTTGGGCTGCGGACCAGACCGCCTCGCTCCAAGCCGATGCCGACACACCAACCGCCTTCAAGCCGCCGCCAGCCACGCCAATGAACATCAGCAGCAGGGTGGAAAGGTGGCTTGCCAAACCGACGCTTCGACTCCGATACGGAGATGAGTTCATGCTGGATTTCATGCTGGGGTCGATGCGCTTTGTGAACAACCCGAACAACTACGGTGCAAATTCGGCAATCTCACAGGAAATGCAATTTCCTGCTATGCAATGCTCACGGGGCGGTCCAGCGGATCGCGCGCAGCAACAGTTCCTTGTAGGTCGTGTTTCCCCAGGCGGTGGGACCGTGTCCGAACATCAGATAACAGACACGGCTCTTGCCAACCTGTCGGGTCCAGGCAATCTCGTGACCGCACTTGGGATGGTCGGTCGTCAGCAGGACATGGGAATCGGGCGCGACGTAAAAGTGACCGTAGGTCTCGTCATGAATCACAAAATCCGCCAGGCCCTTGGTGACCGGGTGCTTCTTGTCGGCGACAGTGACATGGATCTCCTGGTCGTCGGCATATGTCGAGGCGGCCAACTCCTTGCCGTCGATGGTTTCCGGTGCGAACAGATACCTGCCGCCGATGATTTCAGCGAATCCGGGCCAGTCGGCATGGGCACCCAGATTGTGGTGTGTCGCCACCAGCCCGATGCCGGTGTCTAACAGTCCGGCGAACGCTTTGCGCTGGTCGGGTGTGAAGCCCTTGGTCATGTCGTACATCACGATCACGTCGTAGGTCTTTTCCAAACCCGGTTTGAGCAAGTCCGCATCCTTGGGCATTTCCGCCTTGGCATAGGTCACTCCGGGAAGCACGTCCCACATCGCGAAGAATTCCTTTTGCTCGAATCCGTGCCCGCCGAAGGTCACCAGCACGCGCAGCGGTTTGGGTTCGGCCGCCCGGCAGATTGGAACGCCTCCCGCCATGAGCAGCGCGAGGATCGAAACCACGATTTTGTTTGCAATCCGGTTCTTTGGCATTTTGTTATTTGTTTTTGCTCTTCGGTTTGGCGGTGCCTTTCGGGGCGGGGATGGCCATGATTTCCTTATCGCTGAGTTTGCCGTCATGGTCGGTGTCAAATGGCTTGAGCATGGGATCGTTCGGGTTCTGTCGGAACGCGCGGGCAATGGCTTCACCTTCCTCGACGTTGAGGATGCCGTTGTGATCGGTGTCGTACTTGGCGAAAACCTGGGCGCTTTCCGCGCTGGGCGGAAGCTTGGGGTCCTTGGGCTTGGGTGGCTGCTTCCCTTTGGCCATGGCGACAGGACCCGCTGCGCAGGCGATCAGGGTGACCGTGATGGCGAGCCATTTGCTGTGTTTCATCGTTGTCATTTGATTGTTTCTTCGTCGGTTTTCCGCTGGGGGGACATTGGACAGGGCGAGTTGATAAACGAATCCCGATGCCGTTTCAAACTTCAATTCCGCAAATATCGGAAAAATACCGCTGCTTTGGCAAAAAATGGAACGCTTTCTGCTTTATGAAGTGGATATGCGAAGTCATACAGTCCTCAAAACGAGCCAGGGTGTGCTCGCCGCCACGGTTCTGGGAACTCTCATGTGTCAGGCTCAGGAGAACGCTCCTCCGGCGGTGGATAGCGGGCATACGGCGTGGGTTTTGGCCTCTACCGCGTTGGTATTGTTCATGACGATGCCGGGCTTGGCGTTGTTTTACGGCGGGTTGGTGCGGGCGCGGAACGTGTTGTCGGTGATGGCGCAGTGCGCGGGGATCGCGTGCATGGCCTCACTGTTGTGGGTGGCGGGGCTGTACAGTTTGGCGTTCAAGGGGAGCGGCGGGTGGATCGGCAATTTGGATGCCGCGTTTCTCAAAGGGATCACCCCGGACACCGTCGCGGCGGGCACCCGTGTGCCGGAGGTGTTGTTTGTGGCGTTTCAAATGACTTTTGCGATCATCACGCCGGGGCTTTATGTCGGGGCGGTGGTGGAGCGGATGAAATTCGGGGCGGTCCTGCTGTTTTCGGCACTGTGGCTGGTCATCGTTTACGCGCCGGTGACCCATTGGGTATGGGGTGGCGGTTGGCTGCAGACGATGGGTATCAAGGATCTCGCGGGGGGGATCGTGGTGCACACCACGGCCGGGGTAACGGCACTGGTGCTGGCGATGATCATCGGGAAACGCCGTCGTTTTCCCGAGCACCCGCACCAACCGCACAATCCGGGCATGGTGTTTGTGGGCGCGGCAATGCTGTGGGTCGGGTGGTTCGGATTCAACGCGGGTAGCCAGCTCACGGCGGGCGGGGCCGCCGGCATGACGTTTCTGGTGACCCATCTTTCGGCCTGTGCCGCAGGCCTGAGCTGGTGTTTGCTTGAGCGGCTGCGCAACGGCAAGGCTGGTTTGATCGGTCTGGTGACGGGTTTGGTGGCGGGCTTGGCGACGATCACTCCGGCGTCGGGCGAGGTCGGGCCGCTGGGGGGGATTCTGATTGGCGCGCTGGCGGCCTTGGTTTGTTATTTCACGGTGGGACTGATCCGCGAGCGGTGGCGCATCGATGATTCGCTCGATGTGTTCGCGGTGCACGGGGTAGGGGGCATCCTGGGCACGCTGCTGCTGGCGTTGTTCGGCCAATCCTGGCTCGGCGGCCTGGGCACGGTGAAATCCACGGGGGCGCAGTTGGGGATTCAGGCGACGGGACTCGGTGTGGCCATCCTGTGGTCGGCGGCGGCCACGGTCGCGATTGCCCTGTTGGTCAAGGCGACGCTGGGTCTGCGGGTGAGCGAGGAACAGGAAAACGAAGGCATGGACCAATCCGAACACGGCGAAACCGCCTATCCAAACGAGGCGTGAGGGTTTGAAGATTTCCATGGCCCTTCCGCCTGCACCACAGGAGTGGTGCCTCCATAAGGAGCGCAATCTGTCGTCGGTGGAAAAAATGGAGAAAGATGTGGGGCGGTACTCACGTTTTGGAACGGGCGGGCGTTGGGAGTACCGGTGCCATGCTGCCAGCGAGGCTTCGCCTCAGACCCCAGAGACCAGATGGAAAGCTTGATCTAACGACAACATATGCGCTGTTTCAGGATTCCACACTGGCATGCAACCAACGAAAAAACCACCTGACCATGATGAGAACACGTAGGGATCTAACAATAATAACGGCCATGACGGTTGTTCTGGCGTCAGGGGTAGTCCATGCATTGGCGGCGGTGCCGCGTCCTGAGCATCCGCGGCCGGACTTGTTCCGGGAGAACTGGATGACGCTCAATGGCGAGTGGCAGTTTGAGGTTGACAAGGCGGCCGACGGGGATGCCCGCGGCTTGACCTATGGCAAGAACCTGACCTCCAAGATCATTGTGCCGTTTTGTCCGGAGAGCAAATTGTCGGGACTGGCGATACCGACCACCGAGCACATGAAGGACGTGTGGTACCGGCGGATGTTTGACTTGCCGCCTGCAATGAAGGGCAAGCGGGTGAGGATCCATTTCGGCGGGGTGGATTACCGGTCGTGGGTTTATATCAATGGGCAGCTTGCCGGTGCGCATGTCGGTGAGAATGTGGACTTCGCATTCGAAATCACGAAATGGCTCAAGGACGGCCCCAACGAGGTTGTGGTGAAGGTGATCGATGATCTTTGGTCAGGCCACCAGCCTGGCGGCAAGCAGTCGGGGTCCGATCAGAGCGCGGGCTGTTTCTATACCCGGACCACCGGCATCTGGCAACCGGTGTGGCTGGAAGCCGTGGGATCGAGTTATGTCGAAAGCATTGCCGTGGTGCCGGATCCCGATAATTCGCGGGTTCTGATAGATGTAAAGATCAACGGCAGCGACAAGGATCTGACGCTCAAGGCGGAAGCCTTCGCCGGCGGCAAGCCGGTGGGTGCGGATACGGCCAAGGGTCCGTGGCAGAACCGGCTCGTGATCAACCTCAAGGAAAAGAAGCTTTGGGAACCCGGCAATCCGTTTCTCTATGAGCTGAAGTTCACGCTCAGCAGCGGCAGCGGGAAGATCGACGAGATGAAGAGTTATTTCGGATTGCGCAACATCGTGATCGACGGGCGCAGGATCCTGATCAACGGCAAACCGGTATTCCAGCGGCTGATCCTCGACCAGGGGTTCTATCCGGACGGCCTGTGGACCGCGCCCACGGACGAGGCGCTCAAGCATGACATTGAAATGTGCATGGCATGCGGCTACAACGGCGCGCGCCTCCATCAGAAGGTGTTCGAGCCGAGGTTCATGTACTGGGCCGACAGGCTTGGTTACATGGTCTGGGGCGAGTATCCCAATGCCGGCTATAACAACCAGCGGGAAGGATTCTCAGCGGTGGTCAACGAGTGGACCGAGATCCTGCTGCGCGACCGGAACCACCCGGCTATTGTCGGTTGGTGCGCGTTCAATGAGAACTTCGAGGGCACTGGCGAACTCCAGCAGATGATTTGGAACATCACCAAAGCGGTTGATCCGACCCGCCCAGCGCTGGAGGCCAGCGGTTGGACGCACACGCTGCCCCACCCGGAGGTTCTGGATTCGCATGATTATACCGGTGAACCGAAAAACCTGTACAAGAGGTGGATGGATTATTTCTCCGCACCACCCGAGGGTCCGTTTCCTCCGGCGCGGTATTTAACCTCGTCATCGTCACAAGCCGACCGGGGCGTGCCGTTCATGATCAGCGAGATCGGCGGCATCGGCTGGGCCACCGAGGGCGGTTGGAGTTATGGCAATGGTCCCAAAACGCTGGACGAGTTCTATGTCCGTTACAAGGGCACCATCGATGCCATGCTCGACAACCCGAACCTGTTCGGATTCTGTTATACCCAGTTGACCGACATCGAGCAGGAACGCAACGGCTTGTATTTCTATGATCGCAAGCCGAAGGTCGATCCGAAGAAACTGCACGAAATCACCGCCCGCAGCGCCGCATACGAGCGTGGCGAGCCGATGGCACCCCAGCCGACTGTCAGGACGCTTGACGCCAAGTGGAAGGTGCTGGTCGGCGCCAAGCCGGACGGCAATCTGAGCAGGCCATACAAGTATGTCACCGAGAAGCCCGCCGATGACTGGCTGAAGGAAGGATTTGACGACAGCAAATGGCAGACCGGCCTGGTGCCGTTCGCCAGTGGCGGTGATAAACGAACCGACTGGCAAACCCCGGAGATCTATTTCCGGCAGACCTTCGAATACGATGGCGGCAACCTGAAAAACGGCGCGGTGGTGATCCGTCACAATGACAACACGGAAGTCTATATCAATGGTCAGAAGGTTCTGGCTGTTAGAGGATCCGGAGGTTACTCGCTGGAGATCGTTACCGAGGAGATGAAAAAGGCGTTGAAAAAAGGCACCAATACCATCGCCGTCCACTCGCACGAGGGCGGCAAGGGCCAGTGGGTCGATCTCGCCATCCTGGTGGACTGAGGCATCCACGGAAAATCCAGGGAGAAATCATGAATATTTCCCGCGCTGCTTCGTCACAGAAGCATGAAGACACAATCCTTCCGATTCATCCGCCTCGCGTCCGTCATCACCCTGGTCGTTTCGGCGACCCCTAACACCAGCCTCGCAGCCGGCTACGACCATCACGGCGGCGGTTACAGCGGCTTTGGCGGCGGCGGCTTCCATACGCATACCGCCTGGGTCATGGTGAGCCTGCTGACATTTGTGGCGCTGTCGCCGGCGGTGGGCTGGCTGCCGTTGCGCCTGAGCATGCGGCGGCTGAAAAATTTCGAGGCGTAAGGCGGCGGGAAGCCGGGCCACGTGTTCGCAATGCCCATCGAAAGTGCGACCCGGTTAAATGCGAGTTCCACGTTCAACCCCGGCGCCTGGGCGGGAACTGAAACCTTTCATCAGGTTGAGTTTTCTTATTTTGGTGACGGATCGGGCGATGTCGGGCGTCGCCCCCGCGGTCGCCGTTGCCAGCCCATCCCGCAGGACGCCGAACGCCTCGGCCGGGCTGTCCACGAAACGGAACATGTCCAGATCCTGGGCGGCAATCATGCCGTGTCGCACCAGGGCCGGGAAATTCACGATCTCGCTCCAGTATTCGCGTCCGTACAGCAGGATCAGGATCCGCCGGTCC
>Ga0118677_10008029_pt1 | contig 17124 bp, 15 predicted proteins | sample AliMusrvi5mmetaG_FD_86154 | JGI IMG/M metagenome (GOLD analysis project Ga0118677, IMG submission 86154) | reverse complement strand
GACCCGGAGACCATTCTTGAGTTCGTATTTTTTGATCTCATGGGAAGCCGGCATTTTTGCATTTACGCCCTCAGTCTCGCCGCTGGGAATTGGATCAAGAGAAGTTATGGTGAGTGCATCCGGCTTGAGATATTTCTCAGCTACGCGTTTGACATCGGATATGGTTACCTTGCCAATAGCTTCGAGATAACGGCTTCCAAACTCTGCATTGCCTGTCATGAGCCAAGAGTTTCCGTAATCGGATGCGCGCCCGCGCATCGTGCTCAGTCCATTGAAGTGGTCTGCAAGAATTCCCTTTTTTGCCTTTTCTAGTTGCTGCTGGTTGATTCCTTCTCGTGCCACTAAGTCGACCTGCGAAAGGATTTCTTTTTCCGCAGAATCTCTTTTGGAAGGATCGGTAACGGCGCCGACAAAAATAAGCCCCTCGTTAGGGGTTAATGCGTAAAGCCCCCCTCCAACCTGATGGACAAGGCCTTTTTTTTCACGAATTTCAGTGTTAAGGATGGAGCTGGTTCCAGCGCCTAGAACCGCAGATAGAACCTCGGCAGCAGGTGCATCTGAGCTGCTGGCACCTGGCCCTCGCCAAGCTATGTTGATTCTGCTTAGGTCGGTTGGAAACACTTCCCTAGCCTCCTGTCGTCCAAGTTGTGGGGGCTCCTCGGTGATGGTCAGTGGTTCAAGAGCAACGCGGGGGTACTTTTCGAAGTACTCTGCTAATTGATCGCGGATCTGGCCGGCGTTTACATCTCCAACCACAACAAAGCACAGGTTGTTTGGGACATAACGTCGTTTGTAATATTCCAAAACATCCTGGCGACTCAGCTTATTATAAATGTCCAGATGACCTATAACTGGTTCCTTGAAGGGGCTTCGATGAAAGGCGGTACGAAAGAGTAGAAGCGAAGCCATTCTATCAGGGTTGTCATACCCCATGGCAAATTCCCGGCGGATGACCTCTTGCTCCTTTGAATATTCATCAGTAGGAAGGGTCGCATTCATCATAGCGTCGGCAAGAATGTCGACGGCCTTGGCCGCACCGGCGGCCGGGACGTCAATCCAATATACCGTACGGTCGTATGAGGTATAGGCGTTGATGTATCCTCCCATGTCCTGGACCTGGCTAGCGATCACACCGGGAGCACGAGATGTTGTTCCTTTGAACAGCATATGCTCAAGGATATGAGAAAGCCCAGCTCCGAGAAGCTTTCCCTCATGAATGGAACCAGTGTTGCACCACGCCTGAACGCTGGCTACTGGCGCGCCACGATTTTCCTCGACGATTAAGGTGAGTCCATCAGGAAGGGTAAAGACCTGCGGTGATACCTGAAAGGAAGGTGGTGCCGATGTTTGGGTGTGAATTGTAGGACTAGGTTGTTCGGTGGCAGAAAGCGATGTGATCATGAGAATGGCTGGAATCATCGTGCGAGAAAATATCTTCATGCTTTAAAATGAACATGAAGGGCATCATTTTGCATTTCAGAATGGGAAGAAACCGCAGGGGGCTGGAAAGGAGTTACAAAGGCATCATGAAAATCAAAACCTTGATCAAAAGCGTCTAGCGAATCTTCCTCGGTGCGTCCAAAAGCGCCTACTTCCACAAGCAGGAAGACCATCTCGCCAATGTCACGGCAGTTACGGATTCCCCAATGGTTAAGGACGGTGGGGGCCATCGGTCCAAATTCCTTGAGCGCCTGCCTGCGAAAACCCTCTAAAAGATCGGTCGCCGTTACATGTGAAGTAGGAGATGCCTCTTGCTTCTTGCGTTTTGAACGCATGCTGATGGTGCTTTCTAGAGAATCCCGTAGGAATAGAAACCCATCTGGATGGAAACGTGGCTCGATAATGACTGCTGATGCTACAGCTTCGGTGAATCCGGTGACTTTCATGATGTATAAATTATACTGGGGATAACTATCTAGGGGTGACTCCTACCCTCGAGATATTGCATGTGGCAAGTACCGGAGAGAATGGCTTGAGGAACCTCATTCGAAGTTGATTCTTATTTCAGGGCTTTAAAAGAGGGGGGCTCGGGTATGAGCAAAAGATCGATCTTCGGATGACTGCTTAAAAAGCACATCGCTCCATAATAGTCCGAAAAAGTGATCGCGCAAGGATAGCACTCATGTGGCTCCTGAATTTTTTCACTTGTGACGTCACCACTTCATGGATTCGATCTCATCAAGGTAACGTCCAATCGGCCCCTTTTTTCTTGGTGGCTCTTGGTCTTGGAGGAGATCGTGGAAGAGGCCGCTAAGACCATGTTCCTTCGCCGCCTCATACCAATCGAGGTAGGACTGGATGGATGCCGTACGAGAGATCAGCGCCACACGTAGTAGGGATAGTTTTCTCTCCTCTTCAATAACCTTTTTTTCGGGCAAACCTGACAATCGAGAGCAGAGGATTATTGTCTTATCTATCAGAGGGACAGCTAGGGGGTTTGCTCGGAATCGTAAACGCTCAAGTTCCTCCTTCAACTGCTTGGCAGTGTAGGAGAATCCCTTTTTCTTGCGAAGCCCGGCAAGTGAGTGTACGGGGCTATCCCCTTGTGCAACTTGTTCAAGAACCAAGTCGTATTCATGTATTGTTTCCTGTATACTCAGAAGTGAAAAGCTTTCGCCCGGACCAGAAATATCTTCTGGTCCGTTATTATTCTCCTGAGCGTGCCCAGCCATGAGCAGGAGCCAGAGTCGTTCAACACTGGGGGTATCCCAATCCTTTGGAAGAGGGTTGGAGGATTGTTCGATTTTCTGAGGGTCGAAGTGGCCTATCCAATCTCTGAAGGCAGGAGCATGATCCTTTAGACCAGCGCTCAAAAGACAGGAACTCATTATGTCATATACTTGAAGCAGTGATTCAGCGGAGTCATCAGGCGCTTTCTGTTGAACAAAACCCACGACAGAAGGAGGTGTTTCCCCGTTGAGATATTTGACAGGAATAACCAAGGAAGAGGATCCAGTGCCAATGAGTGAACTTATTCCGTGAATAACCCAATCTGGAAAGGTCTTGATTCTCGTCCCTGCCAGTGGGGCTTTATTTCCATAATATTCACGAAGGAGAAGCGCGTTGGCAACGAGGTAACGAAACGCTCGTGAATCCTGTTTCCCCTCGGTCTGATTAATCAAAATCCTTGGAGTTTCACCCTCCACTTCATCCACATGGAGGGATGGAAAATCTGAAGATGATTCGGTTGAGGGATGAAGCACAACTTGGACAGGAAGGAAACCCGTATCAGAAAAACCAGTCTGACTTTCGAATTTACGGTCACAAGCCTCTAGATATCTCCACAAAGGGGCGTGATTGATCCGGGGAGGAGCACTGAGTGCGAATAATCCTCCTTCAGTCTCTATTGGGACTCCCGCACGGATAATCCCAACCCCTTGGAAAAAAAACAAAATAGCCGGAATTAACCTCAAACTCATCAAGCTTGGGATGAAAGCAGTTTGATATTAAGGCAAGGAAAACTCAACCTTTCCCGACCTTAACTTTAATGTTTCTGCGTTTTTCAACGTGTTAAGTAAACCCGAAAGCGGAACGGAACTGTGTATAAAAAATGGAGTCACAACCCCAAGAAATGGTCTTTTGATAGGTAGCATCCCCACAGAACCCCTCACGGGCACCAGGCTCCAAGCTCCAGATAAACCAGCGAGCCTGAACTTTTCTGAAAGGTGGAAGGGGTATCCCAGAAATGTGATTTCTAAAAAGCAGTTTAACAACCCATCCTCGACCTTTATCTTGGTGCTAACCCACTTTGGAACAGGAATATAATCGTATGGGACAATCCATGAAACGCTGCCGTAACATTCCAAAAATGAGTTTAGAAGCATCTCGGAAAGCGTTTCTAAGCATTGGTGGGGAGGATTAATGGCCTCATTAATCATGACTTTGAGATCAGCCTTATTAGCATCAGTTAAAGATCCAACTGAGCTATGGGGTTGCATAGGAATCTCAATGGGTGACATCAGCGCCAAAATTGTAGCGACGCCCAATATGACCAAAATCCAATATCTTACAAAGGCAGCTAAACAGCCTAGAAGTCTGCTACCATCAGATTGCCTGGGATTGCCCGTTTGCGCGCTATGCGGAATCGTCGGAACTGAGACGACCTTAGGATAGATCCCTCCTGAAGGAACTGCCACCGGGAGGATCCCGCCGCAGTTCAGACAATGAACCCGGTTAACCGGATTGTCCGAGCCACACGAGGGGCAGATTAGTCGACTCATTCCTTTTTCTGAGATTTCTCTTTTGATTTTGATGATTCCGAATTCACATTCCCTTTGGAGGAATCACTTTTCCCCGAGTCCGATTTGGTGGTGGCAGCGGTCGACTGAGCCGATTCGCTCTTAGCAGAGCTTTTATAACCATCGCTTCTATAATCTGTTATGTAAAAACCAGATCCTTTGAAAATAAGTCCGGCTCCAGCACCTAGAAGTCGCTTTACCTTCCCCTTACCCCAATTTTTCATCCTGCATTTTTCTTTGGGGCATGTCGTGTATGCCAGTTCTTTCATGGACTGGAATGCTTCAAATGTCTTTTTGCACTTTGCACATTCGTATTCGTAGGTCGGCATGGTGTGGTGTGTTTTCTTGAAGTTAGAGGAGTTCGGCGATCTGGACTGCATTTAGGGCGGCTCCCTTAAGAAGTTGGTCGCCACAAACCCAAAAAGTTAGGGCGTTGGGCATGGCGCAATCAATCCTTAGTCTTCCAACGCGACAGTCATCCTCACCACTGCATTCGATCGGCATTGGATAAATCGCTCTTGAGGGATCATCGTGGAGTTGGATTCCAGGCGCATTCATGATTGCTTCCCGTGCTTGTTCAAGGGATACAGGTCTACTGAATTCGGCAGTTACCGCCACAGAGTGTGCTCGATAAACAGGAACACGCACACAAGTAACCGATGCAGTGAATGATGGAAGGTTCATGATGCGGCGCCCCTCATTCTGCATCTTCATCTCCTCACGAGTGTATCCCCCTTCGAGGAAGGAATCGACATGAGGGAGTACATTAAACGCAATTTGATGGGGATAGACATCGGGGACGATTGGTCTCCCTCCGGCAATGCTACTTACCTGCTCCTTGAGTTCCTCAATGGCACGTGCGCCAGTCCCAGACACGGCTTGATAACTCGAGGCGATTATTCTAAGTAAACCAAAAGCTTGGTGCAGGGGATGGACTGCCATCAGTGTGATGGCAGTAGTACAATTGGGATTAGCGAGAATTCCAGAATGATTGGCTGCATCAATTGCATTGATTTCCGGGATAATGAGAGGAACAGAGGGATCCATGCGAAAAGCTGAAGAGTTATCGATGACAACAGCTCCGGCCTTGACTGCATGAGGAGCATACTCCCTGGAAATGTCCCCACCGGCGCTGAAAAGGGCGATATCTATACCCTCAAAACTTCTTTCATCCAAGGCCTCTACAGATTGCTCGTGTCCGCAGAACGAAAGTTTTTTTCCTGACGAGCGGGACGAGGCAAGAAGACGGAGCGATGAGACCGGAAAATTCCTTCGCTCGAGTACTCTTAGCATCTCGATACCCACAGCACCGGTAGCTCCGACGATGGCAAGTTTCTTCGGACGACGAGATGTGAATGAAGTGGAGGCGGCTTTATTTCTCATGTAAAAGACAAAATTGCCTTTGGATGGCTGTGTCTGCAAGCTCCCAGAACAATCCCATACAACCATGATTCGTCCATTCAGCATCATGATAGATGTGTCTGCCCAGCGACTTGATCTCCTGTCCAGACACGGGAATACTCTCCTCTCATGGCCCGTATCAACCTCGCGTTACGGAATTGGAACTCGTGAGGGAAGCTTTATGACCCCGCCTGGACGATTTATCATCGGTGAAAAAATCGGCAATGGAGAACCTCCTTGGACAATCTTCAAAGGGAGGGTTTCAACAGGGCATACAGCTCAACCAGGTGGAAGTGAGGATCTTATACTCTCAAGAATTCTCTGGCTCGAAGGAATGGATGCCGAAAACAAAAACTCCCGGGAACGGTATATCTACATCCATGGAACCAATCAGGAAGAGTTAATCGGAACGCCCGTCAGTCACGGTTGCATCCGGTTGCGCAATGACCATATTGTGGATCTTTATGATCGGGTGGAGGTCGGAACTGCTGTTATAATCAAGCTCGGCGAATCGATTTCATAAAATATTTTTGCTGATTTTGCTTTGATCAATCGTGTATCGGGTTTAATCAAACGTATTGCAACCAGCATAGAAAGGAGGCGAATTTTAATCATGACCATCACCAAGATCGTAGCAGTTGTCGCTCTAGCGGCAGCTACTCTCACCCTCGGCGCCTGCGCCCAAAAGCAGGCACCAGCTCCTGCCACTGTCGGTAAGAGCAAGTAACCCTTAAAAGGGGGAGGTTACCCTGTCAAAGGGTGATTTTAACTTTTAAAAAGCCGGCCCGGATTTCGGTCCGGCTTTTTTTTGACCCTTGTCATGATCCTCTCGGGCGTTAAAGTTATTTGGTGCAACCCGCACACAAAGGAGGCGATATTTATCATGACCATCACCAAGATTGCAGCTATCGCTGCCCTTGCTTCCATCACACTTTTGCTTGGAGCATGCTGTCATAAGTGTTGCAGTCAGCAACCTTGTCCTGCATCTATTGGAAAGAGCAAGTAAGCCAGCTAGTTTATTGCTCGGAATTTTAAAAAACCGATCCCGTGAAGGGGGTCGGTTTTTTTATGGGGGATACGATCTCTCAAGCCATCACACTTACATAAGGACAATCATCAAGCACAAAACGCCACATTCGATCAGTGGCTTGACTGATGCCAACCCGTGTGGAGTCTGAAACAGACGGATGAAATGAAGGCATCAAAAGACTCCATGTACTCTCCTTCACAAACGGATTCCGCCCATGATATCTACCGTTAATTCCAAGTGCCTGAGTCAACTTGCCAGGACCGTTGCAAAGATCTTTCACGGTCCGTCTGTTTCTGCGATTCATCATCAATCCTATTCCGTCAAGTGGCTTTAGGGCTCTAATAAGTACAAATCCATCAGAAGCCCCACCTTTAACGAGGAAATTTAATAGCCAGTGAATTCCGTAGTTGAGATAGACATATGTCGAACCTGGGGAGTTGACTTTGACAAAGTCACGGGCTTTCTGACGAGTCCAAGTATGACATGCAGGATCCCCATCTGCAGCATAAGCCTCCGTTTCGACGATGAAGCCGCCGCACCCGCTGATAGAAATCCTGCAGCCGATCATATCCCTTGCACAGGTCACGGGATCACGTTCAAAAAAACGTCGATTTAAAGGGAAAGTCTTCACTTTTTTCACTGTTGATCCTAAAGACCTGTCGGATGGTCGATAAAACTCCAAGGTAGCCCGCATTGTTTGGAGAGATGAGCAGCGAGCGCCTTTACGCCGAAAGTTTCGGTCGCATAATGTCCGCCATAAAAGAGGTTAACCCCCCTCTCCTCTGCAGCTATATAGCTCCAATGAGGTCCTTCTCCTGTTACAAATGCATCAACGCCCAGTTCGGCAGCGCGAATGACCTCCCCTCCGGCACTACCAGTAACAACCAGTACGGTTCTGATAGTTTCGGGCCCACCTGGTGAAAAATGAACAACCGTACCAGTGACTTTGGAAAGTAACTTGGCGAACTGCTGACGCTTTAGGGGCTTGATTGTGCCAAGCAGACCCATTGCCTGCCCCTTATATTCCAAAGCTGGTCTCACCGACCTAATGCCGAGTGCTAGCGAAAGTTGAATGTTATTTCCAAGCTGAGGATGTAGATCAAGTGGGAGATGCGAGCTGTAGATTGCAAGATCAGCTGATAAGGCAACACTAATTTTGCGGTAAAGTGGGCCTGAAATCCTCTCTACTCCTTTCCAGAATATTCCGTGATGAACTATCAAGAGAGTTCCTTTCACAGCTGCAGATTCAAGAATGACTTTCTCGCAGGCATCCACGGCTGCTATTATGCGAGTAATCCGGCCACTATTCTCAAGCTGCAGGCCGTTCATAGCACCGGCATAGTCGGTGATTTTGTCGGAGCGAAGCAGGTTATCCAGAGTAGAAACAAGGGAAGTGAGTTTTTTCATTAAAATATTTTTTTGGGCAATCCGTAAAAGAAGATTTTTCCTACGGCTCCGCTCATGTAGCAAGGTTGGATGTTACGAACAGGTATCGTCGGTCTCCCCAACGTGGGAAAATCCACTCTATTCAACGCTCTTACCAGAAGCCGAAAGGCCGAGGCGGCAAACTTCCCATTCTGTACCATTGAGCCGAATGTAGGAGTAGTCAACGTGCCCGACCCTAGACTCGATCGTCTAAAGGAGCTGGCGGGCTCCGAAAAAGTCATCCACGCCGCCATCGAGGTAGTCGACATAGCGGGACTCGTGAAGGGGGCCAGCGAGGGGGAAGGTCTAGGGAACAAGTTCCTCGCCCATATTCGGGAGGTTGACGCAATCGTCCAAGTAGTACGTTGCTTTGAGAACGACGAGATTCATCATGTGACAGGCTCGATTGATCCGGTGCGTGACATCGAAATCGTCACGACTGAGCTTGTGCTAGCTGATATGGCGACCATTAAGAAACGCATCGAACGGCAGACAAAAGCCGCTCGAGCTGGCGAAAAACTTGCAAAAGCAGAGATCGAACTCGGCGAGAAACTTCTCCCTCACCTTAATCAAGGAAAGCCCGCTAATACTGCTCAAATCAGCGATGATGAAAAGAGACTGATGGCCGGTTTTTTTCTTCTTAGTGCGAAGCCCGTGCTATTTGCCACTAATGTTTGCGAGGAGGATTTAGCACCACTTGAAAAAAACGATTATTCTACCAATCCCCACGTTAAAAGTGTCGTCGAGTATGCCTCCACTCATCACGGCACCGGAACAGTAGTAGTCAGCGCCCAGATCGAAAGTGAGCTTGCCGAACTGCCGCCTGAGGAGGCGATGGAATATCTCGACGGACTGGGTGTCTCTGACAGTGGCGTGGGCAAACTGATAAGGGGAGCCTACTCACTACTTGGACTACGAACATATTTCACCTATGGCCCAAAGGAGACTCGGGCATGGACCATCCGTGCCGGGGATAAGGCCCCTGCGGCTGCTGGTGTCATCCATAGCGATTTCGAGCGTGGCTTCATAGCCGCCGAAACAATGGCGTTCTGTGATCTTAACACACTGGGTTCCGCAGCCAAATGCCGCGAGGCGGGAAAATTTCGGATCGAGGGTAAGGAATACGAAGTTAAAGACGGAGATGTAATGGAATTTCGCTTCAACGTGTGATCGTAATAATCGTTTGAAACCTAGACCAGTGGCATGATCAAAGATCGGGGAGATAAAGCTCATAGCGGATCCAGATATTGAGCCCTTGTTTTTTAACTTCATCAAAAAGATGCCTCCGATGTCCACTGACCCACGTGAAGCTTTCCTTGCACCATATGCACAACGCGCCTCGGAAAGTTCGGGACGATTGCAATCCGAAAAAGATCATCCCTTTAGGACATGTTTTCAAAGGGATAGGGATAGAATCATCCATGGCACATCATTTCGTAGACTCGATGGCAAAACACAGGTTTTTCTGAACGGCAGCGGGGATCATTACCGTACACGTCTCACTCACACGATCGAAGTGGCCTCGATCGGTCGTACGGTAGCCCGTGCTCTTCGCTTAAACGAAGACCTTGTTGAGGCAATTGCACTGGCCCATGACCTAGGTCACCCCCCTTTTGGCCACTCTGGAGAGAAGACTCTCGATCGCCTTTTGAAGGGGCATGGCGGATTCGACCACAATGATCAGAGCCTGCGAGTCGTCGAACTTCTTGAAGAAAGTTATCCTCAACATCGTGGACTCAATCTCTCACATGAAGTTCTTGAGGGGTTACGAAAACATCATCTCGAACTTGTGCAACCTGATGGTACCTCTCACCCAAGTCCATCGCTCGAGGCCCAAGTTGCGAATGTTGCCGACGAAATCGCCTATTACAGCCATGATCTGGAGGACGGTCTCGAGTCCGGCCTCCTTGCAGAGAAGGAACTCATGTCGTTGGAAATTTGGAAAAACGCGTTTGAACAGGCAGAAAATGAAACCGGAGGATCACTTTTCTATGCAGAAGCTCGCACTCACAGGAAGTTCATCCTTCGCTGCCTTATCAATAGGGAGGTCGAAGATCTCGTCGGAACCAGCCTCGCTGCGATTACCGATTCTGGCGTTACCTCCGTTTGGGAGGTCCGGAACTATCCCCGTCGACTAATCGGCTATTCTAAGGAATTGAAGTCGGGCAACGCCGAACTTCGCCGTCACCTTTACAACAAATTCTATCACCACCCCAGTGTGAGAGAACCCAACGATAAAGCCTGTCTGCAGATGGAGAGTGTTTTCAACGCGCTGATCTCAAAACCAGAGAAGCTTGGATCACGTGCTTTGTCTCGCATTGGGGAAGAGGATCTTTTACGTGTCGCAGCGGACTATGTTGCGGGCATGACTGATTCCTACTTGCGAGAGTGCTACGTACGTGGCGAAAAAACCCAATTGGATTAAATCCATGAAAAGTTCCTATTTTGGAGAATCGGTCTACAATCGAGGGCTTGAACAACACGCTGGCCCATTAGCATGATATCGACTCAAGACTCAAAAACCCGCATCTCATGAGCGCACCCGATCCTTCTGAGTCCCCACACCATACCGTAAACGTACCTTATCTCGCTCGTCTTGCGCGATTGGAAGTCACACCTGAGGAGGTGGATCTTTTTGGTGCTCAGATCGGGCGCATTCTGGACTATGTGGAGCAAATGAACAGACTTGATGTAACTGGAATAGAGCCGACAGCTCACGCCATCTCAGTATTTGACGTAATTCGAGATGACAATCCGGAGAGCAGTCTTTCAAAAAAGACAATTCTGGATAATGCGCCTCACAATGCAAACGGTCTTTTTGTAGTTCCTAAGGTATTGGATTGAAAACGCTCATCACTCCCTTGATACAAAATTCAACTCTTCATAGATCCGTTATGTGCTCAAAGACCCTACAAAACACGTGAGTGCCTTTACTCCCTTCCTAAGCATCGCTGCAACCAGACGTCTGCTACGTTCTAAAGACCTTTCCCCCATTGATTTGATCGAAGCATTAGAACAACGGATCACTACCGTTGATCCCAAGATAGAAGCATATATAGAGCGTGATTTCGAAACTGCCAGAAGAGAGGCTTCGATGGCCGATCTCTCCAAACCTCTCGGCGGCATTCCCATCGGTATCAAGGACGCCATAACTGTAAAAGGGCAACCGTGTCAATCGGCCTCGCGCATACTGGATGGGTTCACCTCTCCCTATGACTCTACTGTCGTGACCAGGCTGCGTGAAGCTGGCGCCATTCCCTTCGGTCGATTGAACATGGATGAATTCGCCATGGGGTCCTCTACGGAGAACTCAGCTTTTCACCCTACGAGAAACCCTTGGGATCTAAGCAGAATCCCGGGCGGTTCCAGCGGAGGTTCTGCCGCCGCAGTTGCCTCAGGAACTGCTTTGGCAACTCTCGGTTCAGACACCGGGGGATCCATCCGTCAACCCGCAGCTCTCTGCGGATGTGTCGGACTAAAACCTACTTATGGGCGCGTTTCAAGATATGGACTCATAGCTTTTGCTTCCTCACTCGATCAGATCGGTCCCCTCACCTCGACTGTCGAGGACAGCGGAATCATGCTGAATGCTCTTGCTGGGCACGATATCCATGACTCCACATCTCTTGACCTGCCCGACGAGGATTTTACGGTCGAAATCGGACGGGATCTAAAGGGGTTGCGGGTGGGAATTCCCAAGGAGTATTTTGTCGATGGTATGGAGCCGGGCGTTCGAACTGCTGTTGATGCTGCAGTTGGGCAGCTCATTTCGCTGGGAGCGGAACCAATCGAAATCTCCCTGCCTCATACTGAGTATGCCGTCGCCGTCTATTACATCATAGCTACGGCTGAAGCCTCGGCTAACCTAGCTCGTTTTGACGGAGTTCGTTACGGACGGCGATCAGCCGAGTCAATGGAACTTCATTCACTCTACGAAAAGACCCGCGCCGAGGGGTTTGGCAATGAGGTAAAGCGGCGGATCATACTCGGAACGTATGTCTTGAGCAGTGGCTACTACGATGCCTACTACCTTCGGGCGCAGAAAGTCAGAACCCTTATAAGGCGGGATTTTGACCAGGCCTTTACCAAGGTCGACGCAATTGTTTCCCCAACCTCACCGGAAACAGCATTTCGCCTTGGTGAAAAAACTGACGATCCCCTGAAGATGTATCTGGCCGATATCTTTACGATCGCCGCCAATCTTGCAGGTATATGTGGGCTGAGCCTTCCTTGTGGATTTTCAAGTCGTGATGGAGTAGATCTTCCGGTAGGTCTCCAACTCTTGGGCCGACCATTTGGAGAAAGTCGGTTGCTGCGAATAGCCCACGCCTACGAACAGTCCACTCAATGGCATAAACTACGCCCGCCTTTACAATCATAAAAACAAGGTGACTACAGACCAGAGGGTCGTGACGGATTCAAATATTCAACCGTGGCAGCGGTGACCTAAATATTCGGTGGTCAAAAATGCTGGCTGTAATATTTCGCTATTTTAGCGCTTTCTCAAGAGTTACGGATTTTCTTTTTTAAATTCGGGGACAATGATGTCGCAGCCATGGCAATTGAAACAAACTACCTTAACGACGGCTTTGCCAAGATTGATCGTGATCTTCGCGAACTGATGACTTGCCTCAATGAGGTGTTGCAGGAACTCGGGGAAAACGATATCCGCAGACGACTACCGTGGCTCAACGGAGAAGAATCTGTCCTTGGAGGAACACGGGGCTTGGAACAGGCCTATTCGATTGCTTTCCAGTTGCTAAATATTGTGGAGGCTAACGCCGCCGCCCGAACCCGTCGCCTCCGCGAGATCAGTGAGGGACTCGCTTCGGAGCGAGGACTTTGGGGCAACCAACTCTCACGTCTGAAGTCTAAGGGATGGACTCCGGAGGAAATAGCAGCTTATCTCCCGGGCGTGCGGGTCGAGCCTGTGTTTACCGCTCATCCCACGGAGGCAAAGCGAGGTGCCGTTCTGGACCAACATCGCACTATCCATCAACTTCTCGCCGAAAATGACCGAGAGGATCTGACGCCGAGCGAACGCCTTGAGATACGCCGAAGGATCAAAATCTGTTTGGAGCGCCTTTGGCGTAGCGGCGAGATTTTCTTGGAGCAACCTGATGTTGCTGACGAGCGAAGAGCCCTAATGTTTTATCTCCGGGACATTCTACCTGATTCGGTAACACGTCTGGATATGCGACTCCGATGGGCTTGGAACGAGCTGGGGTTTCCGGCCGAACTGATGGGCTCCCCAAAAAGTCGCCCCCGCCTGAGTTTTGGAACTTGGGTCGGAGGAGATCGTGATGGTCACCCATTTGTTACCGCTCAAGTCACGCGCGAGACCCTTCGTGAATTGCGCCTCAACGCTCTTGTGGTAATCCACAGGCAACTCGAAGCATTGGCGGAGGCCTTACCTCTTTCAAGTCACTTTCAGAAAGCATCTCCTGAGCTTCTGGAACGCGTTGCAATTCTTCGAGCAGAGCTTGGCACGCTTGGAGAGCAAATCACGACTCGATTTCCGGGTGAGCCATGGAGGCAGTTGGTCCTGCTGATGCAAGGACGGCTTCCCCTAGAGGTTGGAGCTGGCGATCGAGCTCGTATAACGGAAAAGGGCGTGCGCTATCAAAGATCTGAGGAGGTTGCCTCGGATCTTAGGATACTCTCGGATAGTTTGGAGCAAGTAGGAGGACAAAGACTCATAAGGGAAACAGTCTGGCCAGTTTTTCGGATACTTGATGTTTTTGGATTTCATCTCGCAGAACTCGATATACGACAGAACAGTCGAACGCATGATTTGGCGATGGCTCAGCTTCTAAGTGCTGCAGGGATATCTGGCGGTGGTGATTTCCCCGAGTGGAACGAGGAAAGACGCATGACCTTTTTGCGCGCCGAGCTCAAGTCGCCGAGACCATTTCTCGGAGCCACACAGCACTCAAATCTTGGTCCGGAAGCAGATGCCGTCTTAAGCTGTTACGATACACTTAGGGAACAGCTTCACGAGAATGGCCCTGAGGGAATAGGATCCCTCATTATCAGCATGACGCGTCAGCTCTCAGATTTACTCGTCATCCCGATACTGGCTAGAGAGGCGGGGTTGACCCTATGGAAAAACGGAGGTCTAGCCTCTCCAATGCCAATAGTGCCTCTTTTTGAAACACTTGATGATTTGGAGCGAAGCCCCTCTCTTCTTCGTGATTTTTTGGCCGAACCGGTTGCGAGAGCATCGTTGGATTATCGACAAGGAGGACTTCCCATCCAGCAGGTCATGATAGGCTATAGTGACAGCAACAAGGATTGTGGCATTCTCGCTAGCCAATGGGGATTACACGAGGCACAGCAAGCCATGACCCGAGTTGCTGAGGAAGCAGGTGTCGGTATCCGGTTCTTCCACGGCCGTGGGGGCACAATAAGCCGTGGAGCAGGACCAACCCATCTCTTTCTCGATGCATTGCCCCCAGGTGCATTGCAGGGGGATCATCGGATGACCGAACAGGGAGAGACGATCGCACAAAAATATGCAAATGTTTCGACTTCTACTTACCACCTTGAACTGCTTTTAGCAGGTGTAACCGGCATCTCTTTAGCTGGACACAGACCTGAGCATACAGACGATACTCCTTCCAGAATTGCGGATTACCTAGCCAGGGCAAGTCGGACGGCTTACCGCGCCCTGATTGACGCACCTGGGTTTATAACATTCTACGATCAGGCGACTCCGATTGATGCTTTGGAATCAAGTCGTATTGGTTCCCGTCCCAAGAGACGCTCTGGACAGCGCAGCTTGGCTGACCTAAGGGCAATTCCATGGGTGTTCAGCTGGAATCAATGCCGCTATTACCTCCCAGGATGGTATGGCGTTGGGAGTGCACTTCAAGCATTGGAGGAGGAGCAACCGGATCTTTTCGTATCCCTAAAAAAGGATCTTCGCCGCTACGCATTTCTATATTACGTTCTCTCTAACGTGGAAACTAACATGGCTAGCGCAGATCTTCCAATCATGAAAGAATATGCGGAATTAGTAATTGATGAGGAGATTAGAGGGCGTATCTTTAGTATGATTTCCGAGGAGTTTGTGAGAACCAAAGACCAGTTGATGAAGGTTTTTGGGGGAAGTCTTGAAGAGAGGCGCCCTCGCATGGGCAAAACGCTAATGCTTAGGGCTAAAGCATTGGCGCTTCTTCACGAACAGCAGATTTCCACCATCCGCGAATGGAGGTTAGCACAAAAAGCAAATCCACTTAAGGCTGAACAACTGCTTCCGCGCGTCCTCCTATCGATTAATGCTATCGCTAGCGGTTTAAGAACAACGGGTTAAATGTGATTAATACATTTTTATAGTTTTAAAAAACTTTTATTAGCGAGTGAAACTGTCAATTGTGGGGGGTGGACCGGCAGGCCTTAGAGCTGCAGAGATCGCTCTTGAGGCTGGTGCAAGCGTAACCCTATTCGAGGGGAAACCCTCTGTTGGAAGGAAGTTTCTTATTGCAGGTCATGGAGGTTTAAATCTCACTCATTCAGATAAAATTGAGACTTTTGCATCGCGATATTCTGGGGGAATCCCCAATGAAATCTGGGTTTCCCTTCTAAATGATTTCAGCAATCAGGATATGAGAATATGGGCATCAAAATTGGGAGTGGATACATTTATAGGGAGTAGCGGCCGCATCTTCCCAAGAGAAATGAAAGCAGCGACTCTGCTTCTTATGTGGATCCGGCGACTCAATTCGCTTGGCATCAGTTTAAAAACATCGCACCTCCTCAAACATATTGAGCTAAAAGATGGCCGTTTTGTACTAACTTTCTTGACTTTGGAGGGAGAAGTTCTAGCAGAGAGCGATGCAGTGATCCTGGCTTTGGGGGGCGCTTCGTGGCCAGATACTGGTTCTGAAGCAAATTGGTTGTCTCTTATAAGTTCATTTGGGATACCCATCAAACCCCTTGAGCCAGCAAATTGCGGATGGGAGGTAAACTGGAGTCTAGTCAATAAGGATGCTATTTTCAAAGAGATTGAAGGGAAACCTCTTAAGAATATTAGAGTTACAGCGGAAGGAAAAACGATATTAGGTGAATTACTAATTACAAAATATGGACTTGAGGGAGGAGCCCTTTATCAACTTGGAAATATATTAAGAAGTATGAAGGAACCTAAACTATATATCGATCTTAAGCCATCGTTTTCAAAACAAGAATTAGAAGAAAAAATTAAAGATTATTCCAACGACTTAATTAAAGATATAACCAAAGCTTGGCGACTTACTCCGGCGGCGTTATTTTTACTACGCTGCTTTACCCCTGGGACGAACGACCGATTAACAATCTGTAACTCGGCTAAGAACCTTCTTATTCCCTTAGTCAGACCACGCCCTATCGCCGAGGCAATCTCTTCGGCAGGCGGGGTCTCTTTCGACTGCCTTGATGAATACCTAATGATCAAAACTCTTCCTGGTCTTTTCTTCGCTGGGGAAATGCTTGACTGGGAGGCTCCGACTGGCGGTTACCTGCTACAAGGTTGCTTCTCTACCGGCACACGTGCTGCTCACGGAGCTATTCGCTTTATGAGCCACATCCAAAAAACTTGATCTATGCCACCGATCATCAAACTTCCAAGTAATATGATTTTCTCTGTATTTAATTGGCGTTTATGTTTCGTCAAAAAATCACATAACCACAACTGGTTGTGACAGATAGAACCAACCTACTAATTCTGGGGGAGAAGTTGCCAGCTCTTGAGGATTTGCTCTGTACGGATTTTCAACTCCATCGGATCTCAATGACGGATAATCGTGGGAAACAGCTTGAGAAATTATCACACCTTATCAAGGGGATTGCTGTTAGTTCTCATTTTCCGATCGATAGGGATCTGATGATGCGCCTGCCTCACCTTCAAATCATCGCTTGTTGTAGCGTTGGGTTGCGTAAAGATTTTTCTGTAAAATTGGTTAAGGGAGTGGAGAGTCGATGGGGTTCATGTTGAGGTAGATTTTTCCTGTGATCCACTCGTCGGAGATTTCACAGAGGAGGGCGGATACG
>Ga0118677_10008027_pt1 | contig 17126 bp, 23 predicted proteins | sample AliMusrvi5mmetaG_FD_86154 | JGI IMG/M metagenome (GOLD analysis project Ga0118677, IMG submission 86154) | reverse complement strand
ACTGTCCAAAGTAGCGATGCGGACGATTGAAGCCAGACTGGAACGTAACCCAATCCTACCCAAATGGGACATCTTGATTCGACCCATCTAATGGGTAAATTAATTTCCGGAAATCACCTAAATTCTACATAACTGGCTAAATTTCGAAAGATTGCATCGGCCGCCTTTTCGGCATCATTTCGATTAGCCAGGGTTATATGTGCGCCATCTTTGGCTGCGACACTGCACTGCGCAAGGGCATCTACAGCGGCGGTTGCTAAATCTAAAGAAACCGAAGGCACTAAGAAATTAGCATTGCCCGTTAAATGACTGATGATGCTACGATAAAAGATAATTCTGATTGGAATGGGGAACTTAAAAAAATTGAGTAGTACTTTAGTTTGCTTCATGCAGTTTTCCTTAGATTAATAGTCAACTAAGAGTTGACTATAGGCTCATTTAATAATAAAGATAGTCTTATTATGGTTTGAACTTAAATAACAGGCGGTTTACGTAAAGATATTGGCGTTGTTTGTGTTTAAAATCTGGGTCTTTGGTGATGTCTTGGTGGTTATTCTGTTAATTCGTCTGTTACACGTTTTTTAGTGCAAGGAACAGGTGGTTTATTAAGTTAAACAGCTGGTTAAGATAGAGGAACAGCTGATTTATTAAGTGAAACAGGTGGTTAAGATAGAGGAACAGCTGATTTAGTCAGTGAAACAGGTGGTTAAGGCAGAGGAACAGCTAATTTATTAAGTAGAACAGGTGGTTAAGATAAAATAACAGCTGGTTTAGTCAGTAAAACAGGTGTTTAACCAGGAGGAACAGGTGTTTTCGTATGTAAAACACCTGTTTCACCTACGAAAACACCAAGAACACCAGAAATTAAGAAATAATCGCCACTTTTACAGGTTTAAAACGCGATAGTGAATATATTATCTCTATGTCTCAAGCAATATTTTCAAATGATCATTTTACTATTCTAACCAGTAAAAGCGTACAGGATTCACATAACCGTATTTTTATAGCTACCTATCCCGCGATGATACGATTATTTGAAAAGTTTGATCCCGGCTTTTTTGATTTGATCATTGCCGATGAATCACACCGTAGCGTTTATAACATCTATGGCGATTTGTTCCGTTATTTTGATGCACTGCAAGTAGGCTTGACCGCTACGCCGGTTGAAATGGTTAGTCGTTCTACCTGTCAGTTATTTGGCTGTGACTTTAAAGAACCTACCTGTAATTACACTCTGGAAACCGCTATTGAAGAAGGTTATCTGGTACCGTATCAGGTGGTAAAACACACCACCAAATTTCTGCGTGAGGGTATAAAAGGCCATGCCTTAACCGCCGAAGAAATTGCCGAACTTGAAGACAAAGGCATTGATCCGAACAGTCTTGATTTTGACGCTCAAGAGATTGACCGCGCCGTTTACAATAAAGACACGAATCGAAAAATTCTACAAAACCTGATGGAGAATGGCATTCGTCAGGCGGATGGGCAGACCTTAGGTAAAACCATTGTGTTTGCACGCAATCATAAACATGCCAAGCTTCTTGAAAGCCTCTTTGATGAGCTGTATCCGCAATGCAGATGAGTGACTTAGAAACTATTCGTCAGTTTAATGCTAATACCGTCATCTTACAGGAAACCGAGATTGCCCCGTTGATGCAATGGCTGGATATTCGCGGTCACAGTGATGCGTATCAGTGGGATTTATTAATCAGTCAAATTCAGCAACAAAAACTACTCAAGTCCAATTCTGAGGATCTGACTGGCGAGGCGATTAATAAACTTTGGCGCTTACAAATGAACCTGAATCAAGTTAAAGCTAAGGTCAGCCTTATTAAACAATGCCGTGAACAGGCTTGGTGGCAGACTGCCTCCTTGGATGACTTGGAACAGGTGCGCATTGAGTTACGCAGTATCATGCAGTTTTCTGAGAAAAGCACCGACCCACGTCCTGAGGTTCCCATTATTGATGTCACCGACAGTGCTGAAATCAAAGAGCATCAAGGTACCTATTTAAAGGCCGTCGATATGGTGAGTTATCGCCTTAAAGTCGAGCAGGCTTTAAAAGACTTGTTTGAGCAAGATCCGATTCTGCAAAAAATTCGCAATGGCGCCGCTGTTAGCTTAGAGGAACTGGATAACCTGAATGCCTTGATTCATATTCAACATCCCGATATTGATCTGAATATCCTGAAAAGTTTTTATGATACCGCCGCGCCACTGGAACAGATTCTACGCTCTATCGTGGGTATGAATGCAGACAGTGTTAACCAACATTTTGCTGACTTTATTCAACGCTATCCCAGTCTTAATGCAAGACAAGTACAGTTTTTAAGTTTGTTAAAACGGCAGATTGCTCAAAGTGGCGCCATTGAAATTAACAATCTATACAAAATGCCCTTTGCCGCGCTAGGTGAGCTGGACAGCATATTTACTAACGAACAACAAATAGATGATTTACTCACCCTTGTGCAAAGTTTCGGTAAACAACCGATAATGGCAACCCAATACTAAAATCTGAAATAACTGCTTACTCATGATCACCGGCGACTTAAAAAATAAAATAGATAAACTCTGGCTAGAATTCTGGCAGGGCGGTATTGCCAACCCTTTAACCGTGATAGAACAAATCACCTTCTTGATGTTTGCCCGATTGCTGGATATTAACGAAAGCCGTGATGAAAAACGTGCCTCTCGCACTGCTGATTTTAGTTATACCCCACGCTTTAAAACACATGAACAACATTTACGCTGGAGTCAGTTTAGCCATATCGAAGATGCCGAGCGCTTAATGAACGTGGTGCGTGATGAGGTGTTTAAACATTTTCGGTTACACGCCAGTGACAGTCTTTTTGGCGATTATATGAAGGATGCACGTTTAGCGATCGACAAACCAAGTCTGTTGGTTAAAGCCATCGGAATGATCGACGAATTGCCACTGGATGCTGGAGACACGAAAGGCGATTTATACGAATACCTACTCAGTAAATTGTCTACTGCCGGTATTAACGGACAGTTCCGCACCCCGCGTCATATCATTAAATTGATGGTGCAACTGTTAGCACCGCAAGCAGATGAAACCGTGGCCGATCCTACCTGTGGTACAGCAGGCTTTTTGGTAGCGGTTATGGAATACCTATTGGAAACGTACACCAGTGAGCACGGTATCCTGCAAGAAGAAGTTGTCGATGACAAAGGTAAAACCGTTATCCAAAAAATCTACACCGGTGATTTGTTAACGCCAGAGCAATGGCAAACCATTAAAACCAAAATGTTTCATGGTTTTGATTTTGACAGCACCATGTTACGCATCGCCGCCATGAACCTCTATATGCACGGTGTTGATGATCCTGATATTCATTATCAGGATACCTTAGCGCATAGTTTTGCCGATCATTTTCCTCACCTTGAGCAAAATGCCTTTAATGTCGTGTTAGCCAATCCGCCGTTTAAAGGTAGTTTGGATGAAGACACCATTAATCCACCGATCTTACGACTGGTAAAAACTAAAAAGACGGAACTGTTATTTATTGCGCAGATTTTACGGATGCTTAAAGTCGGTGGTCGCAGTGCGACTGTTGTGCCACAAGGGGTATTATTTGGTTCTTCTAAAGCACATCAGGCAATTCGTGAATTGTTGATTGAGCAAAACCAACTTGAAGCGGTCATTAATCTTCCCAGTGGTGTCTTTAAACCTTATGCCGGTGTTTCCACAGCAATTTTATTGTTTACCAAGGGCGGCGCAACGGATCACGTGTTGTTTTATGATGTGCAGGATGATGGTTACTCGCTGGATGACAAGCGTGATGCACTGTATCAGGATGAACAAGGGACACCATTAAGTTTTGCCGGTGATTTACCCAAGGTGCTTGCTGATTATCAACGCTGGCAAGCTTATAAGAATGCGAGTCTTCAGAATGATGGAGACGCAGGAAAGGGTGATGTACTTTTCACTGATCGCGAACAGGCTTGTTTTTGGGTGAGTAAAACCGAACTGGCTGAGAATAAATATGATTTATCGATTAACCGTTATAAAGAAACGGTGCATGTAGCCGAACAATATGACGCACCGAAAGATATTTTAGAGCGATGGATGGGTTTGGTGGATGAAATCGCTCATGACTTAAAAGACTTAGAGCAAATGCTTTAATTGATTTAAACAGTAAAATTACAAAGGAAAGATTATGCAAGCCTATTTTGAAACAGAAGTTTTTTTACCTGTAAATCATCATTTAAATCTTCAGTTACCCGACGAAATTCCGGCAGGACGCGTACGGATCGCGGTTATTTATGAGAAAGAAAACAGTATTACTGAACCGGGAAACCTTAGCCATTTTTTATCTACGTTGCCACTGAATGAACAAGGACGCTCTAATGAGGATATTATGAAACAGATAAACGAAGAGCGAGATAGTTGGAGTGAGAGTTAATGCAGCGTGTTTATTTAGACACATGTATGGTTATTCATTTAATTGAAGGGAGTTCGCGGCAGCAACAAATCCTAAAACGGGCTTTGCAAGGAAAAATAGTTTTTAGCAGTGAGTTAGTCAGGCTTGAATCAAGAATAAAAGCATTACGTGAAAATCAAACTTCGTTTTTAATGGTCTATGAACAATTTTTTAAAGATTGCCAGTTGATTGATTTAAATCGAACTGTTTTTGAACAAGCTACAGATTTACGCGTTAGTTATAACTTGAAAACTCCCGATACCTTGCATTTGGCGGCTGCATTAGGTGTATGTGATCAATTTTGGACCAACGATAAACAGTTGGTTAAATTGGTTAATGATAATTTGCGGCAAAACTTGAGAGTTGAAGATATGGATAGTTTGGAGGAGATGTTGTGAGTTGGCCGTTGGTTACATTAAATAATTTAGCTGAAAAAATTGACTATGGGCTTACAGCTTCAGCATACTGTGATCAGGATGGGCCTAGATTTTTAAGAATTACAGATCTTCAGAATGATTCTGTTAATTGGAGTTTAGTGCCTTCTTGTGTTTGTTCTGAAAAGGATATTGAACAATATCGTTTAAAAAATGGCGATCTTGTATTTGCGCGAACAGGTGCGACAACAGGTAAAAGTTATTTGTTGAATGATGCGCCGAAAGACTCGGTTTTCGCTTCTTACCTAATAAGGGTAAGGCCAAATCGGCTGGAGCGACTAGGGAGGCGCTAACAAAGGAACAAGTTGAAAATTTATTGATTCCTGTTCCACCAAAGATATTGCAAGAAAAGTTTGCATCAATAAAGGTTATGGTCAAGTCAGTTGTAACTAGCGAGAATTTAGCAACTAGCCTACCGTTATTTGATTCATTAAGTCAAAAAGCCTTCGCCGGTGAACTTTAATATCAAGCCACTAAAGGAAAGACTATGCCAGAAATAAGCCGATTTCTTGGAATTATCATTTTTATGTATTTCGATGAACATAGCCCGCCACATTTTCATGTGAAATATAATGAATTTAACGCCGTTATGGATATTCAAACTTTGAATATTTTGGCAGGTTATTTACCTGTCAAAGTGCGCGGATTAGTTGAAGAATGGGCAGAACTCCATCAACCAGAATTACTTGATATGTGGAATACAAAAGACTTTCATAAAATCAAGCCGTTAGTGTGAGGTAGTATGATTATCACTGTAAAACAAGCACATTACCTTGATGGCTATCGGCTGCATTTATTATTTAACACGGGGGAATCAGGACAGGTTGATTTGCAAGATCTCATTTTTAAATACAAAGCCGCAGCGCCTTTGCGCAATATTGATGATTTTAAATCCTTTCAATTAGATGAATGGTCCACCGTGGTTTGGGGTTGCGGTTTTGATATTTCTCCCGAAACACTTTATGAACGTGCAACAGGCAAACATATGGATTGGCTTTCCTAGCCGCGTAGGTCAGGTTAGTGACAGCGTAACCCGACATTTCGAAGCCCACATGCAGGATTTTGAAAATGCCTAAAATCTATTAAGGCCAAGCCACTAAAGGAAAAACCATGTTAAAAAGTTACGAAGCTATTTATGAAAATGGTCGGTTAAACTGGTTAGGCACAAAGCCTAGCCTTACCAAAGCCAAAGTGATTGTAGTGATTGAAGAAAATGATCTGGAAAGTAATGCCTATCAATCGATCAAACAACTTAAAGGTATAGCACCTAAACCAGACCGAGTGATTAGCCTAGAAGAAATGGAGACGGCAATTCAATTAGAAGGGGCCAAACTTTGATCGGCCTGGATACCAATGTCTTTATTCGCTATATCGTACAAGATGATGAACAGCAAGCTCAGTTAGCAACTGATGTGATTGAAAATCAGTGTTCTGTAGAAAATCCTGCCTTTATTAATGAAATTACCTTATGTGAAATCGTGTGGGTGTTAAAACGGGCATATCGTTATGATAAATCGATTATTTTGGCGGTATAGAGGGTATTAGAGATAATAATTTACTTGAATCAGCTTTAGGTGCCGCGCAGCAAACATGGAATTATACCCAAGACGTTTATCTGAGCTTGTCGCAGATGAAGTATCTTCATTTAGACTAGCACAGAACACTAATAACCCTTTAGTCATTGATCAGCATGACAAAGGTGTGAGTTTATCATTGGATGTTGGCGGATATAAAGTTATACAAAATATTCGGCTTACCACTTAAGCCGGGACATTCAATAATTTCAAAGGGTTAGGAATTGCAGGCTTCCGGCTCCTTCGAGCAAGCGGAAGCTCTCCCATTTGTTCAAGTACCCAGGAAAATAACTCTGGATGTTCGGTTCCAAATAAACGTCTCGCGGCCGTTGTTCCATCTTCATGTTGAAGTCCGTAATTATGAATCACCGTTAAGGCGCTCAGGCGTTGCGGCGTCAACCCACGCCCATTGTGGTATAGCTGCGAGAGACTGCCATTACGTCCTTCAACGGCTGATGAACTCCGGTGGAACTGTCGCACCATCCATTCCGCCCAGCTTAGCCAGCGTTGTATTTCACTGTCGGACAACGTAGCACTGAACGGATGTGCTTCCAGGGTATGGCTAGCGTGTGTCCAGGCTTTGCGATACTTTTCTCTGGACTGTCTGTTTTGGGTATGATGCAGATGCCGGTGCCAATAAACGACGGGCAACAAAGTTGTCGTCAGCCAGTCTTCCATGCCTTTATCAACGGCTAAGCCCTGTAACGTTTCGTTAACCCAATGCCACCAAAAGTTGACCGAAACCGCCAATGGTTGTAGTGGGTTACGGAACTTTTTCATCACGTCTTTGTGGTCGCTAATGCCTTGTTGATCCGCTAGCTGTTCAATTGCTTTTGCTCGCGCTTCAAGTCCAGCGGTGACTTTTTCCGCATCGTTGGGGCTATTGTCAAAGAGGGAAAATGGATGAAGGTCATCGCTAATACCTTGCAGATTTTCATGATACTCCGTTTGCACTTGCCTGGCTTGATCGTAGTTCTTTCTGGCCGTAATGGACTGCTCTTTAAGTGCCTGCCGTTCGGTCATTGTTGTCGTTTTCGTTTCAAGCGCATTTTCTTCAGCGGCTTGCGCCACGTTGAGGTGTTTTTCAATCGTTGCGGTGTGTCTGGCAAGCTTTATACCCAGCCAGCGGCTTAGGTCTTGCTGGGCATGAAAAAGGTCTGCACCAGAATCACATTCAAATCCCATTACCGCTAGTTTTATCAGGGCCTTGGCACGATCACTAATGGCATGACTGACCTCAATTCCCAGCGCTTCTAAACGTGGACTCGTTTTCGCATGCCAACTCTCAAAGCGCCGATCATCACTGATGTCCTCCAACAGTAAATAACCCGAACTTAAGTCAAAGAGGTATAAGACTGCAAAGACCAGCAATCTTAACCAGGCGCTACCGGCTTCGGTTTCCCAAAAGAAAGACTCTGGATGCTGGTTACGTTGCTTTTGCGCTCGAAGGTGGCGATGCACACTACTTTTTGTGCCATTAAGACAGCAAGCAAGTTTGCGCATACTTTGTTTGCCACTTCGGGCTATTTCAGCAATAATTGCTCGGCTAGCTGCTCGTATTTTCTGTGTTGTTTTGTTTTTTTAGTCATTAACTCATGATACTAAAATACGGCAGTCTAGTTCATGTTTGTCCCGCATTAAGTTGATAGCCAAATATTCATATCTCACTGGCTCCATTAAATGCCGTTAAAGGGCTTAATCATGGGCAAACAAAAGAACGGGTATTGGGTAACCTGTCAAAGTACTCGGTTTAGTTGAGGAGTGGGCAGAACTTCATCAATCAGAATTACTTGAGAGGTGGAATACGAGAGGCTTTCATAGAATTAGACTATAGAGGAGCAATATCAAAATAACGGTTCTTGCCATTTATTGTCATTTGTATCATAGTGTTTATCTATACTTTAATAAACGGAGAAGACGTGATGCAAAGCATGAATATTTCCCTTCCAGATCCACTAAAGCAGTTTGTAGACTCACAAGTTGCACAAGGGCGTTATAGTAGCACGAGTGAATATATGCGTGAATTGATTCGTGCAGATGAAAAACTTAAAGCCGAAGAGCAGTTAGAGGCAAAATTATTAGAAGGTTTAAATAGCCCTGAAAGTGAGCTTGGTAAAGAAGACTGGAAAGAAATTCGTAACGCAGCGCTTAATATTCTTGAGTCTAGAAAGGCTAGGCGTTAATGCCACAAATTTATAAGCGCAAGATAGCTGAAAACGATCTTGTAGCTTGTTATATCTATCTAGCAGAAAACGCTACCCTTACTGTAGCCGACCAGTTCTTAGTCAATGCTGAGGTAAGTTTTAACGAACTCGCTATAAATCCGTTGATGGGTTCTCCATTAACGTTACAAAATCCAAAATTTTCGGGTATGCGAAAATGGAGAGTTAAAAGGTTTATTAATATCCTAATTTTTTATATGCCTCGCAATGATGGCATACTTGCTGAGTGACTTTATCCAGCGGTGATTGCTTGAGAAAATATTGCCGCAGTAACCCATTGTGATTTTCATTGAGTCCACGCTCCCAACCGTGATAAGGTTTGGCAAAATAAGTCTCGCCCCCCAGTGTTTTAGCAATTTCAGTATGCTTGCAAAATTCCTGACCATTATCAAACGTGATGGTATGAACCCAGGCGGCAAAAGGCTTTAAGGCTCGAATAATCGCCTCTTTGGTCAACTCCGCCTCTTTGCGAACAATCGGGATGACCAGATTCAATTTTGAGACCCGCTCCGTCAACGTCGGTGACGGCGTTCAGATTTACTGCGGGGATCAATAGAGTAATTTTTCGCCGCAAACACATACTGCCAGCCCCATTCTTTAGAGGCATTCGGATACTTGACGGCCAAGGCATCCGGTAGCCAAACGTCCACTTTGTTTAGCGCCATATCCTGTTCATGCCATGCACGGCGCAAAACCAATTGCGCACGAATCGCCTCCAGCAAGCTATCCGGCAACATCGTCACCCGATCTTTGCCACCTTTGCCATCCCGTATGATAATCTCTTTTCGGGTCAATTCCACATCCTTAACGCGCAGCCGCACCGCTTCCATCAAGCGCATCCCGGTTCCGTACAACAGTTTAATAATCAGATTGATCGGAGCCGGGGCAGACGCAGCTTCCCGCAGCAATGCCTGCACTTCCGGAACCGTCAACACCACAGGCAAGCGCCGTGGTTTTTTTGAGCGTTCAAAATTATCAAGCCACGGCAAAGTGATTGCCAGTACCTCGCGATATAAAAAAAGTATCGCGGATAACGCCTGATTTTGAGTCGAACTGGATACCTGACGCTGGGTAGCAAGATAGGTTAAAAACGCCTCCACTTCAGCGGCACCCATATCGACCGGATGACGTTTACCGTGATATAAAATAAATTGCTTAATCCACGAAAGATAGGTATTCTCAGTACTCAAGCACTAGTGCTTGAAGCGAATCTTGTCGCGTACTTGATCGAGTAATTTTTTCGGTTGTGTGGGTGTCGTATTTGTTTGCATGCTTTGTCGCACTCATTTACGCTCTGGCTAGCATAAACAACAGGTTATATTAATTGATCATGATTATACGACAATTTACAATTATTATACGACAATTAATGTCGTATATATTACGTTAGACTCTAGCAGGATATTACGTTGCATTCCCACCCTATCTCACTCACAAGACAGATATATAATACATCTGCAGTCTCCGAGCCACTCCTCTACATTTTATTAGTACGTGTGATGAATCTTGGGTTTTCATTCACATTATTTCACAAACTGAAATCTGTTGATGCAAGACTTGACCCCCCCCCCGCGTTTTTCGGCATATAAAAGCACCAAAGGAAATTAAATGACAACGACTAACCTACTTGTAGCAATCAAAAACATAATTACCAATCCAATCACCAATCTGACAGGTCACTACAATAGTTCCAGCAATCGTGTTAACAGCGAAGGCGAAGCGCTGGAGAATTATATAAAAAACATTTTTTGCGGGACAGTAAACACAACCGATGAAAATCAGCGCAACCAAGTTTTCTCCAAGCATTTTTCATACCTAGGTAATCAGAATAATCCACCCGACATCATGATTCGCGGCGGCGATGCCATTGAAGTGAAAAAAATGGAAAGCAATAGCTCAGGAATTGCACTCAACAGTTCCTACCCAAAAGATGTGTTGTACGCTAACAGCCCAATGCTGACAGAAGAATGCAAGGCTTGCGAAACATGGACACAAAAAGATTTACTTTATTCCATCGGTGTTGCACCAAAAGGAAAGCTGAACTCGCTATGGTTTGTTTATGGAGATTGCTATGCAGCAAACAAGTCAATTTATGAAAAAATTAAAAATGCAATTTCCGATGGTATCCAAACCTTACCAGATATTGAGTTTGCAGAAACAAAAGAGTTAGGTCGAGTTAATAGAGTTGATCCGCTTGGAATCACCTACTTAAGAATTCGAGGTATGTGGCACATCGAAAATCCAAGCAAGGTTTTTCAATATGTTGCGCCCCAGCTTAATGCTGGTTTCTCTTTATATGCTCTGCTTCTTGAAGGAAAATATAACTCATTTCCTCAAGCAGATAGGTCGATGATAGAGCAATTAAATATTTCTGGCTTTTCAATAACTAAAGTTAAAATAAAATCGCCAAATAATCCAGCAACTCTGCTTGATGCTAGGCTTATTTCGTTCGAGGAGTTGAAATGAAAATCGCTTCATTTTTTTCTGGGGCGGGCGGATTGGATAAAGGTTTCGAGAGGGCTGGCTTCGATGTGATCTGGGCAAACGAATATGACCCAACTATTTGGGAGACTTTTCAAACCAATTTCTCACACACCTTTCTTGACAAGCGAAGCATCACAAAAGTTGACAGCCAAGATGTACCAGATGTGGATGGAATTGTTGGTGGACCACCATGCCAGAGTTGGAGTGAAGCTGGGGCTAGACGAGGTATTGAAGATAAACGCGGTCAATTATTTTTTGATTACATCCGTATTCTTAAAGAGAAGCAACCAAAATTCTTTTTAGCTGAAAATGTATCGGGAATTTTAGATAATAAACATGCTGTTGCTTTTGACAATATTTTAAAGGAGTTTCAAGGGGCTGGCTATTCCATTTCGTATAAATTGCTGAACGCAAATGACTACGATGTGCCAGAAGACAGACTCAGAGTTATTATTGTCGGTTATCGCACAGACCTCAATATGAAGTTTGAATTCCCTCAACCTCAAACCTATAAGCCAACCTTAAAAGACGCAATATATAACCTAAGATTGTCAACGCCAGCAAAGGATAAAAACAAAACAAACGGTAGCTTATTAAAAGTGCCTAACCACGAATACATGATAGGTGGTTTCTCCACAATTTACATGTCACGCAACCGAGTGAGAAGCTGGCATGAGCCATCGTTCACCATACAAGCAGGAGGGCGACATGCACCTATGCACCCTCAAGCACCTAAAATGCTTTTTGTTGAAAAAGACAAACGAATTTTTGTGCCTGGACAGGAGCATTTATACCGCAGACTTACCGTGAGGGAGTGTGCAAGAATTCAAACTTTTCCTGATGACTATATTTTCAAATATGAAAATATCGCAGATGGTTACAAAATGGTTGGAAATGCTGTCCCAGTGAACTTTGCTTACCATTTAGCAAGAAAAATAGAATCGGATTTACGCGTATTTAATCTAATTAATGTCAAAGAAATGTTACCTCCAGTACAGTATTACTCACAAAATAGTCACCAAGTTCAAGAACCTGAATTAGAATACTCGGCGGTACCATTTTAAAGCAAATTTACGCTCTACTTTCAACTAACTGGGGCGGAGTAAAGTAAAAAAGTCTAACCCGGCGTTCGAGTGGGACGGCGCAAAAGCGCGCCGCCCCTCAACTCTACGTTAGCCAACATTTATACCCCATAATCAATGGGGTCAGACTCGATAGTAACAGGGTCAGAGTAAACTTAAATATAAAATATTCGGCTTACCACTTAAGCCGGGACATTTAATAATTTCAAAGGGTTAGAAATTGCACGCTTCCGGCTCCTTCGAGCAAGCGGAAGCTCTCCCATTTGTTCAAGTACCCAGGAAAATAACTCTGGATGTTCGGTTCCAAATAAACGTCTCGCGGCCGTTGTTCCATCTTCATGTTGAAGTCCGTAATTATGAATCACCGTTAAGGCGCTCAGGCGTTGCGGCGTCAACCCACGCCCATTGTGGTATAGCTGCGAGAGACTGCCATTACGTCCTTCAACGGCTGATGAACTCCGGTGGAACTGTCGCACCATCCATTCCGCCCAGCTTAGCCAGCGTTGTATTTCACTGTCGGACAACGTAGCACTGAACGGATGTGCTTCCAGGGTATGGCTAGCGTGTGTCCAGGCTTTGCGATACTTTTCTCTGGACTGTCTGTTTTGGGTATGATGCAGATGCCGGTGCCAATAAACGACGGGCAACAAAGTTGTCGTCAGCCAGTCTTCCATGCCTTTATCAACGGCTAAGCCCTGTAACGTTTCGTTAACCCAATGCCACCAAAAGTTGACCGAAACCGCCAATGGTTGTAGTGGGTTACGGAACTTTTTCATCACGTCTTTGTGGTCGCTAATGCCTTGTTGATCCGCTAGCTGTTCAATTGCTTTTGCTCGCGCTTCAAGTCCAGCGGTGACTTTTTCCGCATCGTTGGGGCTATTGTCAAAGAGGGAAAATGGATGAAGGTCATCGCTAATACCTTGCAGATTTTCATGATACTCCGTTTGCACTTGCCTGGCTTGATCGTAGTTCTTTCTGGCCGTAATGGACTGCTCTTTAAGTGCCTGCCGTTCGGTCATTGTTGTCGTTTTCGTTTCAAGCGCATTTTCTTCAGCGGCTTGCGCCACGTTGAGGTGTTTTTCAATCGTTGCGGTGTGTCTGGCAAGCTTTATACCCAGCCAGCGGCTTAGGTCTTGCTGGGCATGAAAAAGGTCTGCACCAGAATCACATTCAAATCCCATTACCGCTAGTTTTATCAGGGCCTTGGCACGATCACTAATGGCATGACTGACCTCAATTCCCAGCGCTTCTAAACGTGGACTCGTTTTCGCATGCCAACTCTCAAAGCGCCGATCATCACTGATGTCCTCCAACAGTAAATAACCCGAACTTAAGTCAAAGAGGTATAAGACTGCAAAGACCAGCAATCTTAACCAGGCGCTACCGGCTTCGGTTTCCCAAAAGAAAGACTCTGGATGCTGGTTACGTTGCTTTTGCGCTCGAAGGTGGCGATGCACACTACTTTTTGTGCCATTAAGACAGCAAGCAAGTTTGCGCATACTTTGTTTGCCACTTCGGGCTATTTCAGCAATAATTGCTCGGCTAGCTGCTCGTATTTTCTGTGTTGTTTTGTTTTTTTAGTCATTAACTCGTGATACTAAAATACGGCAGTCTAGCTCGTGTTTGTCCCGCATTAAGTTGATAGTCTAAATAAGTTATGTTCGGTCGCTAGGTTTTAAATAAACTTAAAAGCTGCTCTATTGTGGATTCTGTCTGCTGCATGGCTACTAACTTTTTAAGATTAAAGTGCTCAGCATAATTATCTTTAAGTGTGGCGTCGTTATTAACAAAAGGTGCAAACTGCGCTTTTAGTTTTTTAGATTCCAATTCAGGAGTAATGCCCAGTAATCGCAATAACATCGTTTCAAAACAAGGTTCTGATTTTAATAACACAATCTTATGGCTTTTAGCTTGTTTTTTAAGCGCATCTGACCAATCTGTGTCGGTATCAAATAATGCCGCCACCGTATCATATTCTGCAATTCGGGCTTGTCTAATAGTATAATCAAGTACGCCCTTCGCTCCTTTACCTTTAGCATTCTTAATAGTCACTACCAGCCCAGCCCCACGCGGAACCAACTGTTCTTTAAGATAGCTTAAAAATGCTTTTTCATCGGCCCCTTCACCAATAATTAACAAGGTTCTCTTTTGTACTATGCGTAGTTTAATTTTACTCATAAACTGGGCACTGCACCGTAGGCACCAGCAAGGTATTTAGCGTAAAAGTTATCGTCATTACGGATACCTTCAATGCTATCCATTCGATACGACTGGCTAAGGCAGTCTGCGTCTTTCTCTACTAGCATCACTTGCGATTTCTCGACAAGGTTTAAAACCTCAATAGCATGGGTTGAAAAGATGAGTTGTGCTGCCTGTGGATTAGTTTGAGGATTCGCAAATAATTCTAAGATGGGTTCAAGCATTAAAGGGTGTAAATCATTTTCAAATTCATCGATAACGGCTAGGCCACCTTGTTCAAGGACGGGTAATAACCAAGACAGTAAGATAAACGCACCTTGCGTACCATTAGATTCTAAATTGAACGGCAAGATAAAATTATCAGCACCGCTGACGTGTGTGCCAAAGGGAAACCATGATTTTGCTTCTGGTGCTCCAACTGGATTCAGTTGGATTTGTTGCAGCTCAACACTCGATAAACCTAAGTCCCATTCGGATAATAAGCGATTCATGAGTCGATGTTGCAGAGGACTGGAAGAGAAATGTTCCGCCGCAAAAATGATAGCCTGATCACTGATAGGTAATCTACCCACTACATCGACATTAGAAATAACCATTCGAGTGGTTAGTTCTTTAGCGAGTGGCACATCATATTGTGCCGCCCAAGCAATTAAGGAGACATTTGCGCGTACTTTTTTGGCTGATTGGGGTGATAAACCAAAGCCCTGCTGTTTGACAGAGTAAGTACTTATTTTTGGATCCCACGTGCGGATAAACACATACGCAAAACGTTCACGCTTTTGATAAAGCGCTTCATGTAACACTCTTTGCTGATTACATTCCAAAACATACCGCCACTGCGTGCCCTCAAAATCAAACACACATTCAAACTCGGAGGGTTCTGAAGTATGAAGCACATGGGGACAGCAAGCAATATTTGAGTCAGGTGAACTTGCAAAAGAATGACTGATAAACCAGTGAATAAAGACGATGGGTTTTAATAAAGCAGTTTTACCACTGGCATTATGACCCACCACAGCTAACAGCTTAGATACTCGATTACCGCAAATATTATCGCTCATCCAATCGGTCAAGCTCGTCTTTCGATTGATGGTCAAATCAACTTCAGTACGCTCTGCAAATGATTGAAAGTTTTTAAAAGCATATTTATGTAGCATAATTATGTATATTAAGTTTAGTAATCGACATTTTTCTGTTGATTATAGGGTTTAACAATATCTTTTACTACATAATAATAGAGGATAGTCATCTTAAATTTCTGACTTGCTAGTTTTTCGGGTGATGTCACTGAGTTTTATAGTTGTTATAAAACCATGAATACCGCTACGGGTAAAGCGGATAAGTTGCATGATATATTTGAACTTCATTATGTTGAACTCAGTAAATTCGTTCAGCAACAACCGACTCAAATTATTACGGCGTTAGATCGGTGGAGTACTTTTTTAACCAAAGCCCATCAGATTGATAAATATCACATTCCTGCAGAATTAGCAGTAGACGCGGCAATTGTTAAGGCGATTTCGGCAGTTGATCGAATGTTTGATGAAGAAGAGTCTTTAATATACGAGATTCGTATGCAATTTTTAGCCGATATTGAAAGTATCATTGCCTCAGCCAATGACGAGGGTTTTGGACAAGGCATGGAGCAAGGTCTTGAACGAGGAGTGGAGCAAGGAATACAACAAGGGGTTGAGTTAACCGCCTTAAACATGCTTGCTAAAGGCATGCCTACCGCAGATATTGCAGAAATAACGAGCCTCAGTACAGCGGTGATACTAGACTTAACCAGCAAACGGTAGGCCACTATCAAGCGGCGGCTAAACCTTAAGCCGCCGCGTGATAATGTAACGCAAGAGCCTAAAAATTAAAACTTATTACTGTATAGCATAGTGCCTGTTTTGCTATCGCGGGTTTCAGCGGTGGTGTTGTTTCCTATGGTACTGCCTACAACCGTTAATTCAGAATAACCGAACGTATTAGCACTGTATGTTGCACTAAGTGAGCGTGGTTGAAAATTACTGTTTAGGAAGTTAATGGTTTTCAGTATAGCGTCACTACTTTTAGCTTTGGCGTCTTTGATTCTGACGCTCAGTCCTGAAAGAACCGCGATTTCGGGTATTTTGTTATTATTAATATCCGCGATAACCGCTAACCCAATCGGTGGGGTGGGTGTTTTGTTTGGGAATATTAACGTACTAATCAATTTGTTGTCTTTTTGGTCACGGATTACAACGGTATGATTATTGGTTTTATAGTCTAAATAAAGTAAAGCGTTTTCATCGTAGCCATTACCGCTGATGTCGGGTAATGTAGCACTAGCGATATAGTTGTTTCCATCCCATTAGCAGACATAGCCTACTGATACTCCTAGGTAACCATAAATACCGACACCGACTTCTTTGTTACTAGTACCATCTTGAAGAACTAAGCCCCACGTGCCGTCAACTACAGGTATTCCCAAGTAAGTACCTATGAATAATTAATTTAACTAAGGCCTGGCATGTTTAGCGTATGATAGAGTCATTTTTAAATTATAAATGCTCTATATAAAACAGCTCACCTCGCAAGAAATTCTCACCTTAGAAGAGATGCATAAAAATCATCCCAGTCATTTAAGTAGAAATAGAGCTCATAGTGTTTTATTAAGCTATCGTGGTCATTCTGTACCTGTGATTTGCTCCATATA
>Ga0118677_10008025_pt1 | contig 17130 bp, 14 predicted proteins | sample AliMusrvi5mmetaG_FD_86154 | JGI IMG/M metagenome (GOLD analysis project Ga0118677, IMG submission 86154) | reverse complement strand
GGGCAAAACCCTGCATTACAAAACCACCACCGGCCGCATGCCCATCCGCAATGCCGCGGGCGATACCGAAGCGTGGATTTTCTACACCGCCTACACTCTCGACGGCGTGCCCGACGCCTCCAAACGCAAGCTGGTCTTTTCGTTTAATGGCGGACCCGGATCCTCCTCCGTGTGGCTGCACCTGGGCGCCATCGGCCCGCTTCGCGTGAAGTTGAACGACGACGGCTCGCTGCCGGCTCCGCCCTATCAGATTGTCCCCAACGAGGGTTCGTGGCTGGACCAGGCCGACCTGGTGTTCATCGACCCCGTCGGCACCGGCTACAGCCGCGCCACGAAGCCCGATCTGGAGAAGAAGTTCTTTGGTTTGAAGGGCGATATCGAATCGGTCGGCGAGTTCATACGCATGTACCTGACCCGCAACAACCGCTGGCTATCGCCGCTGTTTCTGGCTGGCGAGAGTTATGGCACCACGCGCTGCGCCGGCCTGTCCGGCTACCTGGTGGAACACGGCATCGCGTTGAACGGCATCTTCCTGATCTCGACCGTGTTGAACTTCGGGACTCTGGAATTCGATCACTTCAACGACCTGGCGTACGAGTTGATGCTGCCCAGCTACACCGCCACCGCCTGGTATCACAAGCGCCTGGTTCCGGATCTGCAGAAGGACCTGAAAGCGGCCCTGAAAGAGTCCGAGAGCTTCGCCAACGACGGCTACGTGAAAGCGCTGAATCTTGGCGACAGGATGAGCGCGGCGGAGCGCAAGGCGGCGGTCGCGAAACTGGCCCGGCTGAGCGGATTGAGCGCGGAGTTCATCGACCGCGCCGACTTGCGGGTTGACCTCGAACTGTTTCAACGCGAGTTGCTGCGCGATCAGAACGTGGTGGTCGGGCGTCTGGACAGCCGCCTGACCGGTCCGGGGCAGCGCGCCGTGACGACTTCGCCGGAATTCGACCCGGCCATGTCCACCATCCGGCCGCCCTACACCGCCGCCTGGTACCAATACGTCCGCACCGAACTGGGCTACGAAAGCGACGACCGCTACTATATTCTGGGAGGCGGCGTGAAGGGTTGGGACTTCGGTTCGGACAACCGCTACGCCGACGTGACGGAGCCGCTGCGGCTGGCCTTCGAGAAGAACCCGCACATGAAGCTTTACATCGGAGCAGGCTATTTCGATATGGCCACGCCGTATTTCGCGGCCTGGTACACGCTGGACCACATGAGTCTGCCAGAGGCCGCCAAGGCGAATATCCGCCGCTACACTTACGAATCGGGGCACATGTATTACATTCATCTGGAGTCGCTGCGCGCGATGCGCCGGGACGTGGCATTGTTCCTCGACTGGGCGGTCCGCTAATGGCCGGCGGCATGATCGATCTACACACCCATACGACGGCGTCCGACGGCACGGACACACCCGAACAGCTGGTGCGGAGAGCCGTGGAGAGCGGCATCGGCACGCTGGCCATCACCGACCACGACACGCTGGACGGCGTCGATTCGGTGCTGCAGCGGGCCGCGCAAGCGGGGTTGAACCTCATTCGCGGCATCGAACTCAGCACGCGCGTCGCGGGGGAATCCGACCCGCGCCGCCGCAACGCCCATCTGCTGGCCTACTTCTTCGCCGACCCCGGCCCGGAATTCCGGCACTGGCTCTTAAGTCTCAGAAAGCAGCGGCGCGAACGCAACGGCTTGATTGCGGAACGCCTGCAGCAGCTCGGCCTGGACGTGCAACTCGAGGAAGCCGAGGCCCTGGGACGCAATATCACCGCACGCCCGCATTTCGCCTCGGTCATGCTGGGAAAGGGCTACGTCTCGAGCGTGCGCGAGGCCTTCGACGTCTACCTCGGAGAGAGCGGCCGGGCCTACGTCGAGCGCGAAGATCCACCCATCGAGGAAGCCATCGCGCGCGCCCGGGCGGCCCGCGGCGTGACCTCTCTGGCCCACGCCATCCGGCTGAATCAGGCGGACCCCACGCGGGAGGCGAACTTGATCGGCGGCTGGGCGGACGCGGGCCTCGACGCGCTGGAAGTGTGGCACTCCGATCACGGCGAGGCCGAAGAATCGCGCTACGCTGCGGTGGCGGCCAACTGCGGTCTGGCGCGCACCGGAGGCTCGGACTTCCACGGCGAACACACGCCGGGAGTGCTGCCGGGCATCGGCAAAGGCCGGCTGCGCGTTCCGGCTTCAGTCGTGGACGACTTGCACCGCATCGCCGCCAGCCGTTCGCAGACCGGCGGACTTGCGGGCTTCCAGGCGGAGATAAGCCAGCGCGCGAACCGTGCCACCGGCGGGTGACCAGGTGGCCGAGGTCACTTCGCCGACTTCTTTTTCGCCATCGAGGATTTTGTCGCCGCTCGCCGGGATGGCCGTGCCGGCAATCGAAAGTGGCGTGAGTTGGCGATTCACCAGGCCGCGCGAACGGACGCGTTCGACGATCTCCTGGCCGAGGTAACAACCCTTCTGAAAATGCAGGGCGTGGAGTTGCCCGCTCTCGTGCGCGATGTAGCGTTCAGAAATGTCGTCGCCGTAGCGCGGGCGGCCGTGCTCCAGGCGCACCGCCAGGAGATCTTCGAGGCTGGCTTGCGGCGCCACGCCGGCGAGCCGGGCTTCGATCGCCGGCCGCTGTTCGAGGGGCGCGATCAGACGAAATCCGGGCTGGCCGGTCGAACTCGCGCGCAGCACCATCCCGTCGTTCCAGGCGGTCCAGCCGTAATCGGCTTCGGGAACGGGCGCGCCCAGCGACGTCAGCAACTCAGCCGCTTTGGGCCCTTCCAAGGCGAGTTCGTAGCTCGCTTCCGTCGCGTCCTCCAGTGTCACGTCGTCGGCGATGATGAAGCGGTCGATGTGCTCGTAGACCTTCCGGCGCGTCTCGGGCTCGGTCGAGATCAGCAGGTGATCGTCCGCGCATGAGATGAAGGCGTCGGCCAGCACGCGGCCCTGCGCGGTCAGAAAGAATGCGTACAATCCCTGCCCCGGTTGCAGGTCCTGCACGTGGTTGGTCGTCAGGGCGTGCAGTAGCCGCTTGCGGTCCTCGCCCGTCGCGCGGATGCGCCCCCGCGCCGAGAGATCGAACCATGCGGCAGACTCGCGCAGTGCTTGATAGCCGTCGGTCATTGAATCTATGTTCCCCATTTCGAGCGCAGCAGCGGCTTCCGGCACGGAGCCGAGAATGACCGAGAGCGGTCGAGTCCGCTAGCAGCCACCACTCCCTCACGGTCGCGGCTCCGTTCCGGAAGCGAAGCCGCCCCCGCTATTTCAGATTGTGCAGGAATGCACCCACCAGGACCACCAGCCATCCGGAAATCACCGCGCCGCGCGCCAAACGCGCCCGCTTGGCCGGCTCCATGCCCTCGCCCCCCAGCAGCAGGGAAATCGCCAATACGTGAAGCGCCAGCAGGATCTTGATGCCGATCCCCGCGTGCCAGCCTTTCGGCGCGTCCTGCATGCGCAGCATGAATTGCCATGCGCCGCTCAACACCAGCACAACCGCTCCGGCGGTCAGCCATTTGCGGTAACTGTCCACCGCGTAAAACCCTGAAATCTGCGCTCGAAAAAGCCCGCCGAGAACGACAATCGCTCCGGCAATGTGCGCGAAACGCAGCAGCGTTCCGAGGATGAGAGAAAGATCCATGTAAACCCTTCTATACTGATGTCCGGATGATCCACGAGATTCTGACCGTTGGCGCTTTGCAGTGCAACTGCTCGATTTTTGGCGACGAAACGACCCATGAGGGCATTGTCATCGACCCTGGCGACGGCAACGACGTCGCACGCGTGCTGTCGGTGCTGGGCCAGCACGGGCTGAAACTCACGGCCATCGTCATCACGCACGCGCACATCGACCACATCGGCGGAGCGGCCAAGCTGAAGGCGGCCACTGGCGCGCCGGTCTATATGAACGCGGCCGACCAGGGATTGTACGGCAGCATGGAGATGCAGGCGGGCTGGCTGGGCATGCGTCCCCCGGAGGTCACCGAAATCGACGTGGATGCCCGCGACGGCGATACGCTGCAGTGCGGGACCACGGAACTGCAATTCATCCACACGCCCGGTCACACGCAGGGCAGCCTGTGCGTGCTGATTCCAACCCAGAACAAGCTGATTGCCGGCGACACGCTGTTCCGCGATTCCATCGGACGCACCGACCTGCCGGGCGGCGACGGCCGGGCGATTCTGCGTTCGATCCACACGAAGCTTTTGACGTTGGATGAGACCACCGAGGTCGTCGCGGGCCACGGTCCGGGAACCACCATCGGCCGCGAGAAGGCCGTGAACCCCTTCCTGTCGTAAAGCCTTAGACTCCCGAGCCGCCACATCGGAGTGGCTCCGACCACCCCCGTGGCGCACGCTTCAGCGTGCAGTGCCGACACTCTTGTCGGCATCCATGGGTCATCACACGTGGACAAGAGTGTCCACGCTCCACGCTGAAGCGTGCGCCACCAAGCGTTCGCCCGGCGAAACTAATCGGTTCCGGGCGATTGCCTCAACTGTCTGTAAACGATATGATTCGTGCTTACAGGAGTAAAGAGTCTGAATCGCCGCAACTTCCTCGTCACCGCCGCAGCCGCCGGAACGGCCGCGTGCACCGGCCGCCCGGAGACCCCCTGGCGGACCCTGACCGCCGACGAAGCGACCACGCTGGAGGCTTGGTGCGAGTGTCTGATCCCCGAGGATTCGGACCCTGGCGCGAAGCGGGCCGGCGTCGTGCGCTACATCGACATTCAACTCACCCGTAAATTCAAGCGCCACCGCAAGGCTTACTCGCAGGCGATCAACGCGCTGGATAAGCTGGCCTACGCGCAGAATCGCGGCCCCTTCGCCGCACTTTCGTTCGACGAGCGCTCGCTGCTGCTGGCGTCCTTCGAGAAGAGCGAGAACAGCAAGGCCTTCAACATGGTGCTCGATCACACGCTGCAGGGCTACTTCGGCAGTCCCCGGCACGGCGGCAACAAGGACTACGCCAGCTGGCGCATGCTGGGCGTCCCGCCCATACCTGTGCGCGGCCGGCTGCAATACTCGCTGCTCGACCCCGAGTCCAACGGGGGCATCAGCTAATGCCGCTCCCCATGGTGGACGCAGTCGTGATCGGCGCGGGCGCCGGCGGACCGATCGTCGCGCACGAACTGGTGCGCGCCGGATGGCGTGTCGTGCTGCTCGAACGCGGCAAGTGGAACACGCCCTGGGATTGCCTGAAGGACGACCTGCGCAATCAGCGCAACCCGAACCTCGGCAATCCGTTCGGCCCGGAGGACGAAGGCAACCCGCGAGTGATCGTCGGGATGGACGGCAAAGTCTCCGTCGTCGCCCCCTACGAAGGCGGCTATAACAACAACGCAGCCTGCGTCGGCGGCGGCACGCTCAGCTACGGCGCGATGGCGTGGCGCTTCCAGCCCACCGATTTCCGCATGGCGTCGAAGTACGGCGTCCCAGAGGGCTCGACGCTCGCCGACTGGCCCATCTCCTACGACGATCTGGAGCCCTACTACGAGAAGGCCGAATGGGAACTCGGCGTCTCCGGCGACGTTTCCAACGACCCGTTCAAAGGGCCGCGCAAGAAGGCGCTGCCCATGCCTCCGGTATCGCCGCAGGGGCGCGAATTCGAGATCCTGGACAAGGCCGCACGCAAGCTCGGGCTGCACCCCTTCCACATCCCGATGCTGCGCAACTCGGTGCCTTACAACGGGCGGCCAGCCTGTATGCGCTGCCGCTGGTGCGTCGGCTTCGCCTGCGAAGTGGACGCCAAGAACGGGACGCAGAACACCGTGCTGCCGGTGGCCCTAAAGACCGGCTTGCTGGAGCTGCGCACCGAGTGCATGACCCGGGAAATCATGGTCGACGAGCACGGCCGCGCCAGCGGCGTACGCTACTTCGACCGCGAAGGGCACACCTGGGAGCAGCCCGCCCGCGTGGTGATCGTCTCCGGCGGTGCGATTGAATCGGCGCGGCTGCTGCTGAACTCCGCCACCAAAACGTTCCCGAACGGTCTGGGCAACCGCTACGACTGGGTGGGACGCAATCTGCAGGGACACACTTACACCGGCGCGTGGGGCCTGTTCGACGAGATCGTTTACGACGACATCGGCCCCGGAGCGACCGTCGCGATCTCCGATTTCAACCACGGCAACCCCGGCATGCGCGGCGGCGGGGCGCTGTGCAACGAGTTCATCCGGCTGCCCTATCAGTTCGTCGGCGCGCGGCCGCCCGAAGTCCCGCGCTGGGGACAGGCCTATAAGGATTGGGTGCGGCAGGCTTACCGCCGCACGATCAGCGTGATGGGGCCGACGCAGGAGATGCCGGTGTTCGACTCGCGCATCCAGCTCGACCCGCAAGTGCGCGACAAGTACGGCATCCCGGTAGCCCGCATCTCCGGCCCAAAACACCCGCACACGCTCGAAATCAGCAACCTCCAGGCCAAGCACGCCGAGGATTGGTTGAAGGCCGCGGGCGCGACTAAAACGTGGTTGAAACTCTCGGGCCAAGGCACGTCGGGCGGCCAGCACCAGGCGGGCACCTGCCGCATGGGCAACGACGCGCAGACGTCCGTAGTCGACGCCAACTGCCGCGTGCACGATCTCGAAAACGTGTACGTAGTGGATGCCAGCGTCAACGTCACCAACGGCGGGTTCAATCCCGTGCTGACCATCATGGCCAACGCCTACCGCGTCGGCGAGAAGATCGCCCAGGCCCATGCCCGGGCGCGTGGCTGAAGGAGCAAGCCCTGAAATGAAGATTGCAGTCATCCTTGGCCTGATCCTGTTCGCCGCGTTCCTGATGGTTCCGGCGGCGAGTTTCGTATACGAATCCGGCGCACCCGGCGCCTGTGCGCGCTGCCATGAAATGGCGGTGCCGGTAGACCAGTGGGCGGGCTCCGCGCACCGCGGCGTCACTTGCGCCAAGTGCCACGGCGACGCGCTCACCACGGACGCGCAGTTCCACATGACCAACGCGCGGCGCGTGGTGGAACACAACTTCGGCCAGGTCGCCGAGCGGGCCCAGTTGCGCCCCGGCGACGTCTTCGCCATCCTGCAGCGCTGCCAGAACTGCCACCCGCAGGAGTACGCCTCCTGGGCCGCCGGGCCGCACTCGGTGAAGTACGAGCCGCTGTTCCTCGACAAGAAGCACAACAGCGAGCGTCACCTGATGGACGACTGCCTGCGCTGCCACGGCATGCACTACGCGGGCGGGATTCGCGACCTGGTAACGCCGCTGAACAACCAGGGGCCCTGGAGTTTCCGCGACGCTTCGATGGCGGACAAGCCAGCCATTCCGTGCCTCACCTGCCACGCCATTCACGCGCACGGCAATCCCTTGAAGGGGCACGTGCGCAAGGCCGGCATCTCGCGCAAGGAAGACGTGATGACGCCCTCGCTGGCCTTCTGGGACCGGCGCGCGCGCGAGTCCGTATCGGTCGCGCTGCTGCCGCTGCCCGCCGTACACGAAGGCGAGCGGCCGGTGAAGATGAGTCCCGACCAGCGGCAGGCGCTGTGCTACCAGTGCCACGCGCCGCTCGGCAACACGCAAGTGCGCTCGGGCGACGACCGCACGCCGGTGGGCGTGCACGAGGGCCTGTCCTGCTTTGCGTGCCACGACAAGCACAAGCAGTCCACGCGCGCATCCTGCGCCAACTGCCATCCCAAGATGTCCAATTGCGAACGCGACGTGGAGACCATGGACACCACGTTCTTCAACAAGAACAGTGGGCATAACGTCCACTTCGTGAAGTGCGCGGACTGCCATCCCAAGGGCATCCCGGCGAAGAAGGCAAAGCTCGAGCGGGCCAGGCAATAGCCGGGCGGCCGTTTGAGGTAAGTGGGCAGGCCGGCTCGCGGTCTGCTCAGCCCACCGCTTGCTTCACCAGCGCACTGATCTTTGCCTCGTCGTCGGGGGTCAACTGCTTCAGGGCGAAGGCGACCGGCCACACGTTGCCCGCGTCGAGGTTCGCTTTGTCGCTGAAGCCGAACGTCGCGTACCTCGTCTTGAACCGGTGCGAGCTTTGGAAGAAGCAGATGACGCTGCCGTCTTTGGCATAGGCGGGCATGCCGTACCAGGTTTTCGCCGAGAGGGCCGGCGCGCTGGCCTTGACCAGGGCGTGCAGCCGCTCGGCCAGGGCGCGATCCCGTTCCGGCATTTCGGCAATCTTGGCGAGCACTTCGCCTTCGCCGTCCGCTTGCTTCGCGGCGGCGCCCCGGCCCGATTCCGCCTTCAACTCCCGCGCGCGCTCCTGCATTGCGCCGCGCTCCTCGTTCGTGAATCCCTTGACCGCCTTCGCGGACGCAGTGGCGCCCTTGGCGGATTTCAGTGTCTCTTTTCTCGGACTCATAGAGCCTCCCTAGCTGCGATCCCAGACGCTTCGCAAGCGCACAACAGGATTAGTTTAGCGGCATCGCGGCGGTCCAGGCAGAGCGGGTGTTCAACCCGGACGGAACGGCGCAGGCGGTCGGGAAGTTGTCCGGCTCAATCCGCAGTCGAGCCTTCGTGAGACGGACCGGCGCGATACCATCGGGAGCCCCGTCCCTAAAATGCGGTGCCGGACGAAAGGAACGGAAAACGAACCACGTTAACACAATCTGCCGCGGCAGGTAGGAGCTCTGCGGCCGCTCAGGGACACTGTACGATAAGCGCACTCCCCGGTAGCTTGCCAATCGCCCCGAAAACGCAAACCGCTAATTTTTGCGGTTTGCGTTTTCAAGCGATTGATTCCAAAGGGCCAGATTTTAGAAACCGCTAAAACTAGCGGCTTTGGGTTTTAACCCAATTCCTACAAGCCGCTCCGCGCACCCCGATCCGCCCGCTGCGACGGCCGTCCCGGGTGCCGGGGCCGCCCCTCAATGACGGAGAGTTTGCGGTTCCCGCCGCCGCAACCCGGCACGGAATTGACCCGCAAGCCGGAGCCCGAAAAGCCGCCCGCCAACCCCTTACACCGTTCTTACGCCTTCTTTATGCCTTCCTTATGGGTCCCTCCCTACGCTTGAAATCGGAGGCCGGGAATGGCAGCAACTTATTGGGCGGCAGAGTATTCGTTGATGCGGGTTTTGGATCCTGGCCAGCCGGTGGCCGCGGAAACTCACCAGCACGCGGAGCGGATGCTCGACGTCGTCGTCCTGCACACCGCCGATGCTTCCACACTGCGGGCGCTGAAGACCGCGGCGATGCTCGCGTCGGAGCTCTCCGCGCGGGTCCACATCGTGGCGCCGCGCATCGTCCCGTATGCCCTGGAGCTGCACCAGTCGCCGGTTCCGGTCGGCTTCACGGCGCAGCATCTGCGCGGGCTGGCAAGCCAGGCCGGCGTCGAGGTCTCAGTGAACATCGTGCTGTGCCGCGACCTGATGACGATGCTGGCCGCCGTGCTCAAGCCGCACTCGCTGATCGTGCTGGGCGAGAGCTTCTCCCGCTGGCGGGCTTTCAACTGGCTCCGCGGCGACTACCGCCTCGCCCGGCGGCTGCGCAAACTGGGCCACCAGGTCTTATCCGCCGATCTGAACTGAGGTGTTCCATGCTCGATCTGCTTTACCTTGCCGTGACCGCCGGCTTCTTCATCGTCTGCTGGCTGTTTACCAAGGCTTGCGACAAACTCTGACGAATTACGCTCAGGCGAAAGGTTGACCCCGATGGATTACATCGTTGCCGGAATCGCATCGATTCTGCTGTTCGTGTACCTGATCTACGCGCTGCTGAAACCGGAGCGCTTCTGAGGAGCTTATGACTGCGAACGGAATTCTGCAAATCACGATCTTCTTCCTGGCGGTGCTGGCGCTCACGAAGCCGCTGGGAGTCTTCATGACGCGGGTGTTCGCTGGGGAGCGCACCTTCCTGCACCCGGTCCTGCGGCCGCTGGAACGGCTGTGCTACAAGCTGGGCGGCGTCAATCCGGAAGTGGACCAGCGCTGGACGCAATATGCCGGCAGCCTGCTGGCGTTCAGCGTTTTCAGTGCCGTGCTGCTGTACGCGCTGCAGCGATTGCAGGGCTACCTGCCGCTGAACCCGATGGGCTTCGGCACGCTGCACCCGCCCGCCGGGGCCGTCGCCATGACGCCCGATCTGGCCTTTAACAACGCGGTCAGTTTCACCACCAACACCAACTGGCAGAACTACCCGGGCGAGGCGACCCTCAGCTACCTGGTGCAGATGTTGGGCCTGACCATGCACAACTTCACCTCGGCCGCGGCTGGCATGGCCATCGCGGTGGCGCTGATCCGCGGCTTCGTCCGCCAGCAGGCCAACGGCATCGGCAACTTCTGGGCCGACCTGGTCCGCTCCACGGTCTACATCCTGCTGCCGCTCTCGGTGCTGCTGGCGCTGTTCTTCTGCTCGCAGGGCGTGATTCAGAACTTCAAGCCGTACACCCAGGCGACCACGCTGGAAGGCAAGACCCAGGTGATCGCGCAGGGGCCGGTGGCCTCGCAGGAAGCGATCAAAATGTTGGGCACCAACGGCGGCGGTTTCTTCAATGCCAACTCGGCGCACCCGTTCGAGAATCCCACGCCGTTCACCAACTTCATCCAGCTGCTGTGCATCTTCGCCATCCCCGCCGGGCTCACCTATGTCTTCGGCAAAATGGCCGGCGACACCCGGCAGGGTTGGGCCATCTTCGCGGCGATGAGCGTGCTGTTCCTGGCGGGCGTGTTCGTCCTGTACCCGGCGGAACAGGCCGGCAACCCGGTGCTGTCGAAGTTCGGGATTCAGAGCGCGGTGACGGCGAATCAGCCAGGCGGAAACATGGAGGGCAAGGAGGTCCGCTTCGGCATCGCCGCCAGCGCGCTGTTCGCAACGGTGACGACGGACGCCAGTTGCGGCGCAGTGAACGCCATGCACGACAGCCTGACGCCGCTGGGCGGGCTGGTTCCGCTGTTCAACATGCAGACCGGCGAGGTGATCTTCGGCGGGGTGGGGGCGGGTCTCTACGGCATGTTGCTGTTCGCAATTCTGGCGGTCTTCATAGCGGGCCTGATGGTGGGCCGGACGCCCGAGTACCTGGGCAAGAAGATCGAAGGCAAGGAAGTGAAAATGGCGATGATCGCGTTGATCGCGACCTCGGCCGCCATCCTGGCCTTCAGCGGCGCATCCACCGTGATCCAGTTCGCGAAGTCCAGCTACTGGAATCCCACGCTGGGCCCCGCCATCGCCAATCTGAACAACGGCGGGCCCCACGGGTTCGGCGAAGTGCTCTACCTCTTTACGAGTTCCGCCGCGAACAACGGCAGCGCCTTCGGCGGCATCAATGGCAACGCGCCCTGGTACAACCTGACCGGCGGCCTGACCATGCTGGTCGGCCGCTTCCTGTTCATCCTGCCGCTGCTGGCCGCGGCGGGCAGCCTGGCGGCGAAGAAACGCGTGCCGGTGACCAGCGGAACCCTGCCCACGCACGGACCGCTGTTCGTCGGCCTGCTGGTCGGCACCGTGGTCATCGTCAGCGCATTGACCTTCTTCCCCGCCCTGTCGCTGGGTCCGATCGTGGAGCATTACTTGATGCAATCCGGGAGGCTTTTCTAACCATGCCGCAGGCAACCCTCGAGCCCAAAGCGCCCGCTCCGCGGCCTCCCGCCAAAGCTGACGGCGAACTGACCGACCTTCTGCCGAAGCGCCTGGCCCACGCCCGGCCGCTGTTCGACACGGGCATTCTGAAGCGCGCCACGAAGGACTCGTTCGTGAAGCTGAACCCGCGCGCGCTGCTCAAAAACCCGGTCATCTTCGTCGTCGAAATCGGCGCGATTCTGACCACCCTGGCGCTGGGGCGCGATCTGGCCACCGGCGCGGGCAACATCGGATTCACGCTGCAGATCTCGCTCTGGCTGTGGTTCACGGTGCTGTTCGCGAACTTCGCCGAGGCCATGGCCGAGGCGCGCGGCAAGGCCCAGGCGGACTCGCTGCGCAAGACCAAAACGGACTCCATCGCGAAGAAAGTCGTGGGCGCGAAGATCGAGCCGGTGGCCGCCTCCCGCTTGCGCTCGGGCGACGTGGTGATCTGCGATACGGGCGACACCATCCCGGGCGACGGTGAGGTGATCGACGGCATCGCCACGGTGGACGAGTCGGTAATCACCGGTGAAAGCGCCCCCGTGATCCGCGAATCGGGCGGGGACCGCAGCGCGGTGACCGGCGGCACGAAGGTACTCTCCGACCAGATCCGCATCCGCATCACGTCGAATCCGGGCGAGACGTTTCTAGACCGCATGATCGCACTGGTGGAAGGCGCGGAGCGGCAGAAGACGCCCAACGAAATCGCGCTCAACATTCTGATCGCGGGGTTGACGCTGATCTTCCTGATGGCCGTGATCACGCTGCAGCCCTTCGCACAATACAGCGTGAACTCGGCCGGTGCGGGATCGGTGCCGAGCGTGGTGGTGCTGGTGTCGCTGCTGGTGTGCCTGATCCCAACCACGATTGGCGGCCTGCTCTCGGCCATCGGTATCGCGGGCATGGACCGCGTGATGCAGCACAACGTGCTGGCCATGAGCGGCAAGGCAGTGGAAGCTTCGGGCGACGTCAACACGCTGCTGCTGGACAAGACCGGCACCATCACCATCGGCAACCGCCAGGCGGTGGAGTTCCTCACAGTGAACGGCGTCGGCGCGGCGGAACTGGCCGATGCGGCGCAGCTTTCGAGCCTGGCCGACGAGACGCCCGAGGGCCGTTCCGTCGTCGTGCTGGCCAAGGAGAAGTACGGCCTGCGCGGCCGCGAGGTGGCCAGCCACGAGGCGGTCTTCATCCCCTTCTCGGCCTACACCCGCATGAGCGGCGTGGACATCGACGGACGCCGTCTGCGCAAAGGTGCGACCAGCGCGATTGCGAATTTCATCCGCGAACAGGGCGGCGAAGTGCCGCAGGATCTGCTGGACATCTCCGAGCGCATCTCGCGGCAGGGCGGCACGCCGCTGGCCGTCGCCGACGGCCGCCGCGGCCTGGGCGTGATCAACCTGAAAGACGTGGTGAAGGGCGGCATGAAGGAGCGTCTGGGCCAACTGCGCGCCATGGGCATCCGCACCGTGATGATCACCGGCGACAACCCGCTGACCGCCGCGGCCATCGCCGCCGAAGCCGGCGTGGACGATTTCCTGGCGCAGGCCTCGCCCGCCGACAAGCTGAACTACATCAAGAAAGAGCAGGCCAGCGGACGTCTGGTCGCCATGACCGGCGACGGCACGAACGATGCACCCGCTCTCGCTCAGGCCGACGTCGGGCTGGCCATGAATACGGGCACCATGGCGGCCAAAGAGGCCGGCAACATGGTGGACCTCGACTCGAACCCGACCAAGCTGATTGAGGTGGTGGCCATCGGCAAGCAGTTGCTGATCACGCGCGGCGCGCTCACCACGTTCTCGATCGCCAACGACGTAGCCAAGTACTTCGCTATCATCCCGGCGATGTTCATGGCGACCTACCCCGTGCTGGGCAAGCTGAACGTGATGGGGCTGCACACGCCGCAGAGCGCGGTACTCTCGGCCGTGATCTTCAACGCGTTGATCATCATCGCGCTGGTGCCGCTGGCGCTGCGCGGGGTGAAATATCGCCCGGAGAGCGCCGCGTCGCTGCTGCGCCGGAACCTGCTGGTGTACGGACTGGGCGGCATCCTGGTGCCGTTCCCCGGCATCTGGGCGATCGATCAACTGGTCCATCTGCTGCGCCTGGCATAAGGAGGAAATATGTGGAAACAAATGCTGCCTGGAATTCGCTTCACGCTGGTGTTCACGGTGCTGACCGGGCTGGTCTATCCGGGCCTGGTGACGGGCCTGTGCCAGCTGCTTTTCTCGAACGCGGCCAACGGGAGTTTGGTGTTGAAGAACGGGCGCGTGGCGGGGTCCGAGTTGATCGGGCAGAACTTCACTCGACCCGAATACTTCCAGCCGCGGCCCTCGGCGGCGGGCAACGACGGCTATGACCCGACGGCCTCGGGCGGGTCCAACTTCGGCCCGACGAGCCAGAAACTCTCCGACCGCGTGAAGGCGTCCGCCGCGAAGTTCCGGCAGGACAATCCTGCCTTCACTGGCCCGCTGCCGGCCGACCTGGTGACGGCCAGCGGTAGCGGTCTGGACCCGCATCTGAGTCCCGCCGCAACGGATGCGCAGGTGGCGCGTGTGGCCGCGGCCCGCCGCGTTTCCGCGGGTAAGATCAAGGCACTGGAGGCCCGATTCATCGAAGGACGGGACTTCGGCATCTTCGGCGAAGCGCGGGTGAACGTGCTGAAACTCAATCTCGCGCTGGACGGGATCTATCCGCTTGCGAAGTAGGCGGCGGCGCGGGAGCGCCCACAGGAGTTGCGGTCATGTTTGGGGGCCGTGCGGCGTGACCGATAATCGGGGGTGGACCTCAGCGGATGACTGACACTCCCGACCGCCGGCCCACGCCCGAGCAGTTGCTGGAGCGGGTGGAGGCCGAAGAGCATTTTCATCGTCGGGGAAGACTCAAGGTCTTCCTGGGCTACGCGTCCGGCGTCGGCAAGACGTTCCGCATGTTGGACGAAGGCCGCCGCCGCAAGATGCGCGGAGCCGATGTCGTGATCGCGTCGATTCAGCCGGACCCGTCTCCGCAGGTGCAGGAGTTGCTGGACGGCTTCGAAGTGATTCCACCGTCCACGGCTTTGGGTGGGCCGATGATCGACGTGCCGGCCGTGCTCCGCCGCCGTCCCGGCGTGTGCCTGATTGACGGCCTCGCTTATGCGAACCCGCCCGGGAGCGCGCACCCGCAGCGCTGGCAGGACGTGGAAGACCTGCTCGCCGCCGGCATCACCGTCATCACGTCCATCAACCTGCAGTTCGTCGCCGAGCGCCAGCAGCAGGTCGAGAGCATCCGGCGCAAGAGCGTTGACGACTCCGTGCCGGAAGCGTTCCTGCGCACCGCCGACGAGATCGAGGTCGTCGATGCTCCTCCTGAATATTGCGTGGTCCGCGCGGCGCAGGGTATCGAGGGCGAAATCGCCGACCCGGTACTCATCGAACGCCAGCTCTCCGAACTCCGTGAAATCGCGCTGGTGCTGGCGGCCGAGGTGGTGGACCACCAACTCGAGAGCTACCTGCGCCGCCACGGGATCGAGCAAGTCTACGGCACGCACGAGCGCATTCTGGTGTGCGTCACGCCCCGCTCCAACGCTTCGCTCATGATCCGCCGTGGACGCCGTCAGGCCGACCGCTTCCACGGGGATTTGCACGTCGTCTATGTGGAGCAAGCGGATCTGAGCGGCGCGGATCGGAAGGTGATGGAAGCGAATCTCGACTGTGCGCGAGAATCCGGCGCGCACGTCGAAGTCATGCCCGGCGACGACCCGATTGACGCGATTCTCGAGTACGCCCGCCGCCAGGGCATCACACAGATCTTCGTCGGGCACAGCCAGCGCAGCGGCTGGACGCGGCATTGGAAAGCCAATCCGGTGGAGCGGCTGATCATGGGCGCCGACGGCATCGACGTACGCATCTTTCCGCACGAGACCGCGAGCGGGACGGCGGGCAATGGCCAGGAGCCGGGCACATGAGCGAGGAGCAGACGCGCCATCGGGGCCGGTTGAAGATCTTCCTCGGCTACGCGGCGGGCGTGGGCAAGACTTACAAAATGCTGGAGGAGGCCCGCGAACTGCAGCGGGCCGGGCACGATGTCGCGGTGGGATACTTCGAGCCGCACGGTCGCGCGGAGACCATCGCGAAGCTCGAAGGGCTGGAACTGATCGCGCGCAATGTCGTGGACTACCGTGGGCACAAGTTTGAGGAGATGGACACGGATGCCATTCTCAGCCGGCATCCCGAGATCTGCGCCGTGGACGAATTCCCGCACACCAACGTGCCCGGCTCGGAGCGGACCAAGCGCTGGGAGGACGTGGCCGTGCTGCTCGACGCAGGCATCGACGTGCTCACCACGATGAACATCCAGCACCTCGAGAGTCTCAACGACCAGATGCGCGAGATCACCGGCATCCAGGTCCGGGAGACGATTCCCGATTGGGTGGTGAAGCAGGCCAGCGAGGTGGTGCTGGTGGACCTGACGCCCAGCGCGCTGCTCAACCGGTTGCAGCGCGGCGTGGTGTACGGCCCGGAAAAAGCGCAGCGGGCGATGGAGAACTTCTTCAAGGAATCCACGCTGGGCGCACTGCGCGAACTGGCGTTGCGGCAGACCGCGCACGAGGTGGATGTGCGCCACGCGGACAGCCCGCAACCCGCGCACAACGGAGCCGCCGAAGTAGCCTCGGGAGCGAACTTCGCGCCCATTCACGAAGAGCAGGAACGCATCCTGATTCACGTGACGGAGGCGCCCGCGACGGCGGGCCTGATCCGCCGTGGCCGCCGAGTGGCGGATTACCTGAAGGCCGATTGCTTCGCGGTTTGCGTGCTGCCCAGCGGCGCGCTCGCGGATCAGCCTGCGGCGGACCGGGAGGCGCTGCAGCGGCACCTCGATTTTGCGCGCCAGCTCCAGATAGAAACGCGCGTGCTGGAAGGTAAAGATGACGCCCTCACGCTGGTGGATTTCGCGCGCCGCAACGGGGTGACTCAGATCTTCCTGGCCAAGCCCCCCAGGCAACTGTTGCCGCTGCTGCAGAAGCGCCAGACGGCGATGCGGGTCGTCGAACTGGCGAAAGATATGCAGGTGATCATCGTCGCCGAGCGGCGGCGGGCTGCATTGTCGTAGCTGTTCGGTGCGTCCTCCGCGTGCGATCCTGGTTGCATCCGAAGGTAGGCAAAGGGGCCCATCGCGCGCATGACAACGCTGGCTCGATACATCCTGATCCCGGGCCTGGCAGCTCTGGCCACAGGGCTGGCGCCGGCGCAGGGGAACGGCCGCGACGGAGTCTCCAGGCTTAGCGAGGCGACCGTCGGAGAGATGCTGCGCGCGCACAACGAAGTTCGCCGTCAGCGGCAGATTGCCCCGCTGACCTGGTCATACAACCTGGAAGCAGCCGCGCAACAGTGGGCCATGCATCTATCCTCAATCGGTGCGCTGCAGCACGACCGCAGCCGCCGCGTGGGGCAGAATCTGTTCGTCAGCTACGGGCAGCGCGTACCGCCTGCATTCGTCGTAGGCAAGTGGGCGGACGAGTCCAAGGACTACGACGAGCGCCGGTTCCAGTGCGCCAAGGGAGAGGTTTGCGGCCACTTCACGCAACTCATATGGAGGGGGACCAAGGAAGTCGGCTGCGGGGTCGCGGGG
>Ga0118677_10008021_pt1 | contig 17132 bp, 11 predicted proteins | sample AliMusrvi5mmetaG_FD_86154 | JGI IMG/M metagenome (GOLD analysis project Ga0118677, IMG submission 86154) | reverse complement strand
GAACTGAGACTATAGGAGTACCAGCAAAAAAACGCATCAGGTCAATGAAATGACAAGCCTCGCCAACAATGCGCCCACCCCCAACTGCATTATCCTGCGTCCAGTGGTTGGATGGAATAGCGCCGGCATTCATGGTCATGATAAAAGATTTAGGCTCTTTAACCGATTGCAGCAACGCCTTCATTTTTTTGACCTGAGGTGCAAATCGGCGATTGAAGCCGACCATTAGTAAGGGAAGTGCTGAGTGCTGAGTGCTGAGTGCTGAGGAAGAAAGGGATGAGTGCTGAGTGCTGAGGATTGAGTAAGTTGACTCGATTTCTTTGAGTTCTGAAAAAGATAGGCATAGGGGTTTTTCTACGAAGACGTGTTTGCCTGCTTTTAAAGACTGTATAATAAATCGGGCGTGGGTGTCGTGACGGGTGACTATTGCTACTGTGTTGATTGATGGATCAGCCAGCATGGCTTCCAGGTCGGTGGAGGCTGTGGCGAAGCCTGCTTTTTTGCCGTGGATGACTCCATTTATACCACCGGAAGTGACAATGGTGTGTAGCTGTGCCCCTGCAGCTTTGAATGCAGGAATCAATACACGAGATGCATAATTACCTGCTCCGATAAAACCCATGACTGATTTTTCAGGTGAAAAAGTAACCTCGTGGCGTAAATGAAGCTCTTTGATATGCCGCTCATCAACCGGTGAAGAGTAACGCAACAAGAGACCCAAGACCGATTGATCGTCAGTCAGTACCTGATAAGCTTCTGCTGCATCCTCAAACATATAGCGATGCGTGATCAACGGCTTAACATCAAGCTGACCCGAAGCCATCATATCAAGCACTGCTTCAAAATTGCGACCTTCAGTCCAGCGAACAAAACCAAGAGGATAGTCCTGACCGTTCTCTTCGTACGCAGGATCATAACGACCTGGCCCATAAGAGCAAGAGACCTGAAATGAGAGCTCTTTTTCATAAAAGTCAGCTCTACTCAACTCCAAGCCAGTCACTCCAACCAGAACGATACGACCGCGCTTCCGGCACATCTGCGCCGCCTGAGTAACCGGATCGGAGGATTTTGTAGAAGCCGTAATAATAACCCCATCAACCCCCTGACCCCGACTGAAGGCCTTCCCTGCTGATACAGGATCTTCACCTCTACCGGGATTACAGATAGCAGCGCCAAAACTACGGGCCAACTCAAGCTTTGCCTGATCAAAGTCAATTGCCAGCACTCTGCAACCATGTGCACGAAGAAGCTGCACCGTTAACAGACCAATAAGACCAACACCGGTAACAACAAAGGACTCTCCAAGGGTTGGAAGTGCAAGCCGAATCCCCTGAAGACCAATACTTGCCACCACCGTAAAGGCTGCCGACTCGTCATCGACATTGTCAGGAATACGAACACAGAGATTTTTAGGTACTTTAACAATATCTGCATGAGGACCATTTGATGCAACCCTGTCGCCCACTATAAAACCTTCAACGCCCTTACCAACTTCTGCCACAACGCCTACATTGCAATAACCAAGAGGAAGCGGCTGGCCAAGTTTAGACTGCACCGCCTCAATCGTCGTCATCAAGCCATCGGTCTTGACCTTTTCAAGGACCATCCTAACCTTGTCGGGCTGTTGACGGGCTTTGTCCAGATAAGAAGCTTTACCAAAATCAACCAGCATCCGCTCCGTACCAGCGGAGACCAACGTAACTGCTGTAGCAATAAGCAGTGTGCCGTTGCTAATCATTGGAGAGGGAGCTTCTGTAAGGGTGGTATCACCCTTACTCATACTTTGAAGAATTTGTTTCATTAATTCCAGGGGTGCACCAACAGTTAACCTATTAAAATAAAAAAGCAGATTGCATTGTTAATTTTTGGCTCTTCGCGGAAGTTAGTGGAATGAGTTGATAAAGTCGTAGACTGCAGTATTTAAATGCGAGCCACCGAGATGCAAAAACTTACCGACCATTATCAACAACTCTTAGGATTTCCAGCCATCTGGCAGGTATACGATGTCAACCTCTCAGTCTCAGGCTTGAAGATTGAAGTTCACCTCAAATATGCAGGCAATGACGTAGTATGTCCTGAGTGGGGAGATGCCGGCACACTCTACGACAGGGCTCCGGAACAACGGTGGCGTCATCTTGACACCATGCAGTTTGAAACCATCATTATCGCTCGTATTCCAAGATGCCAATGCGATAAGTGTGGTGTGAAAACAATATCAGTACCATGGGCTGCTCCTTATTCACGGTTCACACTCATGTTTGAGGGATTTGCCGTCGCACTACTCCAGAACTGTTCAACCATTACCGCTGCCGCAAATATCCTTAACCTTGATTGGCACGCGGTCGATCAGATCATGAAGCGTGCGGTGAACAGAGGGCTTTCCCGGCGGGAAACCAATGATATAGCAAACATCGGTATCGATGAGAAAAGCTTCAGAGCTGGCCATCACTACATTACCGCACTCAATGATCTTGTTGGTAGCCGAGTCCTTGATGTCATTGAGGGCAGAACCCTGGACGGCACCAAGCAACTACTGGAAACCCTTGCACCATCACAAAGAGTTGCAGTGAAGTCTGTATCCCTTGATATGTGGGGACCCTTTGCAACGGCGGTCAACAAGCTTCTGCCAAAGGCCGATATTGTTCATGACAGGTTCCATATCAGCAAATACCTTAATGAAGCAGTCAACAGAGTGAGGCATCAGGAATCAAAAAGAGCTTCAGAAAGTGGGAGACAGAAGTTTGGTTGGTTCCAAGTTCACCTGGCTTCGTAATCCCGAGAACATGAGCACGTCGCAAAGAGCACGGTTCGATGAGCTGATGACCTGCGAATTGAATACCGGTGTGGCGTGGGCACTGAAGAATATCTTTCGAGAGTTCTGGCAGTCACAGACAGAACTGAGGGCCGAGGTGTTTTTCGAATACTGGTGTGAACTCGTCGACAATTCTGGACTCAAGCAGATGATCAAGGTCAAAGAGTTAATGGTTCGTCACGCAGCCAATATACTCAACTACTTCAAACACAAGGTCTCGAACGCCGTGTCAGAGGCTATCAACTCCAAGATTCAGCTCTTAAAAGCAAGCTCGAGAGGGTTTAGGAGCTTCGAAAGCTACCGGATAAGAATCCTTTTTTACTGTAGGAAGCTGGAAATGCACATCTAACCGGTGAAGTAAAATGAAGTTTGGTTCCCATTAACTTCCGCGAAATGCCTAAATTCGTTAGTCACCAATACGAGAATGTGATCATTTACATAGCTTTGAATAGTGTTAAGCCGAGATTAAGTAGTATTGTTTTCGCAAAGTGCCCTAATTTAAAAGAGATAATCATTGAGCCTATTGGAGTGGATGCAATATAGCCTAATGATGACCAACAACAAACCGGAACCCCAAAGAACAATAGAATCCAAATGCTTGCTTTATTCGGTTTGAAAACCGAGTCTACAATGGGTTCGGCTTTCTTGGAAATCGCCTCAAGTAAAAAAGGTTGATTGAAGTCATATAAATATATTACAATAGACGATACTGTCCATAAAAAGATCCAGCGACCAAAATCCCAGCCTAAAACAAATAAGGGAGATATGCATATAATTTGCATTGTCAGTATGGCGGCAAATTTGTTTCTGTTATGGGTATGACGGGGCCCGTTTGGTGGGGTTTCATCTGGAATGGTTAGTGTTAAATAAATACATGTCACTATAGTCAAGAGCCAGAAAAAAATAGATTTACTTGTAAATACACTAAACGATAATGCAAGCCCCTGCTTGACAGGCCATTGAATGGCATCAATTGCAGCGCATGGGTTTTCAATTCCTATCTCATTAGGGTTTATATATCTCCATAAACTAATCCATGAAGAATTGATAGCTTTGGCTGTTGTGGCATCTCCATGAAAAATCGTTACCAATAAAAAAAATATAATAATGGTTGGCAAGAAGTGTATGCTTGAGAGAATTAAACTGCGGATTTCATTGATCTCATTGCCGATTAAATTTTTGTGATTTAAGCTATTTATAAAGATGAGGTATGGGGCTCCAAAAAAGAAAAATGATTCATGGGATAGTATTGCGATGCATGCTGTGATATTTATAAGAAGAATCTTTGTCGTGTGAGTTAATTTGCTCTTAAGGATACTCATGCAGACGATAAAGAGCAGAATGACAAGTACATCCTTTCGCATCACAAATCCTTGGTTTGCTGCTGATCCCAATATAATAGGAGAGAGAATTAAGATGGCTGGTATTCGGCCAGATGCCTTTTTTATTAAAATGATGATAAGGAGTATGAAGAGTAAGATGCTTAGAGATATGGCAATATGATTTGCATGAATGCCGGTTTGGGCTGATGCGAAGTGTATTATTTCTCCGGGAAGCCCTCTGCGCACGAATCCACCCCTATAATTGATTAGCCACTCTGTGATTTGCCAGCTATTATGGCCCCAGTTAAGTGAGTTTAATGCTTGACTAAATAATGCTGCAATAAATGAAAGAGTTATTATTGCTACTGGAATTCTGTTTGTAATGTTATTTATGCGCATAAAAAAATAAAATTAAAGGTTTACTCTTTATTTGTTATTTGTTTTGCATCTCTAGCTACCTATAATTTTATTTTCTTATAGATAGTATCTGGCACATGAATAATCCCTAGCATGATATATTTCCAAAACCATGGCGAGTATACAATACTCTTCTTTTTTTGTATAGCCCTGACAATATCTTTAGCAATCTTCTCTGGTTTGGCAACCAAAATGGCCGGCATAACCATTTTGGCAGTCATCGGAGTATCGACCATACCTGGCTTTATAGTTATTACATGTACCCCTGACTTGAACAGTCGAGCGCTGAGTCCCTGACAATAGTTTGATACCGCAGCTTTCGCTGAGCCATACACGTAGTTTGATGGCCTACCACGATCTCCAGCTACAGAACTGATTACAGCAAGTGTTCCTTTTCTTTTTTTTTCCATTGCATTCGCCAGTATGGTCAGTATGGAAATAGTACTGAGAGAATTTGTCTGTAGTTCCTGGATTGCTTTTTCAGCACTTGCTTCACAAGTTTTCTGGTCACCCAAGGTTCCATGAGCTATAAGGGCTATATCAATAGTTCCTAGGACTTGGAGTGCAGTATCAAGCAGTTCTTGATGGCGCTTAAAATCGTTTACCTCAAACACTGCTGTACTCACGGATGAGGCGCCGCGTATTTTGAGATCTGCCGCTATTATTTCCAGACGGCTTTGGTTTCTTGCCAAGAGGTAGAGCTTTGCCCCCTGTGTGGCATAATGTCGTGCAGTAGCTTCTGCGATGGCTGAGGTTGCGCCAATAATTAAAATGTGCTGCATATTTAGTCGAGCCCTAACCTTTGTGATTGATGAGATGTAAATTTTCCTAGAACATCATAAGACTCCCTGACAGATTGAAACTGCTCCCATACGGGATAGCTTTTTTTAAAAGTTACTTCGCTCATTCGAGCATCCTTTGTAAGATACAACCGGCCCCCGAAATCAAGGACCATGGCATCAAGATTGTCCAGTAATGGAAAAAGACCAGCATCTACCTTAAAGTCCAATGCGAGAGTATAGCCTTCAATAGGAAAAGAAAGCAGATTATCGTTCTGCTTGCCAAACGCTTTGAGTACAGCGAGAAAAGACCCACGTCCTGATGAGGCAATTAATTCTAATATTTTAGTCATTCCTTCCAGTCCTGCAGCTTTGGGAATCACAAACTGGTACTGAGTGAATCCATTTTTACCATAGAGCCTGTTCCAATCGTTGATGCTATCAAGTGGATAAAAAAAAGGCACATAGTGCACCTTGTTCTGCACAGTGGATTTACGAATTCGATTGTAGTAAAATGTGTTAAAGGCCTGAACTGTTAACCGATTCAACAGTTGTGAAGGCATATCAAAAGGAAGGCTAATTGATGATTTATTTTGAATAAGATCACCACCATCTTGAGCATGCTCGCCTAACATAAGCAGTGACCGCCCGAGTGCTGACCCTTTAGCAATGCAGTCGATCCATGCCACGGAGTATGTCTTATCGGCTTCTGTTTCAAACAGCTCAAGCACCTCTTCTATGTTTTTTGCCTTTATTGTTGTCTGATTAATTACTGTGCTCTTTATGGGCTTCAATTTTAGTGACGCTGAAAGAATAATACCCGTTAGGCCCATGCCGCCACAGGTAGCATGAAAGAGGTCTGAATACTCTGTCCTTGAACAAGTAACAATCCGCACATCACTGAGGAGAAGCTGTATTGATTCAATGTGATCACAAAAACATCCCTCGCTATGGTGATTTTTACCGTGTACGTCACTGGCAATAGCACCTCCGATAGTGACAAACCTTGTGCCGGGAGTAACTGGCAAAAACCATCCCTGTGAGGCAAATATATTTAGAAGATCAGCCAAGGTAACACCTCCACTGCAATGAGCTATTCCTGTTGCCTCATCAAAAGCAAGAATATGGTCCAAATAGCGGGTGCTGACCACTGTATTGCCAAGAGAACTATCACCATAACTCCGTCCGAGACCTCTCGGTGTAACTCCGATAAGGTTACTCTCTTTTATGAACCGCTGAAGATCGCGGGTTGTTTTAGGAGCATAGAGGTCCACCTCAACTACTGGATATCGCCCCCATCCATGAAGTTTCATGACCAGATTTCCTTACGAAAGACAAAATGCTTGTCAAGATGGTATTTGGCGAAATAACCGATTGCAAGACCTATGACACCCCCGAGGTATCGAAGTTCTTTTGAATGAAACCACCAATCGAAACCAAACTCGAATCCCCAAAATACTGATGTGGTAAGAATACCCATGAGAAGATAAAGCATAAAAGTCCTGGTGTCATGCATAGCATTAACTGCTTGAAAATGAAAAATATATCTCTTGTCCAGAACGTACTTGATAAACAGTCCCACACCAGTTCCGATAATAATGGAAATCGGGATTTGAAATGATCCACTGTAAAGCGTGACGACAACATCCTGAATACTAATATTTGCCAGCGTCGCAATAAGAGCAAAAAGTGCATAAGTAAAGGCAAGTTTCATAGCAACATCAGTTAATGATCATATAGCAAGCATAAAAATCGAAGCAAATAAAAGTCCAATGAATACACTTACTCGATCTTTAATAGCAAACAAGACTGGATCCTCATTCATTTGTCCGCGATGAGTCAGCAACCATATTCGACTGATCCAGAAGAGAAGCAAAGGTACAGTCAGGCAGATGATTTTAGGGTTTCGGTAGAGCGTTATGGTAGTTTTATCCTGAATGTAAAGTGCCAAAACCAAAACAGAGAGATAACCGGAAGAGGCTCCTAATGAGGAGATCATCTCAAGATCAGAAGGAAAATATCCTCGTCCTGATGCTTTGTCACTTTGTCCTTTTAGGCGATAATCATGCAGTTCTGCATATCGCTTTACCAAGGCAAGACTGAGAAACAAAAACATGGAAAATGCTAGTATCCAGAAGGTTGGTACTAAACCACAAGCGAATGAACCAGCGACAATACGCAACGTATATAAAACAGCGAGGGCAATGATATCGGCGGTCATGACTCTTTTTAGAAAGAGAGAGTATGCCAAAGTCAAAAGATAATACCCCGCAAGAGCTGCAGTGAATTTCCAAGGTAAAAGGAAGTAAGACCCGGTAAACGCAGTAAAGAGCAAGAAGAAGGTCGTAATCATGCCGGTTTTAACGGAAAGATTACCACAAGCAAAAGGACGCTCACGTTTTATAGGATGATGACGGTCATCTTCCATGTCAAACAAATCATTGAGCAGATAAACGCTTGATGCGCAAAATCCAAACAAAAGAAATGCAGATACGACTAGAAGCAGGAGAATCGGGTTACGGAACTGATGTGCTGCAAGGAGGGGAATAAATATCAACAGATTTTTAAGCCATTGATGCATTCTAACGGCTTTGATTAAAGACAGAAGCTGACTTGGCTTACAAGATATTACCCTTTCAACATTGCCCTGCTCCCTGGCTTGGGATTCGAGACCTCTACCTGTATTGACCAAATAAGCTTTTCTGGCAACTTTCCAGACCACAAGATCGTCATATGAGTTGCCAATATAATCAAACCCTTGAGCACCGAACTCGGATACCAAAACATCTCGTTTTGTTATAGCAGAAAGGTTAACTCCTTTATCAGTTGCTATGAATCGGTCAAAAAGATCTAAATGAACGGCGATTTGTTCGGCATAAATACTATGACTTGCCGTAGCAAGAATAATCGGCCTTTGCGTTTTTTCAGATTTGATGAACTCAATAACGTCAATATTGTAAGGTAATAAGGCGACATTTATGGGGATATTTTTGGCAAGCTGTGCTTTAAGATTCGCCTTACCTTTTGCAAGCCAGAAAAAAACATCAAAAACACCAAGAACATTATGTTTTATGTGGGCAAAGAAAGTTTGAAATAGCAGATCAGAGCGAATCAGAGTGCCATCCAAATCAACGACCAGAGGGAGTAATTTTGTCAACCTATTTTAATAAAATCATTGTAAAAGCAATAATTCTAACGCTGAAACAATCCTTTCCGCAGCCTTGCCGTCCCACATCTCAGGTATCCCTCCCTTCTTCCACTTCCCTGCCATCAAAGAAGCGAGTGCAGGAGCTAGCTTGGCAGTATCCGTCCCAATAAGTTCATTCGTACCTATTGTTACCGTCTCAGGCCTCTCAGTGTTGTCACGCAAGGTCAAACATGGAACACCCATCACTGTTGTTTCTTCGGTAATTCCTCCGGAGTCGGTAATCACCGCTTTCGCATGTTTTACGAGGTAGTTGAATTCCAGATACCCTTGAGGATCAACATAGCGTATCCCAGGAATCTGAAAACCTAACTGCTGCAATTTTTTTGCCGTACGTGGATGCACCGGAAAAACTACGGGCAAGCCATCCGTTCCATCCGTAATAGCCCGCAAGAGAGCGAGCAGTTGCTGCTCACTATCCACATTTGCTGGTCGGTGCAAGGTGAGAACAAAATATTGCCCCGACTGTAAACCTAATTCATCCCAGAACAACGGAGGATGCAAATGAGGGATCTGCTTTAATAGTGTATCAATCATCGTATTACCAACAAAAAAAATACGATCAGAGTTAACTCCAGACTTACGCAAATTATTGTTAGCAGTCTCACTCGTCGTAAAAAACCAGTTGGTAATGGAATCCGTCACAATCCGGTTAATCTCCTCAGGCATAGTCCAATCGCCGGAACGAATCCCACCCTCAACATGTGCTAGAGGAACTCCCAATTTTCGAGCAACAATTGAGCAAGCCATAGTCGAAGTAACATCCCCTACTACCAAGCACAAATCACTACACTTTTCCATGAGTACCTTCTCATAACCTACCATGATAGCTCCTGTTTGCTCAGCCTGTGTACCAGAACCAACACCAAGATTGATATCCGGTTCAGGAATTCCTAACTGCTCAAAAAAACCGCCTGACATAGCACGGTCGTAATGTTGGCCAGTATGGATCAAGCGATACCTAAGCGAACTTCCTGCCATTTGTGCTCTTTCTATCGCATCAATGATCGGTGCAATTTTCATGAAATTGGGGCGAGCACCGGCTATAAGGTCAATGCATTTCACTTGCATGACATCTTGTTGTGATCCAAAAAAACGCGACACCAAATTTCAATACACAATAACGACAGCAAGGTATAACTCGCATCAACTCTTCCTTCATCATTAGCAGAAATAAGCCTCTGCACGGCAACTGGCTCAAACAGACCCCGTCTTTTTAAACTATCAGCTGATAAAATATCTCCAAGTAACTCCCGCAACTCGTATCGCATCCAATGTCGTAACGGTGCACCGAAACCAGATTTAGGCCGGTAGATAACATCATGCGGCAAGTAGGGAGCCATTGCTTTTTTCAAAATCCACTTACCCTGAAAGCTTCGTTGTTTCATGTCTATTGGAATACGATCAGCAAAATCAACCAAATCCAAATCAAGAAACGGCACCCTGACTTCCACTCCAGCAGCCATAGACATTTTATCGGTATAAAGCAGATTATGATCAGCCAAAAAGAAACGTTTTTCCAAGGCAAGCATCCGCTCAAGAGGGAGAACATCTTTTGAAAGGGGTTTCAGAAAATCAATCATGGGTGTGACTGACATTGTATTGCCTAATGAGCACCTGAATTCCTGCGTATACAAAGAATAAAGATCCAGTTCCCGCACCCATCGGAAGTAGTTAACCAGATGGATATCACCGCTATCCCCTACACAAGAGAATAACTTAGTAAGACGACGAAAAAGCAAAAAACGTTGATCTAACGATGAAGCCCCCAACTCCACACCATGAAGAATAAACAGTGGTATCCAGTTCAAGTATTTTTCGTTCTGCACAGCCAAATGACGACGATATCCTGTAAAAAGGTCATCTCCAGCTGCTCCTGAAAGCAAAACCTTGATTCCTTGGTCTCGAGCCATTTGACTGATATATAAAACATTAAGCGCGGCAGGGTCAGCCAGTGGTTCATCCAACTGAGCAACCATTTTCTCCAAATCACCAGCCATACGAGTGGCATCAATCTGCACAACATCAAGGCTCACTCCAAGATGCTTTGCGACCCTGCGGGCATAAGGCAGGTCATCAGAAAAACCGTCGTTCTGAGTTCCAAGCAACTCTATTGTAAAGCACTGAATATCAGGGTTCAGTTCGCGAGCGAAAGCGACCACCGAACTTGAATCCAAGCCACCAGAGAGAAAAGCCCCAACCGGTACATCTGCCAACATTTGGCGCTGAACTGCCTGCCGCAAATGCTTGACTGTTCCATCTATTGCATCTTTTTTATTATGAATAGAAACATTAGGGGAAAAAACAGGCAACTGATACCACACCCATCTGCGTACTATGTTTCCTTTTTGAACGACCATAGCTTCACCAGGCAGAAGTTTACGCACTGCCTTCAAAGGAGTCCCTTCGCCCGGGCACCAAAGAAAAGTTAAATACCGATGTAAAGCGACCTCATCCAACTCCTTTGCTTCAGGAATCAAATGCAAGAGCCCCTTTATCTCGCTGGAGAATGCAAAATGTGAATCAGAGGCTGAATAGTAGAGAGGCTTAACACCTAAAGCATCACGAGCTATAAACAAAGAGCTAGAGCGACTATCCCAAATAGCAAAAGCGAAAACGCCGTTAAGACGGCTTAACATCGCGACACCATCTGATAAATAAAGATTCAGTAATACCTCTGTATCTGATTGTCCCTTGAAAACAAAACCTTTTGCCTGAAGTTCCAAGCGAAGATCAAGAAAATTGTAAATCTCGCCATTAAAGACGAGAACTACTTCGGCGTTTACAGAAACCATTGGCTGATGACCAAGTGGTGAAAGGTCTAGAATGGAAAGCCTGACATGCCCTAATCCAATATCAGCGTTGGAATCAACAAAAACACCTGAATCATCTGGACCGCGATGGGCTATTGCATTTAGTCCTGCATACAATTGAGGCGTATTGAATACACCTGAATAACCAATTAATCCACACATGAAGGGAGGATGGGCATTAGTAGAGAATGAAACAAAATAATTTTATTTATCCTATAAACGCAACAGTTACCATTCAAAACTCCTTTTTTTCTGCTGTAATAGCTTTGCCTGTGTTAATTTCCGTTCCCTTTAGGGGAAATCGAGAGAAATCAATGTCGTTAGAAAATAAGTTGTTCAGTCACTAAGATATTTCCCCTTACTTAATTTATTGAGAGGGGAGCATAATTAACCTCAGTCACTTACCCTCACACCAGAGGATTCAGCTACCTCTGAGAGAAATGCCAATGTCTCCCCCGCACATTTTTCCCAAGAATATTGCTGAGCACGCTCAAAAGATAATTGTGCTAATTTTTCCCGTAGGCCAACAGAATTAATTAGTTCGAGAAGCGCACTAGCAATACTATCAGGAGACTCAGGATCAAAATAGATAGCCGCATCACCCAAAACCTCTGGCATCGGGCCTCTATCAGAACACGCTATTGGAAGACCTGCAATCATTGTTTCCAGCAGGATATTAGGCATATTCTCGCAACTAGAAGCAAATATACCTAACTCTGCCTGTTCGTAAATCTCATGCAATTCAGTATAAGGGATTTCACCGTGATAAAAGACCCATTTACCTAAAGGATCCCATTGAGTTATGCTTGCATTTAAAAGAGCATAACTTTTTGGATCGGAGGGGCCAACAAGATGAAGTACCACTGGAAAACCAGCACAACGCAATACAGCTAACCCTTCTATAACATTCCATTGATGTTTGTACGGACTAATAATAGAAACATAGAGCATCCGATAAGGATTATCGAAATCGTATTCACAAATTGGACGTTGTATCCTGGGCTGCATTAGAAAACGATTGCTAATGCCGTGAGATATAACTTGTTGTTTACCCTTAATCTCACCAGTAATTTTCAACACACTCTCTTTAGCATATTGGGTAAGAAATATTACACCATCAGCCTTACGAAAAGTGTTGGATTGCCAAGATCGCAATACCAATAGCCTTATTGTCTTCAATGACCATCTGAAACGCATCAACTCTTTCATTTCAAAGGGAAGAAGATTGCGACTCATTGTTACAAACGGACTAAATCTGCCAGTATATCTTCCACCTGGCACAAAAAGCAGATCACAAGCAGCCTCACATGCTTTTTTGTAAAGAATAATTTTTTGCCATAGAATTCTGCTAACACTTCCTCCGTCAAGGATTGAGGAATAAGATTTAATTATCCATGAACGACTTTCAATTTTATCAAGCGTTTCAGTAGTAGCCCAGACTACTATCTTTGATATGCCATACTCATATGGCTGGGCGGCCCGTAAAAATTCAATAAGATGAGTAACTCCCCCACCATCCCGAAGGTTAGACGCATCAATCCCAATAATCAAACCTGCTAATGTTTTTTTATTTTTTCCCACGGCACACCAAATGTCCTGCTTTAAGTACTTGAATTTCTTGCATGCCAGCCTCTAAAGCCCAGCGATGAACCGTTTTTTCAGTTTGCGGTTGATCATATTGAGGTGATAACCAATCAAAGGTATCCAACAATGACCATTCATAATGCTGCTGATCTGTAAGCAAAAACGTCCCATAATAATTTGCTACCGGAACACATCGCTTAAATACCCGCCCCAAAAGCGGTATAACTCCGAGTATACGGCTTAACGGCAGCAAAATTGTTATCGAATTCTTTAACAACGAAAACAGTGTAGTTTTATCCATACGTTTAGTTATTGGTCTCAACCAATACTTAAGATGAAAGATGGATTTCCATTCTTTTAGATAATAATCCACACACAACAATCCCCTCTCCTTCACCATAGGTGGCAATGCAGCAAAAGCTTGGGCTACATCGGGCGTATGCTGAAGCACACCAAGTGAATAAACAAATGGAAATGCTCCCTGAACAAAGGGCAGCGCATAAATATCAGCCTGAACCACATGCAGATTAGTATACTGCTTTAAATTGGCGTAACAGGCATCAACAGCCCCAGAATAATCCAAGGCAACCACCTTAGCTCCCGCCTTTAAAGCAACTTCGGCAAAACGCCCTGCACCACAGCCAACATCCAGTACCCAATGGTCCTTCATGTCATTCGGCAACCAATTGGTCGCCAACCAAAAGCGATTAGAAGAAATTGGTAACCCAGAGTGACTATCCAGTTGAGTCTTGGAAAAATGATTCCACTGCATACCAAAATTATCAGCATAGTTAGACTCTGGTACAAATCGTGGAATGGCATTCTGAAGAGGATAACGATTCAGGCCATCTTCAGAGACCAGCCAACCAGACTGGACATCATACGAGTTATTTTCATCAGTTTTCAAAATCAAACGCTGTCCGGTTTTAGGGCAGCGAAGCAGTTCCAGCAATTCAGTTTTCACAAAAAGTCTCCAGTTACATTAAAAAGTAACCCTATATTCCCGGCGCCACAACTCAAACAGCACTAAAGAAAACAGGCGCTCTGAATTGCTGTGTCCACTATCCTGACCACGGAGCAGGCTAGCAACCATCTTTGAGTCAAAACTGCATTGAGAATCGAGTAACACCTCATAAAATAATGCTCTAAATTGACCACATTTCAGCCACTCACCAAGAGGTATTGAAAATCCCTGTTTACGCTGTCGATCAAATTCAGGAGGCAGCACCCTTGAAGTCAAGCGCTTAAGCAATATTTTCTTATCCTCTGTAGTTGCCTTTAAACGTGAAGGCACTTTACCAAATGCAAACTCAATCAATCGATAATCAAGAAAAGGCGCACGAACCTCCAAAGAGTTCAACATGCTTGCTCGATCAACCTTCACCAAAATATCCTCAGCCAGATAATTCTGAAAATCAAACCGAGTAGCTCGTTGCAACAGATCCGAATCTCTCGGCACAAGACTCGTAAACACACTTTCTGCTGATATTTTAGAAAAACTATGCTGTCCCATCAACCGCCGGCGTGTCGTGACATCAAAATATGATGCAATAAGAGGCAAGCCATTTACCAAATCAACCCCAAGACCCTGCAGCCAGTTGCGCCCTTTAAAACCAACAGGGAAAATGAGTTCGGCTAGTAATGAAATAACTTCACGGAGAGCATGTGGAACCCGTCCTAATCTTTTCTGCATCCAAAGCAATCGACTATAATGCCCATATCCACCAAACAACTCATCGCCACCATCACCGCCTAATGCTACAGTGCAATGCTGGCGGACCAACTGACTGACCAAAAAAGTAGGAATCATCGACGAATCAACCATCGGTTCATCAAACTGACGAGCAAGACGCGGCAAAAGCTCAGCAGTGGCTTGCTCAGCCATCAGTTCTGTGTGCTGTGTGCCAAAATGACTTGCAATAAGGCGAGCATGCAGAGTCTCATCGAGTTTACCTTGACCAGGAAAACCAATGGTAAACGTCTGAACTTTACTTGATGCACGGACTGCCATGGCTGTAATGAGGCTAGAATCAACCCCACCGCTGAGCAGAACCCCAACCGGCACATCTGCAACCATCTGGCGACGTACAGAATTTTCAAGTATAGCTTCAAGTTCATCAAGCAACTCTACTTCATCCGATACAGTATCAAACAAAGAGGAAGAGAATTCAGGAAGTTGCCAGTATTGCCATATTTTTATTGAAGCGGTTTGCATGTCAAACAACAGGGCATGCGCGGGGGGCAATTTTGAAAAGCCCTGAAGAATGCACCGAACACCAGGAACATAACCAATTGCCAGATAACAATCTAACGACACTAAATCAATACATCGATGCTGGGCGGGATCCGCCATCAGAGCCTTAAGCTCAGAAGCAAAACGAAGAACACCGTTTTCCTGATGATAAAATAAAGGCTTTTCACCGGCACGATCACGAGCAAGGAAAACCGTTCGTTTGCGAGCATCATACAGTGCGAAAGCAAACATCCCGTTCAAACGAGACAGGCAATCCACACCCCATTCGCGATAAGCCTCTAAAATCACTTCTGTATCTGAATGTGATCTAAAACCATGCCCCTTAGCAATCAGCTCTTGACGTAGATCGACAAAATTATAAATCTCGCCATTAAAGACAATGACGAGTTCGCCCAATACATCTTTCATGGGTTGATGAGCTGCAGCAGATAAATCAATAATCGACAACCTCCGCTGTGCCAACCCCACACGACCGTCATCAGACCACCACTCGCCAGCATCATCAGGTCCACGATGGGTCATCGTATCGCGACCAATGGAAAGCCATGAACGTTGAGTCTGAGATATATTAGAAACTATTCCAACTATGCCACACATATTATTTTACAGTGGTGTCCGGTAAAAATGAAAAAACTCTGAAAACGCGTAAGAAAAGGGAATAATAAAACATCCATGCAGCAGAGATAAGGGGGATGAGAAAAGACGCAACTGCTGTAAATGTAGCTTTTTGTACTCCGATTCACGCCATTGGCTTTAAACATAGGCTATGATCATGTTTTCATCACCATGCTTTCCAAAACTATTCACATAAATAAATTTGCCGCAGAACTAACCACCCCACAATTGTTTATTCACATATGGTTTTTTTTTAAAAAAGTTCTTTAGCATTAATACTTTTAACCAATTGTATTGGGCAGACAAAATGGTAGAATAGAACCGATACATTTTGACTTTTGTGTATGTAATCACTCTATTTGACATTCTTTTACGAAGCAGAGCTTCGGGGAATTGATCCTTAGAGATTAAAAATGGCATTAAGAATATTGAATAGTATACCTATTCATTCAATACAACACGATATATTTGAAAAAGTGCACTACTGACATATTCGTGCGTAAACAATATTTCACAAATAGATTTCCCCCTGTTACCCATCTCATATAGTAATTGAGGGTTTTCTACAGAAAAAGATAATGCATTAGTTAATTGCTTAAGATTTTTATGCCCAATCCCAATACCAGTATTAAAATCTTGTATGAGATATTCAGCACTTCCGACACGTGTTCCAATAACAGGTATTCCTGCTAGATAAGGTTCAATAGCATTATGACCAACATTTTCAGAACCAGTTCCAGCTAAGGCAACATTACATTGCTGCAATACCCATGGTACAAAATCTCGATGAATCCGTCCAGGACATAATACTTGATTTTCTACTTTATTAAACAAAGCAAGCTTTTCAATATTCTTTTTTAATGGCCCGTCACCAAGAAAGATTAATCTTACATTTGAGTGTTCCTTTAAAACGGGTATACATCCCTCAAGTAACCAACGATGACCCTTATTCTTATTAAAAGTAGCTAAATAGACAACCTTAAATATATTTTTAGATGACAATATTTCATTCAGACTATAAGGAAGATCATCTGAAGAGGGAGTTATAATATTATTAAATTTTTCCACACTAAGTGGCAAAAACATAGCACCATTTTTGTTTATATTAAATGAACCTCCTGAAAATGTTCGCCAAGCAAATGGAGAAAGGTATATAACTTGGTCAACCCATTTTCTGTACATTATTGAAAGAATCGATGATGCAATAAATCTTTGTATAAATCCAGAGCCATTTCTAAAAGAATGGACCCAAATTAGTATTTTTATTTTATTTCTAAATCTCTTTTTTAATGGAATCAAATACTTTAACTGTAGTTGGCCATGAATATGAA
>Ga0118677_10008020_pt1 | contig 17135 bp, 14 predicted proteins | sample AliMusrvi5mmetaG_FD_86154 | JGI IMG/M metagenome (GOLD analysis project Ga0118677, IMG submission 86154) | reverse complement strand
GGCCGGGCCACCAGCCGCGCCCGCCAATGCCGCCAACATGGCGGTGCTGGATTACATGATCGCGCACAGCAGCCGCGACCAGCGCATGGCGGCGCTGCGCCAGGCCAGCGACCGGCTGCAAAAGGATTTCGGCAACTGGCGCACGCCCTGGGGCGCGATCAACCGCTTCCAGCGCAATGACGGCGCCATCGTCCAGACCTTCGATGATGCCAGGCCGTCGATCCCGGTACCGTTCAGCTCGGCGCAATGGGGCTCGCTGGCCAGCTTCGGCGGTTTGCGCGGGGCGTCGCTCATGCCGCCAGCGAACGTGCGCGGCGGGGTTCCGCCAAGGGAAAACGCGCACCGCGGCCGGTTTTCTCTTCTCCGGCGGAGAGGAACGCGGCAATAGTTGGGCTGTCGGTCGCACTTTCCCATGGCATCCCCGCTCGTCCCTGTTTCCCCGGCCCCGGAGTTTGACTGGCCGCTTGCCTACGAGGCGGAGCAGTTGCTCCGGCGATACGTCGAGGCGTTTCTGTCCCGCAACGCCTTTGCGCGTGGCCTCGCGGAGCGGATGCGGGACGAGACCGGCACGGATTTCTACGAGTGGGTCGATCATGTCGTCCTCGCGCCGGAACACGCCGCGGAGTTGCGCGCGGTGGGCCTCGTGGAGGAAAACGTTCCCGCTACGTCGGGGACGGTGGTGTGGCATCATCCGCGGGCGATGATGCCGCGGGTGCTGCTTCGCGCCGGCGCGGGCCGCGAGGGCGGGCCGTCGGTGCTCGTGCTGCGGCCGGAATCGCTGGTGGATTTTCTGGCGCGTCATGACCTCACCGCGCACGTGCAGGGCGATTTTGGATCGCGGTTGCGCCGGGCGCTGGTGGCGGAGGAGAACGGCACGCGGCTCGAGGCCGTGGAACGGCTGGGTTGGCGGGGATTCACGATGGAACCGGTCGCGCCAGAATTTGCCGCGGCCGTGGTGAAGGCCCGGGAGCAGTTCCGCGCGCGGCGCCGGCATTTTGCGGACGACGCTGACGGCGTGAAGCACGCCTTTGCGGTGCTCGACGCGGTGCTGGCGCTGGTCCCGCGCGACGTGGCGTGCGAGTCGTTTTTCGCCGAGGAGCGGGCGTTCTGGGAATTCCGGAACCGCGCCGCGCGCGTGCAACGGCGCCGCCAGGACGCGCTGGGCCTGGGCTGGGGCAACCACGACCACCACACGTTCCGGTGCTCGCGGGCGCTGTTTCCCGACCTGATCGGGTTCCTGTCGCGGCTGGGGCTGGAGAAGCGCGAGCGTTACTACGCCGGCGACGAGGCCGGGTGGGGCGCGCAGATCATGGAGGCGCCGGCGGTGGGCGTCGTGGTCTTTGCCGACGTGGACCTGCAGGCCGGCGAGATCGACATCGACTTCGCGACCCAGCGGCTGCCGGACCTGCCGGCGCTGCGCACCGTCGGACTCTGGTGCGGCCTGCACGGGGACAGCTTCCTGCAGGCGGGCATGCACCACCTCGAGGCCCGCTTCGACTTCGCGCGCCTCCGCGACCAGCTGGCGGCGGAGGGCGTGGCGACGATGAAGCCGTTCTCGGACTTCGCCTTCCTCAAGCAGGCCTTCACCGAGGGCGAGCGGTGGCCGGTGCGGCCGGAGCGCGTCGCGGTGCTCCGGGAGCGCGGGCTGATCACCCCGGAGCAGGCGGCGGACTTCACCCGTGACGGCGCGCTCGGCAGCCACCTGGAAAACCTCCAGCGCAAGGGCGGCTTCAAGGGCTTCAACCAAAAGGCGGTCAGCGCCATCATCGCCGCGACCGATCCCCGCCGGATCCATCCCGTCCATGTGACGGCGTGACCGACTTCGGGCTCGACCACGACAACCGGGCAGAGAAGGTGCGCGGGAAAAACCTCAACCCCTCTCGACCCATGAAAATTGGCATCATCGGATCCGGCAAGGTCGGCGCCACCATCGCCACGCTCCTCGAGACCTGCCGGTTCTGCCGGGGCGTCACGCTCGCGGACGTGCGCACCGACGTGACGCTGCGCGGCCTGACCAAGGCGAAGCTCCGGCAGGTGAACGTCGCCCGCCGCGCCGAGCTGGAAGTCTTCGTGCGCGGCATGGACGCCGTCGTGAGCGCCGCGCCTTATTTTCTGAACAAGTCGATCGCGGAGGCGGCCGCGCGAACCGGCGTGGCGTATTTCGACCTCACGGAGGACGTGGACACGACGAACTTCGTCCGCGCGCTGGCTGAGAAGAAGCCGCAGGTCACGTTCATGCCGCAGTGCGGCCTGGCGCCCGGGGCGATCAACATCGTGGGCGGTTCGCTGGCGGCGTCGCTGTCCTCCGTCCGCCTCTGCGAGATGCGGGTGGGGGCGCTGCCCCTCAACGCGAGCAACCAAATGAAGTACTACCTCAGCTGGAGCACCGCCGGTCTGATCAACGAGTACTGCCAGGTCGGCGAGGCGCTGCACGCGGGGCGCCGCGTGACCACGATGCCGCTCGACGGCGTGGAGCGCATCACGATCGACGGCACGGAGTACGAGGCCTTCAACACCTCCGGCGGCGTCGCGACCATGTGTGAGACCTTCGCGGGCCGCGTGCAGGAGCTGAATTACAAGACCATGCGGTACCCCGGGCACCGCGACCTGATGAAGTTCCTGCTGCAGGACCTGAATCTCGCGCCGCGGCAGGACCTGGTGACGCAGATCTTCGACCAGGAGGTGCCGCAGACCGAGTCCGACGTGGTGGTATTCTACGTCAGCGTCGTGGGCACGGAGAAAGGCGGCGGCCTCAAGCAGCGCAGCTTCATCAAGAAACTGCGCGGCGGCACGGTGCGCGGCCGCCGGCTGAACGCGATCCAGCTCACCACGGCGGCCGGGGTGGTGGCCGTGCTCGAGCTGTTCGCCCGGGGGCGGCTTGGCCCGGGATTCGTCAAGCAGGAGTCGGTGGTCCTGAAGGACTTCCTCGCCACGCAGTGGGGCGGCAAGGTCTACGGTTCCTGAGCCGCCGGGAAAAATCGCCAGATTCGGCCTTTCGCGTTTCCTTCCGCGAACATTCCCATTATTCTCCGTCTGAACTCCGAAGGTGCGCGCCCCAGTCCGCCCAATTCCAATCCCTGCTTTTCGCTCCCCGCCATGGCCACCCAGGTCAAGAAAACCACCGCCGAGGTCTTTGCCCGGCTGGGCCTGAAGGCCCGCAATCCCGGCGTGTTCACCGGCGAATGGTTCGGCCAGGGGGCGCCAATTGAAAAGCGCTCACCGATCGATGGCAGCGTGCTCGGCACCGTGACGACCGCCTCATCCGGCGACTACGACCGGGCCGCGGGCGCGGCGCAGCGGGCGTTCCGCACCTGGCGCGACGTCCCGGCGCCGAAGCGCGGCGAGGTCGTGCGCCGCTTCGGCGAGGCGCTGCGGGTCCACCAGCGCGACCTGGGCCGGCTGGTCACGCTCGAGACGGGCAAGATTTTGGCCGAGGGCGTGGGCGAGGTGCAGGAGATGATCGACATCTGCGACTTTGCCACCGGCCTGGCGCGCCAGCTCCACGGGCTCACGATCGCCTCGGAACGGCCGGGCCACCGGCTGATGGAGCAGTGGCATCCGCTCGGCGTGACGGGCATCATCTCGGCCTTCAATTTTCCCGTGGCGGTCTGGGCCTGGAACAGCGCGCTGGCCGCCGTGTGCGGCGACACGACGCTTTGGAAGCCCTCGGAGAAGACCCCGCTCACGGCCCTGGCGTGCGTGAAGCTCGCCGAACGGGTCTGCCGCGAGTGCGGGGCGGACCCGGCGGTCTTCTCGCTGGTGACCGGCGACGGCGCGAACGTCGGCGAGCGGATGGCGGCCGATCCACGCGTGCCGCTGGTGTCCGCCACCGGCTCGACGCGCATGGGCCGGCGGGTGGGCGAGGTCGTGGCCCGGCGCTTCGGCCGGTCGCTGCTCGAGCTCGGCGGCAACAACGCGGTCATCGTCACCCACTCGGCCGACCTGAACCTCGCGGTCCGCGGCATCCTCTTCGGCGCGGTCGGGACGGCGGGCCAGCGCTGCACCACCACGCGGCGGCTCATCGTGCACGAGTCGGTCAAGACCAAGCTGCTCGCGGCCCTGCTGGAGGGCTACCGGCAGGTGCGCATCGGCAACCCGCTCGATCCCGACACCCTGATGGGCCCGCTCATTGATGTCGCGACGGTGGAGAACTTCCTGAACGCGGTCGCGGAGGCGCGGCAGCACGGCGGGCAGGTGCGCTGCGGCGGCAAGCGGCTGACCGGCGCGGCCTACGCGAACGGGCTCTATGTGACCCCCTGCATCATCGAGGCGGAGAACGCCTGGGGCGTGGTCCAGCACGAGACCTTCGCCCCGATCCTCTACGTCATGACCTACCGCACGCTCGACGAGGCGATCGCGCTGGTGAACGGCGTGCCGCAGGGCCTGAGCTCGGCGATCTTCACGAACGACCTGCGCGAGGCGGAGACCTTCCTCGCCGCGCGGGGCAGCGACTGCGGCCTGGCCAACGTCAACCTTGGCACGAGCGGCGCGGAGATCGGCGGGGCGTTCGGCGGCGAGAAGGAGACCGGCGGCGGCCGCGAGAGCGGCAGCGACGCGTGGAAGGCGTACATGCGCCGCCAGACCGCGACCATCAACTTCTCCAAGGAGCTGCCCCTGGCGCAGGGGATCGCCTTCGGGCGCGGCGGGGCAAAATAAGGATTTGCAGACGGCGCGGGATTCTTAGTCTGCGCCGATGAAAAAACACCTCGCGTTGGCTGGCTGGATGGCGGCGGGACTGCTGGCACACGGCGCACCCGCGGCGCCGGCGGCGGACTTTGACCGGCAAGTGGACACCTTTGTGGACGAGTACCTCGCGTGGCGGCCGCAGCAGGGCACCGCGCTCGGCCTGCACCAGTACGACGGCCGGATCACGGACCTGTCGGCGGCCTCGCTGGCGGCCGAGCATGCGCGGCTGGTGCGCGCCGCGCGGGATTTCGCCGCGGTGGACCACGCCGCGCTCTCGCCCGACGCCCGCCATCGCTGCCGGCTGATCGAGGCGGCGATCCAGAACGAGCTGTTCGGCTTCGACGTGCAGCAGAGCTACGTGGTGAACCCGATGACGTACGCGGAGGCCGTGGACCTGAACACCTACATCAAGCGCGACTATGCGCCCCGGGCGCAGCGCGTGCGCGCGATCATCGCGGTGGAGCGCCAGATCCCGGCGCTCCTGCAGGCGGGCCGCGCGAACCTGCAGGAGTCGCTGCCGCGCCCCTTCATCGAGCTCGCCATCGACATCGCCCAGGGGAACGCGGATTTCATGGAAAAGGACCTGGTGGCGGCGCTGAAGGACGGCACGGAGCCCGCGCTCTGGGCGGAATTCCAGGCGGCCAACGCCCGGGCCGCGGCCGAGATGCGCGGCTATGCCGACTGGCTCCGCCAGGCGCGCCTGCCGAAGGCGCACGACCACTTCGCGCTGGGCCGCGAGAAATACGCGGGCATGCTCCGCGCCGGCGAGCTGGTGAACCTGCCGCCGGAGAAGATCCTCGCCATCGGCCTCCAGGAGCTGAAGCGCGAGCAGGCGGTGTTTGAAGCCGCGGCGCACCAGATCGACCCGACGAAGCCGGCGGTGGAGGTGTTCAAGGCGATCCAGCACGACCACCCGACCGAGGCCAGCCTGCTGCCGGACGTGCAAAAGCACCTGGAGCAGATCCGGCAGTTCGTCGTGGACCACGGCATCGTCACGATCCCCTCGGAAACCCGCGCCAAGACGGCCGCGACGCCGCAGTACATGCGGGCGGGCACCTTCGCGTCAATGGACTCGCCCGGGCCGTTCGAGACCACGGCGACCGACGCCTATTATTTTGTCACGCCGCCGGAGACCAACTGGACCCCGGTGCAGAAGGAGGAGTGGCTGACCTCGTTCAACTACTACACGACCGACGTCGTCTCGATCCACGAGGCCTACCCGGGACACTACGTGCAGTTCCTGAACCTCAACGCCTCGTCCGTCGGCCGGGTCGAGAAGATCTTCGGCAGCTATGCCTTCATCGAGGGCTGGGCGCACTATGCCGAGCAGATGCTGCTCGACCAGGGCTTCGGGGCCGACGGCGACCCGGTGCGGGCGGCGAAGTACCGCCTGGCGCAGTCCGACGAGGCGCTGCTCCGCATTTGCCGCCTCTGCGTCTCGATCAAGATGCACTGCGAGGGCCTGGACGTGGACGCGGCGACGAAGTTCTTCGTGGACAACTGCCATTACGAGGAGAAGCCGGCGCATCAGGAAGCGCTGCGGGGCACGTTCGATCCCGGTTACCTCTACTACACGCTCGGCAAGCTGCAGATTTTGAAGCTGCGCCGGGACTGGCAGGCACAGGAGGGGTCGGCGTATTCGCTGAAGCGATTCCACGACGAGGCGCTGCGTCACGGCATGCCCCCGATCCGCCTCCTGCGGGAAAAAATGCTAAAGGACCCGGCCTCCTGGGATGAGATTCTCTGATTCCCGCCCGGCCGGCCGAAAAGAAATCGCCAGCCGGCCCGGCTTCGACCATCACTCCCGCCCACTCCCCATGAAACTCCGCCTCCTGCTCCTCGCGCTGGCCGTGGCCATCGTCCCTGTTTCCCTCCCTGCGGCCGACGCCCCCAAGCCGCCCGCGGCCAAGCCGGAGCGTCCGGAGACCGAGTTGGAGAAGACCATGTCCAAGATGGGCAAGGCCTGGCGCGAGGTGCGCAAGGCCGCGCGCGCCGGCCAGCTCACGCCGGCCACGGCGACGCTCGTGGCGACGGTCCGCACGAACGCCGAGGCGGCCGCGAAGCTCACGCCCATGCTCGAGAAGGAGAAGCCGGCGGCCGAGCAGGCCAAGTTTCACGCCGCCTATCTGGCGCAGCTCAAGAAGCTCACCGCCTCACTGGAAAAGCTGGAGGCCGCGCTGACCGCCGGAGACAACACGACGGCGGGCCGGCTCGTGAGCGAGGTGACGGATGTGATGAAGTCCGGCCACCAGGACTTCCGGAAGCCCGACGAGGACTGAGCCCCCGGTCGAAGACTGAGCCTGATGTAGGGCGGGATCGCTGATCCCGCCTTATTTGTTGGCAACGCGGAGGCGGGGTCAGCGACCCCGCCCTACATGCATGAGCGGGCGGTGCGGAGCTAAATTTCCCAGCTGCCCGCGTCGCCCAGCAGGTCGTTGCCGGACGGTTCGCGGCGGTCGCGGATCACGAGCTGGTCGCCCTTGAAGTAGGCGACGGAATCGGCGGGCACCGAGCGCATGATCCAGACGTTGGAGCCGATCACGCAGCGCGCGCCGATCTGGGTGTCGCCGCCGAGGATGGTGGCGTGCGCGTAGATGGTGACGTGGTCGCCGATGTCGGGGTGGCGCTTGATGCCCTTCACGGGATTGCCCGCGGGGTCGGTCTCGAACGACTTCGCGCCGAGGGTGACGCCCTGGTAGAGCTTCACGAAGTTGCCGATGCGGGCGGTCTCGCCGATGACGACGCCGGTGCCGTGGTCGATGAAGAAGTCCGTGCCGATCGTGGCGCCGGGATGGATGTCGGTGCCGGTGCGCTCGTGGCCGAACTCGGTGAGCATGCGCGGCAGCAGCGGCACGCCGAGGCGGTAGAGCACGTTGGCGAAGCGCTGGAGGGAGATCGAGAGGACGCAGGGGTAGGCGAGGATGATCTCCTCGATGCTGCGCGCGGCGGGGTCGCCGCGGTAGGCGGCGTTGACGTCGGTCTGGATGATCTGCCGCAGCGCGGGCAGGCGGCCGAGGGCGTCGGCCGCGAGCGCGCGCGCGCGGCCCGCGGGATCGGGCTCACGGGCGAAGCCCAGGCACTTGGCGATCTCGGTCGTGAGCTGCTGGTGCAGGCCGGACAGCAGCCGGTCCACATGGTCGGGCACGTCGTTTTTCGTGAGGGCCGAGGCCTCGAAGAAGCCCGGGAACATGAGATGCATGTAGTCCGAGGCCAGGCGCTGCACGGAGTCCTGCGCCGGGAGATTGACCCCGTCGAGATGGTTGATGCCGCCGTGCTGCTGGTAGGAGGCGAGCAGGGCCTGCTTGATGGGGAGGAGGTTCATGTCCGGCAGCCAGGCTGGCTGCGGTGGAAAGTTGAGGGGTGAAAGCTGAAAGGTCGAACCGCGGATTCAAATAGGACGCGAAAATTCCAGCGGCCATCTGGTCAGAGCGAAAAGGAGGCCCTCGGTCTTTCAACTTTCAACCAGCCGCTTTCAACCATCTGAGCCGTCCCGGCTCAGATATGATACATCTCGCTGCCGCTCTTGGTGACCAGGCTCTCGAGCGTGCGGCTGCGGGCCTTCTCCTCCACGGCGGCGCGCAGGTCGGTCCAGACCTCCCGCATGCGGCGGCCGGTGCGGCCCTGGTGGTTGCCGCTGAACTCCACCAGCTCGCCATCAATCGCCTTCATGATGTCGAAAAGCGTGATCTGGTCCGGCGCCCGCGCGAGCGCATAGCCGCCCTGGATGCCGCGCTTGCTCGTGATGAGCCCGTTCTCGCGGAGCTCGCAGAGAATCTGGGCGAGGAAGTTCGCGGGCACCGCCTCGACCTCGGCCAGGTGCTCGATGCGGGTGAACTCACCCGAGCCGTGGAGCCGGGCCATCTCCGCCAGCACCCGACAGGCGTAGTCGACTTTGACCGAGATCTTCACTCAAGAAATGAACTCAAGGGGAGGGAAAAGGGGCAATCCCCTTCTGCGCTGTGCATGCTTGGTAAATTGCTGCGCGTTTCTTGCGGTCGGGGCCTTTTCGCTTGGTCCCGAATCGCGGCCGCTGGTTACTTGGGGCACGGGCGGCAAGCCCGGACATCCCATGATGACTCCCCGCGAACGCATCCTGACCGCCACCCGGCGCGGCAAACCGGACCGGATCCCACTGGATATCTGGATGACCCCCGAGATCCGCGACCGCCTGCTGGCGCACTTCGGCGTGGCGACGGAGCCCGAGGTCTGGACGCGGCTGCATCTCGACAAGATCGTGGGCGTCACGCCGCGCTACATCGGCCCGACCGAGCGCGTGCTGCCCGGAGGCCTGCGGCAGGTCCCGATCTGGTGGCAGACGGTGCGCGAGATCGACTACGGCACCGGCCGCTACTGCGAACCGGTGGGCTGGGCGCTGAAGGACGCGACGACGATGGCCGAGCTGGAGGCGTTCAACTGGCCGAGCGCGGACTGGTACGACTTTTCCACGATCGAGGCGCAGTGCGACGCGTGGCCGGAGCACGCCATCGAGGGCTGCTACACCGCGCCGTTCTACTGGCACAACCACATCCGCGGACTGGAGCAGAGCTGCATGGACCTCATCGCGGAGCCCGAGCTCACCGCGTACATGCTCGGCCGCATCGAGCAGTTCTGCTGGGACTACGCGACCCGGTTCTTCGAGGCCGGCCGCGGCAAGATCCATCTCACCCAGGTGACCGACGACTACGGCTCGCAGCACGACCTGATGATCAGCGAGGCCTGCTACCGAAAATGGTTCAAGCCGATGCAAAAACGCTTCATCGACCTCGCGCACCAGGCCGGGGCACTGGTGATGCACCACGACGATGGCGCGATCCGGCGGATCATCCCCGACCTGATCGAGGTCGGCGTGGACATGCTCAACCCGATCCAGCACGTGTGCCCGGGCATGGACATGCCCGGGCTAAAGCGGGACTTCGGCGCGAAGCTCAGCTTCCACGGTGGCGTGGACAACCAGGACGTGCTCCCGCACGGCAGCCCCGAGGACGTGCGGCGCGAGGTGCGCGACTGCATGAGCCAGCTCGGCGCCGGCGGCGGCTACATCCTTGCGCCCTGCCACAACATCCAGCCCGTCACGCCGACGGAGAACATCATCGCGATGTACGAGACGGCGTGGCATGAGGGCTGGTACTGAGCGCCGCGTGGAGGCGCGGCAGGCAAAGTCGGTTGCAGGCGGGGTCAGATGACGAAATCGGTGGAGTCGGGACGCACGATCTCGGTGGGGGCGTGGAGCATGCCGGCGGCCACGGTGGCGTGGGTGCCGGGCTCGATCAGGATGAAGGAGCCGGTCAGGCGGTTGAGCTCGTAGCCGTCGAAGAACACCGGGCGCGCGGTGCGCAGGCGGATCTCGCCGATGTCGTTGAGCGCGAGCCCGGCCGGCGCCGGCGCGGTCTCGTAGGTGCTGATGTCGAGGCGGTGCTCGATCGCCGTGACGACAGCCTGCACGGTCTGCGTGGTGTGCTTCAGCAGGAATTTTCGGCCGGGCTGCAGCACCCGCGGGTGCATCCAGCAGACGTTGGCGCGCAGGTCGCAGGATCCGCCGGGCAGGTGGTCGAGGCCGATGATCATCTGGCCGCGGCTGACATCCACGTCATCCGCCAGCCGCAGCGTGACCGACTGCGGGCAGAACGCCTCGGCGACGGGCCCGTCAAAGGTGTGGATCTCCTTCACCGTGGTGGTCTGACCGCCGGGCAGAACCAGGACCGGCTGGCCGACCCGGACGATGCCGCCGGCGATCTGGCCGCTGAACCCGCGGAAGTCGTGCAGGTTCGGGTCGGTGGGGCTGTGCGGGCGGTTCACCCACTGCACCGGCAGGCGGAAGCCGTGGAGGTTCCAGTCGCTCCCGATGTGGACGGTCTCGAGGTGCTGCAGCAGGGTCGGGCCGGGATACCACGGCATGTGCGCGGAGGCATCCACGACGTTGTCGCCAAGCAGGGCGCTGATGGGGATGAACTTCACATCCTGGATGCCGAGCCGGGGCAGGAACTGCTCGAACTCGGCGCGGATGGCGGTGAACCGCTCCTCGCTCCAGCCGACGAGGTCCATCTTGTTCACTGCGACGACCAGGTGCGGAATGCGCAGTAGTCCGGTCAGGCAGGTGTGGCGGCGGCTCTGCTCGATCAGGCCGGCGCGCGCATCCACCAGCACGATCGCGAGGTTCGCGGTCGAGGCGCCGGTCACCATGTTGCGCGTGTACTGGATGTGCCCCGGGGTGTCGGCGATGATGAACTTCCGGCGCGGCGTGGCGAAGTAGCGGTAAGCGACGTCGATGGTGATGCCCTGCTCGCGCTCGGCGCGCAGCCCGTCGGTGAGGTTGGCCAGGTTGACCTGCCCGCCGCCCGTGATGTCCGCCGAGCGCTCCAGCGCCTCGAGCTGGTCCTCCATCAGCGACTTCGAGTCGTACAGCAGCCGCCCGATGAGGGTCGACTTGCCGTCGTCGACGCTTCCGCAGGTGTTAAAGCGGAGTATATCGACCGCTGGCCGAGATTCGACCGGCGGCGCGGCGATCGCGGTTCGGGGATGGGAGTTAGTTGTGAAGGGGACGACAGACATGAAAATCAGTTTTTTGCCGCCTGAGCGGATCAAGGCGGACACATCAGAAATATCCCGCCTTCTTCCGGTCTTCCATGGCGGCTTCGGACGAATGATCGTCGGCGCGGGAGCCGCGCTCGGTCACTCTGGCAGCCGCGATTTCCGTGATGATGTCGTCCACGGTGTCAGCGGGCGACTCGACCATGCCGGTGCTGATGATGTCGCCGATGGTGCGGACGCGGACGACCAACTCGCGGACCTCCTCGGAGGGTTTCGGCGGCACGAGGTCGTTGACGGGCAGCCACTGGCCGTGGCGTCGGACGCAGGCGCGGCGGTGGCTGAAATAGATGGTGGGGACCTCGAGCCGCTCGCGCCGGATGTACTCCCAGACGTCCTGCTCGGTCCAGTTGCTCAGCGGGAAGACGCGCATGTTCTCGCCGGGGTTGAGCCGCGCGTTGTACAGGTTCCAGATCTCGGGCCGCTGGTTCTTCGGGTCCCACTGGCCGAAGCTGTCGCGGTAGCTGAAGAAGCGCTCCTTGGCCCGGGCCTTCTCCTCGTCGCGGCGCGCGCCGCCGATGCAGCAATCGAACCGGAACTCCTCGATTGCGGCGAGCAGCGTCGGGATCTGCAGGCGATTGCGGCTGATCTCGCCCGGCGCAGGGATCGCGATGCCGGCGGCGATGGCGTCCTCGACCTTGCGGATGATGAGCCGCGCGCCGAGCTCGCGGGCGCGGTGGTCCCGGAACGCGTTCAGCTCGGGGAAATGATGGCCCGTGTCCACGTTCAGCAGCGGCATCGGCAGGTCGGACGGACGGAATGCCTTCTCCGCGAGCCGCAGGAGGCAGATGGAGTCCTTCCCGCCGGAGAACAGCAGCGCGGGCCGCTCGAATTCGCCCGCGACTTCGCGCATGATGTGGATCGCCTCGGTCTCGAGGTACTGCAAGTGGTCTAGATGGTAGTTCGACACGGAAAGATTGGGATCGCTGGGTCCGGCGATCAGCGGGAAAGCATCGCGGGGCCGACGGAGAGGACGAAGTTTCGGGTCACGCGGCGCCGTGCGCAGCCCGACCACCCCACGCGGCGTGCAGGCCGCACTCGCGTTTCTCGTCGGCCTTGGCGGGATCAAAGTAGTCCCACTCGTTCGGGAGCCCGTTCTCGGCCAGGTAGGCGTCGAGCTCGGCGTCGGTGGCGTGGAAGAACGGACTGACCTTGAGCGTGCCGAAGTTCGCGTCGTGGGTGACGATGTCGAGGCCGGCGCGGTTGGGATTCTGCACGCGGCGCAGGGCGGTGAGCCAGACGGCGGGCGCCAGCTCGCGCATGCCGCGCTGGAAGGGCTCGAGCTTCATCTCGCGGCTGAAGCGCTGCAGGCCCGCCTCGTCCTCGAGATCGGGCAGGGGACCGTGCAGGGCATCGCGGTGCGCGGGCGTCAGCAGCGGCAGGTAGGCCTTCAGGTTGAGGCCGAGGCGGGCCTTGAGCTCCTGCGCGTGGCGGTACGTGGCGGCGCGGTTGTAGCCGTGGTCCACCCAGAGGACCGGGATGTCCGGCTGCGCGGAGACCGCCGCATGCAGGATGGTGGCCTCGTACGGGCGGAAGTTGGTGGAGACAATCGCGCGGCCCGGCGCGTGCGCGAGGGCCCAGCGGATGATCGCGCGCGGGGAGTGGTCGCGCAGCTCGGCGTTCCAGCGGGCAAGGGTGTCGGCGGACGGAGGCATGGGCGGAGGTCGAGATTCGAAATTGGGAAGAGGGGAGGAGAGGCCGGGCGAATTACGAATCCCGAATCCCGGGTTCCGCGACCGCGGCGGCGGCCGCGGCGGTCTCCGGCCAGAGCACGCGGGCGGCGAAGTCGCCGAAGCGCTCGCCGGCAGTGCGCGCCTCCTTCCAGCGGGTGAACAGCGGACGCAGCTCGGCCTCGATGTCGGCGTCCTTGACGGTTTCCTTGTGCACGCGGTTGAGCCGCGTGCCGGCGGCGTTGCCGCCGAGCCAGAGCTGGTAGCGGCCGGGCGCCTTGCCGACGAACGCGATCTCGGCCATGTAGGGACGAGCGCAGCCGTTCGGGCAGCCGGTGGAGCGGATGACGATTTCCTCGCCGCCCAGGCCGAGCTCGCCGCCGAGCTTCTCGATGCGGTCGAGGAGGCCGGGCAGCATGCGCTCGGACTCCGCAAGGGCCAGGCCGCAGGTGGGCAGCGCGGGGCAGGCCATGGCGGCCGCGTGGAGTATCGAGGCCTGCTGGTCCACCTTCACGCCGTGCGCCGCGAGCAGCGCGGTCAGGCCGGCGCGGTCGGCGGTGGGGACGTTCGCGAGGATGACGTTCTGGTTGCCCGTGAGCCGGAACTCCACGTGCGGAAACTTCTCCGCGACCCGGCGCAGCGCCGTCTTCATCGCGTGACCGGGTGCGTCCTTGATGCGGCCGGTCTCCACGAACAGCGTGAGGAACAGCGAGCCGTCGATGGCGCGGTGCCAGCCGTAGCGATCGCCGGTGGTGGTGAACTCGAAGCGGCGCACGCCGGCGAGGGGCCGCGCGATGCGACGGTTGATCTCCGCCACCAGCCACGGCACGCCCTGCTCCTCGACCACGTACTTCAGCCGCGCGTGCTTGCGGTTGGTGCGGTCGCCGAAATCGCGGTGGATCGTGAGCACGGCCTTGGCGACCTCGACCACCTGCTCGGGCGGGAGGAAGCCGATGACGTCCGCCAGCCGCGGGAAGGTCTGCACGTTGCCGTGGCTGCGGCCCATGCCGCCGCCGACCGCGAGGTTGTAGCCGAGCAGCTGGTCCTGCTCGACCACGGCGATGAACCCGAGGTCGTTCGTGTAGACGTCCATGTCATTCACCGGCGGGATCACGAACGACGCCTTGAACTTCCGCGGCAGGTAGGTGCGGCCATAGAGCGGATCGACGAAGTCCTTGTTCGCCGGCTCGTCGAGGTTCAGCTGCACGTTCTCGATCCAGATGCTGTGGTAGGCCTGCGTCTGCGGCGCGAGCGCATGCGCCAGGCGCACGCTGTCGGCAAAGACCTGCTCGCGGGCGCGCGTGTACGCGGGCGTGGGCGAGGCGGTGATGTTGCGGTTGACGTCGCCGCAGGCCGCGAGGGTGGAAAGCAGCGACTCGTTGATGTGCCGGATCACCGCGCCGAGGCCGGACTTGAGCACGCCGTGAAACTGGATGCTCTGGCGCGTCGTGAGGCGAAGGGTCTGGTTGCCGAAGTTCGTCGCGAGGTCGTCAAACACGATCCACTGCGCCGCCGTCATCACGCCGCCCGGGATCCGGCCACGGATCATCATCATGTACTTCTTGCCCGTTTTGCGGAGATCACGGTCGTCCTGCTGGTAGACCCCGTGAAACTTGAGGAACTGCTCGTCATCCTCGCTGAAGCGATCAGCCACCGGGTCCGCCAGGGTGCCGGCAATGTTTCCGGCCAGGGTCGGAATCTCCTGTTTCAGGAGCTCGTTCTTGGTCGGAGTGGCAAGAGAGGGGTTGGGCATCGCGTACTTTATAGTTGATTAAATGACTAATGAACTAATGTAGTGGATTAATGTCCAGTAAAGAAGCAATCCAGTCCTATGACGCAATCGGCCGGGTGACGTTGGTCGGCGCAGGTCCAGGAGCGATCGATCTGATCACGCTGCGCGGGCAACATTCTCTGATGGAGGCAGATGTCGTGGTATACGATGACTTGGCGAATACGGAGCTACTGGACTTCTGCCCGCCGGAGGCGACCCGGATTTACATCGGGAAGCGCGCGGGGAAGAACTGCACCTCGCAGGAGGAAATTGGCGAGATTCTGGTCCGGGAGGCCGGTCAAGGGCGTCATATTGTGCGGCTGAAAGGCGGGGATCCGCTGATTTTTGGCCGGGGCGGGGAGGAAGCCCGAGTGCTGGCAGAGGCGGGGATTCCCTTTGAGATCGTGCCGGGAGTGACGGCGGCCGCCGCTGCGGGTGCGATGGCGGGAATTCCGCTCACGCAGCGCGGATACGCGTCCGCGGTCGTGTTCGTGACCGGCCACGAATGTCACGGCAAGACACCCGCGGCATCAGTGGACTGGCGCGCGCTGGCGCGCACGGGCGCGACACTCTGCATTTATATGGGCGGGCGGCGGCTCGAAGTGATCGCGGCCGAACTGCGCGCGGGCGGGCTCGCGGGCAGCACGCCGGTGGCGGTCGTGACGCGGGCCACGCTTCCCGACCAGACGGTCCGGATCGCGGACCTGGACGCGGCGGCCACGCTGACGCCGGAGCCGGGCCTGCCGGCGCTGATCATCGTGGGCGAGGTGGTGCGGATCGCCGAGGTCCTGCCGCTCGCCATGGCGGAGGTCCGCACGGCTGGCGCGGCGGGACGCTGAGGTTGCATGGCCGCCTCGGCTGCAACCGTCCTGTTGGTGGACAACGGCTCGCTGCGTCCGGCGGCGGTCCGCGGACTGCGCCGGTTGGCCGCAACGCTGGGGCGGCGGTTGGGTCGGCCGGTGGAACCCGTTTCGCTGCTGTACTCGGACAAGGTGCCCGCGAAGGCGCTGGGCGGACGTCCGGCCGAAACACTGGAGCCGGCATTGCGCCGTCGCGCGGCGGCGGGGGCGCGTGATTTCCTGATCGTGCCGCTGTTTCTCGGACGCAGCCAGGCGATCACAAAATTTCTGCCAGCGAGCGTGGCGAATGTGCGGCGACGTTACCCGGACCTGCGGGTCCGGCTGGCGGTTCCGCTGGCGGCGACGGCGGACCCGCGTCTGGTCGAGTTGCTGGAGGCGCAGGTGCGCGCGCGGCTGAAATCCGCCTTTCTCCGCGGCGTGAAGGCGCGGGTTGTGCTGGTTGACCACGGCAGTCCGGTGCGGGCGGTCACGCAGGTGCGCAATCGCCTCGCGGCGCAGCTGCGCCGGCGGCTGGGTCGCGCCGTCGCGGGCGTGCGCGCGGCCAGCATGGAGCGCCGGCCAGGGCCGGCGTACGCGTTCAACGAGCCGCTGCTGGCGAACCTGCTCGCGACGCCGCCGTTCAACGCCGGCCCGGTCGTCGTGGCACAGCTTTTCCTGCTGCCCGGGCGCCATGCCGGCCCGGACGGAGACATCGCGGCGATTGTGCGCGCAGCGCGAGCGAGGCAACCGCGGCTGCGGGTCGCGCGGACCAGGCTACTCGGGGATCACCCCGGGCTGGTCGAGATCCTGGCGGACCGGGCCGCGCGCTCGCGCGGCGTCTAGCAGATCCGCCGCTTCGGGGTCAGGTAGCCGTCGTCCCACGGGCTGAGCTTCAGCGGGAGGTCTTTCCAGTAGTACTTCAGGTCGTCGTGCTGCCAGTCGCGGTAGATCTCGTCCCAGGTCAGCGGGCAGTGCGGGTTGAGCGAGCGGCTCTCGATCGGCTCGTCGGCCGGCTGGTAGCGCACGTCCATCGAGAGCCGGATGCGGTCCTTGAATTGGCAGCGCAGGGCCTTGTGGATCGTGTGGCTGGGGAAGGTGAGCACGTCGCCAGTCTCATAGTCGCCCTCGATCCACTCGGTTTCCGACGGGCAGAGCGGCACGGCGAATCCGCCGGCGCCCTTCGCCGGCTGGACGGGCAGGTAGCCGTGGCGGTGCGAGCCGCGCAGCACGGTGAGCCCGCCGAGCGAGCGGGCGCAGTCGCCGACGGGGAACCACGCGGTCCAGGTGTGAGTGGTGCCCTGGATGTACGGGAAGTCCTGGTGCGGCGGCGTGGGCACCATGCACGTGTGCGGGGTGACGAGCCGCGCGATGTGGCGCGGGTGCACGAACACCGGGCGGTTGAAGAGCGCGCGGTAGATCGCGAGCAGCCGCGGGTGGTGGGGAATGCGGTGGAAGCGCTCGAGCCGCTGGATGTCGTGGTAGGCGTCGGCCGTGACGCCCACGTCGGTGCGGTGCATCTGCTCCTCGGTGACGCGGTTGATGGCGTCGTAGTCAATCAGCCCGCCGAGCGCGTCCTGGCCCGGC
>Ga0118677_10004546_pt1 | contig 17135 bp, 16 predicted proteins | sample AliMusrvi5mmetaG_FD_86154 | JGI IMG/M metagenome (GOLD analysis project Ga0118677, IMG submission 86154) | reverse complement strand
AAATGACAACCTGAAAAGGATTATGTTTCTGATCTTCCCACAGACGCAGAGATTTTCCTTTATACCTACTCGACCAACAATCAAGGTATCGTAGCGCGTTTCAACGACTTCGCTGTGCTGGCAAAATAAACAGATGAGATAGGACATATTCTTAGGAAACTAAGAACAGCGCAACAGCGCAAATGGTGACTTCAATGAAACAACAATTAGCTTTATTATTCGTAATCTCACTTTTCGCAGCAGCGTGTAACACAGCCCCGGCGCCAACAGCAACTGTGCCGGCACAAACACCCGATTCACAGGCGACGCTAAACGCGGCCGTTCAAACGGCGGTGGCGGCGATACCCACGCAGACACCACCACCGACTTGCACTGTCGCGCCCAGCCCTACACCACAGCCAACCTACACTCCTTATCCCACGATTGCACCTTATCCGACGTATACACCTTACCCGACCTATACCCCGTCACCTACACAGCAGCCAGCGAGCACGACAACACTGACGAGTACTTCGATTACAACGAACACTGATGTAACGTCTACACGAGTAACAACGCCATCCGGCAGCATCCCTTCTGGCAAATGGTCCGTGCGGGCTTATAACACGAAGGATGCGAGTCTGGTCTTCATGAATGGTCAGATGATCTGGGCAGCTACATTGAACCGTGGAGCGGATTGGATCAATATCAATGACTATATGAAACCTGGTCAGGACAATGTTTTAGCTTTCGCCAATTATAAGGGCGGCGGTTATGATGGCGGGTCTTGGGCGTTCAGTATTCGCCGCGATGATGTTGCTGTCTGGGGGATAGAACAAGCCAGTGGGAATCGTAATGCTCTTAATTACGTTCAACAGGTTGTCATTCGCCCTGATGGGCAGGTAGAGCCCAAAACACCAGACGCTTCCACTCATAAACCACCGAAGGGTAAGTGGTATGTAAGAGTGCAAAAAACAGATGACATTGGCTCTGTTCTGGTGAATGGTCAGCCGGTTGCAATGATGTGGAACGACTTTGCAGATTGGGTGGATATCACTAGTCAACTCTATTCCGACCGCGATAACACGATCACCTTTGCAGCCTGGAATTTCGAAGGGCCTTACTCCTATGACTTCGCTGTTGCGAATGGAGACACTATTGTCTGGGGTAAACAAAGTTCAGGATCTGGTTTGGTAAACCGGTTCATCCAGGAGGATGTAACAATCACAGCAAAAGGTGAACTAACTCAGTCTATCGCAACGAATAAGGCTGCTGATTATACGTGGTCCGTGCGGGCATACAACACGAAAGATGCAAGTGTGATCTTTATGAATGGTCAGATGATCTGGGCAGCGAATCAAAACCGTGGATCTGAATGGATCAATATCAATGACTATATGAAGCCCGACCAGGACAATGTCGTTGCTTTCGCAAATTATAAAGGCGGTGGTTATGACGGCGCTTCCTGGGCATTCAGCGTTCGACGCGACGACATAGCTGTCTGGGGCATAGAACAAGGCGGCGGGAATCGTAATACTCTCAATTACGTTCAACAAGTCGTCATTCACTCTAACGGGCAAGTAGAACGAAAAGCGATAGATACCACTGCACATAAGGCGCCGTCTGGCAACTGGTATATACGAGTGCAGAAAACAGATGATATTGGCTCTGTGTTGGTAAATGGTCAGCCTGTAGCGGTGATGTGGAACGACAATGCTAATTGGGTAGACATTACCGGCCAGCTATACTCCGACCGCGACAACATCATCACTTTTTCTGCTTGGAATTTCGACGCCAATTACTCATGGGATTTCGCGATCAAACACGATGAGGACATTAAGTGGGCGATAAACAATACTGGCAGCGGCCAAACCGGCGTAGTGCTCCAACAGAACGTCGTCATTACCGGCGATGGCAAGGTGCAGCAACCGTGACCAATTCGATCAGTCGGTTTTGTGAAAAACCATCCTGTCAACACGCACAAATTGTAATTAAGGGATATCTTCATGTCTAATCCAGTTCATTTAACGCTATTCCAAGAGGAAGCAAATAAGTATCAGGCGACGCAATACCGCACCAAAGGTCAAGGCGTAAAAGCAGACGGGAAAGTTCTCCTTTTTGGCATCCTTGGCCTCATTCTCTTCGCCGGCGTAGCTGTCCTCGCTAAAACAGTCTCTATCCCGCTGCTGGCAATCAGCGTATTGGCTATCGTCTTAGGTTTTGTGTTCACTGCAAAAAGCGCCTCGGGCGCATCAAAAACGGTCACTTGCCCAAAATGTAAATCGAAACACGCGCTCAATAAAAACGTTCGCAAGTTCATGTGTCCAACTTGCCGGACGTTACTGTTAATGGGCAGTGAACCGGCGCCTGAACCACAGTTTGTGGCCTGTTCTTACTGTGGTCTGGAAACTGCGGTAACAACGGGTCATGGTAATTTTCTTTGTCCAGATTGCGGCATCTTGCGTCAGCCTGATCCATCTGCAAAATGGCAACCTGGGGCGAAATGCCTCAAGTGCAATACCCACAACCCTGCGCATGCGATGGTCTGCATGTCTTGTGGCGCGGTGCAAGCACCTGACTTAAGCAGTCCGGAACCTGGACTGAAGTATGACATGGATTGGAAGATAGGCAAAAGCGCCAGAGGGCATGCCATATTGGCCACATCCTACCTCATGATGACTCGTGATCTTCACACCTCATCTGAGAAAACCGACTCAACTCTCAATCAATTGAAGTACAGCCAGATGTCCCTGGAGCTTCTGGGTAAGGTGATGGTGTCTTTTGAAGAAGTGCTTTGTGCGCCATCAGGGGTCAAGGACACTGCTCAGCTTGGGGTTGAAATCGACAGGGTCTATGGCGAACTGATTGTCTGGAAGAGTAACTGTGTCAGTGAACTGATGAGTTCTGCTGTTCATCAGCGTAAAGGATTTGCAGATAACAGCCTGAGCGCCATTGAAAGCGAACCTTACCTTGCGGCGCGAAGACGGATTGAGTCACTTGTCGCAGGTAGAACTGATCAGACCTACAGCCTTGGCCGCTGGGGCGAAAGCCTGGTCAGAGTGAAGCGCAACGATGCTCACGGTCAGATCACCAACTTTCAGGGGTTAACCGCTGAGGCATCGCGAGTTAAAGTGTGGGCAAACAACCGCAGTATCCCTACCCCCGCAAACGTGTGATGAATCGCCCAATCACGGGGCGGTAACAATGAATTTGAATGTCGGTATTTATAGAAACGGGAGATTAAGATCATGTCAGAAAAAGACGACAAACTAAATGCGCAATACCTGGATTTGGCGAAAACAGCCTTTAATCCTTCACTGCGACCAGATGAAACGATAGAACTTGCAGGGCAGGCTATGATGCCAGTTCCATTCTTGGCGTATCTGCTGGGTGGGTTTTTATTTATATCGTCAGTCAAGATGGCGCGTACCCACTTTATGATCTTGACGACGCAAAGACTAGTTTTTGTAAAGTCCAAGAATTTGCTTACAGGCAAACTCACACCTGATGCAGTTGCCATCAAACACCAATACGAGTTGGCTGCTATCACCAGCGCAGTATATAAAGGCAATGCTGCAATTTTTCAGACAACGACGGGGCAAGTCAAGTTGGTTCGTGCGTGGTTAACACTCCCTAAGTTTCTGGAGTCGCTGGTGAATGAGATTAACAGGATCAAGAGCGGCGCCACGGCTGGAACAGTGGCTAAAAACCTCATCGATGCGGTGAAAGGTTGAGGTTACACAGCAAATGAAATCTATGAACCATCACACTCGACCAGAAATTGCCTTGTTCATTACTTTGATATTAGGACTATCTGCTTGCGGAACGAGTTCACCCTCAGTCAATATACAGGGGACCGTTGATGCGCAAGTTCAAGCCACGGTGGCTGCTGGCCAGACCAAAGCAACGTCTGTCGCGATGCAGATCGCATCAAATAGCAATCCTGCCAAACAAGGCGAATCGACGCCGACGGTAATACCCGCTGTGGCGACTAAGGCAGTTACCCCGACGCCAACTGATGCGCCTGTCATCCCTCCAACAACGGTGTTTATACCGTGCTCGAAATGGAATCTGGCTGCCGATTTTCAGCTATGGCCGCACCAGGAGAATCCCAGTCGTGACGCTTGCGGCAATAAGGATGTATGGTATTACCTGGCGAGTCCGAGCTTGGACCGTAATACCAGCCGGTATTATTTATTGCCAGCGTTCACACAGGATAAAGCTGGCATTGTGGGAATATATTCATGGCATGATATGAATAGCCTTGAGCCATCATTAGCTATGAATGCGACAGGAAAGGTGCAAAACGTATCGGGAGCATGGTCACCAGGCAAGCTGATAGTTCATCCAGCACCGAATAAGCTTGTTGTCGCCGCATGGCGCAGTCCATTTAGCGGGCACATAAACATCGTGGGCTCAATTACCGATAAAGACAATGCTTGCGGTGATGGCGTGAATTGGTATTTGGATAAGGGCGATACCGGTTTAATGATCGGAGCAATTGATAACGGAGGGAGTCAGGATATCGGGAAAGGGTTGGGGGGCGCACAGCTTAATGGTATGGCTATCTCCAAAGGCGATTTCATATATCTGGCGATACACCCTAAAGGTGAATACGAATGTGACTCGACCTTTATTGAACTTGAGATTACCGCTGTTCAATAAGGCTCTGCCAGCCCCAACGGGAAACTTGTCATAACGGGAGATAAGATAAGATCGGGGCATCCGTGAACAGGCGAGGCGCAACCCGATGGCGAGTTACCAGGAAGTGATGGCGATGATCTGTGAGTTGCTGGATATACCCAACGTGCGGGTGACAAAATACCATACCTATCCCGTCCTCGCCCGGCTCATCGCCGCCATAAACGCGACCGCCTCCTGATAGCGCGGGTAGCGCCGTTCGGCCGCGCGGAATGTCGGGGTATGGCTGTAGCGCCGCCCGTTGACTGTCTGCGTCCCCAGCTGTTTGTGCAGCAGTTCGTGATACATCACGAAGTCGATGACAAACGCGGGCGCCCGCGCGTCGTCGAGCGTCAGGCTGATCATGACGGTGTCGGCATGTGGCTGATAGTGCCCCATCTTGCGCGCCGTATGCATCGTGCTCCAGGTTAAACGCGGGCGCTCCACCAGCCCACGGAAGTACAGTGCGTTGACGCGATCAAATACCGCGTTCAGGTCATAGTGCTGCCCGCGCTGCTGTTGCAGTGGCGGCTCCGCCAACGACTCAATTTCGGCGATGATCTCCAGGAAGTCGTCGCTATCAGAGTACGCCTGCACCTCGGACTTCGCCGCGGTCTGTCCCGGTGTGAATGCGGCCCGCAACAGCGCTTCGATCACCTCTGGCGGCGCCCCGCTGAATCCTTCAGACGCCATGAGCGTGATTGTCTTTGTGGTCGCGGTGAAACGGTACAGCACGTTGGAGTAGCACAGATCAATGTACACGGTGTGAGCATTGTGCATATTACGGACGCGCAGGTGCTCGGTCCAGAACGGTTCAGCCAGCGTCTGCCTGAACGCCGCCAGCGTGGCCAGGTGCGCCGCCAGATTGTCAGGGTCGCTGAGGTAGCGAAGCCACTGATACGCCTGCCGGGACTGGATGGGCAGCGCGGCAGGCGTCGCTTTAGCATTGACGCAAATCTTCTCGGCGATATCCGCGTTGGACGTGAGAAACTCCAAAAGAGCTGCGACGTCGGGACGATCGATAGCGACTGGGAGCGCCGGTGACGGCGCTGTCGTGACGATGCGGTTGATCTCCCCCTGTGCCCAGGCGCAAATGGGCAACAGGTTTTTGATCCGCACGCGCCCCGCTTCGGGTTTAGCAGGATCCGCTGCCTCCGCGCGCACTGGCAACTTTGCAAGGTCGAGTGTTTTCAAGAACTGGTAGGCCTGGTAAGAAGCGGACGGAAGCTGGGCAGGCGTCGCTTTGTATTCGGCGCAAATGCGTTCCACTTCGGTGATTGTGCGCGTCACGCTGCGCCGGAAGTCGTCGACGTGCTCTGCCGCGATTCCGCCTTGCAGTTTCTCGCGCGCCCTTTTGGCCGCAGCGACCACTCCAGTGATTTTGATAGTGTGCATCTGATCTGGTGTAATCGACTACGCGTCCTGGGACAGGAACTTTTCCGCTTCCATCGCCGCCATACAGCCAAACCCCGCCGAGGTGATCGCCTGTTTGAACCAGTTGTCATGCGCCTCGCCGGCCGCGAACACGCCCGGCACGCTGGTGTGCAGATGCTGATCGACCGTCAGGTAGCCCTCGTGATCCATGGCCAACTGCCCCTGGAACAACTGCGTGTTGGGAATGTGCCCCACGAAGACGAACACGCCTTCGACCGGAGAAGTGCTCGTCTGGCCGGTCTTGAGGTTCTTCAATACCACGTCGGCGACTTTGCCGTTGCCGTCGATGCGTTCGATCACGCTGTTGGTCACCAGCTCGATCTTGGGGTTCGACTTCGCGCGCTGTTGCAACATGGCGCCGGCGCGGAACTCATCGCGGCGATGCACGATGCGCACGCGCGACCCGAACTTGGTCAGGAACAGCCCTTCCTGGAACGCGCTGTCGCCGCCGCCCACCACGATGATCTCCTTGTTGCGGAAGAAGAAGCCGTCGCAGGTGGCGCAGTACGACACGCCGCGCCCGATGAATTGATCCTCGCCCGGCACGCCCAGCCGGCGCGGTGATGCGCCTGTCGCGATGATCAACGCATCTACCTCATAGGCGCCGCTTGATGACGTGACCTTGAAGGGTCTGCTGCTCAAGTCAACCTTATCAACCGTCTCCTCAACCATGCGCGCGCCGAACTTCTCAGCCTGCTCGCGCATAGCGGCCGTCAGTTCCGGCCCCTGCAGACCGTTCGGGAAACCGGGATAGTTTTCCACTTCAGTCGTGATCGCGATTTGGCCGCCAAATTCGGGGCCGACAAAAACCAGCGGATCGAGAAACGCTCTCGCCGCGTAAATTGCTGCTGTCAGTCCGGCAGGGCCGGAGCCGATGATTGCTAGTTTTTCAGACATCTATGTATCCTCACGTAATATCTTCACATCTACGTTTGATGAATTTTATCTGGAAAAGATTCACCTGAGCAATGACGCAACCTTAGCGTTGCGTTAGAAACAGGTCGTTCAGCTACTATCCAGGAACACTATCCCGATTAAGAATGCCTGTAGAATTTAATTACAGTTGTCACATTTTCAACTTCCCATAGCCCGCAAGAGCTGGGTCAAGAGGCAGCGCGCGCTGGATGCGCTCTATGCAGCGCTGGATTACCGGCTCATCGTTGTCGTAGCCGCAGCCGGTTACGGCAAGACGAGTTTGCTTGCTCAGTTCGCGCGCACTGAAGGCTTCAGCTTCGGGTGGCTTACGCTGGATGAAAGTGATTGCGACCTCCGAGTATTTGGTGAGGCAGTGGTCAACTCGCTCAAGCAATGCTTTCCGGGCTTTGGCGCGCAGACCATGCAGTTGCTCACCTCGTCGTCGATCATCGAACAGAACTTGACTCTGCTGGTGCGCACACTCGCGCGCGAACTCACCGCGTGCATGTCGCAGCCGCTCTGCCTGGTGCTGGATGATTTCCACAACATCGAAACATCAGCGCCGGTGCTCCAGTTTATTGACAGGCTTCTGAGTGAATTGCCGGAAGAAATGCATCTGATCATCGCCAGCCGCAATCTGCCTCCATTGCAGTTGGGCGTGTTGATTGCACAACAACAGGTCGCTGCGCTTGGGCAGGCCATCCTGCGGCTGGATGTGGAGGAAACGCGCCAGGTCATCGCATCGCTCGAAGGGCTGAGCCCCACACAAGTCTCGGACGAAACTGCCAACAAGGCGTATAACGCTACTGAAGGCTGGCTGGTCGGCCTGCTGATGACCAACTATATCGGGCGTATGCGCGAGGCGCAGGTCGGGTTGGGTGCGCCGCGCGCGGTAGACCTGCTCGCCGATTACCTGCTGGGACAGATATGGCAGGACCTGACCGAATCGCTGCGCGAGTTTCTGTGCCGATCCAGCATTCTGGATGACATCTCCATTCCCTTTTGTGTCAAAGATATCGGTTGGAGCGACACCCCTGCACAGATCGCAGAAATAGAGCGGCGCAACCTGTTCATCCAGCAGGTTGGCTCTCCTGACAGCGGCGGCGAAACGACCTATCGTTATCACCCGCTGTTCCGCGAGTTTCTGCGGCAGCGCTTGCGCGAGGACGAGCCGATTCGCTGCGCCCAACTACAGCATGACGTCGGCGCGGCTTACGAGCGCAACGATGAGATTGAACTGGCCGTGCGTCATTATCTGACGGGGAACTGGAGCCACGATGTCATTCGGTTGATCGAGCTGCATGCGCCGATGCTGGTGCAACGAGGGCGCTACCGCACGATACTGGAATGGCTCAACCGGCTGGATGTCATCGCGCCCGAAGCGCGCACCGACCGGCACGTGCTGTGGCAGTTCAAGATATGGTCGCATCTGAACCTGGGGGAAGATGCCCAGGCGATGGAGGCGTTGGACCGGTTGACCGAGTTATACCTGCGCACCGGGGACATCGCGCGCCGGCAGAGCCTGAACATACGGCGCAGCCTGCTGCTATGTCGCGCAGGTAAATTCGAAGAGGCTCTGGCTGGCGCCTACGAGGTTACAAACTCGATCTACCCTCAACCGTTGTGGGTGCGCATCGAAGCGTTGCGCATAGCGGCGATCTGTTTGAACGAGTTGGGGCGTTTGACAGATGCCTTCACTGCCATCACAAGCGCCGAGCAACTGGCGCGCGATTGGGGACACGCGGGCAACGAAGTGCTGGCGCGCTGCAAGTTGACCCGCTCAGAAATCCTGGATGGCCTTGGGGATACAGTTGGCGCGTTGCGCGCAGCGGCGGAAGCGGTGGGGCTGGCGGAACAACTACAGGACGACGGTTTGCGCGCCGAGGCTACCATTGATCTGGTCCAGCAACTCCTATTCAGCGGGTCGAAAGAAGATCTGATCGAGATATCCAATCAGGGGTTGACCCTTGCCGATGGTATCGGCAACCAGGCCTTACGGGTATACGGGATCACCACGCTTGCAAATGTGTACATGGAGCAGGAACGGTTCAATAAAGCGAATGAATCGGCCTCTGCCGGGCTGGTGCTGGCGCGCCAGATCACCTCGCCCAACGAGCGCGGCGTCACACTGTTCAGGGCATTGATTACCTATGCGCATGTCTTGCATCGCAATGCGCAATATGAGACGGCGCCGGAGAAGCGCGCCAGCCTTTTGCAACAGGCGATTACGTTTGCGCGTGAAGCCACGGCAATCGCCGAAACCAACCATTCAATACGACTCAGGTTGCAGGCATATGCGCGGCTGGGCGCAATTCTGTCATCGCAAAGCGAAGGCGCCTCGCAGAACGAGGACAACCTGGCGAAGCCGCTGCTGGATAATGCGGAAGCGCTGCAGGGACAATTCCACGACAACGCAGTTGGCGAGGCGTATGTCTGGAAGCTTATGACGCAATGGGCCAAACCCACCCCGGATGCGCCGCGCCTGAAAACGCTGGTAACTCTGGTGCGCCAGTTAACTCAATTGCGGCGCCAGACATACTTTATCAGAGCGGAGGGGCAGGCGGCGTGGGATACCTGGCAGGCGCTTTCGTCTGCAGTGGACATTGAAACCGCTCTGGCTGCGCGCAGCGCTGCCCGTAAGGAAACCGAACTCGACGAGTCCACGCGCGAGGCCGCACAGGCAACGCCGCAAATCACACTGGTGCAGCACGACCTGCGCATCTTCGGCTTCGGGCCCGGGCGCGTCCTGCGCGCCGATACGCCAGTAACCTCGTCACAGTGGGGCTGGAGTATCCCGCGCGACATGTTCTTCTACATTCTCACCGCGCGCAAGGCGACGCGGGCGCAGATCGGGTTGATCTTTTGGCCCGACAGCTCAACCACAAGCATGCAGAGCAGCTTTCACAATGCAAAATTCGCGATCAAGATCGCGCTTGGCAAGCCGGTCATGGTTTATGTGGATGGCGCGTATTCAATCAACCCCGATCTGGACTATTTATACGATGTCAACAGCTTCGAGCAGTTGATCGCAAATGCAAAGCAAGTGTCGCGGGAAGACGCGTTGGATGACCTGATCAGCGCCACATCGTTATATGCAGACGATTTTCTCGTGGGAACCGATGCGGCATGGGCTATGCAGATTCGCAGCGAGCTGGCACAAAAACACACACAATGCTGTCTGGATGCGGCTGATCTGGCGTTTGCGCTTGAGCAGCCGGATGCCGTGTTTAACCTGCTGGAGCGCGCGATTTTGCGCGACCCGCTGAATGAGCAGGTTGCGCGCATGCTGATGAAAAGCCAGTGGCAAACAGGCAAACGGCACGCGGCGCTAAAGACCTACACGCGTCTGAAGGCGTTGCTGTTCGATGAAATGGGCATCTCACCTGAAATCGAGACAGAGCGCCTGGCGGCCACAATCAAGAACAGCAAGTAACCCGGCAGTCCCAATTTCTCCTAAAGGGCGCAAAGCCATGTGGAGACGCAGTGACGATGCATCGCGGTGACTTACATAGCGGCGGTATGTACCCAACGTACGCCCAACTTCATACATACTTTCCTACATACCCAGCTTATATAGTGTCTATATAAGACTAATCACATCGACTCTAAACTAAAAAGTACAAAGCCTGATGTGGAATTTAGTTCCATATTACGTTTAATGGATATAACAATGAAAAACAATGTAACCCGACTCTTCGTGAGCGTTATTTCGGCGGTAGTTCTTGGATTTAGTTTGCTTATGGTTGCGCCACTTCCAGTGGCTGCCTGTGGCGGTTGTGGCGGCGGCAGCGGTGGCATATTCTCAGTGATCATTATCGGCGGCGGCACAACTGATATAACCCCGCCAATTGTGACAAATGACGCCGGACAATAACTTCTAAATCAAGGATTTCGATAAAATGGCGATGCTAAGTCAAGAGGTTAACCGTTTACTGGGAAGCGCGCTGCTCGATCCTGCACTATTGAAGTGCATTCTTGGTTATGAGCGCGCCCGCGGATTGCAGGGCTTCAACCTGCAGCCCGCAGAGCACGACGCCATTCTGAAGAGCCACGCTCACACCCTTACGGAATTGTCGCGTGAATTGACGATGGCCTGCGGGCTCCGGGATGTGGTTGCGGAAACAGACGCCGTAGTCGACCAGTTTTACCAGTCGGCGCGCATAGGCGTCAGACACACCCCCATACATATGGAAACAGTTGCACAACGCATCATCAACTCACTGCCAGGACAATACGGTTATCAACCGTCGTCCGCGGAGGGTGCGGCGACCACTGTGAAATACGCCGAGTTTCAGGCCGTGTCATAAAATTTGTTTTTTTATTGTTACTGGCACTTGTGTGGAGAATAAAAAATGGCTGCTCAAACGATTTATATGATGAATGGCCGCGGCGCTGATCCGGCTATCCTGAAAGGGTTGACTGAAGCTGGGTGCGAAGTGCGTGACACGCATAGCGTCGCCGAAACATTGAACAGCCTGCGCGTCGCTGGTTTGCATGGTGGAACAAGATATCTGATGCTGGTGGCGGAAGTGCAGGCAGGCGCAATACCGCTTCTCACCCTTCTAAAGGAAACTGGCGTTCCATTGCCGCCTACACTCCTGTTTGACCAGGAAGGCAACAGCATCCAGTCGGCTATTAAGGCGCTGACCCTGGGCGTGCAGGACTATGTGCTTGCCAGCGAACCAGCCATTCAACGCGAACTACGCGCCCGGGTGCTGGCTGAGCGCATCCAGACCAAAGAAACAAGCATAACTGGCAAGCCGGTAACAGTGCTTGATCGGGTTGCTCTGCCCAAGGGCACAAACGCCGCCGAGGCAGGCACGGATTTCCAGTGGGATCCGGAAGCAAACGTGATTTATGTGCAGGACAAGTACATCCGCCTCAGCCCGGTTGAAGGGCGCGTATTTGACCTGTTGTTGACCCAGCGTAATCACACGATTTCCATGGGTGAGTTGATCAACCATGGGTTGAACCGCCAGGACAACAACATTGAGGAAGGCATCAAGCTGTTGCGGCCCCACATGATGCGGCTGCGCAATAAGCTGGAGCGTTATCCTGGTCTTGCGCACCGCATCGTGAATGTGCGCGGCAATGGTTACATGTTTATCTGATTAGTAGCTGCGCCGGATAAAGCGACCCCGGGCCGGGGTTGCACATAACCGCTGATTGCGCGTGACAAACTCCCCGCGCGCAATAACGTCCCTTGGCCAGCCGTTGCAGGTGATTCCCTCGTAGGCCGACCAGTCAATGGCCGAATGCAACTCGCGAGGCGTGAGTTTCTTGCGCACCGCCGGGTCAAACACCACAATGTCTGCGTCGTAGCCAACGGCAATGCGTCCCTTGGCGCTCATCCCGTGGATCTCGGCTGGGCGTGTGCAACAAGTGCGCACCCAGTCGTTCAGACTGAGGCGGCCGCGCCGCACCCCATACTCATACATCAGCCCAAGGCGCGTCTCGATGCCCGGCACACCGCCTGGCGCAAGCCGGAAGTCATTATGACCCTTATCCTTCTGTTCTATCGTAAACGGGCAATGATCGGTGCTGACGATATCGAGCGCGCGCGACGCCAGCATGTGCCACAGCGCATCCTGATCGGCCTGTGGCCGCAGCGGCGGCGCGCATACCCACCTATGACCATCGGGGCGCGCCAGCGACTCTTCGGTGAGCACCAGATACTGTGGACAGGTTTCTCCATACACGTTGGCCAGCCCGCGCAGTTTGGCGTCGGCTACCACGCGCGCAGCATGCTCACACCCGATGTGAAAGATCAGGGTGCGCGCGCCGCTGACCTCGGCGCACATGACGGCGCGCGTGACGGCCTCATGCTCGTTGATGGTGGGGCGCGTGCGCGCATGGTTAAGCGCGCGCGCAGGGTCGCTGATATTCGACTGGCGCAGAACCTCAATCACATCGCCGTTCTCAGCATGGATGCACGCCAGGCCGTTCACTTCAGCGATGGCGCGCAACGCGCGGAACAGGTCGATGTCCTGCACCTGAAAGCCGGGGTAAGCCATGTACATCTTGAACGTGGCACAACCCGCTGCATAGGCTTCTTTGATCTGTGTGATGCGCTTATCACTCACCCGGCGCGGTATGCCGTTAATGGGATGCTCATCGGGCTGGATGGTCATATGCAGGCCAAAATCGATGATGGACTGACGCGCCTCACCTAACCGTTTTTCCAATGCCTCCAATAATGATTCACCCGGCTCGGTCTCGACAAAGTCGACGAGTGACGTGACGCCTCCCAGTGCCGCGGCGGAGGTTCCCGTGCACCAGTCGTCTGCGGTGTATCCCACACCGGTGGGCATGTTCAGGTGAACGTGGGCGTCAATCGCGCCGGGGATGACATAACAGCCAGTAGCGTCATGGGTCGCGAGACTGTTGATCGACGATTGCGGAGGCAGGATCGCGGCGATTTTCCCGGCGCTGATTGCGACATCCGCCGGGTAGATCGCGTCGGCCGTCGCCACTGTGCCATTGGTAATGAGCAGGTCACAATTCATGCCGAAATATTATTACATCATTTAGCGCATTGACAGCGGCGCCGATATCACTAGACTTTGAGAAAATCCTTGTCGCGAGCGTATCCATCATGAAAAAAGACTGGCTGTGGCATCCGAGCTTGATCGTGTTTATCAGCAATGCCTGCGTTATGACTATTGAACTGGTCGCAGGCCGCATCATCGCGCCGTATGTGGGCGTTTCGCTCTTCACCTGGACCAGCGTCATCGGCGTAATCCTCGCCGGGATGAGCGCGGGCAACTTCATCGGCGGAAAGCTGGCCGACCGTTTCGCCTCGCGCGCGGCGCTGGGCGTGCTGTTCATTCTTGCTGGACTTGCCAGCCTCAGCGTGTTACTCACTGCCGCTGTTTTTGGTGAACAAGGTCTAAGCATCGCGCCGAACCTGCCGCTGATCGCGCGCATGGTGTTGTACATTGGGATCATCTTCTTTATCCCAAGCACCGTCCTCGGCACGATTTCCCCGCTGGTAGTCAAGCTGACGATGGAGGATCTCAGTCATTCCGGCAGAACGATTGGCAATATCTACGCGGCGTCAGCGCTTGGCAGCATCCTTGGCACGTTCGCCACTGGTTACTATCTGATCTCGTGGTTTGGCACGCGCGCCATCATCTGCGGCGTGGGCATCCTCCTGATCGTGATGGGATTGCTGCTCGTAGTCACCAGGCGACAACGCGTGATCGCCGCGGTAGCCAGCGGTACACTGGTCGTCGCGTTGGTTGTCGCCGTCCTCGTCGCTCCCATTCAGTCAGTTCTCTCTGGCCCATGCCTGCGCGAGACAAACTACTATTGCATCCGCGTGACAGAAAAAACAGTTGAGGGTCAGGGCGTCATGCGCATTCTGATGCTTGATCGGCTGGTGCACAGTTACTCATCGCTCGATAACCCGCGCTTGCTGGGGTACCAGTACGAGAAAGTGGCCGCCGAGACAACCGAGTACATCGCACTGCGCCAGGACGAATTGCATACGCTCTTCATCGGCGGCGGCGGGTACACCTTCCCGCGGTATCTCGAAGCGGTCTATCCGCAGAGCAGCATCGATGTGGCTGAGATCGACCCGGGCGTGACGCAGATGGCGCACGACATGCTTGGATTGAAACCGGACACGCGCATCAATACTTATAACGAGGACGCGCGCACTTATCTGAAGCAACTGCCGGCGGATAAGCGCTATAACCTTGTGCTTGGGGATGCCTTCAACGACTTCTCGGTTCCCTATCACCTGACCACGCGCGAGTTCAACGACATCGTGCGCAAGCACATGACCGATAACGGCGTCTACATTCTGAATTTGATTGACGGCAAGCCGTTCAACTTCGTTATCACGTTCGTGCGCACGCTCAGGCTGACCTTCGACTACGTATACCTGATCCCGACAAGTAAAGATTACGAATCAGTGTCGCGCAATACGTTCATCATACTCGCCTCAGCCCAGCCGATCGACACTGGACGCCTGCGCGAAATGACCGGCAACGATGACGTGCGCGACATCGACCAGTGGATTCTATCAAACGACCAGGTCGAACAATTGTTGCAGACCGGCCCGCAGTATACGCTCAGCGACGACTATGTGCCGGTGGACAACCTGCTTGCTCCGATGTTTGAAGCCTCCGAAGCGGGACATTGACAATGTGTTGACATGGCGCTCGCATTTCCGTATAATCAAATAGACAGTCATCTATCTAGATATACGGAAGTGATATATGGACTCGGAAGCCCAACTCGACCGGCTATTGGAATTCTTCAAGGCGCTGGCCGATCAATCTCGATTGAAAATCATCGGTCTGCTGGCGCAACAGCCGCGCAGTGGAGACGAACTGGCCGCCATGCTCGAACTGAGCGGGCCGACCATCTCGCATCACCTGCAATACCTGCAACACGCCGGGCTGGTGGAGGCGCGCGCGCAGCAATATTACAGTGTGTATTCGTTGCGCGTTGACACGTTGCACAACATGGCAAAGGAAATCCTCTCGACCGAGAAGTTGAGCAAGGTGGCCGATGACGTCGATCAGGATGCCTTCGCCAAGAAGGTGATGCAGGTCTATGTGGTGGATGGCAGGCTCAAGCAGATCCCGACCCAGTTGAAGAAGGTTGAAGTAATCATCCGCTGGCTGGCGAAGCGGTTCGAACCCGGTGTGATGTACACCGAGAAGCAGGTGAACGAGATCATCAAGCCGGTTCACGAGGACTACGCCACACTGCGCCGCGAACTGATCGACATGCACTATCTCGACCGCAAGAGCGGCGTGTACTGGATGATCGAGCACGTCACCCCGCCGCCATCAATCACGTCCCAACTGTGATCGCCACCCTTGCGAAGGGTATCGTCGCGCAACGACGCCCGCAGGCCAACCCTTCGCAAGGTTCCCGACCGCACTTCGGAAATATCATCCACACAAGCGTCTATCAAAATAAGGTAAACTAACCAACGGCATTGCTGGTCAGGAACAACACGGTTCAGTGTCGATCTTATTCGGTTTGTAGGAGGTTAATGAACATGGGCGATTGTTCGCACTTTCATCCGATATTCTGCATTCTGCCCCCGCATATTTTGCAGGCGATATCCAGCCGCGGCACACCCGACCAGATGGCATGGGCGCAAAGGACTATGACCATTACGGCGATGCTCCGCGATACCCGCGAAATGTCTCCTACTAAAGACCAATCGCCGATCGAAAAGGCGCTGGCAGGCCGGAACCGTGTGGTATACAACACGGCGCATAGCGACACCCTCCCTGGCACGAAGGTGCGCAGTGAAGGCGACCCTGCCAGTAGTGATGTCGCGGTGAATGAGGCCTATGATGGCGCGGGCGCCACTTACGATCTGTATCACGATGTGTACGGGCGCGACTCCGTTGATGGCCGTGGCTTACGGTTGGACTCGACGGTGCATTATCAATCCAACTACGACAACGCCTTCTGGAACGGCCAGCAGATGGTGTACGGGGATGGCGATGAAGGCCTGCCCGCCGATCAACGTCTGTTCAACCGTTTCACTATCTCCATCGACGTGATCGGCCACGAACTGACCCATGGCGTCACCCAATACTCCGCCAACCTCAACTACTCCGACCAGTCTGGCGCGCTGAATGAATCCATCTCCGACATCTTCGGCTCGCTGGTCAAACAGCGTTCATTGGGTCAGACCGCTGCGCAGGCCGACTGGCTGATTGGCAAAGGGCTGCTCGCCTCTCGCGTCAAGGGCGTGGCATTGCGCTCGATGAAGGCTCCTGGCACTGCATACGACGACCCTGTGCTTGGCAAAGACCCGCAACCCGCGAACATGAAGGACTACCAGAACATGGGTGGCGACAACGGCGGCGTGCACATCAACTCCGGCATCCCCAACCACGCTTTCTATGTCATGGCGGTTGAGATGGGCGGCAACGCGTGGGAGAAGGCAGGGCGGTTGTGGTTTGTGACGCTGCGTGATAAACTGCGCGCCGCCTCCGATTTCCAGGAAGCCGCCAACCTGACCGCCCAGACAGCGGTGGAATTGTTTGGCAGCAACAGCCTCGAACAGCAGGCTGTGCGCAAGGGTTGGGCCGAAGTGGGAATCAACGTCGTGTCCGTCCCACCGGTCACACCGCCGCCCACGACAACCC
>Ga0118677_10008019_pt1 | contig 17138 bp, 15 predicted proteins | sample AliMusrvi5mmetaG_FD_86154 | JGI IMG/M metagenome (GOLD analysis project Ga0118677, IMG submission 86154) | reverse complement strand
GTACTGCAAGGTCAATTCCTTGGACGGCCCTTCGCCCTTGACGATGCCCTGGGTGCGATTTTTCTGGGAAACAACCGGGATACGGCTGTTGGGATCGGTAATGAGCAGGACAGTGGCCGCTGTGGGCGAAATGCGCAGCACCCGGCCGACAACGCCGTCCGGCGAGACCACCGGCGTGTTGACCGAGACGCCCGGCATGTATGACAACCTCTCCGCCGAGTACAACCTGCGCATTTTCGCCGAGTTGTACGAGGTGAAGGATGTCAAGGGACAGGTCGAGAAGTACCTGCGCATGCTGGGGCTGTGGGATCGCCGGCTCGATGCGGCGGGAACGTTCTCCAAAGGGATGAAGCAGAAGCTCGCGATAGCGCGCGCGCTGCTGCATGAGCCGCGCCTGGTGTTCCTCGATGAACCGACGGCAGGGCTGGACCCGGAAGCGTCGCACCTCGTTCGCGAGTTCATCGCCGAGCTAAAAAAGGAGGGGCGCACGATCTTTCTGTGCACCCACAACCTCGACGAGGCCGACCGCCTGTGCGACCATGTCGGCGTGTTCAAGACGCGCCTGCTCGTCGTCGACACCCCGGCGCACCTGCGCGCGTCGGTCTTCGGGCGCAAGGTGGTGTTCCATCTGCGCGTCGCGGACGAGGCGCTCGCCACGGTCTTGCGCCGATTGCCGTTCGCGCGCGAGGTGAGCGTGGTCGATAACAAGCTGGTCGTCAGGTTGGACGATCCCGAAGCCAACAACCCTGTTGCCGTGCGCGCCCTGGTTCAGGCCGGCGCAGACGTGCAGTTCGTCGGCGAGTTGCGCCATTCGCTCGAAGACGCTTACCTGCAACTGGTCAAGCGCGTGTGAGGCTGATATGAACAAGATCAAAACCATCCTGCGCAAGGAATGGGCCGAGGTTTTTAAAAACCGCATGGTGATCTTCACCATTGCGTTTATGCCGCTGCTGATGACTGCAATTCCGCTGGCGGTTCTGTATAGCATGCAGGGCGGGCAGTCGGTGAGCGGCGGCGGCGTGAGCAGTCGCCTGCCGGCAGAGATGAGCGCCGCCATGTGCCCGCAGGGGCTGAGCGGCGGCGAGTGCATCCAGTTGCTTCTGGTCAACCAGTTCATGCTGCTCTTCATGCTCGTGCCTGTGATCATCCCAGCGACAATAGCAGCCTATTCGATCGTTGGCGAGAAGACCACGCGCAGCCTCGAACCCCTGCTCGCGACGCCGATCACCACAGTCGAATTGCTCGTCGGCAAGTGCCTGGCGGCAGTCATCCCGGCGATCGTGGCCACATACAGCGCGTACCTGCTCTTTGCCCTCGGATCGTGGATTATCGTCACAAACAAGACGCTGCTGGCCATGCTGCTCGACGCCCGCTGGCTGGTAGCCATCTTCGTCGTCGGGCCGCTGCTGGCGTTGCTGGCTGTGACCTTCGGCATGATGGTATCGTCGCGCGTCAACGACCCGCGCGCCGCCGAACAGATTTCGATGGTCATCATCGTGCCGGTGCTCGGCAGCTTCTTCGGCCAACTGGCCGGCCTGTTCGTGCTGGACATACGCGCCATCAGCGGCGTCGCCGTCGTTATGCTTGCCGTGGATGCGCTGATGGTCTACTTCGCCGCGCGCGTCTTCCAACGCGAATCGATCCTCACACGCTGGAGGTAAATCCATGAAAACGCGTTCTATCGCCGCCCTAATCACCCTGTTGGGCGGATTGTTAATCGCACCAAAACTATTGGCGCAGAGTGCGATGTTAAATCTCGAACTCACGCGCGACTGGGGCTACGGCGGTTTCAACGACGACATCCAGGGCGCGTTCACGCTCAAAGCTACTGGGACGGCGGATATTACGAAGATCGAGTTTTACATCGACACGAAGAAGATCGGCGAGGCTACGCGGGCGCCGTTCGCCATCCAGTTCATCACGGACGACTACCCGACCGGCATGCACACGCTCTCTGCTAAAGGCACGACCACAAGTGGCGCAGCACTGGCGTCGCGGCCGCTGACCGCGCGGTTCATTGCTGCTGCCGATGCGACGAGAAACATGCTGGGTTTCGTCGTCCCGATTCTTGTCATCGTCTTCGGAGCGATTGTGCTGGCGGCTATTGTGCCGCTGCTGGCAGGTCGAAAGGGGCGCGCGCTCCCACTAGGTGCCCATCGGCAGTATCCCATGGGCGGCGGCATCTGCCCCAGGTGCGGGAGTCCGGTAGCCTTTCAACTCTTTGGCATGAACCTGCTGGGCGCCAAGCTGCAGCGCTGTCCCGCGTGCGGCAAGTGGGGCGTGATCCGCCCTGCCGCGCTCGACAAACTGCGCGCCGCCGAGCAGGCCGAACTTGCTGGCGGGCATGCCCAAATTCCGGTTATGTCAGACGCCGACAAGCTCAAAAAGGATCTCGATGACTCAAAGTACCAGGATGTGTGACACCAATATGTCGCGGCGGACACATGGGTCCGCGTCTACGTGATACATCCACGTAAGCGGCCGGGCGGACACATGGGTCCGCGTCTACGTGATACATCCACGTAGTGACATGTATTTCCGACATGGTAATACAATCATTGCAATTCGTCGATCATAGTGAGCAATAGCTTACATTGCGAGTCAATTTTAGTTATTGCAAAACACCAGGAGTAACGCCATAATCCGTTTGACACGTAAGGTATTCACTGATCTCGCCATCTGGATGATTGGGTTGGGTGTGCTGATGGGCGTCATTTTCCCCTTCTTTGTGACACTCATGGGGCTTCCTCCGGCGTCTGTTCTAACCCCTGTGTTTTTCGCCGCCTGCATTGCGGCCGGCATGATCGTGGGCGCCGCCAACATCGCTCTGGCGAAGTCGGTGGTGGGGCGTCGGTTAACCCTTCTGGCTGACCGCATGCGCCATGTGGAATCCAACCTGGAGGCAATGACCAAAGACGGCAACATGGAGCGGTGCAAACCCGAAGACTGCTACGTCAACAGCGACTCAGATGATGAGATAGGCGACAGCGCCAGGGCGTTCAACCGGCTGGTGCAGTCGCTTTTCCGCATGATCCAGACCGAAGGCGCGGTGCGCGCGTTTACTCAAACCATGTCCAGCCAGTTGGATCTGAACGTTCTGACGGAGAAGGCATTGCAGCAACTGATGCAGCACACCAACGCCGGCGCTGGCGCAATTCTGATCGAAAGCGAAGGCGAGATGACGGTCTCCATGGTCAACGGGATTCGCACCCCACAGGCGCTCTGCGCCAGCGACCACGTCCGGCGCGCACTGCGCACGGAGCAGCTCGTGCGCGTGCTTTTGCCGACAGACGTGCTGGTCGAGGGCGTCCTGACCGATTTTCGACCGCGTGAAGTGCTCATCGATCCGATCTTCTACAAGAGTACGGCGTTGGGAGTCATTATTCTGGCCAGCGCAGGCGGCTTCACAGACGATGATTTGAAGCGCCTTGATCTATTTCGCCAGGGTCTTGCGCTGGCGTTGCACAACGCGATGATGCACGATCGCATGCAGCGCCTGGCTGCGTTGGACGGGCTGACCGGCGTCTTCAACCGGCATTTCGGGACGATGCGGTTGCGCGAGGAACTTAGCCGGGCGACCCGCATCAACTCGCCTCTGGCTTTGCTCATGTTCGACCTCGACAGGTTCAAGAACATCAACGATACCTATGGTCACCATGTAGGCGACCGCTTCCTGGCACAGGTGGTCAGGGTGATTCGCTCTGTGGTGCGTGAAGGGGACATCCTGGTGCGCTATGGGGGCGACGAATTCTTCGCCATTCTGCCCGCGGCCTCGCGCGAGGATGCCGCGCAAGTGGGCGAACGCGCGCGGCGTATGGTTGAAGAAACGCCGCTCCTGGATGGCGAGCAGGAGATTCACGTCACCATGAGCGTGGGGGGCACTGCTTACCCCGATCTCGATGCAAAGGACGAGAACGACCTTGTTAAACAGGCCGACAAGGCGCTCTATTCGGCCAAAGACGCCGGGCGCAACTGTGTAGTGATTATGTAGCAATAAAACGAACCAGTAGATGCCGTGCCCACCAATTCATAATTGGGTCTAGGTGTGAGGTGGGCGCGCGCCTATACTACAACACTACAATCTTCGTCGCCGGCGCGGCGCGCGGCGAGTAGAACACCTTATTGTCGTACGGCGCGGTGGGCAGCGTCCAGCGCCAAAACCAGCGCGACACGTCCGAGGGGACGTTGACGCACCCGTGGCTGCGCGGGCGGCCGTAGTCGTTGTGCCAGTAGGTGCCGTGGATTGCCACGCCTGACCACGTGAAGAATGTGCAGAACGGCACGCCCGGAAGGTCGTAGTATGAATTGCCCGAACCGCCGATCATGCGCGAGGTGACGGTCTTGAACAATACCTTGTGCGTGCCGCGCGGCGTGCCGAAACCGCCGGCGCCGCTGCAAATCAGGTGCGTCAGCACGGGTTTATCGTCTTCGAAGGCGGTGATGGTCTGCGCCTTCAAGTTCACCTCGATGCGTTTATTCACCACGTCGGGCGAGAGCGGGGTCACGTCGGATGGGTCGATGCGGCGGATGTCGGACGCGAGGATATACGGCCCCGGTGAGTACGAGACGCCGTCCTGCAGCCGATACCACCAGTTCTTTGATTTGTCTTGCACCGCGGCGATGACGCGATAGACCGTGCTGTACTCCAGCCGCATGCCTTTACGCCCGCTTGCGTCCGGTGTCGCGCGCGAGTCGGTGAAAGGCACCGTAATCTCGCCCCAGAAGTGTTCGGCGGCCTTGTCAGGGAGCGGGTCGTTCTTGATATTTTGCACGGGTTGCACGCCGGAAGAATAGATGTAGCCGTCGTCGGTCTTGAACCAGATGTCGTTGTATGGCATGACAGCCTGCCCCTTCACCTGGCCGGTGAGTGTAAGCACGTCGTCACGCTTCACGGTGCGCACCAGCTTGGAAGTGCTGACGGCGTCGGCGCGGATGACGGCGCTGATCTCGGCTACGCGGCCCAGCGGTGTTGGAGGCGCATCTGGCGTGTCTGGCGCAAGCGCCAGCCCGGACGCGTTGGCTTGTCCCAACGCGGCATTGGCTTGTCCCAACGCGGCGTTGGCTTGTCCCAACGCAGGCATCAGGTTCGTCAAGGGCATCGCCGCAGCGGCGGTTACGAGCCCGCCTGCCAGTCTCAACACATCGCGCCGGCTCAAACTGTTCATCATCATGACTCCGTTCCTATACGTATACTGAATAGCGACTGATAGTAACAACGAGCGTCCCGTCCGTCAATCCGCATTGGGGCGCCAAGAGTGTATTCTAGGTTAAATCTAATAATTGTCTATATGGCGCGGGCAACAAAAAACCACACGGAGGGGGGTATCTGTGTGGTCTTACAGTAAGGGAGCGACTATTAGATTCAGGTGTGCAACAGGATTTTCATGAGCACGAAGTTGCCTGCGTACGAAAACGCAATCACGATTACGTCAAAGGCAACGATGCGCGCCACCATCGGCCAGAATTTGTTTTTCTGCAGGCGCGTGCGCAGCAGATGCTCCATCACGATGATGAACAAAAGAACTGCGAGACCCATGAGGATGACGCTGACGTTATCGAGCAGATGCACCATTCTGTAATCCAGCCCGGTAAACAGGAGCGGCATACCAATCAGATTCGTTCGCACCTGCAGCGCAAACCACACAGTGGCCGCTGCTAATACGACATAGATCACATAGCACACGATATACTGCAAAAAGCTGGGCTGTTTGGGCCCGTAAGGGTTCTTCATAAATAATCATCTGACAAGCAGATGTCAGACTTCTTTGAGAAGTCCGACATCTATTTCTTATATCACCCTTATCACCATTCGCGGGGGCATTTCATGACAAACAACTTGCCAAACTTGACAAGCAGGCGCAGCGAATGGATGGAACACGCTGGTTACAATAGTCGTATGCCGCGCACCCGCATAAAGATCGCGAAACAGGCAACTATGGAGTCGTTCACCACGTTTGGTGAACTGCTGCACTATTTGCGCCGGCGCGCCGGGCTGACTCTGAAGGAACTTGGTGAGCAGGTGGGCTACTCCGAGTCGCAGATCGCGCGACTGGAGAGCGGCCAGCGCCTGCCCGATGTGCTGGCCGTGCAGACGAATTTTGCCGAGGCATTGGGTCTGGAACTGGAACCCCCGTTGTTGAAGCGCCTTGTCCGGCTGGCGGTGGCTGCGCGTCCTGCTACTGCCGCGCACCACTCTCCGAGTGGACAGCGCTCTGGCCCGCCCAGGCACAATCTGCCCGAATCGCTCACGCACTTGATTGATCGCGAGGGCGATATTAAAACGTTGGCCGAACTGATCACGCGCGGAGAGCATCGGTTGATTACGCTGCTTGGCCCGCCCGGCGTGGGCAAGACGAGTCTGGCGATCGAGGCTGCGCGCGCCACAGTTGACGCCTTCCTCGACGGCGCGTGGCTGATCCCGCTGGCGACGGTGAGCGACCCGGCGCTTGTGCCGGCGGTCATCGCGCAGACACTGGGGATCGAGCCCTCGCTCGCCGCGCCGCTGGACAGCCTCGCGCTCCAACTGCGTGACAAGCACATGCTGCTCGTCCTCGACAACTTTGAGCAGTTGCTCGGCGCTGCGGCAGAGGTCGCGCAGTTGCTGGGCGCGCTGCCGCAGGTGAAGGTGATCGCCACCAGCCGCGCCGCACTGCGCATCACGGGCGAAAGGGTCTTTGAGGTAGCGCCGCTGACCATCGACCCGGCGGTCGAGATGTTTCTGGATCGCGCGCGCGCGATTCGCCCGGATATCGATCCTACGCCTCAAGTGCGCGAAGTCATTGCAGGTATCTGCCGTCATCTCGACGGACTGCCGCTGGCCATCGAACTTGCCGCTGCGCGGCTGCGACTGTTCAGCCCGCATGCGCTGTTGATGCGACTAGAGCAACAGAACATCCCCGACGGTTCAGGGCTGCTCGATTTACTGTCGGATGGCCCGCGCAACCTGCCCGCGCGCCAACGCGCCCTGCGCACCACGCTCACCTGGAGTTACGGCTTGCTCACGTCCGGCCAACAGCGGCTGCTGCGCGCTATAAGCGTCTTTGTTGGCGGTTGCACCATCGATGCCGTTGCCGCGGTTATGCACTCCGTGCACCCTGTGCACCCTGTTGATGAGGCGAACCTGACCAGCGACCTGCAGGCGCTGGTGGATGGCAGCCTGGTGCAACGCGCGGATGGGCTGGAAGGCGAGGGGCGGTTCACACTGCTGACGGTGATCCGCGATTACGCTGGCGGGCAATTGGTTGCACAGGGCGAAGCAGACGCGGTGCGGCAACGCCATCTGCGCCATTATCTGCATGATGCGATGGCCTATGCGCCAGAAGTGTGCCGCAGACTGCAGTTCCCGCTGGTGGCGCCGGTGCTCTCACAACCCGACGTGTTTGGTCGCTGGATCCACTACCTGCGTCGGGAGCGCGACAACTTGCGCGCTGCGCTGGAATGGGGGTTGCGCGATGCGCATGACCCGCGCGCGGGCGTCGAATTAGTGGTGTGGCAGCACCCGTTGTGGGGCTTCTTCGGGCCGTGGCAGGAGACGACCGGGTGGCTTGAACTGGCGCTGAAGCATTGCGACGCGCAGACGCAGGCGCGCGAGCGGGCGATTATCCAGTCACTGCTCAGCGGTTACCTGGTGCTGGTGGACAACCCGCGCGCCGTTGCGCACGCCGCCGAAGCACTGGATAGCATCCGGCGCTTCGGCAGCCCTTACGAACTGCTGGTGCTTATACCCAGCCAGGCGACGGTGGAGCTTGAACGCAACAACCTTCCGCAGGTGCAGGCTTTATACGAGGAAGCGCTTGAACTGGCGCGCGATCTCGGCGTCGGTTCCATCCAGAATACGGCGCTATTTACGCTGGCGGAGGTGGCGCTGGCTCGGCGCGACCCGGAGCGCGCCGAAGCGTTGCTGCAGCAGGCGCGCCAGATCGGTGGCCTGCGTGACGACGCGCCGCATTTGAATAACCTGGATGGCACGCTGGCCTGTATGCGCGGCGACTACGCGACCGCCTTGCGCCTATGCAGTTCCGCGCTCGATGTCTTCCAGCGCGCGCACTTCATCCACGGCGTCGCCACGACCGAACACAGTCTCGGCGACATTGCGCTCTTCCAGGGCGACCTGCCCGCAGCGTTATCGCACTATCAGACCGGGCTGCGGCTGTTCAGCGCCAACGTCAACCGGCAGCGCTCGACCTGGTGTCTGGCCGGGATTGCTGCGACGCTGGCGATGGCCGAGAACCCGGAACCCGCGGTGATGTACTGGGCGGCCATCGAGAGCATCCGGGCGGCGATTGGCTCGCCGCGCCCGCCCTTGCGCGAAGACGACTATTGCGTGCGCGTCGACGCGGCCAGCGACGCATTGGGCGATGAACACAACGCCGTGCTGCGCAGTGACGGGCGCAGGATGAGTTTTGAGAGGACGGTAGAGGCGGCGCTGGCGTTAACGGCGCAGGCGCTCTGAGGTTTTGACAAGGAGCGTTGCAAAGACTGTGGCCGACTGCTTCAAGTTCCGCAACAAGATCGGTATTGATGTAGCTGTGGAGGCGCTCAAGGAGTGCCTTGCGCGCCGGCGTTGCAGCGTCAACGATCTGCTTAAGTACGCGCGGATCGATCGCGTAGAGCGCGTGATGCGCCCATATCTGGAGTCACTGGGCGCGACGTAAAGCATCGCCTCACGGGAAACCGACATAATGTGCATAATCGCCTATATGAGTTTTGAGAAGCTGTGTCATACTCTTAAGTAACGGGACCGGTTAATCGTATGACCTCGCAGACATCATTATCCAGCGACAAATTTCATACATTAACGATAAAGCAGATATCGGTCCGAGCATAGAAGAACTCACCCAACGTGTCTTACAACAAGCGACGGGGCAGGTGCAGGCCTGAGAGTTCTTGTCATCAGCACAAAGGAGGCATGGCATGTATAAACTCGCCGATGGTCGCACCATCAGCCTGAATCATTTATCTATTCACAGCACCTATGCGGGATTGATGGAAGGCAGTATCGAGGACGGCGCCCGAATCATTTTGAGAAATCTGGGTGACGGGTCCCATCAAAAGAATGAGCCAAAAGCCCTCATCACAATCATACCGAAGTCGCTACCATTACCTGGCTACACATGGGTGGCAATGCTAAGCTCACGGAGCCCAGCGCGCACCGACAATTCTGATTACATGTCCAAGATGTGGGTGCAATGGTACACCGAGAGGCTGGACCAAAGCGTCGACGCAGAGATTAATGCAGTGCTTCCTCTGATCGACTGGAATGCCTATGCCGAAGATTACGATTTTGTGCTCGGATGGTAAATTACAACCCTGAGACGCGTAACTTGTTTGCTATTGCAGCTCCAGCGGGCGCAGCGTTTTTGTATGAGAGGTATTGATTATGATCGCATCTATATACATCGAGGAATCACAGTTTCAATTCTCAGCCAGTGAATATAAAGAATGGGGCGCAGGTGCGTGGCACATTGGCGATGACGGCAAATTCGACAAAATGTTTCGGAGGATTGGATGTCTGAATAGAGGGGAAAAGACTTATGAAAACCAAGCCAAAGACAACCAAGTATTACCCCGAAGTCAAATACGCTGAATACCTCATTCAGAACCTGGAATTCCCGCGTGACGGCGTATTCTTTGAGAATTACGCGCTGGCACAGACCGTTATATCGGCAGATTCCGCTGGCACAGGTTACAGGGCGATTGGAGCAAAAGCCGTCGCAGACGTTTTATCAGACCAATTCCAGGCAGAATTCGAACGGCTCTATAGGATTAATCAACACAACTTGGTGAACGGTAGCGGCGGGATACAAACACTCAACGGCACACTTGTGAACTTGTGTGCAATTGATCCCCTGCGGCGTCGGTTTTGGCTCACCGACGTGAAGAGATATCAGACAGAAAATGGAAGACCGGGAAAAGCATACCCGCACCAACTTTTCGTATTGGCAGCGTCAAATTATCTTTTTATGTCGCTGGGGGATGAAGCTTTCAAGAACAGTGAACCCTATACATGGTCTTGCAGATGGGTCACCGCTGTTGCCGATGATGCAATTGACACAATCTCCTCGATGGGGATGCGATTCCTACTGGAATTGAGTTAACACACCGAGACGGTTTTTGCTCACCAGCGTTTTGCTCTGGCTGTATCTCAATACCTGTTCAGGACACTTGGTCAAAAAGCCTTCAAGTTGGACAGTCAGTTTGAGTGGTTTTCCAAGTTCATTGTGTTCGTTCCTGATGGCGCGACCGAGTATATTCCTGCATTAAAAAACGCGCAATTTGATCTGGAGCAGGGCTAAGTGGGGATGACACAGCGAATGATGACTATTAAAAAATAACTCCGTACACCGCACCTGGCCGACACGCGGGTCGGCCGCTACGTCATTAACCCACGTAGCGGCGTTGCCCTTTGCTGGAGGTCAGGCCGCACCTGGCCGACACGCGGGTCGGCCGCTACGTCATTAATCCACGTAGCGGCCGCTATGCGCCGTGTGGCCGTCTGATGTGGCGCATGCAGTCTGTACGGTTAATTTGCTTAATCTTCATAATTCGCCGCTGACACGCGAATGGTCTTAGATATGTGCCGTTTTGCGCAAGCCCATGGCCTTTGCAGGGGAAAGGCGCACAGCATTTCGTGAAACGCAGTATCCTTATACCAATCCACACAGGGATATACAGGATATTGCAATGATCAACTCTCCCATCACCATCTATATCAACTGGGCCGCGTACGACGAGCTTTCCGATAACGTCGAACTGACCGAGGCACTGGCGATGCGCCAGCTTGACGAGTTGCTGCGCCTGCGCCGTTCTGGCGCGCGCTTCGACTATTACCTCATGGACGCGTTCTGGTATGCGCGCGATGGCGCGTACCGGACGTGGCGCAAGCCGCACTGGCCGAATGGCCCGGACGCCTGGCTGGCGAAGTGTCTGGAGAACGACGTCAAGCCTGGGCTGTGGGTAGCAGGTAACTCGACGCACAGTCACGACCCCATCCCCGCCTGGCGTGATTCGCTTACCGCCGATGGCGGTTCGATGTGCCTGTTCAGCGGCGGTTTTCTGCCGCATTTCCTCGAGTCGCAACACCTTTGGGTTGAGCGCGGTGTGCGCATGTTCAAGTTCGATTTCATGAACCTGTCCGCGGCCACGCCAGAAATCGAACGCACCATGCTGCCGTCGGAGATCCGCGCGCAGAATATCGCCGCATTGCAGGCCGGGCTGAAGGTGTTCCGGCAGCAGCATCCGGAGGTGGTGCTGCTCGGTTACAACGGGTTGGAGGAATCGTTGTGGTTCGCGGGCGCCGCCCACTCGACGCAAGGCAACACCAGCCTGCCGTTCCGCAAGACCGTCGACACGAAGTGGCTGGAGGTGTTCGACGCGCTCTACTGCGGCGACCCGCGCCCCGCCGATGTCCCAACGATGAATTTCTGGCGCTCGAAGGACATTTACTCGGATCACATGGTGCGCGTTTACGAGTTGAACGGCTTCCCACTCCGGTGTATCGATAACAGCGCCTTCATGATTGGGACGACCGGCACCTGTTACTACCGGCGCACCTCGGCGTGGCAGGGCATGTTGCTGCTTGGTCTGGCGCGCGGCGGCTGGGCCAACACCTACTATGGCAACCTCGACCTGTTGAGCGACGAACAGGCGCGCTGGTTTGCGCGCGTTCAATCGCTCTACCTCGACCTGCAGGCATACGGACGCTTTGACACATTTGGGCCGCTGCCCGGAACTGGCTCTGCTTATGGGTTCGCGGCGACTGATCGCGATGGCGCGCTGTATGCAGTGGTCAACCCGGCGCAGCAGACGGCGCGGCTCCATCTGCCCACTGGGCTGACGCCGCTACGCGTGCTGTTCCATGATGCCGGGTATGTGCCGCAACTCGACGGCGGCGCGGTGACGCTCGGTGCGGAACAACTGGCGCTGATCGGCGCGGGCAGCTACGCGAGCGCAGCCTATGACCTGGGCGTGCAGGCCGACGTGCGCATCCCAACGGAGATCGCGCCATTGGAGGCGTCATTTGTTGCGGAGGGCGAGAGGGCAATCTCGGCCACTATCCTCCCACCACCACATGGAACGCTGCGCATCATCCTGCGCCAGGTCGATCCGCGCGGCGGCGCGAGGCGCACGACTGGCGGGGCCCCGCCGAACGGCGTCACACTCGGCCAATTGCTCAAGATCACAGCGACGCAGAATGGTCAGCCGGTGACGGTGGATGTGAACTACGATAAAGCCATCTGGAGCGGGTTGTCATGGGCAGTGGGCGAGGTTCCCGCAGAGCGGTTCGATGCGGGCGCGCCAGTGACGATCCGGTGCGAGTCGCGCGAACCGTTGGCGGTGAAGCTCGAAGCGGTGCTGTACTTAGCCTCTTAACCCTGCGAAGGGACTCAGGTAGGTGACGTTTCGCGCAAGCCCAACCTTCGCAGGAGCGCGATTTTCAAGTACCATTTACGCTATGAAAGAAGCAGTTATTTTTGGCGCAGGCAACATCGGGCGCGGGTTCATCGGGCAACTGTATTGCGAGAGCGGCTATCAGGTCACATTCGTCGATGTCGATCAACCGCTGCTCGATGCAATCAATCAGCGCGGCGCCTATAACATCCGGCTGGTGACCAACGAGGCGACCGAGGAAGTCCATGTCGGGCCAGTGCGCGCCTTGCATGCCAGCAACGTGGAAGAGGTGGCAGCACTGGTCAGCCGCGCCGATATTGGCGCGACCGCCGTCGGCGCGAACGTGCTGAAGTTCGTCGCGCCCAACATCGCCAGGGGTATCGCGCGGCGCGCGGCTGAAGGCAACACTGCTCCCCTGCACCTGATCATCTGCGAGAACCTGAAAGGCGCAGCGGCGATCGCGCGCGGCATGGTCAAGGAACTGCTGCCCGCCGAGCACCACGCCTTCATGCAGGCGCATGTTGGCTTTGTCGACACGGTGATTGCGCGCATGGTTCCGCCGCCTACGCCAGAACAACGCGCACAGGATGCCAGCATGATCGTCGTCGAACCCTACAAGCAATTGCCGGTGGATCGCAACGGGTTCATCGGCCAGCCGCCCGCCATCGTCGGCATGACGCCATATGCGCCGTTCTCGTTCTTCACCGAGCGCAAGCTGTACATCCACAACGCCGGCCATGCGGTGCTCGCGTATCTCGGCTATCTGCGCGGTTTCGAGTATGGCTACGACGCGCTGGCCGACGATGAGATTTACTTCCAGGTGCGCGGGGCGATGGAAGAGTCGGCGTTGACGCTGGCGCGCAAGTATCATCCGCCACAAGGCGCATTGCGCGCCAACATTGACGATCTGCTGCACCGCTTCGAGAACACCGTTCTTGGCGACACGATCCTGCGGCTGGGGCGCGATCCGATCCGCAAGCTTGGACGCACGGACCGGCTGGTGGGCGCGGCGCTGAATGCGCTGGCCGAGGGTGTCACTCCGGCACACCTGGTGACCGGCATCGTTGCGGCGCTCAAGTTCCGCCATCCAGATGACCCGCTCGCGGCGGAGTTGCAGGCCAAACTGCACGGCTACGGGCTGGCGCGCACGCTGCGCGAGGTGTGCGAACTCGATGGGGACGAACCGCTGGCCGCGCAGATCGCGCAACGCTATCGCGGCGCGTGAGCCATGGAATGGCTGTGAGCCATGGAATGGCTGTGAGCCATGGAATGGCTGTGAGCCATGGTATGGCTGGTGATATAAATAGGTATGCCAAATCTTGCCGATTCTCTGAGCCGCCTGCCGGCGTGGATCAACGCGATCAAGGTCGTGTATTGGCCGCGCGATGATGGCCCGATTTATTCAATCGCTGATTTTTATGATCGCCTGACCGATGGCGCGACGATGACGCAACGCGCCGAGGCCACGCTCGCGTTGATCGTGGCGCTCTATCTGGAACAGGAAGATGAGTCTGCGGACGACCGACTGCCCCAGTTCATGGCCGCGCTGGCCGATCTGATCAACGATCAGGCCAGCAGTGAGGAGCCCGCCGGCGGCGAGGAGACGACTCCATGACCGATCCACGAGGTCGCGGCGCGGCGCCCAGCCCGCGCATGCTCAAGTGCCCGAACTGCGGCGCGCCAAACCTGCACAACGGTCAGGGCAAGACGCAGGCGTGTTCGTACTGCGGAACTGAGATTGCAGTCCCGCGTGAACTATGGCCGCCGCCCGCGCCGCCGCCGGTCACGCCCATCCCGAAGGCCAGCCCATGGCTTGGCGTGTTCGGCTGCGGCATGCTCATCCTGATGGCGCTTGCAGTAATCATTGCCACACTCTTGCTGAACCAGTTGCCGAAGTGAAACTCGATTTCGAATCACTTATCAGGCTTGACAATTGCTTCCAACACACTATACTTTGTTTGTCTCCCTCTCGCTCTCGTTCAACATCTACGTAGCTCTTATTGTCTTCACTGTCTTCACTGAAAATCGTCTGTTGTTATTGAGTGGTTTGTGCGTGAACAGGTGTGCTCGCGCGGCGCAGTTCGGATTTCCGTGATGTGCGCGAGTAGTCTTCTTACAAGGTCAAAGGAGGTCGTGTGGCAACGAAAGGTGGTCAAACTGGCAGCAGTCAATCAGACGGTTCATCCCGGAATTGGCTCGCTCTTGGCGTCGTAATTTTTGGCTTCGCAAGCATCACCATTCTGGCAGTAGTCGCCATCATCAATCCCAGTAGTAACTCAAATGGGATGACGATCTTGAATATGGTTTTGCCGGTAGTGGCTACCTGGATCGGCACCGTGCTGGCATTCTTCTTTGGCCGCGCGAACTTTGAGTCTGCCAATCTACAAGTACAGCAATTGGTAGATAGAGTTCAACAGACGCCGCCGGGGCAGCGGGCGCAGGTAAACGTCACAGTCATCATGCGACGCATCCCCGATATTACTTCTTTGGTGATTCCGGCGGGAAAAAGTGAGCATGACTTCAAGCTGAGCGATCTGTACAGCCAATTCAGCGATACCATCAGCCGCTTGCCCGTTATCGATGCTGATTCCAAACCCAAATACATGATTCACCAAAGCAGTATTGACAGTTACCTGGCGAATGAGAAAAACGCCAGTAAGGATGATCTATTGGACGCCTTTATCGCAAAGCAGAAGGCGAATGGGATTGAGTTTGGATTGAAACAAGGGTTTGTCCTGGTTTCGGAAGCGACTACACTGGCTGATGCCAAACATGCTATGGAAGCAGTTGATGGGTGCCTCGACATATTTGTAACCAAGGGCGGCACGCAGGGTGAGCCACTGACGGGATGGATATCTAACCAGCGATTGACCAGGTATATGCAGGCCTAACCAGACCCGTATTACAGACGGGCGCCGTTGAGTGGATGCGCAACAGCGACTCCACCAGCGCGATGATGATGTCCACGGTCGAACAACAAGGCTACTCCTTCACTGACTGGACGGATTTTCGGATGGTCAGCGCCGTATCCAGCAGGGTGGTGCTGATGGGGGCTTCTTTGTTCTGGATTCTGTAAAGCAACTGGCGCAGGGCAACTTTGCCCATTTCCATTTTGTCCACGTGCATGGTGGTCAACGCCGGGACCATATCCTGGGAGAAGGCGATGTCATCAAACCCGATGACTGAAATATCTTCAGGCACGCTGAGCCCCAATTCACGGATGCCGCTGTAGGCCCCGATGGCTGAGTTGTCATTACAAATGAACAGCGCGGTGATTTGTGGGTGCTTCTTCAGCAGATCGATCGTGTCGTGGTGGGCAGTATCGCGTTTGAGCAGCCCGTCAACAATATAGCCGTCGGGGAGGCGGTGTTCGTGAATGGCGCGCAGATACCCTTCACGGCGCTCAACGACGCTGGGGTAGCTGGTGGTTGAACTGGCGATCAGTCCGATATGGCGGTGACCTTGCTCTATCAGGTAACTCACTGCCCGGTATGCGCCATCCCCGTTGTTCATCAAGACACGATCCCAGCGGTTAATCTCGGCATACCCATCAACGAGGACGACTGGACACTGCGTCGCGCCCACATCGCGGATCATATCGCGGTTCAAGTAGGCGCCAATCACCAAAAGCCCATCAAAGTGCGACCGGGTAAGGTCGGAATTTAAGCGGATGGCGCGGTTATTCTCGTCAACCTCGATGGTGGTGTAGATCATCGACAGGCTGTTTTCGCGGCACTCGCGTTCAACGCCGCAGATCACCGGAAAGTAGAAGGGGTCCAGGCCAGGGCGGTCATAACTGTCATGCTTGATCACTCCCACCGTGCCAGGTTTAGCGCGCACCGTTTCGCTGAACTGGAAGCGTTGGTCGTAGCCGAGTTGGCGGGCAACCTGGATAACGCGCTCGCGTGTTTCGGGCAACACACTGCCCTTGCCATTTAATGCCTGCGAAGCGGTTCCAATGGCGACATTCGCCAGTTCGGCGACATCACGCAGGGTCACTTTACGCGGCATGCAATCAATAACTCCATGATTCCATTTTATCAGTATTTCCATCACGCCTACGTTGGTCAAGGCCGCCCAGGTCACAAGCTCGGGTGTCGTTGAGAAGATCGCCAAACAGGATGTTGACAAGGGCGCGGCCCATGCTGCCCTCAAGCAGATCCTGGCCGGGTTCAAGGCCAAGGGCGCAGCGATTATCTGCGCGGTGCCCGGTGATGTCGCTACCGCCAAGAATCTGGAAGTCCCGGCGGTCGACCCAGAAGAGATTGAGTCCATTTTGGCTCTTCAAGCTTCCCGGCATACACCTTTTAACAAAGACGAGGTCTTGACCGGTTACATCAAGCTTGGCTCGCCCAAACCGAACTTCACCCGCGTACTTTTGATCATCGTTAAACGTGAGACGGTTAAAGAAAAACTGGACATTTTCAAGAATGCCGGCGTTGCTGTCGATACCGTGATCTTTGTTCCCGAAGCGATTACGCGTTTTTATGCTCGCGGTCTCAATATCCGTAAGACAGACGCGCCACTGGCCTTTATTGACGTCGGCCTGCAAGGTGCCAATTTCATCATTGAATCGCAGGGAATGCCCGTGATGACACGCAATATTCCCGTTGGTCTTGAGCACTTGGCTTGCGATGCCGATGCTGGCAAACAGCTGGTCGAGGAGATCAAGGCCTCAGTTCAAGCCTACGAGCAGGAAGGGATGGGTGCCAAGCTATCCAAGGCATATCTTACGACGTCCCATATGG
>Ga0118677_10008018_pt1 | contig 17138 bp, 5 predicted proteins | sample AliMusrvi5mmetaG_FD_86154 | JGI IMG/M metagenome (GOLD analysis project Ga0118677, IMG submission 86154) | reverse complement strand
CATTTATATTGAACCGACCAATACCTGCAACCTCGACTGCCGCACATGCATCCGCAATGTGTGGGATGAGCCGTTGGGTCATATCACCGCTGCCACGTTTGAGTCGATCATAAGCGGTCTTTCCACCTTTTCGCCCACCCCGCAGGTCTTTTTTGGTGGTTTTGGCGAACCACTTGCTCATCCGAAAATTGTTGAAATGGTGGCGGCTGCCAGGAAGGCGGGTGCGCAGGTGGAACTGATCACCAACGGCATTTTGTTGCATGAAGCGCTGATTCGTTCTTTCATCGAGGTTGGATTGCATCGCCTGTGGGTCTCGCTGGATGGCGCAACGCCGGAAAGTTACTCTGATGTAAGATTGGGCGCCGAACTGCCGCGTGTGCTGCACAACCTGGGCCTCTTTCAAAACCTGCGCGGGCGCCGGGATACTCCGCACCTGGGGATCGCATATGTTGCCATGAAACGCAATATTCACGAGCTGGCCTCTGTAATTCGCCTCGGAGAAAACCTGGGGGCTGACCAGTTTTCGATCAGCAATCTCCTGCCGCACACGCTCGATATGAGCGCAGAAACCCTTTACCAGGTATCACAATATAACTATGAGCCTTTACCCGCAGCCTGGTCTCCGTTGATTTCTTTGCCGCGCCTGGATATTAATGATTTGACTCAACTTCCCCTGCTTGAGGCACTTAAAGGACATCATTTATTTAACGTCGCAGGCCAGACCATCAATTGGGGCAGCAACCACTGTCCCTTTATTGAAAAGGGCAGCCTTTCAATCCGTTGGGATGGGCAGGTATCGCCCTGCCTGTCACTTTTGCATAGCAATCAAAATTACCTGGAAAATACCCTGCGCAAATCAGAGGCTTATTTTGTGGGCAATATTAAACAGCAAGACCTGCACGAGATTTGGAATCAACCCGATTATATCGCGCTGCGCCAGCGGCTGCTTGCGTTTGATTTTTCACCCTGCTCGTTTTGCAATAGTTGCAGCATGGCTGAATCTAACCTCAAGGATTGTTACGGCAATATGGCTCCCGCTTGTGGTGGTTGTTTATGGGCTCAGGGCTTAATCCAATGCCCTTGAATCAGACATCCTGCGCCGAAAGTATCGCGCGGCAAAGGGTTCTTTTTATCAATTTAAGAATGCATTAACCGTTTTTTTGAGACGCTAATAAATAATCCATTACGGCAGGGGGGGTGTTTTACAGCATTGTATAAAAACCCGGATGGCTTGAGTAAAAAAACTTCTTCCGGTGGTAGGCCAGGTTAAACTTTCTGCTTAACTTCAACCCCAATTTTTCTGATTACCGGGTTACCTGTTGTAATCACAGGGACGATGGACAACAGGCGGCCAACCTGCATTGTGCAGCCGAGAACTGTACGGTGCCGGATGGACGATGAAAAATATAAATCGATCCGGAAATTAAGCAAACCTGCTTAAAGGGTGAATCGAAACTGGATTAAAATCCCGGTAGTTTGGCATAAATTTTGAAAATCCGTAGCACTAAATCTCTTTTTTAAGCGCTTCACTTAGAAGGGAAAATTGTTTCCGCAGTTCGTCCATGCTTTTTCGGATGGAACCCAGATCGCCATTTTTACCATTTTTTTCCATTTCAAAAGCGACTGTGCGTAATGATTCTGCACTGATATTAGCTGCAGCACCTTTAATGGTATGCGCCTGGCGTTCAGCACCTTCGGTGTCATTGCAGTTCAGGCAGTCGTCCAGAACCTGGATTTGATCAGGTATGTCTTTTAAGAAACCTTCGATGACAATTTGCTCCAGATCCTTATCGTCCATCAAACGATACATTAATGATGCATGATCGAATATGGGTGGTTGATCCTCCTGGTTTTGCAGATTTTCAGCCGCTTTTATTTCATGGCTGGTACCCATAATATCGGTTTTATTATCAGGCAACCAGCGTTCAAGGGCTCTACCCAGCGCGTTCGGCTCGATTGGTTTGGAAATATAATCATTCATTCCGGCTGCGAGGCAGCGTTCCCGGTCATCCGAAAAAGCCAGGGCAGTCATGGCAATGATTGGGACATTGTGATTCGCTATTTTAGATTTTTCATCCCGAATGCGGCGGGTGGCTTCCAACCCATCCATTTCGGGCATATGGACATCCATCAACACCAGGTCATATCGATTGGTCTCCAGAATCTTAAGCGCCTCAATCCCATTGGTTGCGACATCCGCCTTTAATTTAAATTTTTTAAGGATGCCAATTGCCACCTGCTGATTAGTAAGGTTATCCTCTACTAACAGGATGCGCGTTGCTCCATTTATAGAGGGTATGCTAATTTCATAAGCAGAATGACGCGTTACAATGGGCTGATTTTCAGGCGGTAATGCCTCAGGTTCGATTTTTCCCGTAGCAGATGCAAGGATTGCGGATAAAACATTGAACAAGTCAGTGCGGCGCACGGGTTTGGATAGGTAGCCGGAAAAACCAATCTTCTCATACCTGTGCGCATCCCCGCGTTGTCCCAGGGAGGTTAACAAGATCAGGCGTGTTTCGGACAGGAATGGGTCGTTATTAATCGTCTGGCCCAGTTTTGCGCCGTCCATCCCCGGTAAATTAGAGTCCAGAATTGCAACCTTGAAAGGATCCCCTTCTTTATGCGCTTCTGCCATGGAATAGAGCGCGATAATATCATCCTTTGCCACGGTAGGACGCATGCCCCATGCTGCCAGCTGTGAACTAAGCACCTCCCGGTTGGTGGCATTATCATCTACCACCAGGATGCGTACACTGCTCAAGTTAACCGGGGCAACCGGTATTTCTCGACTGCCGTTTCCCGGTTGGAGCTTTAAATGCGTGGTAAACCAGAATTCGGATCCCTGGTCTGCTCTACTCTTCATCCCGATTTGTCCACCCATCAGTTCCACCAATTGTTTTGAGATTGCCAGGCCCAACCCGCTGCCGCCGAATTGGCGGGTGGTCGAAGCGTCCAACTGGGAAAATTTATTAAACAACAGGTTTTGTTTATCAGGCGGAATACCAATTCCGGTGTCGCAGACCGAAAAACGCAGTTCAACTTCATCGGCGGATTCTGATATAACAGCAATCCGTAAAGAGACTTCGCCATTGTGGGTAAATTTAATGGCATTACCCACCAGGTTCGTAAGAATTTGGCGCAGCCTTCCCGGATCGCCGCGCAGCCGGGAGGGTACATCCGGATTTGCAGCGCACACCAGTTCCAGCCCCTTTTCCTGGGCGCGCATGGCCATGGATGTGGTGAAATCATCAATCAGGTTGAGGATGTCAAAGTCCAGGACCTTTAAGTCCATTTTACCCGCTTCAATTTTAGAAAAATCGAGGATGTCGTTGATCAACGACAATAAGCTTTCTCCGCTCGAGCGCAGAATCTCGGCGTAGTGGCGCTGGTTTTCATTTAAATCCGAATCGAGCAATAGGTCGGTCATACCGATTACCCCATTCATCGGGGTCCGAATCTCATGGCTCATATTGGCCAGGAATTCACTCTTGGCTACATTCGCCATTTCCGCTTGTTGCGCTAATTCATTGGCGCGCGCAATCGACTCTTCGAGCTGGCGGTTGCTTTCAAGGATAGATAGTTCGGCTATTTTGCGATCTGTAATTTCATGCGCAATCCCTACAACACCGATTGTTTCCCCCTCGCTGTCCCGAAGGGGCACTTTGGTCGTAAGCACAAAGCGCTTCTGGCCGCCGGGAATAAAAACAGTTTCCTCCCGGTTTATCAACGAATGGCCTGTTTCCATCACCTGGAGGTCATCAGCCTGGTAGCTGGCTGCCAGCTCGGGGGGGTAAAAATCTTCATCGCTCTTGCCGACCAATAATTCAGGTTCCTGAACGCCCATTGCCCTGGCATCACTGAGATTGTTGAGGATAAAGCGGCAGTTGCGGTCGCGGGCAAAAATTTGGTCTGGAATAATATCGATCACCGTCCTGACCAGACGGCGTTCTTTTCTTAACTCCTCTTCAGCCTTTTTGCGGTCGGTAATATCGATTAAAGAAACAATAACCTTGGACAGGTCAAATTCGCGCCCGGGCACGACTGCCCAAAACAGATTTATTGTTTTCTGTTTCCCGTCGAGGGTTTGGTTTTCGATTTCCATCTCAAAATGGACTGCCCCTGAAGCAATTTCCACTAATTCCTTGCGAAATGATCCAAAGCCTTTTTCAGGCAGAAGAGCTAATAAATTATCAACAAAATTCTCTTTACTGTCGGCCCCAAATAAGTTTAGTGCGGCTTTATTAAGATCGGTGATCTTAATCATTGCAGCACATTCCATAACAACCTCGGGATTCTTGGTAAGGTAAGCATCCAAATCATTCACACCCTGGCCCCTTAAGTCTTCCAGCTTCTGCTTGACCGCTGAAAAATTTTGTTCACAAAGGGGAATGGGGGAATCATCAAACAAGCTTCGCAGGCGCACCACATTCTCCTGCAAAATATTCTCAATTTTCTTGCTTTCGGTAATATCAACGAGCGTGCCGACCATGCGCAGGGCTCTACCGCTGGCGTCCCGATTGACCGCCTTACCTCGGTTGAGAATCCATTTCCAGTCATCGGTTTTGGTTCTCATGCGGAACATGATTTCAAAATATTCGTGCTTGTTTTCGATACATCCCAAATAAGCGTTTTCCACCAATATCAGATCTTCTGGATGAATGAATTCTTTCCAGACATGGTGTGTGATCAGTGGTTCATCAAATGGCTCATACCCCAGCATATTAAAATAAGCAGGGCTGAAATAAATGGCATCCGTCCTGATATCCCAATCCCACAGGGCGTCGCTGGTAGCATCCATGGCCAATCGAAAACGCTCTTCACTTGCAGAGAGGGCTGTCTCACGCGACATAACCTCCTGTTTCATATGGTCAAAACTTTTTGCCAGACTGATGATTTCGAAGTAGGATGCAGACTGCAGGGCTTGAGATGCGCTTGCCGTATAATCTCCTTCAGCCAGATGCTGCGCCTGTACGCTCAAATCGTATAGTGGAGCGGTCACAGCCCTGCCAATACTCTTTCTTTCCTGCCAGCTCATCACCAAAAAGAGCAGAAGTGCTAACAATAATCCAAGGACTGCGGGGACCCAAAAAGGGCCATAAACTGCCATAAACGGCGCCTGAGTTCCCACCAGCCAACCCGTTTGGGGCACCATTGAAACAATACATACTTCAAGATTGCCGTCCGCCCAAAATATCTGGGGTGTTTCCTTGAGGCCATCCCGTTCGAGAATTCCGAGTTGGCGGATGTTCTCCTGCCGAAGTACCCTGTTAAACTGCGGATAGGCGAGAAGTATTCCATCCTGGTCAGTAATGAAAAACGTACTTGACCCAAGTAAAGAGGTACTGGTGATATTTTCCTGTAAACCCTGCAAATTTAATTCGCCGATCAGTATACTGCCGTCGCTGCTCACCGGCACGATCATATATACAATCGGGTTGCCTGTATATGGAGATATTAATGGTTTGGATAGGGTTAACCCAATTAAAGCCTGATTAAAGTACGGCTGGCCTGACATATCCATACCGACAGGGAACTGTTTATTTGACGGAGACCTCGCCACCAGGGTACCCTGATGGTTCACGAGGTAGAGGGCGTCAAACCCTTGATAAGTTTTCTGTACAATATCAAGGTCTTTTTGAGTGGGCTGAATGCCTGCCGTCGCCTGAAGCGTATCGCTCGCAGATTCAATATAACCACTGGCTCTCAATGAAAGCAGGGTTGTCGCCTGCCTTTGCTGTTCGATGATACTTTGGCCGCTTAAGTAAGCCGCAGAAAGAATGGTAATAACAATGACCAGTGAGAAGATTATCTGCCGGGATACCGCCAATCGAAAAAGAATGTTTTGTAACGAATCTAATCGCTGGTGTTTCACATCAATTCTCCAAATCCTGCATTAATTTGTAAAGTTCAGGGTTTTTACAGTTTCAAAATGACCTTGATTAACCCTGAGGATATAAAGTGGGCGGATTGCATCTCCATACTGATCCAGGCGAATGGACCCTGTTAAACCTTGAAAATCATTCAGTGATAATAAAGCGTCAGACAACCCTTTGGATTCCCCCCCGGTCTTTTTTAATGCTGCAGCGAGCATCTGCATTGTTTCATATCCTTCCATCGCCGAAAAAATCGGCGCAACCGCATAGCGTTTTTGAAAATTAGATTTAAACTCCTGCAGGGCTGAGGATGGGTTGTTGACGTCAAAGGCGATGATAATTTCCATTCCTTCGACTGTTTTGCCTCCATTTTGAATGAGGATATTGCTCTGTGCCGTGGATGAGGCGAACTTTCTCACATCCGAATGCTTTAAATTGATGATCTGGGCTATGACGGCTGCATCTGCCGGAGAAGCGATAATAAAAACAGCATCAGGTTTGGGTGTGATTAATTTATCTACCAGGGGGGAAAAATCCGGCGATGTTGTGCTTGAAAACTCTACCTGGCTGTAGACCTTGCATCCGAAAGTTGAAAATTTATCCGTAAAAGCTTCCATCATGGGCATGGAATATGACGCATTATCGCGGTCATAAATAATCGCAATGCTGGGGACTCCAAGAGTCTGGCAGACGTATTGTGCAAATCCCTGCCCCAGGGATTGAGTGGATGCGACGGTGCGAAAGAAAAGATCTTTTTTTCCGGTCAAAACCGAGGTTGAAGCCGTGGCGCTGAGCATTAAAATCCCTTTCGAACTGCTCACTTCAAGGCCTGCCAGAGTCTGGTCACTGGTATAATGTCCAATCACGGCAACGACTCCTGAATCAGCCAGCTTTTTTTCCGCTGCCCGGGCGCCATCTGGTGTTCCCATGTCGTCTTCGACCAGTAATTTGATCTGACGTCCATTTATCCCGCCCGATGCATTGATATCATCGACTGCCATTTGCACCCCATCCCGAAGATTTAAAGAGGGTTCACTTTGCTTGCCGGTTAAATCGGCAGAAAATCCTAAAATTACGGGCGAAATTGAACTGCAAGCGGATAGTTGCACTGTTATGAGTAATAATATGGCTGTTTCAAATAAAATGGCTTTCAGCTTGGACATTATCAGCTCCCTTTGCGAAAAGGAAATCAATATCTTTGTATTGGAAAATCAGGAAGAAACTGCCTTGATGGATGCCGTCATGGAACTGGAAAAAGATGGAATTAAAAATCCTTGATTGTTTTATTATACTGAAAAAACCCTCAACTTGCAGATTGGATAGACCCTTTGTGCTGAGAAATTAAGACCGGCAAGCGCCAGTGTTTAATTTTTTACAACACTATTAATCAGCTCCACGAGTTTTTTCATGCTGACGGGTTTTGAAATATACTCATTTGCGCCGGCTTCCAGGCAGCGCTTGCGGTCCTTTGGCATAGCCAATGCGGTCATTGCAATGATTGGGATTCCGGCAACTCTTTGATCCGGATTTGTCCGAACACGCTGGATAACTTCCAACCCGTCCATATCTGGCATCTGGATGTCCAAAAAGACGATATCAGGCTGTACATCTGATACTAAATTAAGAAAATCAGGTCCATTTGATATCTGGATGACACGGATTTTTTTCATCTCCAAATAATCAGCTATGCCTGCCCGGTTTCTCTCATCGTCATCTACTAACATGATCAGCGGAGTGGATTGGTCTTGCCAATTATCTGGCGAAGTTGGTTGGGCAGAGGAGTAAATATCGGGAGATTCCAGTGGAACTCTGCCATCTCCGTTATCTTCCATCATCTTCTGATGGTTGGACTCATCAAGTGTGGAATTCCACGGGAGGAAAACTGAAAAACGGCTGCCATGCCCAAATTCACTTTCGACCTGAATACTGCCGCCGTGCAGCTGCACCAGGCGCTTCACCAGGGCCAGCCCCAACCCAGTACCGTTTTGTTGCCGAGAGAGGCTGCTATCTAATTGCAAAAATGGCTGGAACAACCTGTTTAAATCTTCTGGTTTAATTCCAATTCCCTTATCCCAAACGGTCAGGCGCAAAGTCCTGGTTTTTAAGTTTCCTTCCACTTCAAGGCCCATGGCACCATTTTTGGGCGTAAATTTGATCGCATTGCTCAGCAGATTGACGAGAATCTGCTTCAAGCGGCGCGGATCAACGGCAATTTCAACTGTTGCCGGAACCATGGAGAAATTCAGCAGCAGGTTTTTCTGATGCGCCATACCTTTCACCATTCGCAGGCTGGCCTGGCAAAGGTCAACTAAATTACAATTTTCGATTTGCAGTTCAAGCTTACCAGCCTCTATTTTGGAAACGTCGAGAATGTCGTTAATCAACTCGAGCAAATGGATTCCACAGCTTTCAATGTTGGCGAGCGCGGCCTGTTGTTTTTCATTCAGGTCGCCATAAGTGTGCGCCTGCAGCGATTCTGAAAGCCCGAGAATCCACGTCGAAGGCGTACGAAGTTCATGGCTCATACTGGCCAGAAATTCATCCTTCATCACCATAGCGCGTTCTAATTCCCGGTTGGCTTTTTGTAACATATCCTGGCTGCGGCGAAGTACATTTTCGGCTTGTTTGTGATGGGTGATATCATAACTGACTCCAATGATCCGCACGGGTTGTCCCAACTCGTTTTCCAGGGTAAGAGCATTGCTCTTGATATAATGCTCGGATTTATCCGGACAGGTGATGCGGAATTCACTGTCGTAGGCCTTTTTATACCGCAACATTTCTTCGATCAGCCTCCTTTCTCTGGGCAGGTCATCTGGATGGACGTACTGCTCCCAACCCGCGGTGGTGTGGTCATATTTTCCGGGTTCCAGGTTGTAAATTCGGTACATCCCTTCGTCCCAATGATGCTCACCTGTGATCAAATTCCAATCCCAGATTCCCAATCCCGCTGTACGCGCAGCCAATTCCAACCGCTGCCGTACGGATTCTATTTCGGAAGTGCGATCTTTTACTTTTTCTTCAAGCACGACCTCAGCCTCTTTAAGCCCGGTGATATCGACTGCGTTCACCATCGCCAGGGTCGCATTTCCGGCAGCATCACGCAGGGGTTGGATGCTGGTGCGATACCAGCGGGGTCTTCCGACCACGATACTGCGCGATTCGTCCACTATCCCCACTCCACCTTGAATGACCTGGCGTACAAGATCCATCTGGTAATTGAAGACTGGTTCCGGAAAAAATTCAGACATATTGCGCCCGATGATATTTTCCGGCAAACCGCCTTCACTCAAGGTGGCGGCGGCGATCCGGTTGACGTAATGAAAAACCCCATGCCTGTCCAGGGTTGAAATAGATGATTCCTGGCATTCCATCAGGCTGCGATATTTTCCCTCACTTTCGCGCCGGGCGGTATCAGCCCGCAAACGTAAGACAAGGTCCCATGCTTCACTAGCCAGAAGCGAAACCACTTCCACGTCCGGCATGTCATAATTCGACAGCTTATTACCCACACCAATGATGGCTACAACTTTACCATTTCTTTCAATTGGAATAGAGATAAAACGTCTGACCGGTGCATGCCCGGCTGGCATCCCCTTGCGGATGGTCAGGCTGGCATAATCATTGTAAATCATCGCCTCACCAGTCCGCAGGCATTCGGCCCATACCCCGGCCTGGTCCATTGGATAGTGCTGTCCTTTACCTTCTGCTGTACACATATTTTGCAGTGTGTTGGTTGACCAGGTTTGCAATGAAATCGTCACCTGGTCGTCCTCGATGAAGTGAAAGAAACCAATTTGACTGTCAGTAATTTTTTCCGCTTGATCGAGCACAGCCTGGAGCATTTCGTCGAGGGTGATCTGCGCTGAAAGGTTACCCAGGAAGAGGCGGGCTTGCAGCAGTGCTTCATTGCGCCGGCGCTCGGTAACATCATTAATGAAACTGACGAACAACTTTTCTCCATTCAATTCAAGTTCGGATGCACGCACATCCGCGTAAAACAGTCTGCCGTCCCTGTGACGGCATTGAATCACTTTGCCTTTGGGTTCACCTCCTTTACCAATGTCCAGGGTTCCTTTCATGATTTGTCCGTGATTCTCATCGGTTGAGAACAGATCCTCGTGGGTCAGTTGTAGAAATGCTTCCTGGGTGTAGCCAAACATGGCGCAAACGGCCGGGTTGGCGTATTGGATGACTTTGCAGTTAAAGTTAACCACCATGATGCCTTCCTTGGCCCCCTCAAATATCACCCGGTAGCGTTTCTCGCTTTCACCGAGCGCATTTTCAGCCCGCTTGCGGTCGGTGATATCCTGGCTGTAGATCGCTAATCGGGCTACTTTCCCATCGGCAGCCAGGATGGGGTGCAGGTGGTTCGCCATCCAATGGTCGTCCCTTTGGTCTTCAAAATTTACCTGTTCGCCGAGCAGTGCGCGTTCGATATAAGGTTGGCGCCTGGCGACGACATCCTCAGGTATCAAGGTGGGCATCTTGCGCCCGATCAACTCGTCACGCGAACGGCCAAGGCGCTGCGCAGCAACATCATTTAATGCCAGCAAAGTCATATCCGCGGCCAACAGGAAAATCGATTCATCCGTGGCATTAAAAACCGCTTTTAAATCGTCTTCGCTCTCACGTAATTCATCTTCCACCCGTTTTCGATCTGTGATATCACGCGCAATGGTAGACGCGCCGATGACCTCTCCATCAGCATTCCAGATGGGCGAAATGGACATGGAAACGAAAATAGCTTTACCTTTCTTTCCATATGTGACCGATTCAAAATGCTCGATGGATTCGGCCTGGCGAATCTTCCCCAGAACTTGCGGCATTTCTTCTTCATGTTCGGGAGGAATCAAAGTTGATACTGATTTATCTAAAATCTCGTTTTCAGTATAACCAAACATTTTATGCGCACCCATGTTCCAGCTTGTGATCCCGCCGTTCAAATCTGTGCTAAAAATCGCATCATCGGATGAATCTACAATCGCCGCGAGCTGGCTAACCCTTTGTTCTTCAATTTTGCGGCTGGAAATATCACGCGTAATGGCCACGATTCCTTTGGGGGTTCCATCCTGGGCAAATAAGGCTGAGCAGCTAAACTCGGATGCGAAGCTTGTTTTGTTTTTTCTCAAGAGTGTAAATTCCGCATTTCGAACACTTCCCTGGGTGAAAATCTGGTTGATGATGCGGGCTGCTTTCTCGTGGGACTCCGGCGGAAAGAACTCAAAGACGTTCAACCCCACCATTTCGTCCGGTGTTGCATAACCAAAAGTCTGTGCTGCAGCAGGGTTCATCAAAAGAATATTTGCATTTGAATCAAACAGTCCGACAGCATCTGGCGATGTTTCAATAATGGCGCGCAGCCTTTCTTCGTTCTCGCGCCGGTTTTCCTCGCCCCATTTGTTTTCAGTGATATTGATATGCGTCCCGATCATCTTTAACGCCTGCCCATTGGAGTCGCGTTCGATCGCTTTCCCCCGGCTGCGAATCCAACGCCAGGAACCATCCCTGACGCGCATCCGGAAATCGATGTCGAAATTTGAGGATTCATTCTGTTGGCAGGCTTTATAAGCAGCCTGGACAGCCTCAAAATCGTCAGGGTGAAGCGAACCGTCCCAATTATCGTGGGATCCAGGTAATTCATCAGGGGAATAGCCAAGCATCGTAAAATAAGCCGGGCTGAAGTATGATTTTCCACTGGTAATGTCTCGCTCCCAGAGTCCATCAGTGGTAGCTTCCATGGCGTTTCTAAAGCGTCGTTCACTTTCCTGTAACTGGCGGGTACGTATATCCAGTAGATCCTGGATCCGCAGCAAGGCCCGTTCCCTCCGGTGCCGTTCGCATTGTACGATCAGGTACTCCGGGTCAAAGGGCTTTTGTAAATAAGATGCAGCTCCCATTTTCATCCATGTCAGGGCAAGCCCGGGCTGCTCGTCGGCCGTGATGATAATGTTGACACAGTCAGGGGATTTTTCCTGCAATGCTTTTAATAACCCGTCTCCCCGTCCGTCCGGCAAAAGATAATCCAAAACGGCAACATCGTAATCCTGCAGATTAACCCGGTCCATACCGCCTTGAAAAGTTGAGACAGAATCGACCGCGTAGCCATGAGCCTGGAACGCATGCGTTATAAGCCTGGAAATTATTTCATTGGTTTCTACGACCAGGGCTTTGAGAACATGCTGCGATTTTTCACCTTTTAACAGGTTTTGCACATTATCGATGAACTGTTGTCCATCAACAGGCATGGGGAGAAATGCATTTGCCCCAAGCTCAGATGTAATCCGGGAAGGTTCGTCGCCAGAGAAGATGGCAGATACTACAAGAATAGGCACATCGTTGAGCCACCTGTATTCAGCTGAACGAAGCAGGCGACAGAACTTCCAACCATCAATGTTGGGCATATAGATATCGGTAACGACCAGGTTGGGGACTAAACTCTGGTCCATGGCAGCCAGCGCGTTTTCTGCGCTTTCGAATGCAATGGGCTCCAGATTTGTTTTTCGCAGCAGCCCGCACAGGATATTCATTTGAGTCAGATCGTCATTAACAACCACGACCCGGGGTACTTGAAGTAAATTCTCAGTCGAATGTGCCATAAAATCCCTTTTTTCTGCCTGAGTCATGCGGCAGCATCTATATTGTTTAGCTTCGTGCAGCGATTGCACCCAAAAATTCTTCGGAAAGTATCTGCCTGTTTTATTAAATCCTGGTCAAAAACGGGAAATTTCTTGCCTCAAATTTGAGCCATGCTCAAATTTGATTGGCACTTCCAGATTATAGTTGGGGCTATTCCGGTCACTATTGATGACCAACCAACCCTAACACCCTCTCTTCAGAGAGGTTGTTGCATTACCAATAATTATAGAGCGATGATTTGCCGCTGTCACCTAAGAATTGTCGAAGTTCCTCTCAACAATTGTTGAAATTCCTGTTAGGTTAGACCGGTATTCTCTTCCCTATGCTTTTGAACCATGCCCAATTTTGTGCAATTATGCAAATGGATTTTTTTATCCAATGCGATCTTGTGCCCCATATCAAAATCATGTTTGTATGTGTATAAACCGTTATGTTGGTGAAAAGCAGCATAAATATCTGGTAAATTGTGAGACTAACATAATCATTACCACGGGAAATCCCAGAGAGCCAACTTTCTCTGCCTGATAAATCGGATCCGGTTTAGCGGGGCAGAGCATAAGCCTACCTGCCATTATGACCCAATGATCCAAAGAAATCCATGGATCAGGAAAGCCGGGTAGCTTATTAGCCACCAGGCCGGGAAATAATGGATTATTCTGGTCGGTTATTTCTTCACAATGGATGTGACCCAGGTAATAAAGTGGCCTGTACTGTCTCCAGTCCGTTCTGCCTCTACATGGGCCTGGTTCCAGACGGTTGTGAATTCGACATTCTTTACAGCCATGTCGTTTTCAAGAGCCAGGGCCAGGTTGATTTCAACCGTGTTCGCTGTGTCTCCCTGGTTGGTCAATCATTTTTCCCAATGATCCAGGAAACTATTATAGGTCAGGTTACGGAATATTATGTGAACTATCAAGGTTGATTTTCGCTTCAAACAGGGTGCCGGGATGCTGATAGATCAACGTTTTAATTGTTCGCTTCAAGTCTTCAAGGTTGACCGGCTTGCTCAAATAAGCATTCATGCCCACTTCAGCGCATTTCTCCCAGTCACCGGTCATTGCCAGTGCGGTCAGCGCGATAATCGGAATTCCGGCTAAATTAACATCCATTCGGATTCGCCGCGTGGCTTGAAAGCCGTCCAATACAGGCATCTGGATATCCATTAATATCAAATCAGGCTTTAACTCACGCGCCTGGGCGATGCCTTCCTCTCCATTTCGCGCAGTGGCCACGCGATAATCATTGTGGGTCAGAATATCGGCAAGCAGGTTGAGATATAAAAGGTTATCTTCGACAATCAATACCAACGGTTCAATCACATTTCTTGCGGTGAATAGCCGGAAATCCGAAAAAATACAGGACTTAAATGATCATACGCATTGGTTTGAAGGTTATGTTTATAGGATGCATCCAGTGAATTTTCGAGGACTTCGCGCAGGCGGTCTTCTCTATCCTTAAGAACCCCTTCGGCTTTTTTGCGTTCAGTGATGTCGGTCAGGGTAAGGCGGCACTCTTTCCACAGGAAGCTGTTTACATCCTGGGTTGCGGCAGCCATCAAGTGAGCCCAAAATACGTTCCCATTTTGATGTGCCAACCGCAGATCGCAAGTTTGCGGTATTCCTGTTTCAAAGAGTTGCTTGTGGCAGCGATAGTAAATGTCCTGGTCATCAAATGAGATGAATCGGGTCAACTGCTGCCGAGCCAGCGCCATGGGGGTAATTCCCAGCATCGCGGCTAAAGCCAGGTTGGCTTCCAGAATCAACCCATTTTCGCCGACCGTGCAATATCCCACCGGCGCCAGGTTGTAAATTTCAAAATATCGTTCGCGCTCAATTTCCAATCCAGCCTGTGTGCGGCGCAGTTCTTCGTTCTGCATTTCCAGTTCGATCTGGTGAACGCTCAGTTCATAAGCGATTTCCTGGATTTTTTCAGGCAACAGATCGGTCATGTTTTCGAGGAATTGAGATTTTTTTGTGCGTGCTATTTCATCCGCTTTTTGACGCAGATTTTCCGCCCAATTTGAAGAAATATCTTCCATCGTCGTGATCCTTGTCCGGTTTTCAAAGAAACAACCTGATTGTATAGATACCCTGGATGAAACAGAAATGTTTCAAACCTCTTTTTCCAGGCCGCGCTCCCTCTCAGTGGTGGCGATGGCATAAACAACCCCGGCTTCATTTAGAAGAGCGGTTGCAGTGAGCCACACTTCGACAATCCTGCCGTTTTTTGTGATGCGCTGCATTCGGTACGGTTCCAGAACGGCAGCCCTGACCAGGCGTTTCATCACCCCGAAAGCTTCCGCGCGCAGGTTTTCAGGTGTCATGTCGTGAATAGTCATCTTTAAGGCTTCTGATTCGCTCCAACCATAAATTCGTTCTGCGCCCGGGTTCCAGGCCAGAATTTGACCCTGCAAATCCTGAACAGTGATGGCATCATGCGCATCACGTACTACAACAGCCAGGCGACTCAATGATTCGCTTTCTCTCAGCGCTGCCCTGACCTGGATCATCTCGGTGATGTCAACAAATGTGAGGACTGCGCCTTCAATTACATTTTCAAGGGTGCGATACGGGTGAATGCGCATCGCGTACCAGATTCCTGCCGCAGTCTGCACATCTGCTTCGACAGGCACCAGGGTGTCGAGCACAGAATGGATGTCAGTCAACAGGTGGTCGTAACCCACGAGGTTGGAAGAAATATGGCTGATTGGCCGGCCAATGTCGCTGGAAATCAGGTTGATTATGTGGGTAGCGGTAGGGGTGAAACGCATGATTCGCAAATGATGATCGACAAATATTGTGCCGATACCTGTGCCTGCCAACAGGTTGGTCATATCGTTATTAACCCGTAATAAGTCCCCCACTTTATTCTGCAGCTCGGTATTAACCGTAGACAGTTCCTCGTTGACGGATTGCAATTCCTCCTTGGAGGTTTCCAATTCCTCGTTGGTGGATTGCAATTCTTCATTGACAGACAGCATCTCCTCATTGGCCGATTTCAGATCTTCGTTGGTGCTTTCCAATTCCTCATTGACCGCCTGGATGTATTTTTCCTTGGTGTGTAACTCCTGCTCGAGGGCAGTGATGTGTGCCCCGGTGCCGGAACTCGTTGAACCACTTTCATTGGCAGGCAGATCTGTAATTTCCAATAGCGGCAGCTCTTCCAGAATAACCAGGTAAAGGAACTCATCCATTGGTGCAGTCGACTCTGTCCCAACTGGAGAAACAGCCAAATTAAAACGGATTAAAGAATTATCGGTTTTAATTTGGAGGTCCTTGCTGCGTACAGTTTCTTTTGTTCTTGCGACTCTTTGCAAAGCCAGGGTCAATTCATAGCGCAGACCTTCACGGGCCATTGTGAGCACAATGCTGACGCCGATCTCGCCCGGGGGAAGTTCCAGGAAACGGCCGGAACGACCATGCGTGAAAAGAATTTTTCCCTGACCATTTACCAGCAGGCTGACATGCGTGATCTGGTTTAACAGAGCCTGTTCGGTCAGCTCGCGCAGCGGAAATTTTTGGGGAAATAAGGGGCTGGCAGCTGCCCGCGGGAGTGAGACATCGATAGCCGACATGGCCGGGACAAAATTGGTAAAGTCCGCATTTTGCTTGCTGTGAAAGCTTTCCCGGCGTTGGTACAATTTTGAACTGCGATCCAACACAGAAAAAAGATCATCAAACTCTCCCGTTGTTTCAGATGTACCCAGGAAGAGGATGGAACCCGGGTTGAGTGCGGCATGGAACAATGGGAAGAGCTTTTTTTGCAGTTCTGCCCCAAAATAGATTATCAGGTTGCGGCAGCTGATCAATTCCATCCTGGAAAATGGAGGATCTTTGATCACATTATGCTCCGAAAAGATGACCATGTCACGGATATTTTTGTGAATACGGTAGGAATTGCCATTGGGATCGGTTGTAAAAAAGCGTGTCAGCCTTTGTGCTGAAATATCGGACGCGATGCTGGCTGGATAAACACCATTTCGGGCAACGGCAATGGCTGCTTTGTCAATGTCTGTGGCAAAGACCTGAACTTTGAAACTTTGTTTCATCGCTTCCTGGCGTTCGGCAATCAGGATCGCGAGGGAGTATGCTTCTTCGCCGGTGGAACAGCCGGCCGACCAAACCCGAATCACGGCGTTCGCAGGTTTTCCGGCAAAAATTCGGGGAATAACCTGGTCCTCAAGGACTTTAAAGGCTTCCGGATCGCGAAAATAATTGGTCACTCCGATCAAAAGATCGTGAAAGAGCGCCTCCACTTCTGCCGGCGTTTGTTGTAAATAGCTCACATATGCATCCATCGTTTCGATCAGGTGAACTGCCATACGCCGTTCAATGCGGCGGTGGATTGTGTTTCGCTTGTATTGTGAAAAATCGTGACCGGTTTGGGCACGCAGCAGGACAAACACCTTGCTCAGTGTGTTCTCGAACTTTTGGCGCAGCGCATTGGTCGTGCGCGGCGGCTTGCCAAAAACATGTGCTGTGTAGGCAATCAATTGAGCAGGCATTTCTGCCGGTGGAAGTTCGTAATCCACCAGTCCCGTGCCGATGGCGCTGCGCGGCATGCCGTTGTATTCGGTGGAATCGGGGTTTTGGGCCATAGCCATGCCCCCTTCACCTTTAATGG